>Ga0265294_10002375_pt1 | contig 24715 bp, 20 predicted proteins | sample MunlanPumphouse3_FD_192504 | JGI IMG/M metagenome (GOLD analysis project Ga0265294, IMG submission 192504) | Groundwater microbial communities from a municipal landfill in Southern Ontario, Canada - Pumphouse #3 | ecosystem: Environmental > Aquatic > Deep subsurface > Groundwater | place... | reverse complement strand
ATTTTCCAAAAGAAATATTCAGTCATACTTCCGAATGAATGTCTTTGGCCTGGTAGTACAAGCATATCAAATCTTTTATTTGATTTAATAAGAGCATTAACCATTCTTAATGTATTTGCAGGGTGGACATTGTTATCTACATCGCCTACTACTAATAATAAATGTCCTTTAAGATTTTTAGCTATTTGGGAGTTTTTATCTACACTGAAAATAAATGTAGTATCACCTTTTGCCGAAATTTTTTCTTGTACTCCTTGGTGTTGTTCACCCCACCAACGGTTGTATATATTATTCTCGTGATTCCCTGCACATGATACTGCAACTTTAAAGAAATCGGGATAAACTAGCATAGCTGCTGTAGACATAAATCCTCCACCAGAGTGACCATGTATTCCTACTTTGTGAATATCTATAAACTTATACTTGGCTGCAAGCTTCTCAATAACTACTTTTTTATCTTCTAGCCCATAATCTCTCAAATTACCATAACCATAGTTATGATACCATTTACTCCTAGAGGGATGGCCTCCTCTATTACCAACCGAAATTACAATAAAGCCAAGTTGTGCAAGACGGTCTATTCTATCCATCCTACTGCTCCAAGATGTATTTACTGATTCGGTTTGCGGTCCAGGATATACATACTCTATTATTGGATATAGCTTGGTTGAATCAAAATCGAAAGGTTTATACATTACTCCATATAGATCTGTAACTCCGTCTCCTGCTTTCACAGTAAATGGTTCGGGGAATTTATAACCCATATCAAAGAGTGGTGAAAGATCTGTCTCTTCTAAATTCACAACCACTTTGCCGTTATTGTCCATCAATGACGATTTAGGAACAGTATTTACCCTTGAATAGTTGTTTACAAAATATTTCCCAGTTTCCGAAGTACTTGTAAAACTATCGTAATTGCCTGGGTTAAGAAGCTTAAGATTGCTCCCATCAAAATTAACACAATACTGATGAGCGTAATATGGATTTTCACCAATCTCACGACCCTTGGCAATAAAATAGATAACTTTTTTAACAGGGTCTACTGCAACAACGTCTTCTACATGAAACTCGCCCGAAGTTATTTGGTTTATAAGATTCCCTTTAGTATCGTATAGGTACAAATGAGCCCAACCACTTCTTTCACTCCACCAGATAATATTATCGCCCGCAAATTTTGGTTTACGCATCTCTACATAAGTATTCATTCTCTCCTCAATAATAGGCTTTACACTGTCGGTAGTAATATCTACAGTACAAAAATCAATACGTTTTTGATCACGACTAATACGAGCAAGATAAAATTTATTAATATCTCCTTGCCATATACTATGTACAATAGTATCGTACATTGTCTCTTTTAAAGAAGGTTTGGTAAAAAGAAGTAATTGTTCATCTTTAAATGCACTAACATTAATCTCTTTCATCTCTTTATTCCCCATATTATACACATAAAGATGTCTAACAGGAGCACCAGTTTCGCCAGGCATCTGGTATTTATATTTTTCTAACTTAGGTCTAGGTTCGGCTAATGAATTTATAACCCATAAGTCTTTTACATTTTCTGTATTGGTTCTTAAGAGAATAAATCTCTTTGAGTCTGGAGACCAAATTATAGGAGCACCTCTTCGTTTATTTTTTTCCTTTTCTGTGACATCATCATCGCTATTTCCAGATCCAAATCCAAATTCAGCAGTACCTTCTGTTGTAAGTTGGTACTCTACAATAGTGCTATCCTCCGAATCTTCTCTAGCTTTCTCAAAATTCGCCATATCCATATACCACAAATTAAAGTTTCTTGAGAACACAACGTGTTTTTTGTCTGGAGATACATTTCCCCAACCTGGATATGATTTTGTAGGTTTGTAATCGGCAATTTCTGTTAATTTCTTAGTCTGGATATCATATTCAAAATAATGTATTTTATTTACTTTATCTACTTTGTTTAATTTTTTTAACTTCCGAGGTTTTCCTTTTAATGTGTCTTTTTTATCTAGCGAATCTACTTTGTCTATCATAGCGGTGCTACGAACCTGAAAAGAAAAAGTATTATCGTCTTTAAGTTTAAGTGCTTGTATTGGAAGATTTTGAGCATCATACGGATCTTTTACTATCTCGGTTAGTTGTGCAGCCAGCTTCGCATTATCGAAAATGGAACTTTTCTTACCTGTCACAGGATCTACAATATAATAGAAGGTTCCTTCAGATGAGCGCCATATATACCAAAATTTATCTGAGTTTTTTAACCAGTTAGGCATTACTTGATTAAATAGTACAAGTTTATCTACTTTCGTAGGTGAAAACCTTGCTGCTAGATCATAATTTGCTTTAGTAACTGGTGTCTGTTGAGCCCAAGAAAATACAAAGGCAAATAAAATTATAAATATTAATAGAGTCTTTTTCATAAAAATAGTTATTGATTATTGAACAATGCTGAAACATAAAAATAAGTTACCCGAAGATAGAACATCCATGTCACATTCGGGTAACTTATTAATCACAACCTAACACTTAATAAACTAAACTCCAACAGATGCAACTGCTGTAATTTTATTAAATCCAGAAAACTCAATTTGATTTGCTTTATCAAGATTGCCTTCTCCAAAATTAATAATTGGAATAGCAATAAGTTTCCCCTCTTTTACAGCACTATTATATGTAGAAATTAACATGGTCTTGTTATGAGAGTCAATAGGAGTAAACACACTTTTACGATTATGTTGATATAATGACTGCTGAAATACCTGCATAGAAGTAATTTCTTCTCCCGCACTAACTGAATATTTCTGAGATACTACAGGAGTGCCTGTCTGAATATTAATCGCATAAATAGCATTAGTGGTAGAGTAATAAATCACTGGCTGGTTGTCACAAACAAAAAAGAATTTTGCATTTGCAATATCATTACCCAAAGGAATATCTATGCTAGTTACTAGATCTATATCTGCAGGTTCAGGGCTTTCATTTCCATTATATGCACTATAAATAGTATATATACCTGTGTTATTATCTTTAAGAATAAGAATAAGCTTTTCATTGCTACCTATCCCTCCTGCTACCGATTTTTTATTAATTACTCCGGTTTTAAGATCATACACTCTAGTGTAAAGAGCACTCTGAGTAGATTTCATCACTTTAATTCCCTGACTATTACTATCGTAAAAAATAGCTCTAGCCTTATTTCTACTATTATAAGTATCACATACAATAGGCCCATCTACATGATAAAGAGGATTAGAATTATAGTGAATAGCCGAAGGAAACTTATGACCGTTTGTCGAAGAAGCTGCATATATAAGACCGTTATCTACTAAATAAAGGTTATTAAAATTTCCAAAATACATTCCTTGTGCGTTAGAGGTACCTATAGCATCATAGGTAAATAGCTCTTTGCCATAACCATAAAGACTAAAGTCATTTGCATTTACTCTAAACGACTCCTTTGTATCAGTCACACCAAATATACTTCGTTGTGGGCTATAATAACGCATCTGAGTTATTAAACCATCCATAGTCGCTCCCTGTGTTGCCGAAAATATATCTTTATCAACATATTCCTGAACAGCATTTTCTGCAAAAAGCTGAGAGCTTATAAAACACATATCGGATGTTACATTATCGCTGGTATGTGCAACCACCAACCCTTCAGAGAATTTTCCTGATACAAAAAGCTTCCACTCCTTGAAATATTTGACTCCTGTTTCATTATCGGTTACAGCTAGGACGAGTCTATATGGATCTATAGTACTAATTCTAAGAGGTACTGTATATTCAAGTTCATCTTTCTCTCCTAATTCAAATGTTGGAAGAAGCCAAGTTGCAGCATTTATTGTCCATTTATAAGACACGTCAGGATTGGTATTGTTTCCTTTGGTAACTTTGACTTTTATATTCAGAACATTAAGTGTTGGAATTATAATTGAATTTGAGTTATCGTCAAAGTAGTTGATAGATAGCACATCAATCTTAATGTCGTCAATTTTATTTGTATCAAATGTACTTTTATCTTGGAAACACCCATATAGAGCAAATGTAATTGCCACTAATAAGAGAATATTATATAATCTATTCATTTTACTTTTTTTTAAGAAATTTATAAAGTTGTAATTTCCCAACCAAGGCACTGAACTGATCCATCATTTGCATCATGACGTAAAGGCTCACCGTTATGATCTTCTTTCCATTGTTGAAGATAACTAAACAGTTGACCTGAATAGATTTTATTTACCATTTTAAGGATATCACTAGGATCATCTTCTCCGGTTGCTGCAACTAAGGCTCTATGTAAATTGGGGCTGTAATATGGAGTTGTGAACATAGACAAAAAGTACCATCTAGAGAATTTAACCAATTGATCGTTCCAGGTAATTTTAGCAATACTATTTTCGGTTGCTCCTACCTTAAAAGAATCATTTTCAATAGCTCGCAACACAAGAGTATCGGTGTTTGTTCTTAACTCAGGACGATTTTTTATTTTGACTTTTAAAGTTCCTTTATAACTATTGGCAGGAACGATTCCTTCTAGTACTTCAAAATATGATGTACCTACTGTAGATTTCACAACCTCTACTTTAAAATTTCTATCTTTATCAGATATTACTCCTGCAATTCTAACTGGTATTTCGGCAATAATATAGTCGCTATCAATAATACTTGTAAATGAAAAATGATAAATATCGGGATTCGTTTCATCTACAGGTGTAAAATTTACAGCTGAATATGTGTTGTCGAACTGTATAAGCTCACTTTTATTACAACTTATGGTTAATAGCAACAGTAATGCTATATAAAATATTTTTTTCATAACTCTTTAATTAAAATTGAACTCTGTTACCGTAAATTATTTCTTTATCGGGATAAGGTAAAATATAAGCCTTATCGTTCATAGTAGAAGGAGTCGTTACTGGAGCAAGAATTCTAACTACTCCAAGGCGCTTGAAATAATAAAAAAGTTGTCCTTCTGCAATAAACTCCTTGCGGTACTCTTTCTCTATCTCGGCAGTAATATCTACACCTGGAGCTAGAGTGCTAGTAATTCCTCTTTGAGCTCTAACAGTATTAAGATACTCCAATGCATTAGCAGGATCACACTCCGCAGCTATATAATACATCTCAGAAATTTTAATAATTGGAACTATATTCCAGTATTGTGGTTTAGTTGTATTCTGAGTCTGATATAACTTTATAGGTGTAACGTTACTTCCTTCAGACCTGGTTACATATGTATAACGGTAGTCAGAAGCAATATTTTCAAAAAGTTTAGCTGCATTTGAAGATGTAATTGTTTGTGCACTAAATATATTAGAAATCGAATTGAATACTGAGTTTACTTCAGTTGCAAAGCTATTGCTTCCCAACATTTGTACATCCAAGCTAAAAATATGCTCCTGTATGAAAGTGAGATTACGTTCAGCTTCTGTTATCGCTACCTCGGCAGGAGAAACCCATGAAAATTTTGATGGAACGGCATCGATAACCACTTTTGCAGCGGTCAATGCTTCGGCCTTCATTTGACTACTACCTTCCCAGAGACATACTCTAGCCCTAAGAGCTTGCACTGCATAGTAATTCATCCTTTTCTGACGATTATTGTAAAACCCATCTACATTTACTTCTGAATAATAGCTCATTGGATGAGTACCCAAAATTGGATCTACTTGTTTAAGTAATACAAGTGACTCATCAATATCCTTTAACATAAGATCGATAGTTTGGGTATATGTTAACTGATCTGTATACTCTTTTGTGTAATTCACAACATAAGGAATTGTTAATTTATCCATTAATCCTCTATTGTTCGCAAGATTTCCATAACCAAATTGACGCAATAAATCAAAATGAAGAAATGCTCTAAGGCCAAGTAATTCTCCTTTAATTAATGAATAATTAATAGAGTTCAAGGTAGATTTATTTAACTCAAGATATTTAAGTTCATTATTAATATTGGCTATGGCAACATATGACTGTTTCCACATCCCGTCTATTAAATTACGAGTAAGAATTTCGGTGTAATTTCTAGCCTGAATATTAGCTTCGGTGGGAGCCAAAGATGTACTTAGAGATTTGTAAGGCTGGCACAAAAGATCCATAAAATACCAGGTTTTATCCTTTCCATAGTTACTTTTATGAGTCATTTGTATATAAACTCCAATAAGCGCATCTCTGAAACCTGCTTCGGTTTCAAATTCCATATCGCTTGAAATATCTGTTTGAGCAGTTACATCTAGCCACTTATCACATGAAGAGAGTAATAAGAAAGATATTGATAGTATTGATAATATTTTTTTCATAGCGATTATATTAGAATGTTCCTATAAAATTCAAAGACAAGGTCCTAGCAAAAGGGTAATATGTACCTCTTTCTATCTTTATTGTTGAGAATGTCTGTACCTCATTCATAAATGCACCTATCCTCAAACGAGAAAGACCTATTTTTTTTAGTTGCTTCTTATTAAATTCGTAATAAACAGATAATGAAGAAAGTGTAAGTTCACTTCTGTCCTGAACAAATCTAGTAGTAGATTGAGTTGTTGCTTGTACAACTCCTTGTGTATATCCTAGAGCACTCTGCAAAGCATCTTCTCCCATATATACATTTCCAAGTCGTTTGTATAAAGCCTGCTGGCCTTCTTCCTTCCAACGGCCAGAAAGTACTCTTTTGTCTACATTATATACTGGATCTATGTTTTCAACCTTATCTACAAGAGTTTGGTTATATATTTGACCTCCTCCTAAAAATCTAAAAACAATATTAAATCCAATTCCATTTCTTTCTCCGGTAACACCAAAAATACCATTATATTTAGGAGTACCCACTCCTGCCATTACCATATCGGAAGCACTCCAAATATATGTTGGAGAATCATTTCTGTCTAAATAAATTTCGTTTCCAGTAGATGGATCAATTCCAAGGGACCTAACTGCCCAAATAGCATTTAGAGGCATCCCATCTACATAGCGCAATACAGGTTTATTATAACGAGGGTCAGATGCAAGACTATTTTGTCTATCGTTAAACTGCTGCATCTGGTCAGAGATTTTTGTTATTTTGTTATTGTTCGTTGCTATTGCTCCGTTTATATTGAGAAATGAATTGTGTGTTTTAAAAACAGTATAGGACACTTTTGCCTCTAATCCTTTGTTCTGTATCTCACCCAGATTATCTTTTACGGTTTCAAATCCTGTCGAAGGAACAATATCAATATCGGCTACCAGTCCCTTGGTTACCTTTCTATATAAATCTAGGGTTACCATGAGCCTTCCATAATTCATATCTACCCCAATATTGTAGTCTAATGCCTTTTCCCACTCTAAATTTGGATTAGACATACTCTTTAGCAACACTCCTATTTGGTTTTCATAATACTTTTCTGTTACATAAGAGTAATAAGAAACAGATCCGTTATTAATAAAATTTTGGTTACCAGAAGTACCAATAGAACCTCTAACTTTAAGCTTGGTAAGATCTGAAATACCACTCATAAATTTTTCACGATGTAAATTCCATCCCAAACCAAAACTCCAGAAATTTGCCCAAAGACGATCGGCCCCAAATAAAGAAGAGGCATTACTTCTAACAGTTAAATCGGCTATATATCTATTATCATAAGTATAACCAGCTACCATAAGTAAGCCAATTTCTCTTGAAATAGAAGAATAACCCGATGGTTTAGAATTTAATGCATACTGTCTTGCAAATATAATATTTTCAAGACGGTCGCTAGGGAACCCTTCTGTTTTATACAACAAATAATCATATTTATTTTCTCGAAGATTTATTCCAGCATTTGCAAATATTGTATGAACTCCTGATACTTTATTATATTGTAAGTTAAGATCGCCACTTATATCACTACTATTTTCGTAGCTAATATCATACGAACCTCTTCTCAAAAGATCGTCTTCAGCATAATTAATAAATTTTGAGTGCTGTACAGGATAATATGTATCTGAACCAGCACGCTTTACATCTATTCCTATACGAGTAGTAAGTTTAAGATCTTTATAAATTTTCCACTCTGCATACAAATTATTTGTAAAATTAATATAGTTGCGAGTTTTTTTCGTATTCAGAAGTGCATTATACATTGGATTGGGTATAAGGTTATCTGGGTCTATATCCTCTACATACCTAAGTACGTTACCCGATGCATCGGTTGCTCTCCAATAAGGATTCATCTTCGCATATTGATCAAAAGTACCATAAGGTGAATCTGCACTATTATTAGAACTAAAAGACATTATATTCCTAAAAGTAACCTTATCTACAACATAAGAAATAGCAACATCGCCCAAAACAGTACTTCTAGACGATCCTTTCATAACGCCGCTAGTTCCATTGTAGGAAAGATTTGCAATTGCTCTTAATTTACTATCTCCTAACTCAAAAGAAACGGAATGTTTTTGGCTAATCCCCACTCTTAGTGGTTTAGAGAGCCAATATGTATCAAGTCCTTCTAAAGCAAGCTTATACCTTTGATTGTAGAGCTCCAAAGTTGGAACATAATTATTAGATAAATTTGGTTTATAAACATCTTCATAAAGTTCTACCTGAAGTTTTTCCATAGAATTAGTAAGATTATAGCTAGAAAGATCGGGCATTTCTATATTTAAGTTACCAGTATAAGTAACCCTTGCTTTATCTCCGGAAAATCTCTTTGTTTCTATAACAATAACTCCATTAGAAGCTTTCGAGCCATAAATTGCTTTTGAACTAGCATCCTTTAGTATGGTAATTTTATCTATACGGTTCATATCCATATCAAAAATTCTCTCGGCACGTGCTTCAAATCCATCTAAAATAAAAAGGGGCATATTTACTCCTGTCTGGTTTGCTGCAATATCTTCTCGTGGAAATGTAGAGATCCCACGAAGCTGCATACTTGGTAAAGCATTTGGATCTGAACCCTGCTGCATATTATCCAAAATATTCAAAGAGGGATCTAAATTTTTTAGACTCTGAAATAGATTTTGATTGCCTAAATTTTCAATATCTTTGTTTGTAAATGTTTGTGAAGCCCCAGTAAAACTTTCGGCTTTACGAGTAAAGATACCTGTTACAACAACCTCATCTAGACCTATCGCTGCCTCAGTTAGAACAACTACCATATTTTTCTGCCCTTCATAAAGCAGTTCTTTTGTAATCATCCCAACATAAGAAAAAATTAATACAGGATTTTCAACATCTGTATCTATTCTAAACTCCCCAGTCTCTCCAGTAAATGTTCCAGTTGAAGTACCTCTAACAAAAACCGAGACTCCTATCAACAAATTCTCTTTATCGTCTTTAACTTTCCCAGTAATTGTTTGCTTTACCGATTTTTTCTGATAAATAATAGTGATTGTCTGGCCATTAATGTTGTAAGTAAAATTTGTGCCCTTTAATAAAGATGTGAGGGCATCCTTTACTTTCATATTACTTACATTTAAAGAAAGTTTTTTTAAAAATATCTCTTCAGTACCACCTCTGTACATAAATCCGATACCAGTTTGATTCGAAATTTCATAAAGAATCTCTTTTAATGGAGTATCCTTTACAGAAATTGTAACTATTTTTTCATTGTCTTGAGATGCAGCATTGGCAACTTTTGGGAACAGAATGAAAACTGCAATAATAGCAGATAGAGTAATTACAAATCTCTTATAAAATGAAATATTGTGCATAAAAGTTTTAGTTTAAGTTTCTATTTATATATTTAAGATTTCAATTTGTATAGCGTTTCTATTTTACCATATATTTTCCTCCTTCAATTTTAGTAAATTTAACATGTGTAATATCTTCAATAGACTTAAAGATCTCATCTAATGGCCTTTCTATACTAAAATAGGCGTTTATTGGAATCTTAGTATCTACATTTTCATCAATTAAAAATTTTACATTATACCATCTTGATACCTGCTCCAACATTAACCTAAGAGGGTCCTCGTCACAACATACAAACCCGTTAACCCAAGTCAAAAACTTCCTAGTATTAACTACCTTTATCTCTTTATCTCCAGATATACTATTTAAGGTTATAAGCTCTCCTGGATGGATTCTTGTTTCATTAATATTATTAAGGGCTACTCCAAGCGAGCCCTCAAAAAGAACTGTTTCAATTTTCTCTGGGCCATGGTAACTTACATTAAACTTTGTTCCATAGACAGATACTTTAGCATTTCCTATTGTAACATGAAATGGTCTTTCATCTTTTACAACCTCAAAATATGCCTCTCCCCTGTGCAAAATAAGTTCCCTAGTATTACCAGAAAAGCTAATCGGATAAGATAATTCTGAATCGGCATTTAGGAATACCACACTTCCATCTTCTAGTACCAATCTAAATTTACATTTAGGAGGAACAACAAGCTTGTTATATTGAACAGGGTCTATAGCCTCACTAATAACCTCTATCTGTTTAGAGTAGGTACTATTTTCTAACTCCACCATCTCTCCTGTATTGAGAATAAGTGTAGGCGCAGTAATCTCTTGCTCAACTGCAAAAGAAGTTGTTTGTGGTATAACAGTATATTTGTCTTGTTTTATAGAAAGGAATATGGAGAGAATAATTATTGCAGCTATTCCACTTATAGAAATGGCAGTTTTTAATATTTTTTTTCTAATTCTCGTTTTCTCAATACTATTGTAAAACCGTTTTACCTGTTGTGCAGCATTATTATTATTATAATTTTTGATAGCACACTCCAGCTCATCTTCATTACAAAGTTTTTCAATTAAATCTCCCGAATATTGATTATCTCTTATCCAATCTAATATTTGGGGAAAATCATTTAAATCTTTTTCTTCTGAACTAGATTGCAATATTGACAGAATCTCATCTGCAAGTTTCATCCCTTTATCGTAGAAAATTAAATCTTCTTGATTTTCAAATTTCATTAAATAATCCCTTTATAATAGACAACAGAAAACTCAATCTTTTTTATTATCCTAAAAAAAATAACATGAGTAATTTAATATCTATACTTTTTAATTTTTGTTTGAGAATGTTAATTGCCTTTTGCTTTTGCGCATATACAGTACTTTGTGCCTTTCCAAATTTATTTGCAATATCCTTTACTTCCCAACCATCTAGATGAAGTCTAAAAATTTTTGCACACTCTTTAGGAAGCAACCCAATTGCATTGTTTATTGAAGAAATTACCTCTATTTCGGCTATATCTGTTTCGAATTTTTGTTGATTTTCTTTACAAAATTTGACATATCGGTTCTTACTTTTTTGATGGTCTAAATAATTTCTATATCTGTTTTTAATAGATATAATTAGATATGCCTTTAGTTTGTATAAATTATCGAACTTTACATTACTAGAGTTCCAAAGGGTCATAAATATATCATGTATCGCATCTTCTGGTAAGACCTCTGTATCTATGTATAGTTTAGCTGCATAATAATAAAGATCTTTGTATAGCTTTTGGTAAAAATATCCAAAAGCTACACTATCTCTATCATTAAAATACCCCAGCAATAACTCTTCCTTCTCTATACCGCTCGACATCGAAAACTATATTTACATTAATATAACAGATAAGTATCGATTTTTAATTATCTCTCCTTAAAAAAAATTGAATTTTTATGAAAATAAAATCAAGTTTAAAAAAATTATTAGATAAAAATTATTTAAGATTAGATAAACATTCTATTAATATAGCAAAAGAAAGAAGTTAGCTGCTAAATTTGTTATAAAAAATGTTGTGTAGGACATATTGTGCTTCATGCATTGGCATAGAGGCAATTACAGTTACAGTTGAGGTAGATGTTTCTCAAGGAATAAGTTTCTATTTAGTTGGATTACCAGATAATGCTGTAAGAGAGAGCCAGCAAAGAATATCTACAGCGTTACATACATTAAATGCAAAAATACCAGGCAAAAGAATAACCGTAAATCTTGCACCTGCCGATATCAAAAAAGAGGGTTCAGCTTTTGATTTACCAATTGCAATTGGAATATTGGCTGCCTCGGAGCAATATACATTTAGTTCACTCAGTAGGTATCTAATGATGGGCGAACTTGCCCTGGATGGCTCTTTGAGAGCTGTGCCAGGCGCTTTAGCTGTAGCTATTCATGCTGCGCGGGAGTCATTTGATGCTTGCATCTTTCCTATAGATTCTGCCTACGAGGCTTGCGAAGCAGAAGGAATTGAGGTATATGCAGTTAAAAATTTAAAAGAGGTAATATCTATTTTAACAGGAGAGGGCATTATTAAACCAATCAATCCAGAATTAGATGAGTTCATAAGTTCTGCGAAACTCACAAAGAGCCTAACTCCAGACCAAAGAGGAATTCCCGATTTTGCTCATATTAAAGGACAAGACTATGTAAAAAGAGGGCTAGAAATTGCTGCTGCTGGGGGCCATAATGCACTTATGTGTGGCAGCCCAGGTTCAGGTAAAAGTTTATTGGCAAGAGCTTTTCCTGGAATATTACCTTTTATGGAGAGGGCCGAGGCTATAGAGACAGGAATGATTTATTCGGTGTCGGGGAAAAAGAATTTATCTCCTGGACTTATGAGGGAGCGTCCCTTTAGAGCTCCGCACTACTCCGCCTCGGCAATCTCAATTATTGGAGGGGGAATAAAATCAATGCCAGGAGAGATTTCTCTAGCTCATAACGGAGTACTCTATTTAGACGAGCTACCAGAATTCTCGCCTAAACTATTAGAGATGCTTAGGCAACCTATGGAAGATAGGGTTGTTTCCATTTCAAGAATAAGATATCAAATATCTTATCCGTGCAATTTTATGCTAATTGCCTCTATGAACCCGTGCCCTTGTGGGTTTTATGGGCTATCAGGAGACCGTTGCACATGTATGCCCTATGCTATTACACGTTATAGATCAAGAATTTCAGGCCCATTAATGGATAGAATAGATATCCATCTCTCTGTACAACCAGTTTCCGAAGAGAATTTACTTTCAGATGCCATTTCAGAAGCATCTGAATCAATAAAACAAAGAGTAATAAATGCGCGCGCAATTCAAAAACTTAGATTTGAAACTAGCGCATACACCAATTCCCGAATGACCCCCGCACAAATTCGTAAATATTGCAAATTGGATTCAAATGGTAAAAAACTCCTTGCCACTGCCATATCAAAACTGGGTCTTAGCGCAAGAGGCTACAGTAAAGTGTTAAAAGTAGCCCTAACCATTGCCGATCTTGATGGCTCTTCGTCAATTTCAAACCTCCATTTAGCCGAAGCCATCCAATACAGAACAGAAACAATATAAACTCCACAAAAAAATAACTTTCCAATTAGTGATTAAATTTTAACTTTGTAGCTAGCATGGAAAATTCTATGAAACTTCTCAATTGTTTTTCTCCAGAAGAAATTATGCCTCTTTTATCTCAAGAGAGACATGTAATTGTTATTATTGACTCTAGGGTTAAAGCACTGTATGGAAATATATTCCCATACCAACAAATTGATTTTAAGGCAAATGAAAAGAATAAATCTCTGTTCCAAGTAAGCAAATTAGCCGAACAACTTATGGAAAAAGGAGCAGATAGAGACACCTTTATTCTTGCAGTAGGAGGCGGAATCACTACTGATATTGCAGGTTTTACAGCATCTGTCTATTTTCGCGGCATTCGTTTTGCCTTTGTCCCCACCACTCTACTTGCACAAGTAGATGCATCAATTGGAGGCAAAAATGGAGTAAACTTTAATGGCTTTAAAAATGTAATTGGAACTATAAATCAGCCAGAATTTACAATAATGTGCCCATCTTTCCTTAAAACTCTATCTAAAGCCGATTTTAATGGGGGAATTGCCGAAATGCTTAAAACTTTTATTATTGGAGACCAAGAGAGCTATTTTAAAGCAGTAAAATTATTAAAAAGAGCAAAAGAACAAGAAGATAAAGACTCCCAAAATAAAATAGATATATTGACAGAGATTTACCCATTCATTGTAAAAGCGGCATCAATAAAAGTAGCTATTGTAGAGAAAGATATGTATGAAACAAACGAGAGAAAATTTCTAAACTTAGGACATACCTTTGCGCACGCAATAGAAAAAGAGAGTGGCATTCCTCATGGACAAGCAGTTTCAGCCGGCATTGTGCTTGCAGCAAAACTGTCGGTAAAATTGTCTCTTATGAAAAGCGAAGTGGCCCAAACAATAGAAAAAGATTTTAAAACAATGGGTCTCAATACAGAATCTCCTGTTCCAGTTTCATCTTTGGCAAATGCAATTTCTAGGGACAAAAAGAGATCGGGAGAGACCGTCACATTTATATTAATAGAAGAAATAGGCAAATGCTTCAAACACCCTATTTATATTACCAAATTAGAGGAGGCTCTTTATGATTTGTCTTAGTATAGGCACACCCGGCCTTAATTCAGTAACCGAGGCTCTTTCAAAGAGCCACTTGGCCGAGATTCGTCTTGACCTTACCAATCTTAATAGAGAAGAAACAGTTCTTGTCTTTCGAACGAAGAAAGATTTAATTGCTACCTGTCGGACATACGAACTCTCAATAGAAGAGAGTGAAAAAAGACTTATGTGGGCAATTCTTGGTACCCGAACAAAAAAAGGAGCAGGTCAGAGATATTTAGATCTTGACTATGATTCCCCCGAAGATTACAGAACAGATCTAATAACTGCAGCACGCAAAGTGGGCTTTAAAATTATTCTCTCATATCACAACTTCAACAATACCGAAAGTAACGAAAGGTTAATGGAGATATACGAGAGCTGCATCAAACGAGGTGCCGATCTGGTAAAAATAGTAACCAATGCCAAAACCATTCAAGAGTGCTCCAAAATACTCCAGCTATATACAACAGCACGCAAAAACACACTTGCTGCATTTTCAATTGGGGAAGAGGGGCGTTTTACCCGCATAGTAACTCACTTCCTTGGATCTCCTTTCATCTATTGTACATTAGATAAAGAGAGATCGACAGCCACAGGGCAACTCACCATAGAAGATGCCGAGAAGCTCATCTCAAAAAAATATTACCCGAACCAAGTATCTAAAAAGAAACTTGTATCAAAAACTATGGCTCCGGCGTCTAAAAGCCACGCCCAACGTGCAATTTTATGTGCTGCATGGGCAAAAGGAAAGAGCACACTCTACGGATATACACCATGTGCCGATAGCGAAGCAGCTATTAATGTTATCAAGAAACTGGGAGTAAAAGTTAAAATAGAAAAAAGCAAACTGCCAAAATATAAAATAGAGATAAAAAGCCCAGGTATAGAAGAACTTGCTATAAACATGGGAAAAGAGACCAAATTTGGCAAGCCCATCAAAAACATAGATCTCAATGTAGGTGAATCTGGGTTACTCTGCAGAATAATGATACCTACAGCAGGTCATTTCCCAAAAGAGAAAGGATTGGCTAGAGTTACAATAAAAGGAGAAGGAGGAATCAATAAAAGAGAACTTTTCCCTTCCGATAAACCCCTGCAAGAGATTGGAATTAATGTAGAAACAAACGAAGGAAAACTTCCTGCAGTAATAACCGGTTCGCTAAAAAGTGCCTCTCTAGAATTATCGGGCAAAGGAGGTTCACAACTACTTTCGGGAATGCTCATGGCTCTTCCGTTGTGTGACAAAAGTAGTAAAATAGAACTTTCAGAACCAACCAGTATCCCATATATAGATCTTACAATAAAAACTATTAGAGAGTTTGGAATTACTATAGAAAACACAGATTATCGTGATTTTAAAATTCCTGGGAAGCAAAAATATAAACCTAAAAACTTTATTCCACTAGATGGAGATTGGAGCGGAGCATCTATGCTCTTGGTAGCTGGAGCCATAACTAACGGCATAACAATTACCAATTTATCTTTAAACTCAAAACAAGCAGACGAGAAAATAATAGAGATACTACAAAGTTGCGGAGTAGAAGTAGCTATCACTGAATATCCTAAATATCTGGTTATGTGTGGCGATATACCTTGCGTTTTCAAAGAAGAAAACAACAAAGAGGTTATTCTGGGCTCTAGTATAGAAATATTAAAACCAAAGCACCCTCTTTTACCCTTTGAATTCGATGCAACTAACTCTCCAGATCTCTTTCCCACTCTAGTAGTTCTAGCTCTCAACTGTGAAGGAACAAGCAAAATAAAAGGAGTACAAAGGCTCTCTAATAAAGAGAGTAACCGCGCCGAGAGTCTTCTTTGTGAATTTACTAAACTGGGAGCTATAATAACTATTGATGGAGATTGGATGGTTATTCAGGGAGGCACATTACATGGTGAGTTGTGCAGTTCTCATAACGACCACCGTATTGCAATGGCTCTAATGACCGCATCGCTAAATATTAAAGGCCAGGTATATCTAGACGATATCAACTGTATATCTAAATCATTCCCCGACTTTGTTAAAAATTTCAAATAAATAGCTTATCTATAAACAACAAATCTACTGATGTCGTAATGAATAGTTTCGGAAGTAAATACAGAGTTCAATTATTTGGAGAATCACACGGGCCAGCTATTGGTGTTGTAATAGATGGAATCCCGGAAGGAATCTCTATTTCTACCCAGGATTTTAGTTGCGATTTACAAAGAAGGGCTGGTGGAAAAAAGGGTGGAACCCCACGCGTAGAAAAAGAGGCAATTGAATTTCTCTCTGGAGTATTTAATAATCTAACTACAGGAGCACCCCTTTCCATAATAGTACATAACCTAAACACTCGTTCAGCAGATTACGACAATCTTAAAACAGCTCCCCGCCCTGGTCATGCCGATTTTGTTTCTACTATAAAACATAGTGGATTTGCCGATCCCAGAGGTGGTGGGCACCACTCTGGACGAGTAACCTTGGCTTTGGTTATAGCTGGAGTAATCGCAAAAAAAATACTATTTGCAAATAAAACAACCTCGGCCATCCAAATAAAGAGTAAAATATTGAACATTGGCGGCGAAAATCCTTGGGAGCAAAAATTAGATGAGGCGTTAGAAAAAGGAGATTCTCTTGGCGGTATAATCGAGTGTACAGTCAATAACATTCCTGCTGGAATAGGGGAACCATTTTTTGATAGTTTGGAATCTATAATATCACATATTGTCTTTGCAATTCCAGGAATTAGAGGCATTGAGTTTGGCGATGGGTTTAAAGCTGCTCAAATGTGGGGATCACAACATAACGACCCTATTACCGATATATCTGGCAAAACTTCAAAAAACGGTTCGGGTGGCATCAATGGAGGCATCTCTAACGGTAATCCTCTTGTCTTTCGTATAGCGGTAAAACCAACGTCTAGTATTTCTCTTCCACAAGAGACAATAAACATGAAAACAGGCGCCATTGAAAGCCTCAAAATTGAAGGCCGCCATGACACCTGTTTTGCATTAAGAGTTCCGGTGGTTCTTGAAGCTACCACCGCAATTGCTCTTGTAAATCTAATTAATTAATAGCCCCGGCAACTGCGTTGGCTACCAAAGCACGAAGTCTTATAACACTGTGTGCATCTTCTGGATGGACTCTATTTGCAAGTAAAATAACTGCTACTTTAGCAACTGGGTCAATCACAATTGATGTACCTGTATAACCAGAGTGGCCAAAAGTTTTAACAGGGTGAAAAAGGTTTCCTAGATTAGAAGCATAAGGTGAATAATTATCCCATCCTAACGAACGACCAAGTTGTTCGAAACCTGCTGGTACTCTTGTCATAGCCTCTACAGTAAGAGAGCCTAAAATTCTTTTACCATTATATTCTCCACCATTCATAAGAGCTGCAGCAAGTACTGCAAGATCTTCTGCATTTGAAAATACACCTGCATTACCTGAATTTCCGTCATTTAGTAATCTAGCCAATGGGTCATGAACTTTACCAAGAAGTACAGAACCATCTGGTTGCTTTTCTGTTGGTGCTATCATTGGGAAAAACTCCGGTTTTGGATTATACATAGTGTGAGCCATTCCCAGTACATCAAATACATTTTTTTGAGCATAATCACATAATTTTACTCCTGTAATATTTTGTAATACATTTTGAAGAGTAATAAAATTCAGACAACTGTACTGGAATTGTGTAGTTGGCATAAAATCTCTTTTACAAGTAGCTATATATTCTAAAAGCCCCTTTGGAGAGGGAGATCCATATTTTTTTACCAAATCGGCAGTTGGAGCATAAGGAGGAAGACCAGAAGAGTGAGTTAAAAGATCTATAATTCTTATTGCTACAGTCTTACCAGTTTCGGGATTGAGATAACCTTTAAACCCTGGAATATACATAGAAACAGTGTCGCTAAGCCTGAGCTTTCCTTGTTCTACAAGTTGCATAATAGAAATTGCTGTTCCAACAGATTTAGAAACAGAAGCAAGGTCAAACATAGTATTTACATCCATTTTCTCTACCTTAGGATAGACAGATTTATTACCATAACTTTTAAGATAAACCATTTTATCTCCCCGTACTACAGCAATAACCGCACCTGGTACTTCACCTTTGTCTATTGAGTTTAAAATAATAGCATCTACATTAGACAATTTGGCTGCATCCATTCCAACCGCTGCAGGTGTAGCTGTTTGTAATGGTTGAGCAAATGAAAGAGCATAAATTAAACTTGTACAAAATAAAAGAATTAATTTTTTCATAACTATTTATTATAACTGATTATTGTAAATATAAACTTTGTTAAGCACAAATGTAGTGAAAATAAAAAGAGAGACCCATAATGAAGTCTCTCTTTCTATATATTAAAGTGCTATTTCTACTAGCGTTCTCTTGGTGTACGAGGGCCTCTGCTATTATTATCACGGCGATTCCCATTTCCACGATTATCACGTCTACCACGATTATCGTTACGACCACCTCTACGAGATCTGTCGCGTCCTCCACCGCCCTGTTGAGCAGAAGCAGCAGATATGCCTGCATTAGGAGAAAGATCTCTTTTACCAAATACTTCACCATTACAAATCCATACCTTAACACCAATTACACCTACCTTAGTGTGAGCCTCGGCATGTGCGTAATCAATATCGGCACGTATTGTATGTAACGGAGTACGTCCCTCTTTATAAAGTTCGCTTCTAGCCATTTCGGCACCACCCAAACGACCACTTACGAGTACTTTAATACCCTCAGATCCCATTCTCATAGTAGATGCCATTGCCATCTTAATGGCACGGCGGTAAGAAACTCTGCCTTCAACTTGACGGGCAATATTGTTAGCTACAATATTGGCGTCCATCTCTGGCCTCTTTACTTCGAATATGTTGATTTGCACCTCTTTGTTAGAGATCTTTTTCAACTCTTCTTTAAGCTTGTCTACCTCCTGACCGCCTTTTCCGATAATAATACCGGGACGAGCAGTATGTATGGTTACTGTAATCAACTTTAGAGTTCTCTCAATTACAATTCTTGATAAGCTGGCTTTTGCCAGACGCGCATTAAGATATTCGCGGATCTTATAATCTTCTAACAACTTGGCGGAATAATCTTTTCCACCATACCAATTAGAGTCCCAGCCACGAATTATACCCATGCGGTTTGCGATAGGATTTGTTTTTTGTCCCATTTTATTGCTCCTCCTTTATGGTTTTACTTTTCGTGCCCAATACAATGGTTACATGGTTAGAACGCTTGCGAATTCTAGCCGCGCGACCTTGCGGTGCTGTCCTGATACGCTTAAGAGAACGGCCTTGTCCAACCATAATAGATTGAACACATACATTACCGTTTTCTAACTCTTTGCGGTCTTCGTCGTTTTTAGACTCCCAGTTGGCAATTGCCGAACGTAGTAGCGTCTCTACACGAATTGATGCCTCCTTTTTGGTATATTTTAATATATCCAAAGCACGGTTAACCTCCACCCCTCTTATAAGATCTGTAACCAGTCTCATTTTTCTAGGAGAGGTAGGAACGTCATTCAGCTTTGCTATAGCTGTCTGCTTTTTTATTTCTTTAAGCCTTTCGGCCGATTCTCTTTTTCGAGCTCCCATTATTGTGAATTTCTTTTACTCATTAACAAAATTAACGATTCCCCGAGTGACCTTTAAAGGTACGAGTAGGTGCAAATTCGCCAAACTTGTGCCCTACCATATTCTCGGTTACATATACCGGAATAAACTTGTTCCCGTTGTGAACCGCAATAGTGTGGCCTACAAAGTCCGGCGATATCATGCTGGCTCTGGACCAAGTCTTAATGACCTCCTTTTTACCAGCCTCATTCATGGCCAGTACTCTATTTTCGAGGCTAGCCTGTATATAAGGTCCTTTTTTTAGTGAACGACTCATAATTCTCTTTTCAGTTTAATCCGTTATTTTTTCCTTCTTTCAATGATGAATTTCTTGCTTGTTTTCTTTGGGTTACGTGTTTTGAACCCTTTAGCTAACAAACCTTTTCTCGAACGAGGATGTCCTCCCGAGGCACGACCTTCACCACCACCCATCGGGTGATCTACAGGGTTCATTGCCACACCACGTACGCGAGGGCGACGACCCATCCAGCGGCTTCTTCCCGCTTTTCCAGATGATTCTTGGTTATGATCTGAATTAGATACTGTTCCCACTGTTGCACGACAAGTAATCAAAACCATTCTAACCTCACCCGATGGTAGTTTAAGAATAGCATGTTTTCCTTCTCTTGCAGTTAATTGAGCATAAGTTCCAGCACTTCTAGCCATTGCGGCTCCCTGTCCTGGGCGTAACTCAATGTTGTGAACTAATGTACCTAATGGTATTTCTGAAAGAGGTAGAGCGTTCCCAATTTCGGGTGCCACTCCAGGGCCCGAAGCTAAAATCTGACCCACCTTAATTCCGTTAGGAGCAATAATATAGCGTTTTTCACCGTCGGTATATACAACCAGAGCAATACGAGCACTTCTATTTGGATCGTATTCAATGGTTTTGACTATAGCAGTATAGTTATCCTTATCTCTAAGGAAGTCTATAATACGATACATCCTTTTGTGACCACCTCCGACATTTCTAATTGTCATTTTTCCGCGATCATTTCTTCCACCCGATTTTGTAATAGGCGCCAAAAGCGACTTTTCCGGTGTAGAACAGGTAATCTCTGTAAATGCGCTAATTGCTTTATGTCTTGTACCGGGTGTAACCGGTTTGAATTTGCGTATTGCCATGGATTTAAATATTACTGTAGAAATCTATCTTATCTTCTCCGGCCAACGTTACAATCGCTTTTTTATAGTGATTTGCGCGACCTGCCAACAATCCCGCTTTTGTAAAGCGGCTTTTACTTTTACCTTGGTAGTTCATAGTATTTACATCTGATACTTTAACTCCGTACATCTCTTCTACCGCACTTCTAATTTGCAATTTATTTGCAAAGCGGTTCACAATAAAACCGTAACGATTCAATTTCTCGCCCTGAATCGTCATTTTTTCTGTTACTATGGGCTTAACTAAAATATCCATCATTCTACGGTTTAATTATTTACATCACTTCCTTGAATAATATCCTGAACTCCTTCCATAAAAATGAGAGAAGTTGAATTCATAACGTCATAAGTACTAATTTCATTAACATTAATAACTTTTACGTTTGACAGATTACGAGAAGATAAATAGATGTTACTCATATATTGTGGAAGTACAAACAGTACTCTTCTATCGTTGATTTTAAGATTTGCTATAATATTCATAAAATCTTTAGTCTTAGGTGCTTCCAAATTAAAGTTTTCTACAACTCTAAGAGAGTCTTCTTTTACTTTATATGAAAGTGCCGAGAAACGAGCTAGCTGTTTCAATTTTCTATTAAGTTTAAAACCGTAGTCTCTTGGTCTTGGACCAAAAACTCGGCCACCACCTACATAGATGTTAGCTTTCCTACTTCCGTGACGAGCACCGCCCGATCCTTTTTGTTTAACAACCTTCTTGGTGCTGTAATTAACTTCCCACTTCTCCTTAGTCTTGTGAGTACCTTGGCGTTGATTAGCCAAATACTGTTTCACATCAAGGTAAATAGCGTGATCATTCGGCTCAATGCCAAAGATCCCTGGATCTAGAGTCACTTTTTTTCCAGACTCTGTTCCATCAATTTTGTAAACTGATAATTCCATATACGCTTAGTCCTCCACAATTACATAAGAACCTTTAGCTCCGGGAACAGATCCCTTTACTATGAGAAGATTATTCTCTGGAATAACCTTCAAAACCCTAAGATTCTGAATTTTTACCTGATCGCCACCCATTCGGCCGGCCATCCTTTTACCTCTAAATACTCTAGAAGGCCAAGATGATGCGCCTAACGAACCGGGAGCACGAAGTCTATTGTGCTGTCCGTGGGTTTGGCCACCTACTCCTGCGAATCCATAACGTTTCACAACCCCTTGGAATCCTTTACCTTTAGATATCCCTGAAATATCTACCCAGTCTAACAAATCATTGCTGAAAATGTCACCTACGTTAATAGTGTCACCTAGCTTGAATCCAATTTCATAATTCATAGGAAATTCGACAATTTTACGCTTAGGTGTGGTGTTTGCCTTTTTAAAATGGCCTAATTGGCCTGCGCTGGTGTGTTTCTCTTTTTTTTCGTCATAGGCAAGTTGTACAGCGGCATAACCATCCTTTTCTACTGTACGAATTTGCGTAACTACACACGGACCAGCCTCAATAACGGTGCATGGGATATTTTTCCCATCGGCACCAAAAACGGAAGTCATTCCGATCTTCCTTCCTATTAATCCAGACATTGGTTTTTAATACGGTGTTTTATAATTAGTTAATAATCCCACATAAAATTTGCGGGTTGCAAAGATACAATAAAATCTTATGATTGCAATAGATTACACACGAAATTAAACCTTTAAGAGAAACAAAAATCTTAATCCAAAAGAAGCCCTAGATTAGAAACAATAAGTTTGACAGCTATTGCCAGAAGAATTATTCCAAAAAATTTACGCATCACATAAATTCCTCCTTTACCTACTTTTTTAGAAATTAGCCCAATATTATCGAGCACAAAATAGACAATAATAATATTAATTAAGAGAGCAATAATAATATTAGCAATCCCATACTCTGCTCTTAAAGAAAGTAGGGTTGTAAATGATGCAGCTCCTGCTATTAGAGGAAAAACAATAGGTACAATAGTTGCCGAGTTTGTTGGTCCATCGTCTTTAAAAATTTGAACACCAAAAATCATCTCAATTGCAAGTACCAAAAGCACCAAACCACCCGCTATAGCGAAAGATGAAATATCTACCCCATATAGTGCCAACATAGCCTGTCCCACAAATAAAAAGCTGACTAAAATTACAAAAGAGATAACAGCAGCTTTCCAAGCACTAAAACTCTTCTTCTGCTCTTTCATCCCCAAAATAATTGGCACCGATCCCATAATATCAATAACCGCAAACATAACAATGAAAGCGCTAAAAATCTCCTTTATACTTAAATTCATATCCAAAATTTTTACAAATATAGCAAACAAAATTTTCATCGCCGTGGTTTTTAGCAACTACCTATCTATCAAACACACACAATTTCATCGCCGTGGTTTTTTAAAATACCATGTTAATTTCAATTTAGAAAGCCATTATATAAGAACATCTTTCTTGCTCATCTTTTTAACATCATATTAGCAACTTTTAATGCACTGTTTTTTTATATTCAACCAAAAAATATTATATTTGAATTAAATCAAAATGTGAGAGAGATGGAAGGGTTCGAAAAAAAATCAACTGGACAAAATACTAATAATCAAGCAAAGCCTCGTATACAGGCTGGTAACATTCATTTTTGTGTGCGAGGAAATTGCCGTAAGATCATATTTCTTGAAGATGAAGATAAAATTGAATTTTTAAGAAGGTGCAAAAGAGCATGTGCTCTATATGACACTCAAATAGAAGCGTTTGTAATTATGGACAATCATGTTCATCTGCAACTTATAACAACCCAGGTAACAAATTTTGCAACATGGCTTCTTCGCGGATACTCTTTTTGGTATAACAGGAAATACTCTCTGTCAGACAAATTATTCCGGACTCCTTTTATGAGTTATTGCAAATTTAGCGATGAATGGAGGTTGAGTAGTATATTTTATATACTTGCAAACCCCGTCAAAGCTGGAATGTGCGATTCTATAAAAGATTATAAATGGAGCTCATATCATTTAATGTATATGAATAGAGGTCTTACGAAAAACCATATAAACATCGAAACTTCGTTCATTTATAAAAACTTTAAAAACCCAGAAGATTTTGATACTGCTCTGAATGACTACATTATCTCACAAAACATATTAGATATAAAGTCAGAAAAAGATATAAATAATGATAAAGAAACTAGTACAACTAATGATAGAGAAACTAGTACACCCCATTATATTGACTCAATTTATTCCAAAGGTGATAAATTAAATTTCAACACTCGAAATAGAGTTCCAACTTACGAAGTTATCCGTGTTTTAAATAAATTACTAGGAATTAAAACATTACACACACTCAATTTAGAGGAACAAAAAAAATTAATTATTACTCTCAAAGAACAAACTGGAGCAAGCTTTATGCAGTTGTCTAAGATTTTTGACGAAAACTATGAATATATTCGAAGAATTTTCAAATAAAATGACACTTTTGAAATTTTAGCTTTTTAAAAAAAAGTGCTCGGGACGGGAATCGAACCCGTACAGGCATTTCTGCCTACAGGATTTTAAGTCCTGCGTGTCTACCTATTCCACCACCCGAGCCCTTATTTCAAAAAGTAGCGATGCCACTTATTTTTATTTAGTGCGACAAAAGTCACATTTTTCTAAAAAAGCCTCCCCATTTATAAGAGCGGAGAGG
>Ga0265294_10002374_pt1 | contig 24719 bp, 27 predicted proteins | sample MunlanPumphouse3_FD_192504 | JGI IMG/M metagenome (GOLD analysis project Ga0265294, IMG submission 192504) | Groundwater microbial communities from a municipal landfill in Southern Ontario, Canada - Pumphouse #3 | ecosystem: Environmental > Aquatic > Deep subsurface > Groundwater | place... | reverse complement strand
CTATTGAGAATAAAAGGACTGTTAGTGATACTATTATTATTTCCATAAATTAATACTAACAAAATACTTGCAATTATTCAACTTTTTTGATAATCTACTTGCATATGGAAAAAGAATGTCAAATCTGTGGAAAATCTTCATCAATGGGAGGAAGTTACTATAAGTTAATCTCTAAGTACAACCCCTCACCAAAGAAAAGAAAGTACCCTAATCTACAAAAAGTTACCGTGCCTGCCAACCCAAGCAATAAGAAGTTTAACGACTTTGCTGGCAAGAAAATTTTAGCTTGCACAAAGTGTATTAAATCACTAGACAAAAACTAATATACTCGGGCTGTAGTATAATGGTATTATTTGCGCATGGGGTGCGTAAGACCCAGGTTCAACTCCTGGCAGCCCGACAAGAGACACCTTTTGGTGTTTTTTTTGTACAAAAAAACTGCCGAAGCAGTGGTCCTATCTGTGAATCCGAAGAATTCACGTGGGCACCTCATTCAATTACCACGGCAATTAAATATTAAAGTTCCCAATTAGAAAGGTGTTCGGAATTTATTTGATAGGACCAAGCTTATTGTAGCATTAAATCTTAAAAACTTCAACGAGTTGTTTTATCATAGAAACTACTACCGGAGCAGCTTGCAAGCTTACGCATTGGACACCATCATCATCTGCAACGATCCATGGCTCTTCTATAATTTTAATTTCTCCATCAACTGTTTCAAAAGAATATCCTGGTGTCATTTCATAATCATCAACATAGTCACGGGCAATATCAGCAGGAATTGCATTTCTTAATAATACTTTTGGAACTCCATATAGAGAATATGCCTTTTTAAGTATTTCTTCGTCCATTAATAACCTGTCCTTGATTGGTTCAATCCCCTTCTCATCTCCTTCCTTCATCACCATTTTGCCTCCGTCACAATTTGCTTCATCGCAAATTAAATAATAGCCGTCTTCATCGTGACCAATCTTTGATGTTGGCAATAACCGTAAACTTCTTGAGGCATTACATTTTGGACAAATTCTTCTCCATTTAATTCTTTCGTTAATAATATTCATTGGCACATCTATTAAAACAAAAACATCTGGATCATCTCTGTAATCAACCAAATCTCTAAAGAATAATGAAAAACTAACTTGATCTAAATTTCTTGGGAAACCATCAAGTAATATTACTTTTCCTTTTCTTTTTGTAATTTCTCTTTTAACTAGCACTAAAATAATTTCATCGGGTAATAAGCTCTTAGTGTCTCTATCTTCTAAGCTTTTGATAATATCTTCTAGGGCATAAAATCCTCTATAGTTTTTTTCTAGAAACTCAACTAATTCTGCTTTTTTTTGAGGATCTTGCATTTCTTCATCAATTCCCCTTACCATATCTCCGACAGACAAGTGCTCTATTTTGTCAGCTCCAACGACATCCGAAAACATTTTAGAATAAGTCCCCTTTCCTGAATTTTTCTTTCCAAGCAAGTAAGCTATAAAAGTATGACCATTATTCAAATGCTCCTTTAATTTTTCAATTTCAACTCCACACTTCAGTTTAAAATATTCTTCTCTTTCTTTTGGGTCTGACAAGTTAAATTTTTTTTCATCGCCCATTTTTGTTTTTTCTATTGGAAAATCCATATTATTTTTTATTAGTTATTACCTTATAATTATTACCATCTGTTGATATTTTAATATCTCCATTAATATCATTTCTTAATACTTTAATACCAAAATTAGACAACCGTGTCAAAACATCATCAGCTGGATGACCATATGAATTCTTACCAACCTGAATAACTGCTATTAATGGATCAACTCTAGTAATGAATTCATCGCATGTTGAATGCTTTGATCCATGATGAGAAACTTTTAAAACATCAGCAAAAATATCCTCATTAACTATTTCTTTTTCTAATTTATTTGTAATATCTCCCGTAAAAAGAAATGAGCTATTTTTATAATTCATCTTAGAAACAACTGAAATATCATTAGCGTTTTTTGAATATTTTTCAATAATATAATCATCAGGAGAAATTATATCCATCACTACATCACCTAAGATTATTTTATTTACATCATTAGAATAAATTATATTCGCCCCCTCTAAATCAATCATTGTTTCCCATTTTTCACTTTTTGAGCTAGTGCCACTAACTCCTGTCCATAATATATTCTCAACTATATAATTATCTAACAATTCAAAAAATCCTGAAATATGATCGCTGTCAGTGTGGGTTAAAATAATTAGGTCAATTGTTTTATCCCAATAAGGCATTACTGAGCTAACCTTTTCAAGCAATGTTTTATTTCCCAGCCCACTATCAATTATTATTTGATGTTTTTGTGGTGTTTCTATAAATATTGAATCACCTTGTCCGACATCAAAAAAAATCACCTGAAGCTCGCTATCAGATGACAATTCATAAACAAAAGAAAACGTTACTACATTCAAAAACAATAAAAAGAATATAATCTTTTTATTCATTTAACTTTTTGATTAGTTTTTTATCATCAATTCCATAGTTATCACAAACATAGCCAATTTCTAATGTCTCAATTTCTGATTTCATATGAGGACAAAAAAGACACGGAAAACCAAACTCTTCTAAAATATTCCTTGATTTTTCATTATCTATTATATCTTTTAATTTTGTTTTTCTGTTTATCTTCATGAATGACAACTTTCTCTTTTAATAATTTGATTATGCTTTTCTTCTAATTCTTTTGAAATAGGTAATTTATTTTTTATATAATAATCATACACGGCCTCATTTAATGCATCAATTGCTAAAACTGAACAATGTATTTTAATCGGAGGCAATGCTCCTAGCGCATCAACAACATCTTGCTTTGTTATTTTAAGGGCATCTTCAATGGTTTTCTTTTTTGCTAAATCAGTTAAAACACTGCTTGTTGCAATAGCAGCAACACAGCCGAAAGTTTCAAATTTAATATCTTTTATTGTATCATCTTTTATTTTAATGTAAACAAACATTTCATCTCCGCAAGCCATGTTGCCGACCCTGCCTAATCCATCATAATTATCAATTTTTCCATAATTATGAGGCTTTGAAAAATGTTTTAGCACTTCTTTTGAATAATTCATTTATGTGGTGAAATATCTCTTAATTTTTTAATAACTTCTGGTAAAGCTTTTAATAAATAACTTACTTCACTTTCCTTTGTCCATCTTCCTAGGCTAATTCTTATTGATCCATGAGCTTCCTCGTGTTTTAGTCCCATTGATGATAAAACATGTGACGGTTCTAATTTAGGAGAAGAACACGCTGATGCAGTAGAAACAGCAATTCCATATGAATTAAGCATAAAAAGAATTGCTTCACCCTCAATAAAAGAAAATCTTATATTCACATTATTAGGAATTCTTTTTATCTTGTGTCCATTTAGATAACAATTAGGAACTTCCTTTATTAATGTACTAATAATTCTGTCTCTTAATTTAGTTAGTCTTTTTTGTTCTTTTTCCATTGTTGAAAGACATATCTCTGTTGCTTTAGCAAAACCAACTATTGCTGGAACATTTTCTGTTGATGATCTTAGACCTCCTTCTTGACCTCCACCATGAAGCAATGGCTCTATTTTAACCCCGTCTTTAATAAATAATGCTGCTGCTCCTTTGGGGCCATATATTTTTTGTGAAGATAAAGTCAATAAATCAATATTAGTAACATCAATTGTAATTTTACCAAAACTTTGAGCTGCATCGCTATGAAAGTATATATTATTTTTCTTACAAATCTTTCCTATTGCTTCAATTGGCTGAATAGTGCCTACTTCATTATTTACATGCATCACTGAGACAAGTATTGTATTTTTCTTAATTCTCTTCTCAACTTCTTTAGGGTCGACTATTCCATTTTTATCAACTGGCAAAAATTCTACTTCAAAACCATTTTTACCTAGCCACTTGGCTGTATTTAAAACACAGTCATGCTCTATCGAAGAAACTAAGATGTGTCCACTTTTTTTCGTAAAAGCAACTCCCTTTAATGCCATATTATTACTTTCCGTAGCGGAACTAGTAAAAACTATTTCTTCTGAATTAGCGTTAATAGCTTTAGCAATAATGGCTCTGCTTTTTTCTAATGCTTTTTTTGTGTCGGAACTGAAAGAGTGCATTGAAGAAGGATTGCCAAACTTTTCATTCAAAAATGGCATCATTAATTTTATGACCCTTTTATCTACTGGTGTTGTTGCTGCGTAATCAAAATATATCATTTTATTATTCCTCCTCCTATTACTTCTGACTTGTTATAAAAAACAATTGATTGACCTTTGGTTATCGCTCTTTGAGGCCTATCAAAAATAAACTTATTATTATCTAATACCCCAAAAGCCCCCTTATGTCCATATCTAATTTTAGCTTTTACTCTAATAGGAAAATCAACTTTTCTAATCCAATTAGCATTTTTAAACAAAACTTCTTTTGAAAATAGGTCTTTTTCTTTTAAAGATACAATTAATCTATTTTTCTTAATATCTTTATCAACTACCCAATAAGGACCACCCGATAGGCCAATACCTCGTCTTTGACCAATGGTATAAAACCAAACTCCACAATGCTTTCCAATTATTTTTCCCTTCTTGTCTACTATATCTCCTTCTTTTTCTTTAATATGTTTTTTAAGAAAATCATTATTAGCTTCTACAATAAAACAAACTTCTTGTGATTCTCCACCAACAATAGATAGATTATTTTTTTTAGCAATCTTTTTAACCTCCTCTTTTGTCAGATTGCTTAATGGAAAGATAACTTTTTTAAGTGTTTTAGAATTAAGCTTCCACAAAAAGTATGATTGATCTTTTTTAGAATCTTTTGCCTTGTAAAGATAACCGTCTTTATTTTTTGCATAATGGCCGGTAGATATAAAGTCAGCATTAACTTCTTTTAAGAATAATCCAAATTTAATTTCTTTATTACACAACGCACAAGGATTAGGAGTGCTTCCTTTTTTGTATTCTTCTATAAAATAATTAATTATTTTTTCATTGAATTCTTTTCTTAAATCAATCACCTTGAAAGGAACTCCAATTTCTTTAGCTAATTTTCTGGCCCTATCTTCCTTGCTAAATTTATTTAACTTCATAAAAATAGCAATCACATCAAATCCCTTATTCTTCAAAATTAATGCAGAAACTGCAGAATCAACACCACCCGAAAAAGCAACTGCTACTTTATTAAAACGACCCAAACTTTCATTTGGGTCATTCAGTAAATCATTATTTTTGTTATTCTTCCTCTTCATTTAATTCTTCCCCGTTATCAATTTCTATTGCTCCATAAGGGCAAACATCAACTCCGCCACATTCCTCAAGTTTAGCAGAACTAATTACTTTTGCCTTACCGTCAACGTCCATTTCTGTACCTTCTGGACAAGTTAAACTGCAACTACCGCAGCCAATACACTTATCTTTTATTATTTTGTATTCTTTTTTTATGTTTTCCATATATTCTTATATTAATATATAAATTAATATTTTTCAATACTAAAAGAAAAACCGCCCGAAGGCGGTTAATCTAATAGCTTAATGATTTAAATTTTTTATAACAAGAAAAATATATTCCCGACTCTCCAATTGAAAAATATGGAGATCTCTCCCCTATTAAAGCTTTTAATATTAATCCATTATCCGGAGCGTCGTTTGTAATACTATCAATATTATAACCCTCTAATGAACTATATCTAATTAAATAAACATTTTTATTATAATCAGCTATTAGGTAGAAAAAATCATAATTCAAAAACTTTTTATTCCATAATATTTCTCCCGTTTCTATACTAATACCATATAAAGAATATTGACTATTATCCCAAGTAAAAAATTGATCGTCTATTATTGCTTCTATTCCACTATATGAATCTTTAGTCCATATAATTTCTCCATCGATAGAGGACAACAAGCTATTCATTGTAATTTCTCTACTATCTTTATTATAATAATGATTTCTAACTTTTAATAAAATCCTATCATTATTAGTTAGCTTTATTTGCTCAATAATCGTTCTTTTGTTCTTTTCTCCAGGATACTCATCATCATAAATTGGCTCAATTGATTTCTGGCCTATTATCCCTAAATCATACTTTGCCTTAAATAAAACATCTCCATTAGAAAAATAAATATTATCATTAGAATCAACAACTATTGGTGCGCTTATTTCAAAATTATCAAATTCATTTATAATTTCATAAGAAGCTTCGTTATTTTTATCCTCAAGAAAATATATCTTACTGTCTGATATAAAATATATTCTCTCTTGAGAATCAACAGCAATTGATTGTATTGCAAAACTATTAAATATTTCTTTCCATTTTAATTTTCCGCTTGGACTTAAAGCAAAAATGCTACTACCATCGCTTGCATAAATTGTTCCATCTTTTCCTAGAAAAAAAAGCTCGGCATTGCCATCACACTTATAAGACCAAATAATTTCACCATCCTTTATAGCAATAATCCTTCGATAACCTTGATATGTAGCTGATAAATAAATTAATTCACCATCACCAATTAATGATTTAAAAGCAAAAAAAGTTGCGCCAGCATCTTCTTCTATTGTTACTTCTAATGATTCTGTCGACCATTCACCCGTAATAATCGGCAATTCAAAAATATTACTTTTTTGATAATTGCCGTAAGGTAAAGGACTTATATGATTTGAAGCAAATGTTTTGAAATATGCTTCATCAGAAAAATCTGATTCGTTATCATCTATATCAATAGCTTTAATTTTAAAGTAATAATCTTTCTCATAATAGAGATTTTCAATTAATGCAAAATTCTGATTATTGCTTCTTTCGATATTAATATCACCCAATGATTCAAAATTATCAGCATCTAAAGAAGAATATATTTCATATTCAATTTCTTCTACGGGAGAATCAGGGTCGTAAGGCGCAAGCCAAGATAATGTTATTGTATTTTTATTGCCCCCAACCTCAATATTCTCTATTTTTTCTGGCGGTTGCTTTGCATATTCTCCAGGACTTGGTTTTTGCAACTGAAAGTCATTTAAATTATTATCACTATCAACATACTTTCCATCTAGCCATTTCCTCCCTATTGAACCATCTCCAGCACTTGTTGCTTCGCACTCCTTGACTGGTAAATCATTATTTCCCCATCCCACTGCATCAATTTTTAATAATTTAGCTTGCTCAATCTTGTATCCTTCTTCAAGCTCTTCATCTTCTATTATTGGATTAGAAGAAAATAAAGCAAACGATCCCATTGAATTATTAATAATGGCAGAAGAGTAAGGAATATCATCTTTTGTTTTTGCAATCATGTCTCCATCAATATTACCGTGTATTATAATAAGATAATATTCTCCAGGAGAAATAGATCCCTCTAATTTCCAATTATAATATGGATTATTCCAATTATATTTTGGTGATCCATCAAGATTAAAGGTCGGAGCAAAATATGATAAATAAAAACAATCGTCTTCATCATCACAGAAGTTTATTTCTTCTTCGCTCTGATTATAAAGCTCAATATACTCTAAATTATCTTCTCCATTAACTTGTATTTCAGATATAACAAGATAATTATTATTTTCAATAACCACATCTTCGGTTTCCTCTTCAGGATGGTCGCCTTCTTCAATTTCTTCCTCTTCTTCAATCTCTTCCTTAGCACTATTTTCTGCTCTTGGTGTTCCATCAACAACTGAAGATGTGTACCAGTTTAAATCACTATCCCTTTCCATCGTTTTTCTCTCAGTACTATTACCTGCTATCCATTCTGGATTTGCTAATACCTCATCAATTAGCTGACATTGATTATTAAAGAGCATTAATGAGTCACTACTATTGCCAAGGGCTCCTGTATATATTTTATCTGCAGGAATATCAGGAACACTATCATCGCTAGTTCTTTCTAGAAGATAAAATTGATTGGGTCCTAATAATTCATCGTCGTCAAAAATAATTTTGATTCTATTATCCTTGCTCAATAATTGCCAACCACCTAATAAAACTTCTTCTTCTGATGTATTTTTAAGCTCTATCCACTCTTTTGTTGCACCAACAGTTGTCCCCATCCAAGCAACTTCATTAATAATAATGCCGCCATAAGTAGGAGTACCATTCTGTGAACAATAAGTAATTGTTTCTTCTGGTGCAGGAGAAGAAGCATAAATTATAGTAGTTGTATTTTGATTATTATTGCTATTGCTAGTTAATGCTGGCTGACTATTTTCTGCCTTAGGGCTTCCATTAACACTAAAAGAAGTGTGCCAATTCAAATCACTACTCCTTTCCATCGTCCTTCTTTCACTAGAATTACCTGCTGGCCAATTTGAACTAGCAACCACTTCATCAATTAGTTGACAGGAAGAATTAAATAGCCGAAGAGATTCATTTGTATTAGAAAGGTTTCCCGAATATATTTTATCAGCAACAACACCAGAAACAGAATCATCATCTGTTCTTTCTAGTAAATAAAGCTGTCCTGGCATAAGAAAATCATCTTTATTAAAAACAATCTTAATTTGATTGTCTTTATCTAATAACTGCCAGCCATCTAAGTTAATTGGTGATGTAGATATGTTTTTTAACTCTATCCACTCTTTAGTTGCGCCAACAGTTGTTCCCATCCAAGCAACTTCATTAATAATCACTCCGCTATGGCTCGGTGTTCCTACTTGAGGACAATAATTAATAGCAACCTCTTCTTCTTTCACTTCTTCTTTGACTTCTTCTACTTTTTCTTTCACTTCCTCTTTGACCTCTTCTTTCACAACCTCCTTAACTTCTTCTTTCACTTCAATAGCTTCTTTAACACTATTCTCCCTTTTAGGAGTTCCCAAGATATTATAGTATGCTTCTCCACCATATGTTTGCCAATTAAGATTAGCTGTTCTTTCCATCGTTCTTCTTTGACTAGAATTGCCTGCAGGCCAACTTGGACTAGCGATAACATAATCCTCAAGCACGCATTGATTATTAAATAGATGAAGTTCATCGTCTGTGTTTCCTAATACTCCTGTGTATATTAAATCTGCATTAATAAATGGAATAGTATTATCGCTTACTCTTTCAAGTAATAGAAAATCACCATTCTTGATTATTAAATCTCCAAAAGTAATATTAATTTGACTTGTCTTATCAACCAAAGACCACCCTTTCATATTAATATCTTTGCCTGATATATTTTTAAGTTCTATCCATTCATCGTTAGCACTATTATGAGTTCCCATCCAGGCAACCTCATTAATAATTACTTTATGCAATGGCAAACCCAAATTGCTTTTAGAACAACTAATTGGGACAGCCTTTTCTTCTCCCCCCATAGAAACAAGCTCCTCGTCTATTAATTCTTTATCTTCTCTGCCACCAGTAATAACCTCTACGAACTCAGTATTTCCCCCAAGAAAACTAAAAATACCGCCTATTTCCTTTATTTTTTCTTGAATTGGAGCAATAACATATTTTTCAACCAATGACGGAGGACGCAAACCAAAATCAGGAACATTATTAGAAAAATTTATATCTATGCTAGGCGAACTAACCCAACTATATTCTCCCAAGCTACTCTTTTTTACTACTCCTTTAATCTCAGTTATAAAGGGGCTTATTGATTGGCCAAAACTCAACTCATTAGAAAAGCCCTCTATTATTCCATAGCCCTTATAGCTGTTCGGAGGGATGATTGTTTTAGGAGAATATATCCTCATAACTACTTCACTTTTATTATCATCAATTTCTTTCAATAAAATAATGTATTGAATGATTGTATTGGTATTTCCAAATGAGGTATTGTAATTAACATCAATCGCACCGTAACCAACCCTTGCTTTTCCTTTATTAAAATAATCATTCAGATAACTCACAGCAAAATTTACACTATCTTTTTCAATCTTCTTAATTACACTTGCCACATCTCCTGAAATAATTATTCTAGAAATATCAATTGTTTCAGAAATTACATTAATTGAAATATCAATTGGCAACTCGTGAAGCATATAATCTCTAGCATCTTTCCTTAATATCTCTTTTAATAAAGCAATTGTTGTAACATTTAGATTATTCTCTACGTTTATTTTCCTTTTCTCCCAATTTTTATATAATTCTTTAGGTAAGCTCTTGATTATCTTTTTTGACTCCCAAGTTGAAACAGCTTGATAGTCAACACTAGCTAAAATTGTTTGATTAGGTGTAGCACAAAAAATTGCTAACAATATTGTTAGCGCTACACTAAATATTAAATTGTGAATTTTCATTATTTTTTAATAGAGACCGTATTTAAGAAATTATCGAAATGAGCTTTACACTCTTCTTGATCTTCTCCAAAAAGATCTGATTCAAATAAGTAAACTTTGTCATTTATTGGAATCCAAATAAGTTCAATTCTTCCTGGATTAATTTCTTCACCATTAATAATTTCTTTTAGTGCCTTAATATTATCAATTTCAATAATCTCTTGATCCTCCATCAAATAATCAGGATTATCAATATAATACTTATTACTACTAAAATAATAGTCGTTGTCACTTCCTTCTTTTTCATATCTCACAGTGGCACCAATCCAACAACCTTTCTTAGGAACAGAAGCAGAAGAAGGATTATCTTTAAAAGGGACAAAATCTTTTGTTCTCATTGAAAAGCCAGCCAAGAGATCATTGGTCACATCCCAGTTCTGCGGTATTACAAATTTTAATCCAGCTTCTTCATTTTCAACAAGCGATATGTCGCCTAATTCAGAAACAACAAAACTACTAAATGGTGCTATTATTAATGGCTCGTATTTCTCTTTGTTAACCATCCAAAAAACAAAAACACCTAAAACTAAAACCAAACATATTATTATATATAAATATTTCTTTTCCATATATTTAAATTTAAATTAATTATTTTATAAACACTAAAGAACAATCAAAGAACTAATCTTTATACAAAAAATCCCCTAATGGGGACTAATTTTCTAATTATTATCCAATTATTTTAGCAAGCTCTACCATTCTTAAGGCATATGCCCATTCATTGTCATACCATGCGAGAACTTTAACTAATTTACCATCTGCTTTCGTGTATTCATTATCAAATATTGATGAAAAAGAATTGCCAATAAAGTCAGATGAAACTAATGGACTACTTTCAACATAGAATATTCCTTTCATTCCTTCCTTGTCTGAGTATTTTAACATTATATCGTTTACCTCTTCCAGGGTTACCTCTTTTCTTAATTCGCAAGTTAAGTCAACTAAAGAAACAACTGGTGTCGGAACTCTCACAGCAATGCCGTCCATTTTACCTTTTACATTTGGAATTACTTTACCAATTGCTTTTGCTGCCCCTGTTGTTGTTGGAATAATATTTTCTGCAGCTGACCTTGCCCTTCTTAAATCCTTATGAGGCAAATCAAGAATGTTTTGATCATTTGTATATGAGTGAATTGTAGTCATAAAGCCCTTCTCAATTCCAAACTCGTCTTCAAGTATTTTTACTACTGGTGCTAAGCAATTAGTTGTACAAGAGCCCATATCAATAATGCTCTCTCCTTTGTATTCTTTTTCATTAATTCCCATAATATATGATGGAATTGTATCTTCTTTTGCTGGAGCTGATATTATTACCTTTTTTGCTCCTGCTTTAATGTGCTTCCCTGCACCTGCTTCATCTCTAAATATTCCCGTACATTCCAAAACTACATCAACTCCCAATTCTTCCCAAGGCAACTCTTCTGGATCTTTTTTAGCAAATACTTTAATCTCTTTTCCATTGATAACAATACTATTTTCTTTAGCCTCAACTAATCCATCAAAAACTCCGTAAGCTGAGTCATATTTAAACAAGTGAGCTAGTGTTTTAGTATCAGTTAAATCATTAATTGCTACAAAATCAACATCTAAATTGTACTTTATTGCTGATTTAAGAGCACATCTTCCTATTCTTCCGAAACCATTTATTGCAATTTTCATATTACTCTTCTATTTTTAATATCTCGCAAATCTTTTTTCTATCAAATCCAACTAGAAACTCTCCGTCAATATCTAATACTGGAACAGTTGTTTGTTTTGTTTCATTAATCATTTCTTCTAGTGCAATTTCATTTTCAGAAACATCTATTTCTTCTACTTCAATTCCTTTTTCTTGTAAGAATCTTTTAAGAGAAAAGCAGTAAGGACAAATTGGTGTTGTAAATAATCTTATTCTAGGCATTTTTTTTAATTAAATTATTATCTTATCTTCTATTCTACATAATCTATTGTATTTTGCCAACCTTTCCCCCCTTGTAGGAGCTCCTGTTTTAATATAGTCAGCACTAAGACCAACCGCCAAGTCAGCAATAAAGCTATCTGTTGTTTCTCCTGATCTATGAGAAACAATCGTCTTCCAACCATAACTTTTAGCTAGCTTAGATGCTTCTATTATCTCAGTTACTGTTCCAATCTGATTTATTTTCAAAATCACAGCATTGCAGGCCTTTTCATCTTCTGCTTTTTGAATTATTTCGGGATTACTAACCGTTAAATCATCACCAATTACCATAATCTTTTTTCCCAATCTGTGATTAATATTTTTAAATGCATCCCAGTCACTTTCGGCAAAGGGATCTTCGATGCCGATAATAGGATAATTTTCCATTAATTCAGAATAATATTTTAATAGGTCAGATGAAGAATAAAAACCGGACTTAAAACGGTAAAAACCACCCCTCTTTCCATTAACTTCCCCATAAAATTCAGTTGCTGCCACATCTATTATAATCTTCACTTGATTAGTATAATCGGCTCCCTCAATTGCTTTTTTTATTAGCCCCAGAGCAATTTCTGGCAAGGTAATCATTGGAGCAAAACCACCCTCATCACCAGAACCTAGTGACACTTCGGGATAATTATCTTTCAAAACTTTTTTTAATTGATAATATACTTCAGAGCCAATTCTTAAGTTTTCTCTAAAAGAGTTGCTCTGAGGAACTATCATAAATTCTTGAAAATCAAGGGCATTATCACTGTGAGCTCCACCGTTTATAATATTAAAGCAGGGATAAGGAATACTAATTTCCCTATTCTCCGCCAACTCTGCGATATGTTCATGTAAGGATAATCTTTTGGCACAAGCGCCAGCCCTGCAAACTGCCATTGAAACACCAACTATGGCATTAGCTCCTAAATTATACTTTCCTTCAGTACCATCTAATTCAATCATTATTTCATCAATTTTTCTTTGAAAAGAACAGTCCTCACCAATAATTTTAGGACCGATAATCTCATTAACATTTTTAACTGCTTTTAAAACTCCCTTGCCTCCAAACCTGTGTCCGCCATCTCTTAATTCAAAGGCCTCTTTACTTCCAGTAGAAGCTCCCGATGGAACTCCAGAGATAAAAACACCATTGTCAGTAATGCAATCAACTTCAAGTGTTGGGTTCCCTCTTGAGTCAAGTATTTCTCTTGCTTTTATTCCTTTAATTATCATATATATTTATATCCATTAATTACTGCCACAGCTCCTTGTCCGCAAGCAACAACGATTTGCTTAACTTTACCACAATTAACATCACCAACTGCAAACAGGCCTTTTGTTTTTGTTTCAAATGTTTCAAAATCAACAACTATTTCTTTTCTCTCGTTTAATTCAACTAATTCGCCAAGAAAAGATGTTGCTGGAACATATCCTGCTTGGACAAAAACACCTTTTACATTAAGTGTTTCTTCTTTTCCTAATCTATCAAAAATAATCTGATTAACAAAATTATCTCCTTTTATTTCTTTTAATTGAGCTGAAGTAATCACCTCTATCCCCTCTGCTTTCTTTTGATTATCAAGCGAAGCTCTAACGCTCTCTCCATATTCTAATATATATATTTTGCTTGCATAATTTTTCATAAAGATTGCTGTTTCAAATCCAGCATCTCCACCACCAATAATTACAATATCTTTATTCTTAAACAAAGGACCATCACAAGTTGAACAATAACTTACTCCACGACCTAAATAATCTGTTTCTCCTGTTACATTTAATCTTCTTGGCTCAGCCCCAGTAGCAATGATTACAACTTTTGATTGAAATACCTTTTCACTTTCTGTTTTTAAATTAAAAATGTTATCTTCCTTTTTTACTTCAAGAACTTTTTCTCTAACAACTTCAATATCCTTGACTTGATTTTCCATCTTTGAAATTAAATCAAAACCGGTTACTTTTTCAAAACCGGGATAATTTTCAATCTCTACTGCTTTTTGAGCCATTTGGCCACCAAAATCTTTAGAAATTATAAGTGTCTTTAATTTTTGTCTAGCAGAATAAATTGCTGAAGTCATTCCAGCAGGGCCTGCGCCCACAATAATTAAATCGTATATCATTATAATTTAATATTTTTAATAAATTCTTTTATTTGAGGGCCATATTGGGAATGATCCATTGCTAAGGTCAAAAATGATTTAAACCATAGCATCTTGTCTCCACATTCTAGCCAATCACCCTTAACTTCATAGCCATATATTGCCTTACCCTCTGACGCCATTTCACCCAAAACAGTAGTAATTGAAGTGTCTTTTTCTCTTAAGTTTTTGTTCTTCTCCATATATTCAAAAACATCGGGAGTAAGAATCATTCTTCCCATAATCGCCAGGTCAGATGGAGGGTTACTTTTTGGTTTTTGAGATATTCCCTTTATTTTGTAAAAACCATTAGCTATTTTTTCAACATCAACTACTCCATAGCTAGATAATTTATCTTCAGGAAGCTTCTTTAGGCCAAGAACCGGGCTCTGACATGTCTCAAACACCTCTCTTAATTGTTGAAAGCCAGGATCTCCTTTTGAGTGAATAATGTCATCACAGAAAAATACGCCCACAGCATCTTTACCAGCAAATTCCCTAGCTTCATATATTGCATTTGCATCACCCTTTGCTATTTTTTGAACAACAGAAGAAAAGCTAACTTCTTTAGTTATGTGCTCTATTTTTCTTAACTCTTCCAGTTCTTCTTTTTTATCTTTTTCTATTAATCTTTTTTCTAACTCTTCATCATTTTTAAAATAACCTAAAACATCTTTTTGATTTTTTCTTACAACAAACTGAATATCTTTAATTCCTGAACGACATGCCTCCTCAACAGTATAGTTTACTAATGGCTTATCTACCAAAGGCAAAAGCTCCTTGCTTATTACTTTTGATAAAGGCAAAAATCTTGTTGCCAATCCTGCTATTGGAAATATTGCTTTTTCTACTTTCATTTTTTCTTTTTTCTTAGAAATGCTGGTATTTCATAAACACTTTCCTCTTCGTCTTCTTTTTCTTTTTCTTTTGACTCCTCTTCTTTGATCTCCAGAGCGCTTTTTCTAATTTCAAGCTCCTTCTCTTCTACTGGTTTTTTCTTTATTTTTGTTTTTTTTGTTTTCTTTTTTTTACCCTCCTCTTTAACTTCCTCTGCAGTAGCAAGAATAGTAATTCTAATGTCATTTTTAAACTTAGGATTTTGCATTAAACCAAAAATAATTCTAGCATTGGGAGACAATTCACTAATTTTTTCACTAATTAAAGAAAGCATTTGAAGAGATAAATTCTTGTCTGACTCAACATTAAACATTACATTTTCTGCGTTCTCAAAAGCATACTCTAAAACTGGACTTTGGAGTAGCTCTTTTGTAATTTCTTCGACATTACTCGTTGACTTAGCTCTTGTAAAGTTTAAGTAAGCTATCTTTTTCTTTCCTTCAATTATTGTTCTAATATCTGCCCAGTCAATGTTTATCAATCCAGGCATATATATCGTTCTTAATAATCCTTCAAGGGACTCTGACAAATGATTATTTAAAAGATTTAATGAATCAGAAAAAGATATTTCTTCTTTTGCTATTGAGAATATTTTCTCATTGGGTAAAATCATATGAGCATTTAATGATTCCTTTATCTTTTCCAATGATTTTAATGCTGCGTCCATTTTCTTTTTTCCTTCAAAAGAAAAAGGAAGAGTAAATATTCCTATTGAATTTAATCCCATTTCTTCAGCAATTTTAACTAAAACGGGAGTTGCTCCTGTTCCTGTTCCCCCTCCTAAAGAAGAAACAAAGATATACAAATCCCTGTCTTCCTTGAAAAGCTCTTTTATTCTCTCAATATCTTCTCTTGCTGCTCTTTCCCCTATTTCACAATTTCTTCCTGTTCCTAGTCCTCTCGTGACATTATTCCCAAAAGAAAATGTCTTTATCGTTTTAGGCAAACTCTTTAGAGCTTGATTATCAGTATTAACAGCAACAAAATCAACCTTTTGAGTTGAAAAATCTTTCAACTTTTTAGAGAGTTCTGTAATAATATTTCCTCCTCCTCCACCAACACCGATAATTCTAATCTTTATCTTCTTTGTTGTGTCGTTTTCTATCTCTTTTTTAATTTCTTTCTTTTTTGTCTTCATTTTAGTGATTATACACTTTTATTCCTCTATTTTCAACCTGCTTGTTATGTTTTCAAATGAACCAGGGGGCATCTTGCGAGGGACAATGTGCATATGAAAATGGAAAACTATTTGCCCTGAGTTCTCTCCATTATTATTGTATATATTAACTCCGCCATAACCTAGTTGCTCCATTTTCTGAGAAATCTTTTTTGAAGCCATAATTACCCTCTCTAGATCATCCTTCTCTATGTCAAATATATTTTCACTGTGTTTTTTAGGAATAACTAAAGTATGACCAGGTTTCTCTGGATTAATGTCTAAGAAAGCATAAACAAAATCATCTTCATATATTTTATGTGAAGGAACCTCTCCTTTTATAATTTTACAAAATAAACAATTGTCCATAATTAATTTTTAAAACCAAAATACGCGAAAAATCCAAAAAAGCCAAAAAATCCCACAGAAAAAAATGGGATTAAGCCGATAAGACCAAATAGTCCAATAAAGCCAATTTTCCATAAATCATCTGGCTCTTTTGATATGAAATATTCCATTGTTGAATAAATCGTTAAAATAGCAAAACCTAAAAATAATACCAATGTAAGACCATAGAAAAATGCTATAGGAAATAATGTTGATAGCAATAATGATATTATTGATAAAAAGAAAAGTGTATATATTTTTTCTATTCTATTGAGCATGTTCATATTATATCACATTAAAAATAATTATCTACCGCAAATTTAAATTGTTCTACAAATAGTTCTTTAAAATATCTTAAATTATTTTGTTCATAGAAAATGATTATCCCCTTTTTATAATCAGCTTCGTTTATACTTCTATACGACAAAGGACAAAAATTATTAGCTAAAAGTATTGCATTGCTTAATATCCTTGAAGTTCTTTTATTACCGTCTTCAAATGGTTGTAGATAGGAAATCATCAATGCTGAAAAAAGCGCTTTTGAAAGAGGATCTTTTGTTGAATTAATCTTATCGATAATAAAATTAATCCCACTAATTATTTTATCTCTATTGCTTGGTGGTAAATATCTAGTTCCAGTTATTCTCACGGGATTTTTTCTTATACCGGGATTGACGCCCAGCCCTTTCGTAAGTAATTGATGAATCTTTTCTATTTCAAACAAGCTAACCTTTTTAAAGTTATCCTTATTTTCAAAGATATAATCAATTGCATCTTTATGATTCAATATCATTATTGCTTCTTCTTTTTTCTTTCCCTCTGCTTCTACTCTTTCTTTAATCAAAACCTCTGTATCAATCAATGTATATGTATTCCCTTCAATTTGTGACGACTTCCAACTTAATTCAATCGTTAACCTCTCCATTTCCTTTTTAAGTTGAGTTTTATCCATTTTCTTAATCCTCTCCTTGTACCCATCATTAATAATATTTAATTCTTCTATTTCTTCTTTTGAAAAGATTGGCTCATTAATAAAATCTAAATTAAAATCCTTAACACTTCTTTGATCTGGACTGTTTTTAAAATAATCATCAACATCAAAAAAATTATTGTTTAATAAAGAATATTTAATACTTCGTCCGCCACCCTCTTTCTTAATTATTTCCAATTCTTGTAATAATTCTAAATCTCTTAAAACGGTAAAACGAGACACTCCAATTGCCTCAACTATCTGAGAATTACTTAAAGAATTATTCTTAGATAACAATTCTATTATGTTCTTTTGTCTTTCGTTTAATTGTTGCATAAAACTACTCTAATTGTAGCAAAATGCAACAATAGATGCAACAATTAGAATCTCTTTCTTCTTTTGCTGTGAAAAGATCTTTTGCGAGTATATACTGCTTCAAGCTTGGCCTTTTCAACAACATTAAATTTCATTTTAATTAATGCCTCTATTGCTCTAATGCTTTTTAATTGGCCAGGAGTAGCTAATGATATTGCTTTTCCTTTTTTTCCTGCCCTTGCTGTTCTTCCAATTCTGTGAACATAGTCAGATGATGAATCCGGCAAGTCATAGTTAATTACAAGTTCAATTCCTTTAACATCAAGACCTCTTGCTGCAACATCAGTTGCAACCATTATTCTACTTCTTCCACTCTTGAAAGAGTCAAGAGCTCTTTTTCTTTGCCCTTGTGATAAGTCAGAGTGAATTTCAGTTGCCTTGTGTCCATTTGAAATTAATTTCTTTGCAATGTTTTTAACGCCATACCTAGTTCTTACAAAAATTAAAATTGATCCTTCATTTTCCTTAATTATCTTTTCTAAGTAATCTGCCCTATCATTTGCTTTTAAGACAATCATTTCTTGAGAAACATTTTCTGCTGTTGTTCCCTGAGGAGCAACTTCAATTCTAATTGGTAATTTAAGATGTCTTGCTGCTAAGTTAGCAATTTCTTGAGGCATTGTTGCTGAAAATAACATTGTTTGTCTTTCTTTTGGTACTGCTTTTAGAACTTCCTCAATTTGAGGTAAAAATCCCATATCAAGCATCATATCTGCCTCATCTAGAACAAGTGTTTTAATCTGATCTAACTTAATTGATTTTCTTCCTATGTGATCAATTAATCTTCCAGGAGTAGCAATAATTAAGCGAGGATTTCTTTTTAGTTCATAGAATTGCCTGCCAATACTCTCTCCACCAATCAAAACAGTTGTATTAATGTTTAGAGTAATTGATAATTTTCTAATACTTTCATTAACTTGAAGCGCTAGTTCACGAGTAGGTACTAGTATTAGTGCTTTTCCGTTTTGAGAAAGTAGCTTTTCCATTATCGGAATACCAAAAGCAAAGGTCTTGCCTGTTCCCGTTTGAGCGATACCAACAATATCAGTTCCTTTTAAGGCAACTGGAATTGCTTGTTTTTGAATTGGAGTTGGTGTTGTAAGCGAAAGCTTGTCTAATATCTTTAATATATTAGGACTCACTCCAATATCAGAAAAATTTGATTCTAATAATTTAGAACCTGTTTGTTCGTTTGTTTTTGTGTTCATATAAATAAGAGACCCGATTTCTCTAAGGCCCCCTACTAGAACAGAGATTCGAATCTATTTGATTAATAAATAGAATATATCACAAAATTGTTATTTTGTCAAAGTCAAGGCAATTCAATCTTTATTTGTTTATCAACATGTAACAATAATTCATATGAAAGATTAACACTATTAAGTTCCACTAATGATATTGAAATACCGTTTCTTCGTGCATCTTTTAGTGCTGGAACACAATCAGTATCGTTAGTTACTATAATTATTTTATCAACTATCCCGTTATGAGAATAGCTAGCAATATCTAATCCAATACGCATATCTACACCTTTTTGTTCAAAGTTTGGCTCAAAATCATCGTCTGTTAAGTTTGCTTTTCCTTGAGATTCTTTTTTCAAAGTATATCCCCTAAATTTCAACTTTCCTTTTCTAATCGCAAAAAACTCTTTCTTGCCTAATTCTTCCATCCAGTCAACTGACTCAAACTTCTTCTTGTTCTTGCTTATTGGAAGAATAACCTCTCCTTCATAAGGTAAACAATCATAATATAAAATTCTCAACAAGTTTTCTTCTTCTGTTATTTTTTGAGCGCATTTTTCTATATATTCAGGAGTATATTTTTTATGTAATTTCTTAGATATTTTTCTAAGATATCCTCCATCTATTATTAAAATAGTTTTTTCCATTTAATTAAAAAATAAAAAAGGAGGGCCAAGACCCTCCTTCATGATAATGCTCGCCTACGAGTCTAGCGGATATATTTAAATAATATCATTGATTATTTAAAAATGTCAAGCCATTTTAACTGTTCGGAGGCAGGGACTCGAACCCCAATTGCTAGGGCCAGAACCTAGCGTCCTACCATTAGACGACCTCCGAATACTTAGACATCATATCTCTTTTTAAGAGTTTTTTCAATTCTTTAAGTACTTTCTAATAGCAAAATATGATGAAAGAACTCCTAGCCCAACACCTATAAGAAGTTGTAGAAGTAATATAATTACAATGTTTGATTGAAAGAATAATAAAACATCAAATCCCATAAACAATTCCATAAACTTTTGGTTTAATGAGAACAAGGATAATGTAAAGGCGATGAAAGAGAATGCTGCTGCAAATAATCCACAAAGAATACCCTGGAATAAAAATGGTCCACGGATAAATCCATTAGTTGCTCCCACAAGACGCATTATTTCAATCTCTTCTTTTTGTGAGAAGATACTTAATCTTAAAGTATTAAATGTAACAATTACTGCAATTAAACTTAGAAATATTGTTAAAGCAATTCCTATTCCCTGAATGCCTTGTGTTAATTCCCTCAAAGAACTAATCATTGCCCCCCTTTCATAATCATTGACTTCGGCTATTGATTCAATATAAGCACTTCTTCTTACATATTCTGCTATATCAGTATACTGGTCAGTACTTTCTGCTTGAATCCTAAGAGTTGCTAAAAATGGATTAACATCAAGCAACTCAAGTGCCTCCATGTATTGATTTCCTTGATTTTTTTCTACAAAGGCCTCATATGCTTCTTCGGGTGAAACATAGTCAACCTTTTTAATTTCTGGCAATTGAACTAATTCTTCTCTAAATTCAAGAATTGTTGCTCGCAGTGTCCCCTCTTTAAAAGTTACTGAAACATCAATCTTGTCTTCTATTTCTCCGATAACATAACTGATTCCCCCTTGAAAAAAGAATAAGGACGTTCCTAGAACAACTGCGATAAAAATTACTAATGATGTTGCAAAAGTAAGGAAGCCCTGTCTCCAGAATCCTTCCCACCCATTTTTGATTATTTTTGTAATTGAATTAAACATATTTATAATGAAAATACTCCTTCTTCTTCATCTCTAATTATTCTTCCGTCTTCTAATGTAATTACCCTTCTTTTTAATGAATTAACAATGTCTTTACTGTGAGTTGATAAAATAACAGTTGAGCCAGTATCATTAATCTTTAATAACATTTTAGCAATGTCTCTTGAATGATATGGATCTAAATTTCCTGTTGGCTCATCAGCTAGGATAATCTCGGGCCTGTGAATTAATGCTCTTGCAATTGATGTCCTTTGCTTTTCCCCTCCTGATAATTCTTTTGGCAACCTATCTGCCTTGCCCTCTAGTCCAACTAACTCTAATACTTGCATCACCTCATCTCTTACAAGCTTACTATTAAAATTAAAGGCCTCTAGTGCATAGGCGACATTTTCATAGACCGTTTTATATCCCAATAACTTAAAATCCTGAAAAACAAAACCAATCTTTTGCCTAATCTTATACGCCTCACTCTTATTTACATCTCTTGTGTTAATTTCATTAAAAAAAACATCTCCCGTTGTTGGCTTTTCTTCGCAAGATATTAATTTTAATATAGTGGTCTTGCCTGCACCTGATCTTCCGCAAAGGATAACGAACTCCCCGGGATTAACACTAAAGTTTATGTCATGAATAGCCACCTTTGATTCTTTGGCAATACTCGGCGGGTATTCTTTTGAAACATTTTTAAAATCTATCATAATTTAATTTCTTCTTCTATAAATTGATCTAAATCACCATCTAGCACTTTCTCTGCTTGGCTTGTTTCTACATTTGTTCTTAAATCCTTAACCATTTTATAGGGATGTAAAACATACGAACGAATCTGACTACCCCAGCCAACAGATACCTTGTCTCCCTTTATCTTTGACATCTCCTGCTCTTGTTTTTCTAAATTGTGTTGATAGAGACGCGCACTAAGCATTTGCATTGCTCTATCTTTATTTTTTCCCTGTAATCTTTCTGATTGGCATGTAACCACTATGTTTGTCGGTATATGAGTCAATCTTACCGCTGACTCTCTCTTATTCACATACTGCCCTCCTGGCCCTGAGGCCTTGTAATAATCAACTCTGATGTCATCGTTATTAATTTCAACTTCCCCCACTTCAACCTCTGGTAAAACTTCTACTGAAGCAAAAGACGTGTGTCTCAAACTTTGTGATGAATAGGGCGATATTCTCACCAATCTATGAACTCCTGATTCTCTTCTTAAAAGTCCGTAGGCATATTTACCTTTGACTGAAAATGTTACTGACTTTATTCCTTTGTCTTCCCCCACTGACTCGTCTAGTATTTCTGATTTATAGTTTTTGTTTTCGCAATACCTTTGATACATTCTAAAAAGCATGCCTGCCCAGTCCTCTGCTTCAATTCCTCCAGCTCCAGAATTTATCGTAATCATCGCGCTACCCTTATCATACTTGTTATTGAAAAAAAGTTCAACTTCTCTCTCTTTCAATTTTTTCTCAATCCTCTCTATCTCTAATACCAATTCTTCTTCATTTAATATTTCAAACATTTCTTCTAGATCGTTGATACTATTTCTGATGCTTACAATGCTTTCAACCTCCTCTCTTAATTCCGCTAGTTTAGTTGAAACACTTACTGCCCGCTCTTTATCATTCCAAAAATCCTCTTTTTGTGATTCCTTATTTAATTCTTCAATTGTTTTTTCTTTATTAGCTAGGTCAAAGACGGTCCTCTAGAACGAGGATTCTACTTTTTAATTCTTCAATTGTTTTTTCTTTTTCCATATAGTTATTATATCAGAAAATTAAAAAATTAAAATGCTGATTAATTTAAAAATTTATAATCAAATTATTATGCTCTACAATTCAATTTATATTATCTTTAACAAATTGCTCAAATAAAATTACTCTGTTTTTATCTTTTTGATTGAAAATTAATGACTCTATATCTTTAGCTAAAAGATTAAAATCTATATCTTTTGATTTATTTAATAAATATTCTCTTAAATCTTGATTATTTTTAATACCTAGCTCTTTATTTAAAAATTCAAAATTAGGCTTTACGCTCATACCATAAAGAAAAACTATATCAAAAAAATCACGTCCCATTATTCTTTTACGATTAAATACTGTATTAATTTTTTGAGATAATAAGATGTCTTTTGGTGTTGTGTATATCTTAGTAAAAACCTCAAACTTGTTTAGAATTACTTCATTAGGAGTATAATCAAATCTTTTTAAAGAAGCATCTACCTGAATTAATATTTTTTTGTTCAAAAGAGGAGAAATATTTAAATTAAAAAGGATCTCGGGAATGCGAATTTTAATTCTAAAATTATTTCTTGCCTTAACTTCAATTTCAACTTTAAGTCCCTCTCTTTCTAATGCCTCTTTAATAATTTTACTTAAATCAGTAAATTCATCTAAATTAAGACCAAAATTATCAAAATCTAAATCTTCAGAAAAGCGACTATTGCTATACAATATCCTTAAAGATGTCCCCCCTAAAAAAGATAACTTATTGGCATATTTGCTTTCAAAAATTATATACAAAATTCTACACTGTAAATACTCTTTTAAAATACTTTCCTTGTGCCCTCTTAGGTAATCTGGATATTGTTCAATTATTTGTTGTAAATTAATCATTTTTAATTGTTTTTAAAAGATACTCTACGCGCTTACTAAGTTTATTATTTTTAAAATTAAAAAGATAATGATTTAATTTTTCTAAATTAATATTTTCGTTAAAAGAATCGCTATTAATTCTTAATTCTATAAAATCATCTTTTGTTTTTAGATGAGGATTTAAATACAAATAATCAAGGAGTGCCTTTTCTGCATCGGCTATAAGAATCTTCTGACTTGAATTATTTATAAAATGATAGCCCCAAAACAATTCTTTCTTTATGTGTCTATAATTAAAACTACCCATTTTATTATTAAAACAATTTGTTTTCCTCGTGCTGACAGAAGTAATTTGAAAAACTTCTTCTGGAATTAAGCCATAATACTTTAATGCTCCCTCAAGAGAAATATATGATGGTTCATAAATTTTATTTGCTATAAAAAGCAAAAAATAACTATCTATTTCTTGATTAGCAATAACGTAAAAACCCTGTCTCACTTTGATCAGAAAACCATCTTTTTGCCATCTATTAATTTGCTTATAAGAAAAATCAGGAAAAGTTTTATATATGTTTCCTAAAGAAAATACCCCATAAGGACTTAAACGCTTTTGAAATTCTATTTTGTTCATTTTATTTCTGTAAAGGGACAAAAATGTCCTCTTATAGAAATATAATAACATTTAGATATTTATTTTGTCAATATTAGAATTTCTTTTAATGTTTTTATCCTTGTTATTTATTTCACCTTCTTCAAAAGTATCTTGTATATACCATCTAAAAAGTCCCCTCCTGCGTAGCCAATGATAAAGGCAATAGCTGGTGAGACATAAGTAATACCCTCAAAGGATATCATTGATTGATCTATCGCTATAGCAACTAAAACACCCACTACGCCAGACAAAAACATCATTACGGTAAAATAACTTCAAATCAAAGCCAACATTCTTGTAACTGTACTGATGCTTTAAGTATCCTATTA
>Ga0265294_10002373_pt1 | contig 24727 bp, 23 predicted proteins | sample MunlanPumphouse3_FD_192504 | JGI IMG/M metagenome (GOLD analysis project Ga0265294, IMG submission 192504) | Groundwater microbial communities from a municipal landfill in Southern Ontario, Canada - Pumphouse #3 | ecosystem: Environmental > Aquatic > Deep subsurface > Groundwater | place... | reverse complement strand
ATATTTTACACATATCTTTATTTGTAGCCAGAGTTTCCGGTAGTATTATTTCACAAGGTTTTGCAATATCAACAGAAGAAGAATGTTCAATGTCAATTACTAATCTCGTAGGGTTTTTAAACTTCTTACTATTTACAAATCTTGGTTTTTGAGAAAAATTAATTGTAAAAACAGCTTCCCTGCCAATTGTATCATATGTAATATCTTTTATAGCGCCATTATTTGCAATAATATTATCTTTTGCAATTTTACCTCTTTGGAAAGCAACTATAATCGATTTTTTACCTTTTTTAATGGTATATGTAAGATTTTCTTCAAGTTCAATTACAATTTCAGTGCTATTTTCTTTTGTGTAATATCTAACAGCAGAGATATTTGATTTAGATGATATGACTAAAAGCTTATTTTTAGAATCAAAAGTAATAACATTTTCAAATATTTCAGAAAAATCTTTTAATAAAAGAAGTTCTACCGGGATATATACTTCATTGTTTAATAATAAAGTAGGAATATTAAGTTTTTCTTTCTTTTTACCAAAAGATATTTTTTTAGAATTTACAAAAATATCAACAGATTTATTTTTTAATTTCATTGAAACTTTTCCACTAACAGATTGCCAGTCTAATCTAGCATCAAAAAGGGTGGCAATTTCTTTTAGTGATAAGAAATTACTATCAGAAATTTTATAAATATTGGCACCATCATAGTTTTTGCCATCAAAAACTACATTTAATTTTTGACTTTCAATATTATGACTAACTTTTTTGCCACTGGCAAAACAAGTAGATATACAGGTGCAAATGATTAAAGACAAGAATATTATTATTTTTTTCATTTTAATTCTTTTAATTATACAAAATTATTTTTATATAAATTTAAAACTTCATCGTGATTTCTGTTTTGACAAAAGTTGCATGATCTAACTGGTTAGTATTATAAAAATCACCTGCTATGAAATATTCACCATAAATTAATGCTCTAATATTTTTATTTACTTGATAAAATAAACCCAACAAAGTTAAATTTCCTCTATTTTTACCTGTACCAAAAATTGTGCTTGTAACATTGGAAACATTTTCGTTTGCATATAGCAAATTATAACTTGCAGATACACAAATTTTAGAAGACAAATCAAGTTTATATTCCATATTATACATTTGTAAATTTGTCCAATAACCAAAATCGCCGGTTTCCGGGATATATAATGTGCCGAGCAAATCAGAATTGATGAACATTCCTCTGCCGAACAGATTATTCCAACCTTCATTGCCTGAAGTATTTTGCTTATCTCCTGAAAGATATATATATCCAAGTGTCATTTTATCGTTAAACAGAATTTTTGGTTTATCTATAAAAGTATATCCGGCAAAAGCATTTGCACTATGAGATTGTTTTTCTCTAACTTGAGTTGCAAGTTGTCCTCTGACAACAAAAGTATCATTATTATATTTTATATAACTTCCGAAAGTATTCATTTGTTCATAAATGTTTTTATTTTCACTTTTAAAAATATAATACGGCTCTATATAAACTTTTTGAGATAAATCACTTTTCCCAAAAACCATTATAGACTTTTCATCTTGCCAATTTAAGCGTGTTTTAGGATCAGTTTGATTAAAGACAGGTAAATATTGGTCATACTCTGTTCCCAAATGTCCAATTAAATCCACAGTAAATAAATCTGTTTTAAAACTAAATTTAGCGGCATTAAAATAAACTGTTCTTGACCCATCACCAGGAGTTCCGTCTGAAACTAAAAAATTTTCACCATAATTAAGATTTTGTCTACCTATTCTTATGCTCAATAAATTGTTAAAGAGATTTTGTGCGTCGAAATAAAGATTTTCAAATATAAATTCATTGATATCATAATCGTCACTCTTGGATTTAACATTATAGAAATAAACTCTGTTTTCATTTAAAAGTTTTAGATAAGAAGAAAATGTTTCATTGAATTGAGTATTCAATCCCAATGATGTTCTTATTCTAATGTAATTGGCATTAAACACATCATAATCCTGTAAATCTTGAATGACATGTCTAAGTCTAAAATTAAAATCAGGTGAGAAAGTAACTGCATTTATAATTGGTACAACAAACAAACATAATAATAAACTAAATAATATTTTTTTCATAATGGTGTATATTATACATTATAATGATGTTGTTTTTGAAATAATCTTATTATTTTAATTACAATTTAAATGTTTGCACAAAAGAAATTCCAAACTTTATATATAGGTTTGGAATTTCTTTTGTAGAACTAATATTAAATTATAGTTTAATAATTATCTGCTGCTACTTCCTGATAAGCTTTTGGATGTGCACATGCAGGACATAAATCGACAGCTTCTTCTGATTCATATACATAACCGCAGTTTCTGCATCTCCATTTTACTGTACCATCTTTTGAAAAAACTTTTTTATTTTTAATATTTGCAGCTAATATTCTGTATCTTCTTTCATGTTCTGCTTCAACTTTTGAAATGTATTGATAAACAGAAGCAATTTCATCAAAACCTTCTTGTTCTGCTATTTTTGCAAATTCAGGATAAAGAACACTGTGTTCTTCTTTTTCCCCGGCAGCAGCAGCTAAAAGATTTTCAATTGTTTTGCCTATTTTCCCTGCAGGAAATGTAGCTGTAATTTCTAAATCTCCACCTTCTAAAAATTTAAAAAATCTTTTTGCATGTTCTTTTTCATTATCTGCTGTTTCTGTAAAAATTGCAGATATTTGTTCATAACCTTCTTTTTTTGCAGCGGAAGCAAAAAAAGTATATCTGTTTCTTGCTTGTGATTCTCCTGCAAAAGATTTGAGTAAGTTTTGCTCTGTTTTTGTCCCTTTTAAACTTTTCATTTTTTTCTCCTTCTTATTATTTTTTTATTATATAAACCAATTAGGTGCTAAAACATTTTTCCAAACAGCAATTTTATATTTTCCGCCTTTATAATAATCCCTGTAAGCTTCAACCGGATCTGTCTTTTTGTATTGTTCAGGCATTGCTTGTACAAAGGCTGTTATTTTTATCTTATGGAATTTTAATTTTGACTTATTTTTATTAATCCAATCTAAAATTTCATTACATTTATGATGTTTATAATATCGTACATTGTATTCTTCCAATAAAGATTTAGTATGCTTTAATAACCAATTAAAATTACCCAAAGATTCTCTAGACCATTTACAACAAGGATGGTTGCTATGAGTTAACTTATATGGCGGTACTATTTCTGAATTATGATAAAATACTGAACATAAAATCTGGCATGATTCTATAATCATTTTACATATGTGTTTATCACATTGAAATTGTGCAGCCAAATTTGGATTTTTATCTAAGACAAATATATTTATCTTGGTTCCTCTCTAAATCTCTGATATCCAACTGCCATGAATATTACAATGTGCTACTACAGATATCTTTTTATTCTCTAAATTAGTGACACAGAGTACACTTATAGGGTTTAAACTTGGTGTTAACGAAGTGTATCCTATAAAGTTTTTATCTGCATAAAAAACTATTTTAAGTATAGAATGTTCTGGTGTCATTGGATGAGTGATTTCACCAATTTTAGCTCTTATTTCTTGGCATGCTTGTGGTCCACAACAATTTTTAGTATCAATGGTTATAGATGGTAAATGTTTTTTTTCGCTTTCACCTATTGTTACAACATCTTCTTTTGTTTTAAGAGCATTTTCTTTTAAATTAAATGCTGTTGAAGGAGCTCCGCAAATTGGGCATTTTTCTGGTGCAACATCTTGTAAATGTACATATCCGCATACTGAACATACTAATGCTTTCATAAAAACCTCCGATATTTATTATTTTAAAAATCTTATTCCAATATGCAACAAAATTGCAATAACAGCAGTAAAAGCAAACACTTTATGCAGTTTAAATTTTTTTGTCGCTGCAAAAAAAATTGCCAAAATAAGACATATTACTCCAAGTATTCCAAAAAATTCAAAAAGTTCCATTTTTTACCTCTGTCATTTTAACTTTTGTGCAAATGATACTGCTATGTCATAGCACTTTTGGACTTCATCTTTATTTGGCTTAAATTTTACATCAACTTTATCAACAACTTCAACTCCAAAAGAAGTTAACATCTCTGCGATTTCTTTTACAGCACCACCTGCCCATCCATAAGACCCAAAAGCAATCGCTATTCTGTTTTTAGGTTTCATTCCCTTTAAGAAATGTAAAAAACCTGCAATATATGAAAGCATTTCATTATCATGTGTTGATGATCCGATAATAAATGCTTTTGCATCTAACATTTCATAAGCAAGTTCTGAAAAATCTGTTGAAGCTATATCAAATAATTTGACTTCAATATTTTGTGATGTAAGACCTTCTACAATTGCTCTTGCCATTTTTTCTGTTGAACCCCACATAGTTTCATAAACTATGACAGCTTTATTAGCAGTAGTGTTTTTTGCCCATGATAAATATTGCTCTATGATTTTTGTCGGCTCTTTTCTCCATATCATTCCATGACTTGGTGCAATAATACTAATATCTAAATTCATTTTAATAATATCATTTAATTTTCTATCAATTATATTGCCCAATGGCCATAAAATGTTTGCATAATATTTTTTAGTTTCTTTTTCTAAAACACCTTGGTCTATTTCATCAGTAAATATTTTATTAGAAGCTATATGTTGTCCGAAAGCATCATTTGAAAATAATATTTTCTTTTCCTGGCAATATGTAATCATACTATCCGGCCAATGTATCATTGGAACTTCTATAAAAGTTAAAGTATTGTCACCTAACTTTATTGAGTCGCCGGTTTTAACGATATTAATTTCTATATCTAAGTTATAATATTTATTTAGTCCTTCTTTAAGTTTTGCTGTACCATAAAACTTTGCATTTTTACAAACTTTTGCTACATATTCTATTGAGCCGGAATGATCAGGTTCTAAATGATTTAAGATGACATGTTTTATTTTTTCAGGTTCCATAATTGTAGATATATTATGTATAAATTCTTCCTCGAATCCTTTATGAACAACATCTATTAAAGCAGTTTCTTTGTCACAAACTAGATATGAATTATAGGTAGCACCATTTTTTGTAATAAAGGTATTACCATGAAAACTCCTCACATTCCAATCAACAACACCAACTGAATAGACATTATCTGCAACTTTGGTACTCATTTAGTTACTCCCAATCTTGGTATTTAAGTTTCCACACTGTGGACATTTATCTAAATGTTTCTCATACATTAGTTCACATTTATCACATTTAACAAATTCTACAGTGCAAGGAGAACAAAATTTAGGTTCAAGACAGGAATTTTGCAACTCGCTTTCACAAAATCCACATTTACATTTTTTATTATTTTCCATTATGCACCTTTCTTTTTATAGTCTTCTATTGCTCTGTGTAATGCATCTGCACCTAAGTTTGAACAGTGCATTTTATTAGGAGGAAGTCCGCCTAATTCCTGTGCGACGGATGCATTTGTAATTTCTAAAGCCTCTTCTAAAGTTTTGCCAAGTGCCATCTCTGATACCATTGAAGATACAGCTATAGCGGCTCCACAACCAAATGTTTTAAATTTTACATCTTCTATTATGTTATCTTTGACTTTGATATAAAATTTCATCATATCACCACAAACAGGATTACCTATTTCTCCGACACCATCAGCATCTTTTATCTCGCCTACATTCCTAGGATTTGCAAAGTGATCCATTACTTTTTCTGAATAAAACGCCATACTACCCTCCATAAATTTATATCAAATATTGTCACAATGATCATGATGGTCGTCATAATCTGTTCCCGGTCCAGCTTTCATTCTACTGCCAGTTTGAATGAAATGGTCATACAAAGGAGACATACTTCTTAATCTTTCAACTATTTTTGGGAATTCTTCAATAACATAATCAATTTCTTCAATTGTATTAAATTTAGACAATGTGAAAACGATAGAGCCTTGCCCAACTGCAGTATCAACATTTAATGCAGTTAAAACATGTGACATTTTCAATGATTTAGAAGCACAAGAAGAACCGCTGGCAGCCATTATTCCTTTAGCATCCAACATTAAAAAAAGAGCTTCTCCTTCAACAAATTCAATAGAAAAATTTACATTATTAGGTAGTCTGTTTGTTATTGAACCATTTAAATAAATATATTTTATTTTTTCTTTTAAACCGGCTACTAATTTATTTCTTAAAATTTCAACATATTCAAAGTTTTTATTCATTTCAGACATTGCAATATCGCAAGCTATTCCAAATCCGACTATTGCAGGTACATTTTCAGTTCCTGCTCTTTTAGAAAATTCTTGTATACCACCATTTATTTGTGCTTTTATAACAGTCCCCTTTTTAATATAAAGAGCTGCTGCACCTTTAGGCCCATATATAACAGAACTTGCTAAAGTTAATAAATCAATATTTAAAGAAATAACATCAATAGGGATTATTCCCGCTGTACATACTGCATCAACATGTAACGTTATATTCTTTTCTTTAACTATCTTTGATATTTCTGCTACGTTTTGGATAACACCAATTTCTGTATTTGCATGTTGTACGGAAACAAGGATTGTATCTTGTCTTATCGATTTTTTCAATTCTTCAAGATCGACAAATCCTTCTTTGTCAACCGGAAGATATGTTATTTCAAAACCTTCTGCAGATAAAGATTTAACAGTATTTAATATAGAAAAATGTTCGATAGAAGAGACAATAATATGTTTTCCTTTTTTAGAATTTGAATAGGCAAAACCCTTTATTGCCAAATTATTAGACTCTGAACCGCATGATGTAAAAATAATTTCATTGTTTTGAGCATTAATCAACTTTGCAACAGAAGATCTTGCTTGTTCTATAGCATCTTTTGATATTTGTCCCAGAGAATAAATGCTTTGAGGATTACCATAATTTTCTTTTAAATATGGTAACATAGAATCCAAAACTATATCATCAATTCTTGTGTTAGATTGGTTATCTAAGTAAATTTGTTTAGCATTCATTATATTTTCTCAAAAGAATCTTTGCCTACTCCACATACTGGACAAACCCAATCTTCAGGTAATTGTTCAAAAGAAGTTCCTGCAGGTATTCCTGCATTAGGGTCTCCTATTGCTGGATCATACTCATAACCACATACAGTACATATAAATTTTTCCATGATTCCTCCTATTATTTTTTACATTCTTTGCATATGCCTGTAAAATAGGCATATACATTATTTATTTTATGTCCATCAATATTTTCTTTTTTAAAATGTTGGCATTGTATTTCAATATCATAAATTCTACCACATTTTTCACATAAAAAATGGTGGTGTGCATCAACTGTACCATCATATCTAATTTCATCTTTACCTAAAAATTTTATAGATTTAATAAGATTGGTTTTATTTAATGATTTGACAGTATTATAAACAGTTGTTTTTGATATACACGGAGATATAGTCAGCATATATTGATATATCATATCTGCAGTAGGATGTTCTTTCCTTGATATAATATATTCAAGAATGTTTTCTCTTTGAAAAGTGGACTTAAGTGATACCTTCTTTAGTTTGTTTGTAATCATTACAACTTGGTATTATATACAAATTGAACAAATATGTCAATTACTTTAGAAAGCAATGTTTGATAGTAAGCCATAATTATATTGAAATGAAAATGACATAAATTTTTTATTTATGCTAATCTCGTAATTATCTCATCAAGGTTAGCACCTGCTGGTACCATTGGTAGAACATTTTCTTCTATGTCTATCATAAAATCTATTAAATAAAAACCTTTATGTGCTAATGCTGTTTTAATTGCATTTTCTACATCCTTTGATTTTGTAACTCTTTGAGCTGTTCCACCATAAGCTTCAACTAATTTTACAAAATCTGGGACATATACAGGGCATTTGTCGCTAGGGGAATTACATATAGCCGGACAATTTTTATTTTTCCTTAAACATGTCTGAGAATATCTTTTACCATAAAACATTTCCTGCCACTGTCTTACCATACCTAAAAACTGGTTATTTAGTACAAATATTTTTACATCTATTCCATATAAGGATGCTGTTGTAAGTTCCTGTATATTCATTTGGAAAGAGCCATCACCGGCAACAACGATAACATCTTTCTTTGGGTTACCTACTTTCGCCCCTATACCGGCAGGAAAACCAAAGCCCATAGTTCCAAGACCTCCGGAAGTAATAAAGTTTCTTGGTTTTGCTGGTTTATAAAATTGTGCTGACCACATTTGATGTTGGCCAACTTCTGTAGTAACTATAGCTTCACCTTTTGTAATCTCTGATATTTTTTCAAGTATAAATTGAGGTTTTAAACCTTTAGTTTTGTCATAAATTAAAGGCTCTTCTTTTTTCCAAGCATCAATTTCTGCTAACCATTTTTTATTTTCTCTAGGAGTTACTTCTTTTATAATTTCTGTTAAAATATTCTTTGCATCACCTACAACAGGAATATCAACTCTGATAATTTTTGATATTGATGTTGGATCAATATCTATATGAACAATTTTAGCATTAGGAGCAAAACCACATACTTTACCTGTACATCTGTCATCAAATCTGGCACCTACACAAATGATTAAGTCGCTTGTCTGCATAGCTTTATTTGCCCAATATGTTCCATGCATACCTAACATACCTAAATCTAATTTTTCTGCACCATGAAATGCACCCATAGCAAGCAAAGTTGAAGTAACCGGAATATCAGCTTGTTTAGCCAATATCTCAATTTCTTTTTCTGCACCGGAACTTATTACTCCACCACCAATATATAAAACAGGGTTTTTACTTTTATTTATTGCATCTATAGCTTTTTTTATTTGTCCTTGATGTCCTTTAAATACTGGTTGATATGATGGGATATTAACAATATCTTTCCATATAAATTCACAGCTGGCTCTTTGTACATCTACAGGGATATCAACCAGAACTGGTCCCGGTCTGCCACTTTTTGCTATATAAAAAGCTTGTCTAATTATTGTAACTAAATCTTTTACATCTTTAACTAAAAAATTATGTTTTGTAACAGGTCTGGTAATGCCGGTAGTGTCTGCTTCCTGAAAAGCATCATTACCAATAAGAGATGTAGCTACTTGTCCTGTAAAAGCGACAACCGGAACTGAATCCATATATGCAGTTGCAAGTCCTGTAACTATATTTGTTGCGCCTGGTCCTGAAGTTGCAAGACATACACCTACTTTACCGGTAGATCTTGCAAAACCGTCTGCCATATGTGAAGCTCCCTGTTCATGTCTTGTAAGAATAAATTTTAGTTTTGAGCCATGGATTTTATCAAAAATTGGAAGCAATGAACCACCAGGCATACCAAATACAACTTCAACATTTTCTTTTAACAAACTTTCTACAAATATTTCAGCACCTGTTTTTATCATTTTGGTATCTCGCTATTTTTAATTGTTTGATAGTATATTTACTATATATATACTATACACTTTAATATTATAACAAAAAAATATATAAAAAAAAATCTCCATCTATATTATACATATTAAAATGTTAAATACAACATATAGATGGAGATTTTTCTATCTAATACAACTTTAAAAAATGAGAAATAAACAAAATACTATATAGCTTTGTCTCCTTCTTCCCCAGTCCTGATTCTGATAACTCTTTCTACTGGATAAACAAAAATTTTGCCGTCACCAATTTCTCCGCTTCTGGTAGTTTTTATTATTACATCTATAACTTTATCTACCATTTCATCTTGTACAATAACTTCAATTTTTGCTTTTACAACAAATTGAACACAGTATTCTTTACTTCTGTAAATTTCTTTATGCCCACCTTGTTTACCAAAACCTTCAACATTAGATTTTGTTAACCCATTGACATCTATTGCCTTTAAAGCATTTTTAACATCTTCTACCATATATGGTTTTATTATTGCACTTACCTTTTTCATTTTATCCTCCTGTATTCAAATTAGAATCTATATCCGCTTTCGCCATGTTGTGATAAATCAAGACCTTGAAGCTCTTCTTTATCTGTAACTCTTAATCCAAACATTTTATCAATTATTTTAAGCAAAATGAAAGAAACTATAAAAGAGTATACTATTGCTGCTACTACACTGATCATCTGAATTTTTAATAATGCAAAACTCCCGTTTGCACCAGCAGAATTTACAAGAGTCGTAGCAAACACACCTGTTAAAAGAGCACCTACCATACCGCCAACACCATGGACACCGACAACATCTAAAGAATCATCATATCCCAATTTTTCTTTCATATTTACTGCAAAAAAGCATACAAGTCCGCCTGCTATACCAATAAATACAGATGATATAGGGGTAACAAAACCTGAACCTGGAGTAATTGCAACAAGTCCTGCAACTGCACCAGAAAGAGCGCCCAAAACAGTAGCTTTGCCTCTTATTAACCATTCTGCACACATCCAAGCAAGAACAGCAGCACCAGCTGCTATATGTGTTACAACAAAAGCTGAAGCTGATAATTGTCCTGCAGATAAAGCACTTCCTGCATTAAAACCAAACCATCCAAACCACAATAGCGCCGTACCTAACAAAGTAAGTGGCAAACTGTGAGGTGGCATATTTTCTTTTTTGTAACCTCTTCTTGTTCCTATAACTAATATTGTAGCTAGTGCAGATGTTCCTGAAGCTATATGAACAACAAGTCCACCGGCGAAATCTAGTCCACCAAGATTTCTTATCCAACCGTCAACTCCCCATACCCAATGAGCAAGAGGACAATAAACAAAAGTTAACCAAACAACTAAAAAGATTAGGTATGATTTAAATTTAAATCTTTCTGCAAATGCACCAGTTATTAAAGCCGGTGTTAAAACTGCAAACATCATTTGAAATATCATAAACAATTGGTGAGGTATTGTCGCAGAATAATCAGGATTAGGATCAAGCCCGACACCATTTAAAAACGCCCATTTTAAACTGCCTATCAAATGACCTATATCAGGGCCAAAAGCTAAACTATAACCATAAATAACCCATGCAATAGTTACTACACCTAAAGCTACAAAGCTTTGCATCATTGTACCTAAAACATTTTTTCGCCTGACCATCCCTCCATAAAATAGAGCTAATCCTGGAGTCATAAGCATAACAAGTGCTGAACAAACCAGCATGAATGCTGTATCTCCGGTGTCTATTGTAGAAGCTGGTGTTACTACTGCTTCTGTTGGTTCAGCAACAGAAGCTGCAGATGTCGTTTCAACTACAGCATTTTCTTCCTGAATTCCTGTCAAATCTTCTGCTTGTATAATATTAAATGCAAACAGAGAAATAAAACAAAACAACATTGTAAATAATACTTTTTTCATTTGATCCTCCTATATTTTATTAAATTTAAAATGTAATCGTCAGCATAAGTCCTGCTTCAGAATCTTTGCCTTCATCAATGTTTGATTTAAATTGAGCTCTTACCAAAACATTATCATACAAATAAGAACCTACTACACCGCTGAGATATCTGTTGATTTCCTTAGGTTGTGTGTAAGGTTCAACATAATCAAGTCTTGAACCAACATACAGCTTCTTTTCAGAAAGAAGATTTACTGTAATCTGGGAATAGAATCCGATTCTGTTTATAGATTCTTTGCCTGCACCAGGTGTAAATTCTGTTTCTCTGTTTGCAAAAATCACTTCTGTTCTGAAATCAAGCAAATCATTTTGGAACTTTATATCAGGACCAAAGTAAGATACTGTATCGTCTTTAGATGAAGTAGGTGGAATAGCAGAAATATCGCCTTCTAGGGAATAATCCGGTCCTTTTGCAAGCAATCCATTTGCGCCTATTGTCAAAGATCCTATGGTTTTACTTACTCTTGCATAATAAGATTTACCGTTAATAGAATTATCCGTAGGAATGTTCATATAAGCGGCATTTACATCAACTACAGAATTTCTTACAACAACTCCAACTCCGTCACCTCTCAAAACATACCCGCCGAAATAAGCAGAAGACATTGCAGGTAATATTGCAAATTTCTCATCAATTATACATATAGGGTTTTCATATCCGTAATTGATAATTTCTCTACCAACATGTACGCTTAAAACATCATTTACGGCATAAGACAAAAATGCTGTATCAACCAACATTGTTGTTTCATAATTGTTTTTGTCATTATTGTATTCCTTATTGTTTATAACCAAAGATAAATAAACCGTCAAGTCTTTTTGAATCTGTTTTTCTGCATAAAACTGCATATAAGAGAAATTGAGTTTTGAATCCGTTGATCTCTCTTCTGCCTTAAAAGATGCAAATGATGTAAGATCTCCGCTAAACTTCCAGCCGGATAATACACTTGCAACAGAAAGGTCTTCAGCTTTTACGATTGATGATGATGTGACAGTTAAAAGTAGTGCGACAAAAACTGCAAATAAAATTCCTTTTTTCATTTTAAATCTCCTTTAATAAAATTTAACAACTGAAACAAAAACCTTTGGTACCTCCTTATGTTTTTGCTCCTTTGCAAAATTTTTAAAAGCATTAAATAAAATATATGTACAAAAAAAGTAGCCCAAAAGATTACAAATCTCTTGGGCTACTTTGTCCAATATTTAAAATTATAATTATGTTTATATTACAAAGATCGTACTTTATTTCTTAAGCATTTAACTTCTTTTTGTCTATTTTTGACGGGTATTTGCCATCAAAACAAGCAGAACAAAAATTATTGGGTCTTCCATTTCCACATGCTTTTTTCATATTTTCAATATTTAAGAATGTAAGACTATCAACATTTAAGAAATTTTTAATTTCTTCTATAGATTTTAAAGATGCTATAAGTTTGCTTTTAATCGGTGTATCTATCCCGTAAAAACAAGGCGATATTACTGCCGGAGACGATAAAGCCAAATGAATTTCTTTAGCACCGACATTTCTTAACATTGTAACTATTTTTTGAGCTGTTGTTCCTCTGACTAAAGAATCATCTATCAATACAATTCTTTTGCCGTTTATAACATCTTTTATCGGAAACAACTTTAATTTTGCTGTAATTTCTCTCATTTTTTGTGAAGGTTTAATAAAGCTTCTACCAACATAATGGTTTCTTATAAAACCAATCTGTAACTCTATACCAGAAGCTTGTGAAAAACCCTGTGCAGAAAATATTCCGGTATCTGGGACAGGGACAACAACATCAGCTTTTATGTGTTTCATTTGTAGTGCTAAATATTTACCCATATCAACTCTGGCATCTTTTATATTTCTTCCACAAAGAATACTGTCTGGTCTCGAAAAATATACCTGCTCAAAAATACATAATTTTTCTTTTGTTTGTTTTGTCAATTGCAATGACTCTATAATCTTGCCATTTTCAATTACTATAATTTCACCTGGTTTAATATCCCTTATAAACTTGCCACCTATTGCATCTATCGCACTTGTTTCAGAGGCAAGAATATATGAATTTTCAACTTTCCCTAATGCTAAAGGTCTGAAACCAAAAGAATCTCTGACACCTATTAACTTGTTTTTGTGAATAAATAATAGTGAAAATGCACCTTCTAAACTTTGTACAGACTTTCTTATAATTTGTCCTATGGTTTTTCCGGTATTTTCAGCAATTAAATGAGCAACTATCTCTGTGTCTGATGTATGATTAAAAATAGAACCACTTTTAGCAAGTCTATCTTTAATCTTTTCAAAATTTGTTATATTGCCATTATGTGCAACGGCTATATTTCCATGTATACAGTTAAAATCAAAAGGCTGTGCATTAAGTAAAGTGCTTTCTGAATGAGTGCTGTATCTTACATGCCCTATAGAAACTTTACCGGTAAGAGTATTTAATATCTTTTCTTTAAAGATTTGAGATACTAACCCCATAGACTTATGTGTGTTATATATATCGCCATCACCATTTGAGGTTATTCCTGCAGACTCTTCACCTCTATGTTGCAAGGTTATTAAACCTGCAAATGCTAATGTTGATGAATTAATATTATTCTCTATACCAAATATACCACACATATATAGCCTCTTTTTGTAAGATAATTGTTTTTCTAAATTGTTTTAAATGGTAAAGATGTCCAGAAGACCTTTGTACTCTTCTGGACATCTTTGCCCATTTAAAATTCTAAGTTTATTAAGAACTATATATATATTAATAATTTATTAAGTATTCGTCAATTTCCCATTGATGTACTTTTGTTCTATAAGCATCCCATTCTTTAATTTTTGCCTGAGTATATAATTCAAATGCATGATCTCCAAGAGTTTTTCTGATGAGTTCACTCTTTTGCATAGCCTGAACAGCATTAATTAAATTATGTGGCAAACTTTCAATGCCTGCTGCATCTTTTTCTTCTTGTGTCATTTTAAATATATTCTTATCTGTTGATTGGTTAACTTTTAACTTGTTTTTTATACCATCCAATCCTGCTGCTAGACATACTGATAATAAGAAATATGGGTTTGCTGTTGGATCTGGGCAACGAAGTTCAAGTCTTGTTGACGAACCTCTAGCTGCTGGAATTCTTATTAAATTACTTCTATTACTTGCAGACCAAGCTATATAAACCGGTGCTTCATATCCTGGAACTAATCTCTTATAAGAATTAACTAAAGGATTTGAAATAGCTGACATAGATTTTATATGTTTTAAAAGACCTGCTATATAACTATAAGCTTCTTGAGAAATTTGTAATTTATCTGTTTCATCATAAAATACATTTTTACCATTTTTAAATAATGATTGGTTTGTATGCATACCGGAACCATTTATTCCAAATATTGGTTTTGGCATAAATGTTGCATGAAGACCATGTTTCTGTGCAATTGTTTTTACAACAAGTTTAAATGTATTTATATTATCAGCTGTTTTTAATGCATCACCATATTTAAAATCTATTTCGTGTTGTCCTCTTGCAACTTCATGGTGGGAAGCTTCAATTTCAAAACCCATTGCTTCAAGAGTTAAACACATATCTCTTCTTGCACTTTCACCTAAATCTATAGGAGCTAAATCAAAATATCCGGCATCATCATGAGTTTGTGTTGTTGGTTTTCCCTTGTCATCTGTTAGAAATAAGAAAAACTCTAATTCAGGTCCAACATTAAATGTATATCCTAAATCAGCAGCATCCTTTAAAGTCCTTTTAAGAATCTGTCTTGGGCAACCTGCAAATGGTTTTTTATCACTAGTATAAACATCACAAATAAGTCTTGCTACTTTACCATCTTGTGGTCTCCAAGGGAAAATTACAAAAGTATCTGGATCCGGATAAAGATACATATCGCTTTCTTCTATTCTTGTAAAACCTTCGATGGAAGAACCATCAAACATACATTTGTTATCCATTGCTTTTTCAATTTGGCTTGATGTAATAGCAACATTCTTTAACGTCCCAAAAATATCTGTAAACTGTAAACGGATAAACTTTACATCTTCTTCTTTTACAATCCTAATAATGTCTTCTTTTGTGTAACTCATAATATACCTCCATTTTTTAAAATACTAATAAAAAAATACCTAAAAGATTTGTTCTAACCTTTTAAGCACCTTTGCCCAAATTATCTATTCAACTTTTAATTATTCTACAACAAAAAATTTTTTTTGTCAAGTACTATAAATAGCGTGCATCTATAATAATAAATAATATTTTTATTTATATAATTTTAAAGTATTTAAATCCGGCAGATTTTATATTTTTAAATATTTAAAATTGAAAATACTTTTTGTTTTTGCAATAATATCGCTGTTATGGGACAGATATATCAAGTACATTTATCAAAATTTTTCTGCGGGTTAATTTTCAATTCTTCAGTTAATATAGAAGATATTTATAAATTATTAGAAGAGAAGTTCAATAATAAAATTGATATAAAAAGTGAAATTATAGATTTTTCATTTACACAATATTATAATCCTGAAATGGGAGATAATCTTAAAAGGCAATGGATATCTTTTGAAACTCTTTTATCTCCGGATAGATTATCAAGCATAAAAATAGAAACAAATAATTTGGAAGCTTCGATATCTGAAAATAAAAATAGAATAATCAATATAGATCCTGGATATATTACTCCTGCAAATGTTATTTTAGCATCTACAAAAGATTTTAGTCATAGAATATACCTTTCAGATGGTATATATGCTGAAGTGACAACAATGTACAAGAAGGGAGGTTTTATAAAATTGCCTTGGACATATCCTGATTATATTTGTCCTGCCGCCACTAGTTTTATCTTACAAGCAAGACAATGTTTATTGAAAAAATAAAATGCTTATCAGTAATTCAGTATTCAAATCTCTAAATATAAAAAATTATAGGCTGTTTTTTTTCGGACAGATTATATCTGTTATCGGTTCTTGGTTGCAGATGACAGCTTTACCTTGGCTAGTTTACAGTATGACAAACTCTGCTGTATTACTTGGAATGGTCGCTTTTTTGAGCCAAATTTTTATTTTAATAATTTCTCCATTTGCAGGAACTTTTGCAGATAGATATAACCGTAAAAAACTCCTATTTATTACACAAAGTTGTTTGATGTTAGAAGCTGGTATTTTAACAATTTTAACTATGACAGGAGCTATTCAAATTTGGCATATTTTTATTTTGTCAACATTTCTTGGGCTTGTAAATGCATTTGATATGACTATTAGGCAATCATTTATAATCGATTTAGTTCCTAAAGAAAATTTAATGAATGCAATAGGATTAAACTCTCTTATTTTTAATACCGGAAGAGTTATTGGACCTGCTATTGCAGGAATTATTATTGCAAAATATGGGGAATCTTTATGTTTTTTATTTAATACTATTTCATATATAGCAATTATCATAGCTCTTGCACATATTATTCCTATAAAGCATACACTTGAAGCAAATACAGCAAAATTTAAAGATAAATTATTTGCTGCTTCAAATTTTGTAAAAGGTAATAAAATTGTTTTATCTATGTTAATAGTTCTGGCTGTAAATGGCATAGTTACGGTATTCCCTATAGTTTTGATGCCGATTTTTGTTAAAGATGTTTATGGAATGACAGCAAATGGACTTGGATTATTTATGTCTGCTATTGGTGTTGGAGCTTTACTTGCTACAATAACAGTTGCCGGAAAACAAAACACAGACAATATACAGAAATGGGTTTTTTATAGTTCTTTAAGTCTTGGTTTTGGCATTGTTTTTTTTAGTTTAATAACCAATATATATTCGGCTTGTTTGTTTTTAGCAATTACCGGATATTGTATGGTAGTAAGTATGAGTTTGACAAATACATATATTCAAATCAATGCTCCTAGTCAGCACAGGGGAACAGTTATTGGTTTTTTTATAATGGCTTTTTTAGGATTTACACCTATCGGCAGTTTATTGGGTGGTTATCTTGCAAATGGTTTAGGCGTAAAATTAGCATCTACACTCGGTGCAGTTATAACTATAATAGTTAGTTTGTATCTTAAAAATAAGTTATTGGGTAACCAAAATAAAGGATGATGTTCTTCATATTCTTTTCATTGTTTATATTGTTCCTAGTAAATGTAATTTTATATAGAGGTTTGGTTTGATGGTGTTTATCATTAGTTTTTTTGTTATATATATATTAGTACATTATTATGTTTTTAATAAAATTGCAATTGTATTTAGATTAGAAACTAATGCATATTTCACAATTTTAGCTGTATTTTTATTTCTTGCAATTTGGGGCATATTAGCACAATATTTTTCTCATAAAATTATAGAAAATAACTTTATAAAGTCTTTTATTGGATACGGATATATTTGGTTTGGTGTTATATCTATAATGTTTTCATTATTTTTTATAACAGATATAATGTATATATTCATTAGAAATAATCAATTTGTATATTATTCAACATTAATAGCTTGTGTGTTAACAGTAATTTGTTCCATATATTCGGTATTTAATGTATATAGAGGACCGGTAATAAAAAATATTTCTATTAATGTTCCAAATTTGTCTGTTAACCAATTTACAATTGTACAATTAGCCGATACCCATATAGATTCTTTTACATCTTATAAAGAAGTTCAAAATATTGTTAAAATGACAAACGAGTTAAACCCTGATATAGTTGTGCTTGCCGGAGATATTTTAGAAAGCAATTTATCGCAAGAATATCAATCTTATAATCTTGATAAAATCAAATCAAAATATGGAGTTTTTGCTGTTAGTGGAAATCATGAATATTATACAGGCATTAATGAATTCAATTTATTTTGTGATAATATAAAAGCAACTATAGTTCATAATACAAATATTCTTATTGAAGATATTCTTTATGTATCAGGGATTCCTGATATGAAAATGTCAAAACATTTTGATTCCCAGCATGCTGATATAAAAAAATCTTTTCAGAATATAGATTTTAAAAAACCTGTAATATTTTTATCTCATCAACCAACTGCATTTTTTGAATCATCAAAATATCCAATTACATTACAGTTATCAGGACATACACATGCAGGGCAAATACCACCTTTTGATTTAATTGAATATATTTTTTTTAAATATTATTATGGTTTATATAAGAAAGATAACACATATCTTTATGTAACATCAGGAACAAGATGGTGGGGTCCACCTATGAGATTATTTTCCAGAAGTGAAATTGTTTGCATAAATTTATATAAATAAAAGGTGTATATGAGACAACCTCATGGTCAAAATTTTTTGGTAGATAATAATATTGCTAATAAAATTATTCAGGCAGCAAATATCCAAAGAAATGACACTGTTATAGAAGTTGGACCCGGTAAAGGAGCTTTAACAAATATTTTAAAAAATTTGACAGATAATTTAATAGCAGTTGATATTGATAGAGGTCTTGCAGAAATTTTACAAGAAAATTATAAAGATGCTAACAATATAACAGTTATTAATAAGGATTTTTTAAAATTTGATTTGCCAACAAAACCATTTAAAATTGTTGCAAATTTACCATACAATGTAGGTACTGCAATTGTACAAAAATTTTTGCCTTGTAAAAATTTTGTTTCTGCTGTTATAATGTTACAAAAAGATGTTATCATCAGATTAGCATCATCATCTGGTACAAAAGATTATGGTTATATTTCTTTGTTCAGACAATATTATGCTGATGCAAAAATGTTATTTGATGTTCCGCCTGGATGTTTTAATCCAAAACCACAAGTAATGTCTGCGGTTATACAATTTATCAATAAGAATCCACAAGAACCAACAGCTATTTTATTTCCACTTATAAAACACTGCTTTTCAATGAGAAGAAAAACAATATTAAATGGATTATCTACATTTGTAAAAGAAGAGAAATCGGAAGTTATCAAGATACTAAATAATTTGAAAATTGATACTATGGCTAGACCAGACAAATTAAATTTAGATGATTATTTGAAAATTTGTCAGATTATTACAATATAAAATTTAACAGATAAATAAGTTACTATTTTTTTGAAGAATTGATAAATTGATTAAGTTTATCTTCTAATTTTTTTTGTTCATTTAAAACAAATTTCATTGCATCAGCGACAGGATCAGGTAATTTGGCATGTTCTAAATGGTCAAGTTCATATTGGTTGTATCCAAGACCTATTCTTGCAGGAACACCAACAGCGGTTGCATTTGCAGGTACATCATGGACAACAACAGAGCCTGCGCCAATTCTGACATTATGTCCAATATTGATAGCACCCATTACAATAGCATTTGAGCCTATAATAACATTGTTACCAATTGTCGGATGTCTCTTTTCTTTTTCTAAAGAAGTTCCGCCAAGAACAACACCCTTATATATAAGGACATCATCTCCTACTTCTGCAGTTTCACCTATAACAACACCCATACCATGATCTATAAAAAATCTTCTGCCAATTGTGGCACCAGGATGAATTTCTATACCGGTAAAATGTCTAGATATATGTGATAAAAATCTAGCTAAAAAATAGAATTTATGTTTCCATAAGAAATGAGAAAATCTATGAGCCCATATAGCATGAAGACCTGGATAGCATAACAAAACCTCTGCCCATGAACGAGCAGCAGGATCTTTATGAAATATTGTTTTAACATCTTCTTTTAGTAATGCAATTTTACCCATAAAAGTATTATACAATAAAATAAAATTTTTGTCATAACATTCAGGTTATGATATAATACAAATATTATGACAATATTTCTTGATAGTTTAAATTCATCACAAAAAGAAGCAGTTTTACATACAGAAGGACCTCTAATAATTTTTGCCGGAGCAGGTACCGGTAAAACAAGAGTTATTACATGTCGTATTGCATATCTTTTAGAACAAGGAGTAAAACCTTATAATATTCTTGCAGTTACTTTTACAAATAAAGCTGCAGGAGAAATGAGAAAAAGAGTTAATGAAATAACTTCAAATTTAGGAAGTGAAGTCAGAGTTTCAACTTTTCATTCATTTTGTATGTACCTATTATCTTGTGAAGCTAAAAATTTTGGATTAGATTCAAATTTTCTTATTTATGATATGTCAGAACAAGTAAATGTTATTAAAGAATGTATAAAAGAAATGAATCTTGATGATAAGAAATTTAAACCTACTTGGGTAGCTAATAGGATAAGTAGAGCAAAGGATGATTTAGATACTCCTACTGATATGCAGTCTGATTGTCAGTCAAAAGGAGATTTTTACGGTCAGACTATAGGTGCAATATATGAATTATATCAGAAAAAACTTCAAAGATATAATGCTTTGGATTTTGGTGATTTAATCATGCAAACAGTTTCCAAATTAGAAGATAATCCGGAAATATTAGCTAAATATCAAGATAAATTTCAATATGTATTAGTTGACGAGTATCAAGATACAAATCATGCGCAATATCTGTTAACAAAAATGTTAACTGACAAACATAAAAACATCTGTGTTGTTGGCGATGATGACCAAAGTATTTATTCGTGGAGAGGGGCTGATATTAATAATATTTTGGATTTTGAGAAAGATTATCCAAGTTGTAAAGTAGTAAAACTTGAAGAAAATTATCGTTCAACACCAAAAATTCTTGCAAAAGCGTGGAATGTAGTAAAAAATAATTACAGCAGAGTTGATAAAAAATTATGGACTCAAAATGATGATAAAGGTACTATTAATGTATTTCAAAATATGAATGAAAATGATGAAGCATACAGAGTAGTAGATATGATTTTAATCAATAAAGAAAGCGGATATTCTCTGTCAGATTTTGCCATATTTTATAGAACAAATGCCCAATCAAGAGCATTAGAAGATGCTTTAAGAAGGCAAGGGTTACCATATGCAATTGTTGGGTCTTTAAAATTTTATGACAGAGCTGAAATTAAAGACATAATGGCATATTTAAAGTTAATACATAATCCAAATGATAACATTAGTTTTAAGAGAGTTGTAAATGTTCCAAAAAGAGGGATTGGTAAAACTTCAATGGCAAAATTAGAACATTTTGCAACAGAAAAAGGAATATCTTTGTTTGAATCACTAAAATTTGTTGATTCTGATATAATACCAAATAGTTCTCTTACATCATTTAATTCTTTTAAAGCATTGATAGAAAAAAACATTAATTTAAAATATGATAAAACAGTAAAAGAAATAGTAGAAAAAGTTATTAATGATACTGGATATATAAGAGAATTGGAATTAACAGATACGCCTGAAACCAAAAGCAAAATAGAAAACATACAAGAATTAGTTTCCGCTGTTGAAGATTTTGAAAGAAGATCTCCTGATAAATCTTTATCCGGATATTTATCACAAATAGCTCTGGTAAGTGACATAGATTCTTGGGAAGACAGTGCAGATAAAGTTACATTAATGACTTTGCATTTAGCTAAAGGACTGGAATTTAAAAATGTTTTTGTAGTTGGATTAGAGGAAGGTCTTTTTCCTATTGGAGAATCAGCTTATGATCAAAAAGAATTGGAAGAAGAAAGACGATTAATGTATGTTGGAATGACAAGAGCAAAAGAAAATTTATATATGACTTGGGCATCAGAAAGAACAGTTTTTGGTAAAACAAAATGGAATGTTCCATCAAGGTTTTTACTGGAAGCAGGATTTAAAGAACAAATGTCAGATAGAACAGCAAATAATGTAGTAACAAATTCGTATGCAAGAAATAATTATTTTAATGGGGCTAAAAAATATGTTCAAAATCATATAGAAAATGAAAAAATAGAAAGTGAAGAAATAATAGATAACAGTCCATATAAAATTGGGACAATGGTTTCACATCAAGTTTTTGGTAATGGGAAAATAATAGAAAAATCAGGTTCCGGAGAAGACTTAAAATTAATAATTTTATTTGCTGGTGGTCAGTGGAAAAAATTACTTGTAAAGTTTGCAAATTTGACAATTGTTAAATAAATTAATTATTTTTGTTGAAAAATAAAGTTAAAAAGGTTAAAATAAAAGACAATAGTTAAAATAAAGGATACTTATGAAAAAAATTTTTTCAATCTTTTTGATGAATGTTAGTTTATTATTTTTATGTGCTAATATATATTCTTCTGAAGAATCGGTATCAATTAGTGGAAGAATATCTAGATCATCTGCTGCTGGGGTATCATTAAATGATATTAATATTGATGTTACCGGAACTCAGAATGTGAGGACTAAAACTGATAGATATGGCAACTATATTATTCATGGATTACCAAAGGGCGGAATCTATACTTTAACAGTTTCGAAAGCAGGGTATAGCTTTTCTCCAAATGTAAAAACCTATAGAGGTCTTACAGAAAGTAAAATTAATGAAAATTTTACAGCTACTGTAAGCAATTTTTCTATAAGTGGAAAGGTTTTAGTTGGAGGTAAACCTATCAGAGGGGCTCTTGTAATGGTGAGCCATAGAAATATAAAATATTTTACAGATTATGATGGTTCCTATGTTATAGATAATTTAGAATATGATGGACCTTATACTGTTTCTGTTATATCAAATGAACATTTCTTTCAACCTTTTACCATAGAATTTTTAGATAAAGATATTATTCATAATTTTGAAAAGGATATTTCTGCATCCGGTAGAGTGACATCGCTAGGGCAAGGTGTTGATAATGCTGAAATTGATGTAAATGGAGTTAAGTACAAAACAGATGAGCAAGGTTTTTACAAAATAAAGGGATTAACAACAAATGGAGACTATATAATAAATGTTTCAAATAGTAACAATTTAGTTGTATCACCAAAAACAATAGCTCTTAGAAAAATAACACAAGACGAAGAAGATTTAAATTTTTCGGTGTATGGTTCTATTTCCGGCAATGTAACATATAATGGAAAACCTTTTATGGGTGCCATTATTAATATAAGTAATAGGGATAAAGAATATAAAACAAATTCTAGTGGATTTTATAAAATTGATGAGTTAGGTGTTAATCAAGAATATATTATAACTATATCTAGTACAGGATATTTATTTAGTCCAAAATCTAAAACAATAAAAAAATTATTAATTGAACCAAGTATTCAAGATTTCACAGTTTCTATAGCAAAATATAAAGTTATTGTAACCGTAATGGAAGGGAGAACGCCAGTAAAAGATGCAGATGTAACAGTGAGTGGTATTAAGGATATATTTAAAACTAATGAAAATGGAAAATGTGAAATAAGTAAATTAAATTATGGTAAAGATTATACTATTTCCGTTAAAAAACAAGGGGTATCTTTCATTGAATCTAAAAAAACTGTCAAAAACTTAGATAAAGATACTGAATTTATATTTGAGGGATTATTATCAATTTCTGGAACTGTAAAGAATTTCAATACCCCAATAAAGGATGCAATAATTACTTATGGAGAAAAATTGAATGTAAAAACTAACAAAGATGGACAATATAGTATAAATAATCTTAAACCAAATAAGTCATATACAATTTCAGTATCAAGTAATAATTTTACATTCAAGCCAGATATTATTGTTATTGATGATTTATCAAATAAAGAAATAAATAGAAGTTTTATAACAGAAAATAAAGAAAAAATAGCAATAGAAACAAAACTTAAAGAAGATTTAAGGATACAAGCAGAACAAATAGATAAAGCAGCAGCAGAAACAAAAGCAAAAGAGAATATAGTTCCACAGACAGAGATAAGTAAAGCAGAGCCTGTAGTTGAATTAACAAAAGAAGAGAAAAAGAGATTAGAGAAAGAAGAGAAGATAAGAATAAAAGCAGAGAAGGAAGAACAGAAGAGATTGGCAAAAGAAGAGAAGACAAGAATAAAGGCTGAGCAAGAAGAGCAGAAGAGATTAGCAAAAGAAGAAGCAAAGAGACAAGCATTAGAATTAGAGGAACAAAAGATAGCGGAGAAAGAAGCAGAACTAAAGCAAAAAGAAGATTTAAAGATACAAGCAGAACAAGAAGCCCAAGCAAAGAGAGATGAAGAAACAAGAATAAAAGCAGAACAAGCAGAGAAAGAAAGAATAGAGAAAGAAGCAGCGGAACTAAAACAAAAAGAAGATTTAAAGATACAGGCAGAACAAGAAGCCCAAGCAAAGAGAGATGAAGAAACAAGAATAAAAGCAAAACAAGCGGAGAAAGAAAGAATAGAGAAAGCAGCAGCAGAAACAAAAGCAAAAGAGAGTTCAGTTCCACAGGCAGAGATAAGCAAACCAGTGGAGCCGGCACTTCCGGTACTTCAGTTAACTAAAGAAGAACAGGATACAATAGATAAAGCAGCAGCAGAAATAAAAGCAAAAGAGAATATAGTTCCACAGACAGAGATAAGTAAAGCAGAGCC
>Ga0265294_10002372_pt1 | contig 24740 bp, 27 predicted proteins | sample MunlanPumphouse3_FD_192504 | JGI IMG/M metagenome (GOLD analysis project Ga0265294, IMG submission 192504) | Groundwater microbial communities from a municipal landfill in Southern Ontario, Canada - Pumphouse #3 | ecosystem: Environmental > Aquatic > Deep subsurface > Groundwater | place... | reverse complement strand
TCCTCAGCCACTGGAACCGCTTCTTCTGCTGGCTCTTCAGCGACTACTTCCTCAGCAACAGGAACCACTTCCTCTGCTGGCTCTTCAGCGACCACTTCCTCAGCTACAGGAACCACTTCTTCTGCTGGTTCTTCAGCTACTACTTCCTCAGCTACGGGAGCTGGCTCTTCTGCAACCATTTCCTCGACTGCAGGAACAGGTTCACTGGCCACCACGGGAACTTCTTCTTCGGGTGGGAACATCGCTTCTGCCACCGAGATTGCACTTCCACTAAAATGTACCCCATCATACGATTGCTGGAGATAGAGAGCATGGTCTACCGTCCCGTCAAGCCCACGCTCGGTGTAGCTGGTGACAGAAGAGTCGACTACAGTCCAGTTATCCTCTTCCTCCCCATCAACTTGGTAGCGGAAGGTTGTTACCAAGGGGTCTTCCAGCAACCATTCCCAGGTTACTACTACAGGAACGGCAAACAAGAATGCCGGTAAAAGTATCAATACAGCTAATACAGTAATGAATTTCCTTTTCATATCAATGAAACTCCTCTCTGCGACTCCTTGGGGGCCACAGCAATCATATTCCAAAACCTACTATTGGTATCATACACTTCTGTAGTAATTATAACAAGCAAATGGACAATTGGTAACCCTACTTATTCACCATCTTGCCATAGATATGACATATTCTGTACCCTTCCACTCTATGAAGAAACTACAAACACTGGCAGTATTTTGCGGAAGCAGCACCGGATCAAACCCCCGTTTAGCGGAAGGGGCAGAAGAATTGGGTGCCGCTATGGCAAAGAAACACCTCTCATTGGTGTATGGTGGCGGAAATCGTGGGCTGATGGGTATCGTTGCCCAAAGTCTCTATGAACGTGGTGGGAATGTCATTGGAGTCCTCCCTGAAGCACTGAATAGAAAAGACGTTCGGCTTCACACTGTTGAAAACGAGCTGATCATCGTTCCCACAATGCATGAGAGAAAAGCCAAGATGTATTCACTTGCAGATGCATTTATTGCACTTCCAGGAGGAATCGGCACTCTGGAGGAAATCCTGGAAATCTTTACCTGGCTGCAACTCGGGTACCACCAGAAGCCTGTGGCCATTCTCAATCTTGCAGGATTCTATGATAAACTTTTGGATTTTCTCTCCTACAGCGTAAAACAAGGGTTTCTCAAACAAGATCATCTGGATGCATTGATCGTCGACCAAGACATTGATTCGTTGCTCGACAAACTCGAAGGCTGGAAACCAAAACTGAGTGATAAACTCTCACCCTGAATGGTAGTAAAACGCTACCAATTAAGCTATGCTACACACATGACCAAACGAAATTACCATCTACTTGAACTCTTCTATATTATACTCGGATCCTTTCTTACGGCCGCTGGGGTTGCCCTTTTCTCTTCCCCTGCAAGAATTGCAAGCGGTGGAGTAAGCGGTATCGCAATCATCATCTATCACACCCTTCGATTCGATACCGGTCTCTCTATTTTGGTTCTCTCAGTCCCTCTTTTCTTGCTCGGAGTTGCCATTTTTGGCAAACAATATGGGATGAAATCGCTGCTGGGGACCGTCCTCCTCTCACTCTTCACCTCCCTGATCAATGCATGGGTTGGCTATGACGGACTGCTTGACTATTCAAAGGATCTCTCGGTTTTACTCTCGGCTATCTCAGCCGGTGTGCTGATGGGTTTGGGGGTTGGACTGGTACTGCGAAGTGGAGCAAACACCGGGGGGACAGACATCCTCGCCCAGATTGTTGCACGATTCACCCCCCTCTCCATGGGAACTGCACTATTTCTGGTTGATGCAATCATCATTGCTTCCAGTGCCTTCATTTTCTCACTCGAGATGGCATTGTATGCAACTATGACGGTCTATATTGTAGGAGTAACAGTCGACAAGGTGGTATTGTCCTTTGGTACCAGATCGGCCAAGACGGTCTTCATTATCAGTGAAAAGAGACAGGTCATCCAAGAAGAGATTCTCAAGGAACTGGGGCATGGAGGAACCATACTCAACGGGCAGGGAATGTTCACGGGCTTTGACCGACCGGTCATCATGACGGTTGTATCAAACAACAAGGTCGGAGAGCTTACCAATATAGTACACCGAGCCGATAGTCAGGCATTCATGGTTGTACAGGAAGCATACAAGGTCCTCGGTGAGGGATTCACCCCCATCGAGGAAGCTGCTTGGGCGGGTTCATCAGACGTCACCCAAAAGAGAAGACGAGTTAAACGCCCCTAGCCTAGAGTTTCCAGAGCTTGTCTGGGTAATACCCCGAAGATACCTTCTTGGCAAGCTCATTCTTCACAATATCCTTATCCTCACTGTATGTCATACCGAACCAGCTCTCCTGGGTGGTATAGAAGCGCATCTTCCCTTCCCCGGTTGTTACAATATTGCTGGCACCATTGGGTAGATAACACTCAGTCTTTTCACTGGTGATATGGTCCTTGATGAAAGCATCCCAGTAGCTGTTGAAGCTTTCAAAAGCAGTGGGTGAGAAACCAAAGAAATTCATGGAAACCCATTCCTTACCGGTAAGCACGATATCACCGGAACTCTGGTGGCTGACCACCTTATCCCCTTCATATCCAATCTTGGTATGCTCTTCCATGCTTGCAAGATAGCCATCCTCAACATTGCAGATAGCACGGCTGACTGTCCCACTCTTACTCATCGTATGGTCGAGGACATACCCAACCATTGCATGTTCTTTACTTCCTGGTTCCAGGTTGGAAAGGTGCTCTGCCAGGATAGCAAAGGACTCCCTGCCATAGTAGTCATCTGCATTGATGACAGCAAAGGGCTCCTTTACCGTATTCTCTGCACAGAGAACTGCATGAATCGTTCCCCACGGCTTTTTCCTGTTTACAGCAAGTCGCTTCTGTTCCTCAGAGAGGAGTGCATCCTGGCTCTGGAAAACATAGGTTGCATCCATATTGTTTGCAATCCGGTCGAACAAGCGTTCCCGGAAATCTTTCTCAATATCCTTACGGATGATAAAGACAACTTTCTCAAAGCCACTGCGGTGTGCATCATAGACACCATAATCCAACAACGTCTCTCCATGGTTTCCTACGCTGTCAATCTGCTTGATGCCGCCATAGCGACTTCCCATACCAGCTGCCATTACCAAAAGTGTTGGTTTCATGCTCTCTCTCCTCAAATCTGTACTCAGATGGTTTCATTCTATCTTCTCTGCCAATGACAGTCAAATGGAAGGTACCAATAGCCCTGGCCCAAGGGGCGGGGTATCTCACCTCGCTTTCCCAGCACTCGCTCGGTAATGGAACCATGGCTTCCGATACTCTCGCTTCGTTGGGGAATGAAGAAACTGTGGTAAAACAGAGAACCATGGAGTATGCTGTGTGCATGAACAATCGAGAATGGTACACAGAAGCAATGCGTTTCTGTCAGTTATCCGCTTCTTGCGCAACCTGTCCGTATCAGTTGCTGACAGGAGCTCTTACCATACCCAGTAGCGATAGCAGACCTTGTTTTTCCTCAAAAGAAGCACTACTTGCATTGGATGCTTGGCTATCTGAGGAACATGCATGCAGTGGTGATGGTGTGGATATGGAAGGTGATGACCACAAGTGGCTTCAAGACCTCCTGAGGCTCCAATTCCATGAGGAAGAGAGTGAAGAGGACGCGTTCTTCGACGATGATCTTTTCTAGATTACTTCAATACTCAGCTGAATAGCTGCTGAGTACCATCCAGTTGCGTAGAGGTCGGGATCGAAGTCAGGAATCTCAGCAAGAATATCCCCTGTTTCATAGAGGATTGCATCGTTGTTGCCGTAGGCTCCCCGTACACCCAAATCCTTCTCCATTGCTTGCTGACCAGCTACACTGACGGCGCGTGAGATATTGCTCGATACCCGTACGGTAAAGGGTATCTCTGACGCCTGCCCCTGGGGCAAGGGTTCCCCCTCATCCAAGGTGAATGCAAAACGTTCCTGGTTCCCGTCTTCACCAGGGCGGATGGCCAAGCGAAATTTGCTGATGGTGTTATTCGATACCAATGTATACGAGCCAACCCTGATGATACTGTTCCTGCTGGCAGAAAGATTGAAATCCAAGGCTGCATCATTCTGTTCAACACGAAAAATCTCGGTAACCGGCATTCTGCCTTCCACCCTGACACTGGTAAAAGGAAGCGAGGCTGCAGTAAGGACTGCCCCTTCCAAAAGAAGGAAAAACAGGATGGGAAGAATGAACTTTAGACGGCGTTTCATCCGATTTCGTTTCATCATACAGAAAGTGTAATAAGGCAAGTAACCCATGTCAAGAGTAATGATAATTCTTTTTCTATTACCGTAATCATCTTTCAGGAAATGTTATATTATTCCTTTTATATAAACAATATAATAATATATCATCTCATGTCATACGATTTCCAAGACCTGCTATTGACACGTTCCTTTCCTCTGCCGTAGGATACGAATGAATGGGCTCGTAGCTCAGCTGGATAGAGCGTCTCCCTCCGGAGGAGAAGGCCGTGCGTTCGAATCGCGCCGGGCTCATCATGAAAGGAAGTCATCATGGCTTCCTTTCCTTGTATTTGACTGCCTGATGCAATCGAATATCCCTACTGCTCGAACCAATCCTGATCTCATAGGGACCGTCATCACTGACGAACCTCCAGGTATCGATATCCCACCGGGAGAAATCTTCTGGAGAGACTGAGAACTCAATCGTTGCCGTCTCTCCAGCATTGAGATACACCTTCTTGAACCCCTTCAGCTCCTGCTTCGGTCGATAGATCTTTGCAGTCAAAGGATGTATGTAAAGCTGCACAACCTCTGCACCAGAAACATCAGATATATTGGCAAGAGAGAAAGAAACTAAGTAATTTCCTTCTTCCTGCTCAACCACCATCATATTATCATAGGAAAAGGCAGCGTAACTCAGCCCATGACCGAAGCAGTACAGAGGATCGGGCCCTTCACTGTCAAACTGGCGATACCCTACCATGAGGTTCTCCGTATAATCCGATGGGCTTACCTGGCGAATATTGGGATCTCCCTGTCCCTTCTGTATTCTCGCAAGGGAGAATGCAGCATAATCCTTGGGATAGTTACGCATTGAGCGGTAGTCCAAGAGCGAGGAGGCAATGGAAAAGGGAAGCTTTGCTGATGGAGAGACATTCCCAAAGAGAATATCGTATAGAGCCTCTGCTGTTGCTGAACCTAAATAGGAAGTCCAGAGAATTGCCGAGGCCTTGTCAGCAAACGTGGTAAGATGGAGCGCTCCCCCACTCTGTACAACAAGAATAGTTCTCTTATTCAGTTTCGTTGCATGCTCTATCGAACGGAGCGTTGCACGGTCCATCTCCCAAGGGCGATCGTATGCCTCTGACTCTTCAATGTGGTTGAAACCAACAACCAGGATGACCGCGTCAGAGGAAGCGACATTTCTCCGATATGAGGCACTGCGATACCAATGCCGTGGCAAGCTGGTCGCCTTGTCTTCCATCAAGGAAGCAAATGTCTTTGGTGGCGTTACCCACTGGATCATCGAAGAGCCTCCTCCTTGAGCCACGCGGAAGGCGTTTTCACCACCTATACAGAGTTTCAGGGAAGGACCAAGTGGAAGTGCAGCATCCTTGTTTTTCAGGAGCACCACACCCTCTTGTGCCACTTGTAACGCAGTCTCTCGATGTTTGTCATTTCCTACCTTGAGAGCAGGATCGGCAAGCGGACAGTCGAACAATCCTGCCCTCTCATACGCAGTGAAGAGATGAAGCACCTTCCTGTCGATTGCCTCCTCTGTGACCACTCCCTTGGAGATGGCATCCACTACCTTTTCACGCTTCAGGTATTTTCCCCCAGGCATTTCCAGGTCGACACCGGAAGAGAGTACACCATCGGTACTGTATAGGGAATTCCAGTCGCTGATGACTAGCCCATCGAACTGCCACTCTCCTCTCAGGATTCCCTCCAAGAGATAGGCGTGCTCACTTGCATAGATTCCATTGACCTGGTTATAGCTGGTCATCACACCAAGGGATCCAGCATCCAATGCATATTTAAAGGCAGGCAGATAGAGTTCCCTGAGCGTCCTCTCATCAACCACAGAGTTGGATTTATGCCTGTCATACTCGCTGTTGTTGCAGGCAAAATGCTTGACCGTTGTAATGACTGGGTGGGTTTGCACTCCCTTGATATATGCCCCTGCCATCTTTCCAGCCAGCAGGGGGTCCTCTCCAAAATATTCAAAGTTTCTCCCAGCGACGGGAACCCTTGCCAGGTTCACCCCGGGGCCAAGCAAGACACCGATGCCCAAGGCACGACATTCTGATCCAATACATTCCCCTACCTGGGTAAGCAGAGATTCGTTCCAAGATGCTGCCATGGCAATGGATGCAGGAAAATCGGTTACTGGGGCATTCCATCCCCTAAGCCCTAGTGTTGCATCACTGGTCCATACCGGTTTCAAGCCAACACGCTCAATGCCCGGGATACAGAACTCATCCTGCCCACTGAGCAAGGTAATTTTCTCGTCAAGACTCAGGATGGCAAGCAATTGTTTGGCCTTCGAGGGCTCCTTACTTGGAGGAAGCTTGAGATTCATCGGTTCATAGTCCTGTTGGACATCCCGGCTTTTGAGCATCTGTTGCATACGTATCTGGACTACACGTTTTCCCAGTTTTGAAAACCATCGGCTATACACGGGTCACCTCCAAAGGCAAGTATACCATGCACACTTGCCTTTGGATGGAAAAACTCGGTACTGTAGGTGCATGAGCATACGCGTACTCTTTTTAGGTGAGATAGTAGGAAGACCAGGGATTCAATGTGTCAAGGAAGCTTTGCGACCGCTAAGATCAGAGAAGTCCATCGATTTGGTGATCGCCAACGCAGAGGGGGCAACCGGAGGTTTCGGTATTGGGCGAGCCCACAGCATGCAGTTGCTGAAGCTGGGTATTGATGTGATCACCGGTGGAGAGAAAATCTATTACAAGAAGGACATGGTGGAGTTCATTGCAAAGAATCCCAGCATACTCAGACCCGCAAACTATCCACAGCAAAACCCCGGGAGGGGTATCCGGTTTCTTACAGTGAATGAACAGAAGGTATGCGTGATAAATATCCTTGGGAATGCAGACTTTCCCCGCACCCACCTCTCCAATGCCTTCAGCCTTGCCCAGCTCCTGGTGGACAAGGCTCAGGAAGAGGGGGCCATTCCCTTGGTACAGTTCCATGCATCCCCAACAGCAGAGAAACTCTCAATGGGATTCATGCTGGATGGAAAGGCGGCTGCGGTCATCGGGACCCATACCAAGGTACTCAGCGCCGATGGGCGTATTCTAGGGGGTGGTACAGCCTATATCACCGACAATGGGAGATGTGGAAGCCAAACAAGCGTGGGAGGCTTCGATGCTGCCACGGAAATTGAAAAACAAATAGTACAGATACCGGTTCGCAGCCAAGAGTGCTGGGATGACCTAGCCCTGGTTGGGGTGATGGTGGATATCTCAGACGAGAAGAAGGCAACCTCCATCGAGGTTATCCGCGTTCCGGTAGAAAATGAAAGGATATAATTATGTATGAGGTCGTTACCGTAACAAGAAACATCTCTCCTGATAAGGTCGAGGTTGTCTGCACCAGTTCAGCATGCAGCGGATGCAAAGGGTCGGCATTCTGTAATACCAAGGGGAAAAAGTTTGAAGTCTGGAATGAGAACAAGCTTCCCGTAGACGAAGGCCAGGAGGTTGAAATCTACCTCAAGCCATCAAGGACGATTGCCGGAACCTTGATCACACTCATTGCCCCCTTACTGCTTTTTCCCATTGGATATTTCCTGGCTGTTGCCGCAGGGCTGGGGATTGGGGCATCCTTCCTTATCGCTTTGGGGGGCATCGCCCTTGGATTCGTGGGAGTCTGGCTCTATTTCAAGAAACAAGCGAACCACTACCTTCCTGTCGTAGCTTCAGTCCTCTCAGAAGAGAGGGAAGAATGAGATTGCTCAAAAGCGCAACGACGGTTATACTCAATACATGAGAAAAAGGCTTCTTGGCATGGTTCTTGCATCGTTTCTGTTTCTCTCCTGCTCCCTTTCACCCGAGCAGGAGGTAATGGCACGCTCTTTTACCTTGCCAGATCTCACCTTGAGAAACGCCACCTATGTCTTGGACCGGGGCAATGAACCCCCAATCAGTGTTATAGCCGATGAGATCGACCTCTATGATCAGACACATAAGGCCATTATTCGGGGTTTACACTTCTCTCAGACTGATGAGGAAGGAAATCTGATCATCAGCGGACATGCCGATTATGCAGAAGTAGACACCGAATATTACGATGCAGAACTTTCCGGATCTATTTCTCTGGAAAAATATCCAGAGCATCTGCTCATTGAAGCAGAAGCCTTGAGCTGGATCGGGGACGATGAAACACTCCTCAGCAAGGGAGATACTCCCGTCACCCTACTCTATGAGGATAACAAGAAGGTACAGGGAACGGGAATGACTGCCACATTGGCAAGCTTCAGCGTTACCTTTAAAACAGTGTTGGAGGGAGTGATATCCCAATGAAACGAGCACTAATCATTCTTGCAATACTGGTATCTTCTCTCGTCTCCCTTCTTGCTGAGCCAATATCCTTCTCCGGGGGCTCGACCAGCATGCATATGCAACAGGGATTCGAGACCATCACCCTCTCAGAAGGGGCTACCATTACCAGCGGTTCGCTTCGTCTTGAAGCCGATACCATCGTCCTTACAGGAGAGTCATTCCGCTATGCAACCTGTAGTGGATCTGTTTCACTCAAAGACGAAGAGCGTGGGATATCCTTGCAGAGCAAGAATCTCTACTATGACCGCCAAGAGGAGTTGATCATCATTGATGGATACCTCGAACTGGACGACCAGATTAACGAGGTGATCGCATCTGCATTCCACCTGGAGTTCACCCTTGACGATGGAGTAGTCCTATTACAGGTCCAGGTCCAACTCTTCAAACACACAGACAGTGGTGCAATGGCTTGTAAGGCTGATTCCTTACGATTCAATAGAGAATCACAAATGCTCAACCTTGAGGGAAATGCCATCATCGACTGGGACAAGGACCTCTATCAAGCACAGAGAATTACCGTCGACCTTACCACCGAGGCCATCACGATGGAAGGAGCAATCAAGGGGGTTGTCAATGGATAAGTTTACCAGCCTTCTTGAGGTACGGAACCTGGCAAAATCCTATGGAAAGAAAGAAGTGGTAAAGGATGTCTCCTTCTCCATGCACTCAGGGCAGATCATTGGATTGCTGGGTCCCAATGGAGCAGGAAAAACCACTACATTCTACATGATTGTAGGGTTTCTCAAGGCTCGCAAGGGAACCATTCTACTCAATGGTGAGGATGTAACTGAACTTCCCATGTACATCCGCAGCAAGAAGGGGCTCGCTTACCTGCCCCAGGAACCTTCAATTTTCCGCAAACTCAGTGTGGAGGATAATATCCGTTTGGTTGCCCAAACAAGAAGGGATCTAAGCCACAGTGAACAGGAAGAGAAAGTTGAGCAACTGCTCCATGAGTTCGGGATTGAAGATATTCGCTCTCAGAAGGGATATACCTTGAGTGGAGGGGAACGAAGGCGTACCGAGATTGCACGTTCCTTGGCAAGCAATCCACAGTTCCTCTTGCTCGATGAGCCTTTTGCGGGCATCGACCCGAAGGCGGTCTTTGAGATCAAGCAGTTGATCAAGGCACTCGCAGCGAAGGGTATCGGTATCCTGCTTACCGACCACAATGTGCGGGACACACTCTCCATCACTTCCTGCTCACATATCATCAATGCAGGGACCATCCTGGTTTCAGGAGGAAAGCAGGAGTTGCTTTCCAACCAGATAGCCAGGGATATTTATTTCGGACAAGATTTCGGGGAGGACACCTAATGGATTTTTCAGCACAGCTTTCACTCTCCCAAAAACAGCAACTCAAGCTTAGCCCACAGATGCTTCAGTCCTTTGAGTTGATGACACTCCCACTCACTGAGCTGCAACAACGAGTCAAGAATGAAATTGAGTCCAATCCTGCTCTAGAGATACCCTCTTCATGGGAGGTTTCCTATGAACGTTTTGCCCAGCAAAAACAACAAAAAGAGTCCAGTGGGATTGATGACAGTTACTCCGACTCTTCTTCCTACGGAAGCGATCGACCCGGCTATGACAGTGAGGCGAGCGATCGAAGGCAGAAGTTCATGGAAAATGCCTTCTCCTCAGAAGAAACACTCCAGGAGCACTTACTCAGCCAACTGGGATGTGAACCACTGAATGAGGAAGAGTACGTCGTGGGAGAGCTCCTGATAACAAACCTGGATGCAAATGGATTTTTCACTGAAGAACCTGATGTCTTGGTCCCTGTACATTTCCAGGAACACCTTCCCAAGCTTCTGAATATCATCCGCCAGTTCGATCCCACAGGCGTGGGTGCAAAGGATTGGCGAGAGTCTCTTATTCTCCAGGCTGAGGCTAAAGGGATGAGAGGGGAAGAGCTTGCACGATTTTCTGAATTGGTCAGGGATAATCTGGAACTGATGAGGGCAAACAAACAAACCCAAGTTGCAAAGAACCTTGGTGTGGGTATTGATGAACTGGAAGACCTCTGGAATTTCCTGAAAACATTAACCCCTTTCCCGGGACAGGGGTTCTCCAGCGGGCCTGAGCAGTATGTAATTCCTGATGTTTCAATCAAGCAGGAAGAAGGTGAGCTTGTACTCAGAATGAATGACTCATCGCTCCCTGATCTACGAATCAACGCAGAGTTTGAGCAACTAGCCCAAGAAGTAGGGGCAGCAGACGAGGCGAAAAAGGCACAACAGTATATCAACCAGCAGATTAAAAGTGCCAATGAACTGATTTTTCAGATACAGGTACGAAACCAGACGCTCTACAAGGTTGCCCAGGTACTGCTTCGGGAACAGAGGGACTTCTTTCTCCTTGGCCCTCAATACCTGAAACCACTCACCCAGAAGTCGGTAGCCCAGGAAATTGGGGTACATGAGACAACGGTAAGCAGGATATCAACCGCAAAGTGGATCGATACTGATTGGGGAATTATTCCTATAAAGAAATTGTTCAGTAGTTCGGTCGGTGCAGATGGCGCGAAGCATTCAAAGCAGGCGGTTAAAGAGATTATCAGGCAGATATTGGAAGCACATGAGGGCAAGAAAGCGCTCAGCGACCAGAAAATCTCAGACCTGCTCAAGGAGCGGGGAATATCTGTTGCTCGAAGAACCGTTGCAAAATACCGCAACGAGCTCAATATTGATCCATCATTTATCAGGGGAAATGACTGACAGCAACCTCCAAGCGTAATGAATGGGGCGCCGAAGCGCCCCATCTCATATTCCCAATAGATTAAAACTTGTTACTTATGGTCTGTAATCTTCCCTTTCTCCTTTCTTGCTACTGCCTCGATCTTGTCGGTTATCAGCTCGATACCTTCATAGAGTTCGTAGCAGTCATACGTGACCATCTTGACGGTACCCCAAGAAAAGTGAAGTTTTGCATCCAAATGATACCCCTGCCCTACCGGTTCACGGGTTATGGCAATATCCAGGTCATGGATATACCCCTCTGCAAACTGTAGCTTCTGGAGTTTCTTGTCCAAAAATTCACGCGTTGCGTCACTTGGGTTATAACGGATGCCTCTGACTGTCAAATTCATAAGCCCTCCTTTGACTATGGTCATACATTAAGGATAAGGCTTGGAAAGTCAATCGTCAATGGACATTTGGCTCTTAGAATAAGCCTCCTGCAATAATTCTTGCACTATATTTCACTGTCACAAGCGTTTATTTCTCTCTTTCCCCATCTTTAGAAAAGACTATTCTCCCGTTTTCCCCCTTGCGAAATCCTATCAACAATTGTATAGTAAAACGGTATATAGAGAGGAGTTGAGCATGCCTGATTTTACTGTCTTGGATTTGTTGGACCTGGACCTGAAGGAACACAATCACTTACGTCTTAGCTGTATAGCTGGACGCTCTGGGCTCTCCAAGCGGATTACCACCAGCAAAATCAGTAGGCCTGGACTTCCTCTCAGTGGATTTTTCGAGGAATTCAGCAACAACTCCATCCAGGTCTTCGGCAAGGGAGAGCGAGCCTACCTGGATAAGTTGGAGGGGGAGCAAAATACCGATAGCATCAACAAGCTCTTCAGCTATGACATTCCCTGTTGTGTCTTTTGTGACAATAGTGACCCAAGTCCTCGGCTCATTGAACTGGCAGAGGAGACAGGTACTGCAATTCTCAAGACAGATCTCCTTTCCAGTGATTTTTCCAGACGTCTGTACCAGACACTTGATGAGGTATTTGCCCCTACCCAAACCATTCACGGTGTTCTTGTTGAGGTGTATGGTATCGGGGTACTGATCACAGGAGAAAGCGGTGTTGGAAAGAGTGAAACAGCTCTTGAGTTGATCGAACGAGGACACCGATTAATCAGTGACGATACGGTCAAGCTGAGAAATATCAGTGACAATTACCTCATCGGGATGGGAGAGAATCCACTCCTCGCCCACCACATGGAACTGAGAGGACTGGGCATAATCAATCTTGCAAACCTCTATGGGGTTGGCGCCATCAGGGACCGAAAGCAGGTCCAGCTTGCTGTTCATCTCGAACCATGGGATGCACAAAAGAACTATGACCGGGTTGGGGAAGCAACACTGGAGGATATCTACTTGGGTATTGCCATTCCAAAGGTCATCATTCCAGTAAAGCCTGGCCGAAACATACCGGTCATCATCGAGACTGCTTCCAGAAACGAGCGTCTGAAAAAACTCGGGTACTATTCAGCCAAGGAGTTCGACCAGAGTGTTCTCAAGTGGCTGGAGAGTGAGTCAGCACGAAAAATGTACTATATCAATGAGGAGACGCTGTGATGGTAACCAGAGAATTGAAGGTCTATAACCGAGCCGGCATTCATGCACGGCCAGCTGCATCAATCGTCAAGCTGGCCAATCAATACAAGAGTGATCTGTATCTGGAAAAGGATACAATGAAGATAAATGGGAAATCCATCATGGGGATCATCACATTGGGAGCAACACACCAGAGCTCCATCATGATGACGTGTGATGGACCGGATGAACAACAAATGGCAGATGCAATTGAGCATCTGTTTGAAAACAGGTTTGAGGAGTAGCAGATGCGCGAACTTACCGATCGACAAAAGGCCATAGCAACCTTCATCAGTTCGTACATCAAGGAGAACAACTACGCTCCTTCAGTACGCGATATTGCTGATCACTTCCAGTTCTCAGTAAAGGCAGCCCATGACCATCTGAAAGCACTTGAGGCCAAGCAGGTGATAAAAACCACCGGAGGAGTCTCCCGGTCCATTGAAGTTATCGGTGAAGAGTTCTTCCCACGTGAAGAACTGATCCAAGTACCGGTCATTGGTTCCATTGCCGCAGGAGCACCCTTGATGAGCGAAGAGAACACTGATTTCATCCTCAACATCCCTGCAACCATGTTGAGAACGACAAGAAACACCTACTTTGCCCTGAAAATCAGGGGAGAGAGTATGATCGAGGATGGCATATACGATGGGGATATTGCCATCATCCGTAAGTGCGATGTAGCTGAACGGGGTGACATAGTAGCTGCATCCGTGGGGGATGATGAACCGGGAATTACACTCAAGGGGTACTATCCTGGCAAGGGAAGTGTAGAACTTCGTCCAGCCAATGCATCCATGGGCCCAATCATCACGCGTTCTTGCAAGATTCACGGCAAGTTGCACCTTCTGATCCGGAACTATCGATGAGTGAACGAGCATATCTTCTACTCGGCCCCGAAACAGGGACCAAGGAACAGGTACTGAAAGATATCCGTGACAAGCTTAAAGAAGCCCATGGGGGGGAGATAGAGCTTAGCAGGTTCTACCCATTTGAAACAGAAAATGGGGAAATCCTTTCTGCTCTGAACAACAACAGTTTGTTCAGTGAGCATCGTATGGTTATCTTGAGCCAAGCTGAGCAGCTTGGATCGGCCATGGTGGACTCCATTGCAAACTATCTTGCCCATCCAGTGGAAACAGCAACGTTGATCATTATTTCCAGTGAGCTCTATCTCTCACAGAAGATCATGAAGGCGATTCCCAAGAGGAATATCCAGACGTTCTATGATCTGCTGGAAAACCAGAAGTCTGATTGGATCAGAAACTTCTTCAGGAAGTTGGGGATTTCCATCACGGCTGATGGAATAGATCTCCTCATTGACCTCACTGAAGACAATACCCAGGAATTGCGCCTTATCTGCAACCAGCTGGCCATATTCTGGCAGATTGATAAGCGCAGTCGCCCCATTGAGGAAGAGGATGTCGAGACCTATATCTATCATAGCAGACAGGAAGATGCATTCACCCTCTTCCCCTTGATCGCCAGGGGAGACCTGAAACAGAGCATGCAATCACTGCACAGTATTCTTGGTAGTGGGGACAGCCAAAGCTCCATTCTCTTGGTGAATGGTTTACTCTGGCAGTTCAGGAGGCTCTACTCACTCCAGGAGTTCATCTTCCAGGGCGGCAATGAGAGTGAGGCATATTTACAGGCACATGTACAGGGAAAGAGTAGCCCGATCAAGAAACCCAAGGATAAGACCACATACAGGAATGCCTTGCAACGATTCGACCTCGAGTCCATCAGGAGAATAATCATTGCGCTGGGAGAAGCTGACCTTGAAGTCAAGGAATCCGGCAGCGAGCTCACAGATCTGGTACTTGAGAGGTTGCTCTACCGGATCATTAAATGTCAGGGAAAACCCCTCAACAAGGCCAGTTTTGCCTCACTGATCTAGAGAGAAAGCTGGCTCAGTATCCGCTTCGCAACAACAAGGGAAATTCCCCCTTCCTTGCTCAACTCCTCAGCTGACTTTGCCAGGATGGCTTCCAGACTTCCGTACTGTTTCATCAAGCGCTCACTTCGCTTCCTACCGATTCCCTCCACGGATTCCAGAACACGGAAGGAGGCTTCACGACTCCTTGCTGCTTGGTTTGCACTGGTGGCGAACCGGTGGCACTCATCCCGTACAGCGATTACCAACCGTAATGCCTCATTGTCCTCTGGGAGTTGAAGGTCCTCTCTCTCATCATCAAATACAATCGTCTCAAACTGTTCGGCAAGCCCGATGATGGGAATATCCACCATCCCCAGTGCATCGAGGATCTCCCGGGCAGCGTTGACCTGACCCTGACCACCATCAATAACCAGCAATCCCGGCCGTTCCAGATTCTCGTTCAGGATCTTTGTGTACCGTCTTGCTACTGCCTCGCGTATGGATTCATAGTCATCAATCCTTCCTTCAAGGCTTTTTATGTTGTACCTGCGGTAGTTTGGCTTGTCTGGGTTGCCGTCGCGGAATGAGATCAGGGATGCAACGGTGTACTTGCCATGCAACTGGGCAATATCGAACCCCTCGATAAGGGTTGGCGGGGCAGAAAGACCCAAGATATCGGCAAGTTCCTCCAGTGCCCTGGTGTTGTCTTTGCTCTTCAACCGCTTTTCCACATCACGGCTTGCATTCTCTCTTGCCATACGGAGTATTCTGTAGTGTTTCCCGTCAATGGGGAGGTTTACTTCCAGTCTTCCTCCCAGTTGCTCGGTGAAGTAGCGCCTGATCAAATGCACATCTATCTCATGGGAGACATACAGGAACTGGGGAAGTTTCTGCCCATCTGCATAGTACTGTGTCAGGAAGTTCAATAGGGTGTCTGTCTCCTCCCCAAGTGTCTCTGCACGGTACAATGCCCGACCGATCAACTGACCATCGCGCATCTGCATAAGGCTGATGGTACAAAGAGGTCCTCGCATCTCGATGGCGGCGTAGTCCCTGCTCTCACTTGCGAAGTCCTGTACTTGTTGTCCTACCTGAGTGGTTCTTATGGCAGCAATCTGATCCCGTTTGGTTGCAGCTTCCTCAAAGTTCAACGCCTTGGAGGCTTGGATCATCTCCTCCTGCAATGTGGCAAGGAGTGCATCGGTCCTCCCCTCCAGGAGATTCCTTACAGCAGTAACGGATTTCCCATACTCCTCTTCACTGACCAGCCCAGCGCAAGGCCCCAGGCAAAGTCCAATGTGGTAGTACAAGCAAGGTTTCTCCCGCTTCCTCAGCGGTGTGGAACATCTTCTTAGAGGAAACAGTTTTGCAATCAGATCAAGGTAGAGGTCAAGTTTTCCTGCATCAGGATAGGGACCATAGTAGGAGGATCCATCATCAATGAGTCGCCTGGTCTTGAATACCTTGGGGAACTTCTCATGGGTTATCCGGATCATCGGATAGCTCTTGCCATCCTTGAGGGAGATATTGTAGTGGGGGGAGTACTTCTTGATGAGATTATTCTCAAGTACCAATGCCTCATACTCGTTACCGGTTATGATGTACTCGATGGAAGCAATCTTCCTTACGAGCGCTGCCGTCTTGGCACTCCTGTTTGCGAGAAAATAGCTGGTTACCCGTTTGCGAAGATCCTTTGCCTTTCCGACATAAATTATTGAACCCTTTTCATCACGCATCAAATAGACACCGCTATTATGGGGCAATTCACGTGCCTGCATCTGGGGACTGACCTGTTCTGCTGCTATGCTTCCAAGGCTTTCCACCTCACTTGCTGGGGTATACTGAACGGCTTCCTCTTTCTTCTTCTTCATCCTCCTTTGAGCATATCCAGAGAGTCTTGTTTTGGCAATGCTCAATCGATACAATACGGGCTATGAATCATCCCCTCTTTTCAACCCTTCCCCCTGTGGAACAACACTATCTTATGCAGCTTGATGAACGTTATCACTTCAGTTTTCAGCAGCAACGGCAGCTCATTGTTAGCGCATGTGACCTTGCCATGTGGCAACTGGGTCCGCTCGAAAAGTGGATAGATGAAGAGAAGGTGGTAAAACTGCAAGGAAAAGCCCAGGCAAAGACCCTGGTTGCCGACCATCTGAATAAAATGCAGCAAGAGCGGGAGAAACCAACCAACTACCAGGATTTCAATCCTGATACGCGCCTTCCTGACAAGTTCCAGAGTCTTTTTGTCTCCTCTGATACCCTGATGGGGAGATGTCCCTGCCCGGTAGAGGGAGAGAAAACCCGTTGCTGCAATCTCAAGACCCTCGATGTTGTACAGCAGTGTGCATTCGGTTGTTCCTACTGCTCGATTCAATCCTTTTACAACAGCCATGAAATAAAAGTGGTGGAAAATCTTTCAAAACGATTACAGGAACTCCAGCTTGATGAAGATACCTGGCATATCGGCACCGGACAAAGCAGCGATTCCCTCCTTTGGGGCAATGACTATGGGACCCTCGATGCACTTTCCATCCTGGCTTCCCGTTATCCCAATCTTATCATCGAACTCAAGACAAAGAGCAAACGGAGTGATTATCTCGGCCTTGACCTTCCGCTTAACATTGTTTCCACATGGTCTCTCAATGCTCCAACGATCATCGAGAAAGAGGAACATTTGGCAGCTTCCCTTCAGGGACGGCTTGATGCGGCGAGGAGGGCAAGGGACAAGGGAAGGATTATAGGGTTCCATCTGCATCCCATGGTCTACTTCGAGGGATGGCAGGAGGAGTATGGTTCGCTCATTGAACAGGTAACAACCATGTTCCTGCCTGAAGAGTTGATGATGTTCTCCCTCGGGACGCTTACATTCACCAAGGCAGTACTGAGACAACTCAGAACAGACCACTATCCAACCAGGGTTCTGGACATGGATCTCACTTCATCGGCGGGGAAATACTCCTATCCATTGGAGATCAAGCAGGCGATGTTCTCATTTGCCTATGAGCAGTTTCCTTCCTCCTGGAAGCAGGGTTCTCCCTTCTTCTATCTCTGCATGGAGGACCCTTCGCTCTGGATGCCAACCTTTGGTTACTCCTACCCCAACGACAAGGCCTTTGAGGCAGCGATGAAAGCGTCCTACCAAGCATGTCTGGAAAGGAAGAGAGACAGGTTATAGCTTCAAATTTGTATTATGCCGCTGTTGCCCAAACCATCTATACGAATAATGCCCGCTTTCCTGAGAAAGTGGGCATTGAAATATATGTTGAAGCAATCCTAGTCAAATTTCTTTTCAAACAAGTCCAAGGCCCTACCGGAAAGCGGGTTAGCTTCACCCTTGAGCATGGATTTGATCGCTTCCATCTCACTTTTACTGAACTGCTTTCCTCCAAGCTTATGCTCCTCGAATGCCTCGGTTGCGATCGGGCATACCTTTCTCACCAGGTCAAGAATGGTCTGTGCGTAGATTCGGATCTCATATTGTGCGTGGGCATCAAGGCGGAGCTGCAGGAAGTGGAACAGATTATGGAGGTCCATCTGCCAGTACCATTCGGTGTAGAGGCTCAAGGGAAGATCGATTCGGCTGAGTTCCCTCGCGATACCCATATCCAGGAGTTTCTGGTAGGTATCATAGCTCCTCTTCTGGTCTTCGCTGAGAATGGAGAGAACCTTTTTTGCCATCTCTGGATCGACTGGCTCAGCGGTTCTTCCTTGCTTGTTGTCATCACTCTGGAAATTGATATGGGCGGGATCGGGCTGGTAGCACTCATCACTCATGACACTGTACCTTCCGCTGATCTCATTCACCCTGCCTGTACGGTGGCGGATCCACTGCCTGGCAACGAAAATCGGCATCTTCACATGGAAGGTGAAGTTCACCTGTTCAAAGGGGGATGTATGGTCGTTTCTCAGTAGGTAGTTGATCAAGCCCTTGTCCTGTCGGTAGGTCTTGGTACCACTCCCGTAGGAGACCCGTGCACTCTGTACGATTCGCTCATCACTTCCCAGGTAGTCAACCAAGCGTACAAAACCATGATCAAGTACGGGGAATTCCTTATCCAAAATCTCTTCAGCAGCGCTGACGATGCAATGTGCCATAACGATAGTACTCCTTCCTGTTTCTGGAATATTGCCATGGTACAGGAATATCCCACTCTCGGCAACTTCTAGAGAAGCCCCATTCTTCCAAGCAATACAGCCACCCCTGCACTGCAAGCTGTTTCAGTCCTCAAAATCCTCTTCCCCAGTGATGCAAACTGAAACCCATTTTCCCTAAAGAGCGTTCGCTCCCTATCACTATACCCACGCTCTCCTCCAATAGCCAAGACAACAGGTTGTTTTTCCTTCAGTTGAAACACGGAGAGAGGTATTCCCTCCCAGACATTGTCAAGGACAATTCTCTGGGTATCTGAAGGAAGCTTGGTAATGGCATCCTTGAGGGAGGAGGCAAACTGCAGTGAGCTTACCCCGCTCTGGCCACTCTGCATCGCGCCATCAATGAGGATGCTTTCATACTCCCCACTGGTGTAGAGATTGGCCTGTGCATAGGATTTCTCGGCAGTGTCGGTGGTACAAAGGATGAGGGAACCAACCCCAAGGCTGACAGCTTCCCTGAGAATCCTTCTCATGCTGATAGGCCTAACCTGGGCAACGATGAGCGTTACCGGATAGAGAGAGGATGCTTGTTCCTCTTTCACCTCGTAGGTGAAAGAGATGGCATGCTTATCCATATTTGTGATGGTGGCCAAACCCTTGCTCTGGTTGATGACTCCCGCTTGGAAGGTATCACCTACGTCTAAATGAAGGATTTTCTTGATATGACGGGCCCTATGGTCTTTCATGGACAGTTCATTGGTCAGAGATAAGGTAGAAAAGAGGATGATGTTCATACAGGGCACTATAGCATAAGGGCTGGGAAAAACGGTAGACTGATGCCATGAAGAATGCAATCTACTTGGCGAAATCGCACGACTGTGCAGCTAACCTGGCCGGAGAGGCATACCTGATGAGTCTGCCTTATGAACATGTGTTGTATCTTTGGGTGAATGATCCCTGTATCGTTATAGGGCGATACCAGAACCCGTTCAGTGAGTGCAACCTACACCGGATGGATGAGGAAGGAGTCCAACTTGTGAGAAGGCAAAGTGGGGGTGGAGCGGTCTATCATGACCAGGGCAACCTCTGTTTTACCTTGATCGGGAACAAGGAAAAGGCCTCCAAGGAAGAGAACTTCGCTCTGATTCTCAAGGCACTTGCCTCTCTTTCCCTTGATTGCGAGCTCTCTGGCCGGAATGATATTCTTCTGAACGGGAAAAAAATCTCTGGCAATGCTTTCCAGACAACCGCTACCAAATTCTGTCACCACGGGACACTGCTTATCAGCAGCGACTTATCGGTAATGGGTAATTATCTTACCCCAAGCTCCACCAAGCTGGCTTCGAAGGCGGTAAAATCTGTAGCATCCCGAGTGGGAAATCTTAAGGAAGGTAACCAAAAAATCACCAATGAGATGGTACAGGATGCGTTGATCGAGGCTTTCAAGGCAACCTATGGGGAGGCTGAGTTCCAGGAGATTGATTTTACCACCTTCCCTGCTGCGCAGGAAAACTATCACCGGTTCGGGGACCGATCACAGATTCTCCAGCAGACACCACAATTCAGCCACTCTTTCACCCACCGTTTCCCATGGGGTGAGGCTGATTTCAGGATCCTTGTAGAGAAAGGTGTATTCAGTGATATCCTTATGTTCACCGACAGCCTTGATACCTCCATTGTAGAACGCATCAAAACACTCCTAATCGGAGTTCCGTATGAGAAGAAAGCGGTAGAGGCAGTATTGAAAGATTGTGAGCAGGACGATTGCTCCGACCTGCTCACTTTCTTGCTAGATTCCTTCTCTTCCTGATAGTTCTATCAAGGATCTGAGTCGGTCGACCCTCCAACCCTCTGGGTGGAGGGTTTCTGCTCTCCAGCTCCAATTACTCACCCCACAGGTGGAAGGGATGTTCATTCTTCCCTCCGCTCCAAGTTCCAGCCAATCCTGCATGGGGAGAATGGCATCCTTGGCATGAGAGAGCAACATCTGCCTGATCAACTGCCAAACTATCTGGTCATCAGGACATTCAAGGTAGCGCCTTACGGCATCCTTGGTCTGTTCATCCAAGGCATCATACCACCCTCTGGAGGTATTGTTGTCATGGGTACCCGTATAGATGACACTGTTGTGCTCACAGTTATGCGGTAGGTAGGCATTGCTTGCATCAAGCTTACCGTTCTCAACCGAAAAGGCAAACTGAAGTATCTTCATACCCGGGAATCCATTGGAGAGCCTGAGCTCATCCACATCATCAGTAATTACACCAAGGTCCTCGGCAATGATGGGAAGTTCTTCCCCAAGATGTGCTTTCAGTGCAGAGAAGAACTCCTTTCCCGGCGATGGCTTCCAGGTACCATTCATTGCAGTTTTCTCACCTTTGGGTACTTCCCAATAGGCAGCAAATCCTCGGAAGTGGTCAATCCTGATGATGTCACAAATCTCCAGGGTCTTCTCTATTCGCTTGATCCACCAGGAGAAGTGTTGCTTCTGGTGTGCCGCCCAGTCATAGACAGGATTTCCCCACAGCTGTCCTTCATCAGAGAAGGCATCCGGCGGGACTCCGCTTGAAGCGGTTTGCCTGCCATCCTCATCCATTTTCAGGAGGTCCCTATTTGACCAGGCATCCACGCTGTCTGGAGCAACAAAGATGGGAATATCCCCAATGATCTGGATACCCTTCTTGTTGGCATATCGCTTGACCTTTGTCCACTGTGTAAAGAAGAAGTATTGCTGTACCTGAATATTCTCAATTGCCTTTTCGTGGTCCTTCTTGAGCTGTTGCAATGTAGCCTCTTCCCGCAGTCTTATCTTCTTGGGCCAGATTTCAAACCAACGGGAATCGTTGTAGGTCCTGCAAAGCACTTGGTAGAGGGCATAGTCCTCCAACCACCACTGGTTTTCCTGTACAAATTGCAAGTACGCATCACAATCTTTCTTTGCTGCTTCTCCAATGAAGGTTGCCGCAGCCTGTTCCAGAAGCGGTTCCTTATAGGAGCGCACGCTGCCATATTCTACCCGGTCAGAGGGAAATACAGGATGGAAGAGCACCTCTTCCACATCCAGATACCCCTCAAAGGCAAGGGTTCTGAGATCGATCAGGAGTTCATTCCCTGCAAAGGTCGATCGGGCTGCATAAGGACTGTCCCCATAGCCGGTGGGCCCAAGGGGAAGAATCTGCCACAGACTTACCTTCGCTTGAGAGAGCAAGTCAATAAACGTAAAAGCCTCATCACCCAGTGATCCGATTCCATGGGGTGAGGGAAATGATGTAGGGTGCATCAATACACCACAGCGTCGTATGTCATGTTTCATGCTTCAGACTATATAGTATTCCTCTGCTGTTGGCTATCATTCAACAGGGAAGAGTTTGTTTTTGGGTGTTCTTGTTCTAACATGAAAAATAGGATATACTTGTGCTATGAATTCAGCCCAGGAAACAAAACAATTTGCCATCGGAGAACATGTAGTATATCCTCTCCAAGGCGTAGGCGTCATCAAGCGTATTGAAGAACGAATGTTCAGAGGCGTCGCTACGATGTATTACGTGATCTACCTTGATATCTCTGATATGACGGTAATGATTCCTGTGGACAAGTCCGAGGAAATGGGGATCAGGCCAATCGTAGGAGACAAAGAAGCGAAGCAGGCCATTGAATCCATTTCCAGCAAGTATGAACCTATGCCGGTAGATTGGAAGGTCCGCTATCAGATGAATGTGGATCTGCTCAAGCAGGGTTCCATTACGTCAATTGCGAAGGTGGTACAAGCACTCTATCATCGCAGCAAGATCAAGGAACTGCCGGTACAAGAGCGAAAGCTCTATGACAATGCGCTTCGTTTGTTGATCGACGAGATCTCATTTGCCTTGAAAAAGGACAAAAAAGAGATTGAAATGCTTGTATTCTCCAAACTGGAGAAATAGTTCTATGAATTTTCCTCAACATGCAGTCATCGTGACCGCTGCCGGCATCAGCGATCGCTTCAATGCGAACAAGCAACTGGGTGTCAAGAAGGAGTATCTCTCCATCGATGGCCATACTGTACTCTATCGATCTGTTGCCCCATTTCTTGAAGTACCAGGGTGCCAGGTTATCATGGTAACCCATCCTGAAGGAATGGCTGACCAGTGTGCGGTTGCCCTGGAGGACCTGTTACAGCAGAATATGGTTCCCATCATACTCGTTCCAGGAGGAAGCGACCGACAGAAATCGGTTTACAACGCTTTGAAGATGCTCTCTTCCATGGCATTGGCCGTGGACTTTGTTGCAATCCATGACGGAGCTCGTTGTTTCCTTACCCCCGACCTGGTGATCAAGACACTTGCAACAGCTACTGTATTTCGAGGTGCAGTTCCTGCCCTTCCCGCTACAGATGCCCTGAAAATCATTGATGACAATGGACTTATCACCCACCACATAGACCGAACTCATGCTGTAGGAGTTCAGACTCCACAGATTTTTACCTATCCAGAGATTTGGGAAGCTCATCAAGCGGCAAAAAACAGCACCACTTCCTATGTAGATGATACACAGATCTTCACTGACTATGGTCAGTCAGTGGGAATTTGTGAAGGCACCCGGGAGAACAGGAAGATCACATATATTGAAGATATTCCTGATGCTGAACAGCAGATAGAGGAGTATCTTCAAAACCTTGAGGAAGGCAAACGCAGCGCACAAGCAGCGAAAGCACTCCACCAAGCCATGGATGAGGTACAGAGGGAGCAACAAACACAATGAGGATTGGCACAGGTTGGGATGTACATCGCCTCGCAGAAGGAAGGAAATTTATCCTTGGTGGCATAACCATTCCCAGTGAACGGGGTGAGGTTGCTCACAGCGATGGTGACGTCCTTGTCCATGCAATCATCGATGCAATCCTTGGAGCGTTGGCGAAAGGGGACATTGGGGCACACTTCCCCGATACTGATCCAGCTTTCAAGGATGCTGACAGCCTACAGTTGTTATCACGAGTGCTGGAAGAAGACCTTCCTCCCTACTCCATCGAGAACATCGATACCACGGTCATTGTCCAACGTCCTAAGCTTCGTGAGTATATTGATGCAATCAGGGAGAACTTGGCGAATACGATGCACCTTGAAATCAGCCAGGTTTCTGTCAAGGCGAAGACCGCCGAGGGAATTCTTGGTGAGCTTGGTACAGCGGAAGCGGTCATGGCCCAAGCGGTTGTCTTGATTTCCCAGAATCCTTGTTGACACAATCCAAACAAATATTCTATAGTTGCCCTGCGCCCAGATGGCGGAATTGGTAGACGCACTAGGTTCAGGTCCTAGCGGTCGTTAAGACTGTGCAAGTTCAAATCTTGTTCTGGGCAGAAAGGCAAACCTTTTACTATAAAGGGTTTGCTTTTTCTTTTGTTACAAGATGGCTGCCTTACACCTTCAGCAAACCCCTGAATCCCCTGGATGCGTAGTAGGAATCAGCTCCGTTGTGATAGAAAAACACCCTATCATACCGGCAATCCCCGAAGAGCGCGCCGCCAAGTTTTCGCATTGATTCAGGAGTACGAATCCAACTGGAAGATTTCACATCGAAGACACCCAGCTTCTGGAGATTGCGGTACTGCTCCTCATCGAGGAGCTCTATCCCCATTTCTGCTGCAAGAGACCCTGCACTACCTGATGGTGGATTCTTTTTCCGGTTCTCAAGGGCTACCTGGTCATAACAGAGACTTCTTCGGCCTACAGGACTCTCAGCAGAACAATCAACGAAGAGGTACGCGTCAGAGGTATCATCGTACCCGATTACATCAGGCTCTCCACCGGTGCGATCCATCGCAAAGAGCGAAGAGAGTTTCTCAGGGTTTTCGGCAAGTCTCTTTTCG
>Ga0265294_10002368_pt1 | contig 24772 bp, 28 predicted proteins | sample MunlanPumphouse3_FD_192504 | JGI IMG/M metagenome (GOLD analysis project Ga0265294, IMG submission 192504) | Groundwater microbial communities from a municipal landfill in Southern Ontario, Canada - Pumphouse #3 | ecosystem: Environmental > Aquatic > Deep subsurface > Groundwater | place... | reverse complement strand
TATGATTATACAAGAAGTGATAATCCTACAAGAGCTACACTTGAAAACTTTTTTGCTTTTGCTGAAAATGGATATGGTGCTGTTTGTACTCACACAGGAATAGCAGCTGTTTCACTTCTTTTTGAAACTGTTTTAAAAGCAAATTCATCTATTTTAGTTGAAGCTGATTGTTATGGTGGAACATTTAGACTTTTAAAAGTTTTTAAAGAAAAATACAATATTAATGTAAACTTTACAGATTTTACAGATTTAAATATGCTTGAACATATTTTAAAAACACATAGCATTGATTTAGTTTTATGTGAAAGCCCTACAAATCCAGGCTTAAAAATAATAGATTTAAAAGAGATTGCAAATTTATCAAAAAAATATAACGCACTTTTTGCAGTTGATAACTCACTTGCAACTTTTATTAGTCAAAAACCTCTTGATTTAGGAGCTGATTTTTCACTCTTTTCTACAACTAAATTTATAAGTGGTCACGGAAGCGTAATTGCAGGTGCTATTGTTGCAAAAACTAAAGAATACTCAGAAAAACTTCACTACTACTCAAATGCCTTAGGAAGAAATCAAAATCCTCTTGATGTTCATCTAATATCACTTGGAATTAGTAGTTTAAAAGTAAGAATGAAAGCTAGTGAAAAATTAGCAAAAAAATTTGCTAAATGGCTTGAAGAACAAGATTTTATAGAAAAAGTTACATTTCCAGCACTTAAATCACATCCACAAAGAGCTTTAGCAAAAAAACAGATGAAGATAATTCCTAGTGTTTTTTGTGCTGATTTTAAAAGTGTAGAATTAGCCCAAAAATTCATAGAAAATGCAAAAATATTTGGAGAAAAATGCTCTTTTGGAAGTGCTGATAGTAGAGTTGAAATACCTTCTAAAATATCTCATGCATCTTTTTCAAAAGAGGAGTTAAAAGCAATTGGAATATCTGATAGTACGGTTAGATTTTCAATTGGATTTGAAGATTTAAAAGATTTAAAAGAGGATCTATTACAAGCTATAAAATGATAAAAGAGTCTATTTTTCAACCAATTATTTGTGGTGAGACTTTACCACCACAAAATATTCATGCAGTATCAACTTCTATGCCAACACTTCAAGATGTAATTGATTATGAAGAACAAACACCGCAGATTTTAGAAAAAATAAGTGTTGCGTACCCTAGATTTGTTATTCATCCATACTTAAAACTTTTATCAAAATATTTAAAAAACAAGTATGAAGTTTCAAATGACTATGAACTCATACTTTTAAGTAGCCAAAAAGCAGTTCAAGTTGTAAGTAACAAATACTTTATTCACAATAAATTTGATTTTTTTGAGCCTTTTGGAGTTATCAAAGTTTTAAAAGGAAGACAATATAAAAAGGTTTTAAAGTTTATTCAATATGTTGGATACAATCTATCTTCAAGATTAGCTGAAGATTACCTTTTTAAGCTAGGTTTGATTGAAAAAACTCAAAAAGAAGAGCTGGAAAAAAAAGAGTTATGTGAAGATATAATCTTAAATACTCTAGCAAATGCTTATAGTGAAAAAAAAGAGAATATTAAATTAAGTGTATCTGGGATGAATGCTATTTATAGTGTTTTAAAAGGTTTAAAAAATATTCAAGCAAGAAATGGAAAATCTATTTTAATACAGTTTGGATGGCTATATTTAGATACTACAAATATTGTAAATCACTATTTTGAAGAGAGCAGAGTTTTTTATGATGTTACAGATTTAAAATCGCTTGAAATTTATTTAGAAGAGAATAAAAATAGAGTTTTATCAATAATAACTGAAGTTCCAACAAACCCTTTAGTAAAAACTCCAAACTTAAAAAAATTAAGAGAGCTTTGCGATAAATACAATATAGTCTTAGTTATAGATTCAACTTTTGCAACACCATATAATCTAAATTTAAAACCCTACGCAGATATTTTTGTTGAATCTTTAACAAAATTTGCTTGTGGAAATGCTGATGTTTTAATGGGTGCAATTATTTTAAATAGTAATTTTAAAATATCTCATATAAAAAATGAATTTTTTAAACACTGCGATTTACCATATATAAAAGATATTCAAAGAATGGCTATTGAAATTGTAAATTATAAAAAAAGAGTTAAAAAAATATCACAAAATACAAAAGAGCTAATAGAGTTTTTAGAGACTTTACCTTATGTATCAAAAGTCTATTCATGTTTAAATAAAGAGAATTTTGAAAACTACAAAGATTTAATGATTGATAAAAATAGTATTTGTGGAATAGTTTCAATATATATAAAAAATGATTTTGAAAAAATTTACAATGCTCTAAACTTTGCAAAAGGTCCAAGCCTTGGAACTGAATTTACACTTTTAATGCCTTATACATATCTGGCTCACTATGATTTAATAACAAGCCAAAACGGTAAAGAGTTTTTAGAAAAAATTGAACTTCCAATAAATTTAATACGAATTTCTGTTGGAATTGAAGATATAGAAGATATTAAAAGAGAGTTTAGAAGGGTTACTAAGTTATTAAACTCATAACACAAAATTAACACTTAAATAATAAAATTTTATTCAATGGTCAATTTATATTAAAATATCAGCGTCTCCTACAAATCTGATAAAGTCACAATCTAAAATAAATTGACCACTACAAAACTTTTAACACAAACTTAACAATCTAGCATTAATATAGCAATAAGTTTTTCATTTTTAGAAAAACAAATTTAAAAAAGGAGAAAAGAATGGAACAAATTGGAATGTTTCCACTTTTTTATTTTCCAGAAATCGGCTCTGCGTGGATTATGGGAATAACAGGGACAATTCATATCTTAGCATCTCACACATCTGTTGGAGCTGCACTATTATTTGCTTTTTTAGCACATAAAGCCTATAAAGAAGATAGACCTGAGTTGTATGAATATATGAAAAAATATGGGATGTTTTTACTTATTTTTTCTTATGTGGTAGGTTCAATTACAGGTCCAGGGATTTGGTACACAGCAACTGCTGCTAGTCCAAGAGGAATTAGTGCTTTGATTCACAACTTTGTTTGGGTTTGGGCAACTGAGTGGGTATTTTTCGTGTTTGAAGTAGTTGGGGTTTTTGCTTTAGTTTATTTTATAAATAAAATAGATAGAAAAACTCACCTAAAACTCACTTATGCTTTTGCTTTAGCTTCTGTTGGAACTCTGTTTTTAATAATTGGAATTATTAGTTTTATGATGTGGCCAGGAAATGATGCTTTTTATCAAACAGGTTCTGTTAGTGATGCTTTTTTTGGACTTACAACTTTCCCTCACCTATTTTTGAGAATCGGATTTATGATTTTAATGTCTGGGGTTATTGGGCTTATTATTGCCTCATCATTAGGTGATAAAGAGTTAAAAAATGAACTAATTAGAAAAATGGGAATTACAAGTTTTATTGGTGGATTTATTACTGTTGTTTGTTTTATGTGGTATATGACAACAATTCCTGAAAATGCAAAAATATTATTAAGCATCTATATGCCAGATATTATTACTACAAAAGTAGTTTTAGTAGTTGCTTTTTCAACTTATTTTGCAATTGCTGTTTTAAAACCAAACTTTATAAATAGACCATTTGCTATTGTTATGTTATTTGTAATAGCTATTTTTGGATTATGGCCTGGGGAAAAATTAAGAGAGAGTATTAGAAAACCTTATGTTGTTGGACAATATGTTTATAGTAATCAAATTATGGGAAGAGATGTTCCTGGGAAAAATATCAAAAATGAGGTTGAAATTATTGAAAAACATGGATTATTAAAAGTAAATCCTTGGATTCCAGATAGATTAAAAACAATTACACCTGAAAACAAATTAGAAGTTGGAGAACTTCTTACAAAGATTGCTTGTTCAAATTGTCACTCACTTGAAGCTACTGGAAAATATAGACCACTATTAAAAAATTTCGCTGGTCAAGATAAAGAGATGATTAAAACATTTATGCAATATTCACTAGCAACTGGTGCAATCCCTTATATGCCAAAAATCAGCCTTCCAGATGAAGAGTTTGATGCAATGGCAACTTGGATTGAATCACAAATTAATAAGGAGAAATAATGGATTCAGGAATTTTAAATCTACTTCAAGACCCAGCAGGAGTTCCTTTTTATCCTGTTGTTTTTCAAGCTTTATATGTATTAACTTGGGCTTTACATGCTCTATTTGTATTTTTATCTTTGGGAAGCTTAGGCTTATCTTTATATGGTGGAATTAGACAAAAAAGTGATAATAACTGGAAAATATTAACTGCACATCTAATACAAACTGGAAAGATTAGTGTTTCATTATTGATTGTTTTAGGTGTTGCTCCACTTCTATTTACGCAAGTAATTTATGATCCAAACTGGTACACAATAAACACTCTATCAGGACTTTGGGTTGTTATATTTATTTACTGTTTATTAGTAGCTTATAGTATTTTTTATTGGTACTACTATGCAAATAAAAAACAAAGTTTTATAAGTGGTTTAATAGGAACTATCTCTTTTGTACTTTTAGTAATTTGTGGCTTAATCATGCACACTTTCGCTGTTGAAGCAATTCAACCTGATAAATGGATGCAGTGGTATGCTCCAAATGGAGTTGTTGATACTTCTGGAACAAATTTTCATCCAGAAACTATTAGATATATCTTCTTTATGATATTAAGTATTCCAACACTTGGATTATTTTTACAAAACTATAGTGATTTTTTAAAATCAAATAAAAATTTTGATGAGTCATTTATAACTTATACGAAAGATTTGGGTAAAAAAATCACAACTCTTGGACTTATAGCAACTTTAATCTCATTTATTGTTTGGATATATTCAATAGATAAATTAATTGATATTTTCTCTATTGTGATTTGTATCTCATTTTTAACTCTGATTTTATTAGCTAAAAATCTTAAAAATAGTTATATATCAACTTCTATTTTTATTGTTATTTTACTTTTAATCTCAGGATTTAGAGAGTATATAAGATACAACATAATGAATAATTTAGGTTATGATATCTACTCTTATACTCTAAATATAGAGTGGGCATCTATAATTATGTTTTTATTAACATTCTTATCTTTAGGTGGTATTGGTGTTACTTTTATAGCTACAATTGCTTGGAAAGTAGGAAAAAGTAGTGGATATTTTGATGCTTCAAAAGATAAAGCTGTTACAACTATGGCAAATGCTGTTTTATGGATTTTATCTATTTGGTGTATTGTATATTTTGCTTGGGGATTTTATACTCTATTTAAAAATAGTTTATAAAAAAGGGGACTTTTGTCTCCTTTTTTAAATATCTATTTTATATCCATAATTTCTATGAGAAATTATTAACTCTTCGCCAATTAATTTTCTAAGTTTAAAAATATGAAATCTTATAGATGAGTTTTTTGAGCTACTATTTACTGGATATATACTTTTTTCTAAACTATTTGTAGATACAAAATGACCTCTATATTTTAATAAATAATCCAATAAACATATAGCTTTACTCCCAAGTTTAGCATCAACTTTATTTAATAAAACTCTTTTATTAAAAATCTTGATAATCATTTAAAAGCTTTATTAGTTCAATTCTAGGTAGATTTTTTTCATTTATATTTATTAAATATAAATCATATATATTATTATAAATATGATCCAAAAACTCATCATTACTCACACAAATTTCTACTTGAAAACTATTTTTTAATATCTCTACAATTTTGCTAATAGAGCTATCTTTACTCTCCAAAACTAATATTTTTATTGCTTTCAATAATTATCTCCATCACCATATAAAAGAGTATTTTAAGAAAAATCTATTAATTATGTGTTAGTTTAAATAATAAAAAATATAGAAAATTATATACAAATGGATGTTTTCCGTCTTAGCTACAACAATATCTACGCTTATGAAATAGATAATCAAAATGTAGCTATTTTATTAACATACAACTCAAATGATGTAAAAAAACTTTTAAAAAAGTGTTTTTCTAATGAATTTTATATAGATACAGCTATTGTTACAAAAATTCATACAAATCCACTTATTCAAACTGTTGATTTTGAAAAGCTAAAAAATCTTTGCAATTTTTACAATATTCCAATCATCATAGACTCTACTTTTGCAACTCCATACAACTGGAGAGGTAACTTAAATACAGACACTATTTACTCCAAATCTATTTTGCAGTTTTTCTAGTGTACTATTTTCTAAACTTACACTCACTTTTTCACCATTTACGGGGTCTATAAAGCTTGTCTTAGAACTAGTTTGTGAAAGTTGATTATTTGTTTGATAGGATTGTTGTTTTTGGTTTTGTAGAGTTTCTTCAAAAGAGCTTTCATTTTTTAAACTATTTTTAGTCTTTACATCGTATGATGTAAAGACATTTCCACTTAATATTATTGTCATAATAACTAATATCTACCACTATTTATTTGTGATTGTTTTACAAACCATTCATTTGAATTTGCTAGTAAGAAACTAGCCCCTAATGTTAAAATTAACAGTTGTTTTTTCATTTTTCTATCCTTTATGTATTTGTGTATATAAAGCTTACAAATAAAAAACTTTTTATAACTTAAATATTAAGACTTTTTTATTAATGTTTATTATTAGTATTACAATAAGTAACAAATAAGCTAAAATATTTTCTATTAAATTCTTATTAACAAATATAATATAGAGTTACAATTCTAAAAAAGGATTATAAGTGATAAAAAAAGCAAATAAACAAAATATAGAAAATATTTCAAAACTAATTTATGATGCAATTCATGAAGTTGCAAATAGCTTAACTGGCGAAAATGAAGAGCACAAAATATTAAAAACTTTAGAAAATTATATACAAATGGATGTTTGTAGGCTTAGCTACAACAATATCTACACTTACGAAGTAAATAATAAAAATGTAGCTATTTTATTAGCATACAACTCAAATGATGTAGAAAAACTTGATAAGCCAATGATTGAACACCTAAAAACAAAAAATATATTTTTAAAATCTTTTGAAAAAGAGTGTTTTGAAGATGAGTTTTATATAGATACAGTTAGTGTTTTAGAAGATTACCAAGGTCAAGGTATTGCAAAAGAGCTATTTGCCTTTGCACAACAAAAAGCAAGAGAGCAAGGATTTAAAAAACTCTCACTTTTGGTTGATTTAGAAAATAAAAAAGCAAAAGCTCTGTATGAAAAACTAGGATTTATAGATAATACTACACTAGAGGTATCAAAAACTCAATTCTCTCATATGATAAAAGAGCTATAAACTTATTTTAAAACTACTTGAAGCAAAAAACAAAAACATAGCTAAAATAAACATAAAAATAGGTGCAACTATCTCTAAAATATCGATTAGTTTTTGAGATTTTGAAGAGATTTTGTGCAAACTAACTCCCAAAAATGATGATGCAAAAATCACAACAGCCATTCCAAGGCTAATACTTATACTTGCTAAAAATACAGCAAAATATGTTTTAAGTAAAAAAGCATAAACAAAAAGTAAAACAGTACCAGGGCAAGGAACTATTCCAGCTGTTAAAACAAAAATTAAATCCTGTTTTTTATTTCGTTTATGAACAGGTTTTATCTCTTTGATTTTTACTAAATTATTCTCCTCAACAATACTAAATCTAACTTTACTTAAATCACCACTACAAGCAGAACAAGAGCATCTTTTTTTAGTCAATTTTCTATATAAAATATATAGTGCTAAAATCATAATTACAAGTGCACTAAAAGATGTTATATATGAAACACTATCCTCTAAAAATTTATTTAAAACACTTTGAAGTACAAAAACAGATATTAAAACAATAATAAATGCACCTAAAATATGAATAAATGCAGTTAAAAGTGATATTATAAAAGCTTCAAAATATGTACTTTTTTGTGATGAGAAGTATGAAAATGCCAAAGCTTTTCCATGTCCTGGTACTATTGAGTGAACAACTCCATATAAAAAAGATGCAAAAAGTAAAAATATTAAAGCTAATTTATCCCCATTTTCAATATCTACAAGATTTTGTTTAATACTTGCAAAAAATTTATCTGTAAAACTTATTTTTTGCTCCTCTTCTTCTAAAACCAAAACCTCATCACTTTGTTTTTTTTGCTCATTTAAAATCTCTTCTTGAGGTTTTTCAAACTCTTTATTTTGCTCTTTTTTCCAAATATCTTCTAAAGACTCTTTGCTACTCTCTTCTACAGCCTCTACAATATTAAATTTTTGAGTCTGTAAATTAGGAGCCTCTATTAAATAAGTCACTCTATCTATTTTTGTAGTTTTATTAAATTTATAATTAGATACTACACTTTGATTTTTATCTTCTAAAATAAGAAAGAAAAACTCTTCATTGTCAAAGGCTCTAATGCTAAAATAATTTTTATCATAGAGTTTTAAATCAAGTAAAATCCTATAATCAAAAGATAGTATTCTACTCTTATTTTCAAAACTCATTTTGTAATCTTTAACCTTAAAAGGGATACTATTTTTTGAGTTATTATTACTATATGATATTGTTGTTAAAAAGCTTTTTTCAAGTAAATATGGCATCAAAGAGTCTTCAATTAGTTTCAACTCTTTTTCATTAAAACTTTTATCTAAGTTCAAATCATATACTTTTAAAAGCTCTTCACTAAAATCTTTTTCAAACTCCCATTTTATATCAACATAATCTATTTTATCTTCATTTACAACTACTTTTGTTTGTACATATGTTTTTGGTTGCATAAAAGCACACAAACTACAAGAGAGTAAGTAACTTGGAAAAATTATTGCTAATATAAAAACTATTCTAATCATCTATAACTTTTTGCAATCTCATTTGCTACTAGAAGCATATTATTGTACCAATCATCACTTAATGGATTTATAGATACTACATTTGCACCAATATTTTTTGATATTGTTTTTGCACTTTTTTGTGAAAATTGAGGAGATACAAAAACTATTTTAATATCATGTTTTTTAGCCTCTTCTACTAATTTTACAAGATCATTTGGTTTTGGCTCTTTTCCTTCAATCTCAATTGAAATTTGTTCAATTTCATATCTATGTGCAAAATATCCCCAAGATGGATGAAATACCATAAAAGCTCTACTTTTAAAATCTTTTAAAATATCTCTTATATTTTCATCTAAACTATCAAGCTCTTTTACAAACGCTTCATAATTTGATTTATAAAAATCACTATTTTTTGAATCAATCTTAACCATAGCTTCATAAATATTTTTTGCTTGAACTTTTACACTAATTGGATCTAGCCAAGTGTGAGGATCTAAGCCATCAGCTCCATGTTCGTGATCTTGATGTTCTTTATGCTCTGACTCACCATGATGGGCATGATCATCATGATTTTCTTCATCTTCATGCTCATCTTCATGATGAGTATGAGCAACCATTGCAATTTTTTCAATACCAATTGTTGTATCAACAAAAAGCGTATTTTTTGTATTCTCTTTAAATCTATCAATCCATGCTAATTCACTTGGATCTCCAACCAAAAAATAAGCTTTTGAAGAATTTAAAGCTTTCATTTGAGATGGTTTTGGTTCAAAATTGTGAGGTGAACTTCCTGGTTTTACCATAACATTTACATCAAACTTATCTTTTACTATTTTTTCTACAAAATATTTTTGTGGTAAAATATTAACCATAAGTTGTGGTTTGTTTGCATATATAAATGATGCAAAAACTAAAAACAGAACTAAAATTTTTTTCATAATCTTCCTTTTCGTTGCAACTTAGTTGCATTTTTTGAAATTTTAATCTTATTTCTCTTTAATGCAACTTAGTAGCAAGATATTTTAAAAAGCTTTTAGGTACAATCTTTTTTATGATTAGTTTAAAAAATATAACGGATTTTACAAATATAAAGTTAACAACAGCTAGAAAATCTATTTTAGAAATATTGGTTAGTTCAAATAAACCTTTATCATATGACGAAATAAAAGATAAAATCTCTATGGATAAAGCAACTTTTTATAGAAATATAGCAATTTTTGAAGAAGATGGAATAGTAGAATCATTTGAATCAAATGATAAAAAAAGATATTTTGAGATAAAAAAAACTCCACACTCTCACTTTATATGTACAGATTGCTCAAATATTGAGTGTATTCATGAAAGTTTAGATTTAAATTTAAAAAATTATATTGTTGAAAATATTATTTTAAAAGGTAAGTGTAAAAAGTGTAACAAAAGTAAATTAGACTAAGTTTTTGTTAATTGTTTTTTAGATAAAATCCGAAAATTATTGAAGGATATGAATATATGAATAAAAGAGTGCTTGTAAAGTTTTCAGGTGAAGCATTAGCTGGTTCTGAAGGTTATGGAATTGATACTAAAATTTTAGATTATATTGCTGAAGAGATTAAAAGTTTAGTTGAATTTGGCATTGAAGTTGCTATTGTTATTGGTGGTGGAAATATAATTCGTGGAGTTACAGCTGCTGCTGATGGTGTTATTAAAAGAACAAGTGCTGATTATATGGGAATGCTAGGAACTGTTATAAATGGTGTTGCTATGCAAGAAGCTTTAGAGTACAAAGGTTTAAGTGCAAGATTACAAACAGCAATTAAAATGGAAGAGATAGCTGAACCTTTTATTGTAAGAAAAGCTATGAGACACTTTGAAAAAGGAAGAGTTGTTATTTTTGGTGCAGGAACTGGAAATCCTTACTTTACAACAGATACAGGAGCAACTCTTAGAGCTACAGAGATTGGTGCTGATATTTTAATTAAAGCAACAAAAGTAAATGGAGTTTATGATAAAGATCCTATGAAATATCCAGATGCACAAAAACTTGATATTTTAACTTATGATAGAGCTTTGGAAGATCATATTAAAGTTATGGATGATACAGCTATTGCTTTAGCAAAAGATAATAAACTACCAATTGCTGTTACAAATATGAACGAAAAAGGAAATCTTCTAAGAATCGTTCAAGGTGACTACAGCAAGTGTTCTGTTGTAAGATAGATTTTATAAACATATTAAATAAAGGAAAACAAAATGGAAAGATTAGAAGAGAGAATTTCAAGAGCTTTAAAACAAGTTGATAATGATAGATATATTCTAGCAATTGCTGTTGGACAAAGAGCTGATGAGTTAAGTAAAGGTGCAAAACCACTTTTAACTCAAAATACACAAAAAATGAAATATACTGATATTGCAATTGATGAGATTGCAAGTGGATTACTAAGAATTGACGGTTTAATAGATAAAAAATAGATTGTAAATATTTTTATATGAATCCATTTTTTAATAACATTCAAAAAATAAACAATCTTGATATTGCAATAGAGGAGTTAGGCAAACAAGTTCCTATCTCTTCTAAACTTAAAGAGATTATTGATTTTATAATCAAGGCCCATGAAAATCAGTTTAGAAAAAGTGGAGAGCCATATGCCGTTCACCCTATTCTTGTTGCAACAATAACAGCTAGTTTTTCAAAAGATGAAGATGTTATTGCTACAGCACTTCTTCATGATGTAGTTGAAGATACTCCCTACACTTTAGAGTTTGTTGAAGAAAATTGGGGTAAAAATGTCTCTAATATGGTTAAAGGTTTAACAAAAGTAGCAGATATTAGAGAAGAGAACTTTGTAACTTCAAAAGATTCAAGTGATACTAAAATTGTTCAAGCTGCACTTACATTTAGAAAGATGTTAATAGCATCAATTGATGACCCAAGAGTTTTAATTGTAAAACTTTGTGACAGACTTCATAATATGCTAACTTTAGGTGTTTTACCTCCTCATAAACAAAGAAGAATAGCTGAAGAGACTTTAGTTGTTTATGTTCCAATTGCAAATAGATTAGGAATTTCAACACTTAAAAATGAGCTTGAAGATTTGGCATTTTTCTATATCTATCCACAAGAGTATAAAAAAATCGATCAATTCTTAAAAGAGAATGAACAAGCTATGCAGCTTGGATTTAACAACTTTATAACTGTTACTAAAAATCTTTTAGAAAAAAATGGTTTTGAAGCAGATAAAATTAAAATATATTCAAGAGTAAAGCACCACTACTCAATCTATTTAAAGATGCAAAGAAAAGGTATAACTATTGAAGAGGTACTTGATTTATTTGCAATTAGAATTTTAGTTCCAAGTGATATTGACTGCTACAAAGCTTTAGGTCATATTCATTTAGAGTTTAAACCGCTTGTTTCAAGATTTAAAGATTATATAGCAACACCCAAAGAGAATGGTTATCAAACAATTCACACAACAGTTTTTTACAACTCAAAAATATATGAGATTCAGATTCGTTCTTTTGATATGCATAGTATTGCAGAGTATGGAATTGCTGCTCATTGGGCTTATAAAAATGGTGAGAAAGTTAGCCAATCAACAGCAGCAAATGCAAATTTAAATTGGTTAAAATCTTTAGAGTTTTCAAATGACAATATTGAAGAGTTTTATAATGAAACAAAAGAGAATCTATTTAATGATGAGATAATAGTTTACTCTCCAAAGGGCGAAGTTTTTATTCTTCCTATTGGATCAACTGCATATGATTATGCTTTTGCTGTTCATACAAATGTTGGTAAAAAAGCAGTTCATTGCTATATAAATAAAATAAAAAAACCACTATTAACTGTTTTAAAAAGCACTGATATTGTTCAAATTGAACTTGCAGATGAGCCTATTATTAGATGCTCTTGGATTGATATGGTAAAAACTTCAAGAGCAAAAAAACAACTTAAAATTTTATGTATGCAAAAACAAAGAGAGATTGATGAGTTATCTGGTAAAAATATAATAAATACAATATTCTCAAGATATTATGATGACATTTTAAAACTATATCCTGTAAAAACTCTCTATAAAGTTCCTACAAACTTAGCATTTATGAAAAATGCAAAACAACTAGTAGAGAAAAAGGTACTAAAAGAGAAAGGTATCATGGGTAGATTTAAAATCTTAACTAGTAAAATAAAAGAGTTTAAATTTGACAATATGCTTCTTTACTCAAACTTTAATATAAATTCAGTATCATTTGACCACTGTTGTCACCCAAAATTTGGAGATGATATTATTGCTTTTAGAAACTCACATAGTGCAGTAGTTCACCATAAAATGTGTGATAAAGCTTATTCTAAAATCAAAGAAAATTCTCAAATGATATTTTGTAGATGGGAAAAAAATGCTGTTTACCAATATAAAATGTTAATTAGCATTCCAAATACAAAAGGTGAATTAGCAAAAGTTTTAGCATATCTATCTAAAAGTGATTTTTATATTTTAGGAATTAACTTTGGAAGACAAAAACACTCATATATTCAATATTGTGATATTGAATTTGAAATAAATAACTCAAATACTGATGAAGTAAGACAAATTGTTGAAAAAAATATAAAAGTTATTGAGTTTACATCAAAAAAAGATGCATATAATAAATAAAGGTTTAATTAAATATGGAAAATAGATTAAAAGAGGCATTAGAAGAGATTAAAAGAGGAACTGCTGAGATTATTGATATTGAAGCGATAGAAAAGTTAATAAAAAGATATTTTGAAAGTGGTGAAAATTTTTATGTAAAAGCTGGATTTGATCCAACAGCTCCTGATATTCACTTAGGACACACAGTTTTAATACAAAAACTTGCAACTTTTCAAAAATATGGTGGAATTATTCAATTTCTAATTGGGGATTTTACTGCAACTATTGGAGATCCAACAGGAAAAAGTGAAACAAGAAAAGTTTTAAGTAGAGATGATGTATTAGCAAACGCTGAGACTTACAAAGAGCAAGTTTTCAAAATCTTAGACCCAAATAAAACGCAAGTTGTTTTTAATAGTACTTGGTTAAAAGAGCTTGGAACTGCTGGTCTTATAAACTTAGCTTCAAATCTTACAGTTGCTAGAATGCTTGAGCGTGATGATTTTTCAAAAAGATATTCAAGTAATACTCCAATTGCAGTAAGTGAATTTTTATATCCCCTACTTCAAGGTTATGACTCAATAGCACTTAATAGTGATGTTGAACTTGGTGGAACAGATCAAAAGTTTAATTTGCTTATGGGAAGAACTTTGCAAAAAGCATATAACTGTAAAAAACAACAAGCAGTTTTAATGATGCCAATTCTTGAAGGTCTTGATGGTGTTCAAAAGATGTCAAAATCATTGGGTAATTACATTGGTGTTACAGATGAGCCTTTTGATATGTTTGGAAAAGTTTTATCAATTTCTGATGAGCTTATGTGGAGATATTTCGAACTTCTTTCAAGTAAAAGTTTAAAAGATATTGAAGAGATAAAAAAAGGTGTAGAAAATGGAACAATGCACCCTAAAAAAGTAAAAGAGGATTTAGCATCTGAAATAGTTGATAGATTCCATGGAGTTGGTTCTGGAATTGATGCAAAACTTGAATTTGAAAGAGTTTTTGCTAAAAAAGATATTCCAACAGATATGCCAGAGTTTATATTTGAAGGTGAGATTTGGATCTGTCAAGCTATGGTTGATAGCAAGTTAGTTGATTCAACTTCACAAGCAAGAAGAGATATAAAATCAAATGCTGTATCAATAAATCAAGAAAAAATAAGTGATGATAAGATAAACTTAACATCTGGCGAATACATTTTGCAAAAAGGCAAAAAAAGTTTTGCAAAAATAATAATAAATTAAAAGAGGCTAATTGTGAAAATAGGAAAATATGAGATAAAACATCCAATAATTCAAGGTGGTATGGGTGTTGGAATTAGCTGGGATCAATTAGCTGGACATGTAAGTCTTGAGGGTGGTTTAGGTGTTATTTCGGCTGTTGGAACTGGTTATTATAAAAAACTAAGTTCAAATGTTAATATTGTTATGAGAAAAGATAAACCAAAGGAGGTTTTAAATTTTTATAGCAAGGGCGCGTTAAAAGAGATTTTTGATAATGCTAGAAAAATTTGTGGTAATCTTCCACTTGCTTGTAATATTTTATATGCAATAAATGATTATGGAAGAGTTGTAAAGGATGCTTGTGAAGCTGGTGCAAATATAATTATTACAGGAGCTGGAATTCCTACAAATATGCCAGAGTTTACAAAAAACTTCCCAGATGTAGCACTTGTACCAATAGTTTCAAGTGCAAGAGCTTTAAAACTTATTTGTAAAAAATGGGAAAGATACAACAAACTTCCAGATGCTGTTATTGTTGAGGGACCTTTAAGTGGTGGTCATCAAGGGTTTAAGTATGAGGATTGCTTTAAAGAGGAGTATCAACTTGAAAATATAGTTCCTCCTGTTATTGAAGAGGCTAAAAAGTGGGGAGATATTCCTGTTATTGCAGCTGGTGGAATTTGGGATAAAAAAGATATAGATAAATTTTTAGCTCTAGGTTGTGCTGGTGTTCAAATGGCAACTAGATTTATAGGAACACATGAATGTGATGCTGATGATAATTTTAAAGAAGTTTTACTAAAAGCAAAAGAAGAGGATATTGTTTTAATGAAATCTCCTGTAGGTCTTCCTGCAAGGGGAGTTAAAACTAATCTTCAATTTGCAATAGAAAATAAAACAGCTCCTAAGGTTCAATGTATATCAAACTGTGTTGCACCTTGTAACAGAGGTCATGAAGCAAGACTTGTAGGATATTGTATTGCTGATAGACTAGGAGCTGCATATAAAGGTGATGTTGATACTGGACTATTCTTCTCAGGTTCAACAGGATATAAAATTGATAAGATAATCTCTGTAAAAGAGTTAATGGAAAAATTAACTAAAGGAGAGTAGTTATTTTTTTAAGAGCTCTACTTCTAATAATCTTTATTTTAAATTTTTCTTACTCAAATAACTTTGAACAAGAGTATAGAGAGGCTAGAATTGAGTTTTTGAAATCATCTTTAAGAAAAGATGATGATCAAAAAATTAAAGATTTAAAACAGATTATATCTTTGGGTAAGAAGATTGGAAAAGATGTAAGAGCTGATGAGAAAAAACTAGAAGTTTTAGAACGAAAAGTTCAAAGAGATAAAACTTTTCGTAAAAATATAAATAGCATTCCTGACTCTAGAGAAAAGAAAGATTCAAAACCAAAATTAGAGAATCAAAAAATAGATAGTAAAAGTGATATTTTATTTTCTGTAAAAAATGTATATACAAAAAACAATCAAATAATTATTGAGTTTAATAAAAATATTACAAAAAAAGATATAAATTTCTTTGAACTTAATCAGAAAAATAGTTTTAGAGATGTTTATGATATAAATGGCTATTTTAAAGATGCACTTGCAACAAAACTTGAGATTGATGGAAAAGAGAGAGTAACAATTGCTCAATTTAAACCAAATATTTTAAGAATAGTATTGTCAAATAACAGAAAAATTGATTCAACTTTTAGTGTTGTTAATAGTAAAAAAATTGTTATAAATGTTGAACAAGAAAAGATAGTTCAAACAAAAAAAGATATTATAAAACCAAATATTACTCAAGATAAAACTTCAAATTTTATTGATTATAAAAATAATATTAGAGAGATATATACAGAAAATAACTCTATTTTTATAAAATTTAATAAAAACTTTTCTCAAAAAAATTTAAAATATTTATCATACCAACAAAATGGAAAGTTTGAAGATGTTTTTGAGATACAAGGTAGATATCAATATGCAAATCCAATTAAATTATCTATGGAAAATACAAACCAAATTATCACAACTCAAGAGAGAAATTTTGTAAGATTAAAGCTTTTAAATAACTCAAAGGCAAATATAGTATATAACTTTATTGATAACAAGACTTTAAGAATCACTCATATTAAACAAGTAGAAAAAGAGTCTAAACATACAAATATAGCTACAGCTCCACCTGTAACTCAAAAAATAAGTTCAAATAATAAAACAAAGAAGAAAACTATTGTTATAGATGCTGGACATGGTGGTAGTGATGCAGGAGCTGTAGGTCCCAAAAAAAGATATGAAAAGGTAGTAAATCTTGCTGTTTCAAACTATTTAGCAGATATTTTGAAAAAAAGAGGTTATAAAGTTTATGTTACAAGAAGCAGTGACAAATTTATAAAAGTAATGGATAGAACAATTTTGGCAAATGAGAAGAATGCAGATCTATTCTTATCAATTCATACAAACGCTATGCCAAAAGATAAAGCAAATAGTACAAGTGGAATAGAGACTTTTTTCTTAAGTCCAGCAAGAAGTGAAAGAGCAAAAAGAGTAGCTGCACTTGAAAATCAAAGTGATATTAGAGAGATGAATGAAAAATCAAAAGATGTGTTTTTGGAGAGTTTAAATAGACCTAGAATAACAGCTTCTCATAAATTTGCAATAGATGTTCAAGCTGGACTTTTACAAGCTGCTAGAAGTAAGTACAAAGATGTAAATGATTCAGGAGTTAGAGAGGGTCCATTTTGGGTATTGGTTGGTGCTCAAATGCCATCAATTTTAATAGAACTTGGATATATTTCTCATCCTGAAGAGAGTAGAAGATTATATGAAGCTAGTTATCAAAAAGAATTAGCTAATGGTATTGCTAATGGGATAGACTCTTACTTTCTAAAAAATCCTTAATATTTTTTACTAAATCTTTTTGTAAAGATTTTATTTTTGGAAGTTTTTTAAGAGAGAAAAACTTCACTTTTTGATTTTCCCAAGACAAATACTCTTTTTTTAAACTATCTTTTTCAAAATATTTATCTAAATTATCAATATTTGATGCATTTACAAGCCAAATTCCTACATCTTTATCTCTATTTATCTGCTCAAAATAGTCTTCAAATAGTGCAATATCAACCATAATTGAGCTCTCTTCAAAAAACTCTCTTTTAGCGCACATAAAAGCACTCTCATCTTTAAATTTACTACCTTTTAAACATCCCCACTTATCATCACTTGAAAAACCTAAACAAAGTAAAATTTTAATATCTTTTTTCTCTACTTTGTAGATAACTATTCCATATGTTTTTTTATGAATTGCCATTTGACCTACCCTATTTTAAACTAATTTTTTTATAAAGAATATATGAAAAGATTACCCATAAAAATAGAGGTAGTAATAAAGATAACTCTGGCATAAAAGTTCCAGAGCTTGTTATTTTATATAAAAAGAAAAAACAACCCCAAATTACAAGTGTACTAAATACTCCACCTGCTATAAAATTACCTAAATTAAAAAATCTACTATTTAATGATGTATAAGCAAATATCAAATATATAATTGGAACTATAAAAAATGGTATAAATAGAGTATTATATATAACAGCTCTAACTTTTTTTGTATTAATACCTTGTTTCTGTAATAGATTCCAAGCACTTAATGCATCAAGCAAAGAGTATTCACTTTTTGATTCATATACATTATTTAATATTTTAGGTAAAAACCCCTCAAGAGTTGTAACTGACTCAACATTTTTTATTGTCAATTTAGAACTCTCTTCAAGCTCTTTTGGTTTTGAAATAATTTTAGCATCACTTGCATACCATCTATTATCTAAAAAATAAGCTTCTTGAGCAATTATTGTCTCAACAATCTCCTCATTCTCTATTTTGTAAATATGTATATCAACAGCTTTTTGCTCTGCTGGATATAATTTTTTAAAATATACAAAATAGTCATCATATTTTAAAAAAATATCAGTTTTTGTATTTGTAAAATATTCATTATTTACAATTTTTCTTTTTTGCTCATAAGAGTAAGCCAAAGGAGTTGATTGAAGAACTATTAATGATACTATGAAAAATAAGGCTGTATATATTATTGGAGCAATAATACTCTTTTTTGAAGCTCCAAGTGCGTGAAATGCAACAAATTCGTTATTTTTTACAAATGTTATTAAAGTAATTATAACTGCAAAAACTAGTGATAGTGGAAGAGTTAGAGTTAAAGTAAAAATTGTATTATAGAAAAGATACAAAAGCTGTAGGTTTGCAGAGCTAGGAAGAGATTTAAAATTTTGTAAAAAATCTAAACCTGTAAAAAAAACCTCTAATGAAAGAAGAACTATTATAAAATTTTTTAAATATTTTATTAAAATATATTTTGAAAGTGTACTCATAATTCCAACTTCAAACTAAATTTTGATTTAACTTCATCAATTGATAACTCTTTTAAAGCCTCAACTGAAGATGCTACATGAGGAATTATTGTACTATATAAAATCTCTAGCTCTGCTTTTGAAAAATCATTTAATACATAATTTACAACTTCAGCTTTATCTTTTGGTTTTCCAATTCCAACTCTTACTCTAATATAATCTTGTCCAATATGAGAATCAAGCGATTTTAAACCATTATGTCCACCATGACTTCCACCTATTTTATATCTTACAACACCAAATGGAAGATCTAAATCATCATGAATAATAATCACATTTTCTAAATCAATTTTATAATAATCCATAATTGCTCTAATGGCAACTCCTGAATTATTCATATAAGTATTTGGCTTAGAAAATAGATTATATCCCGATTTTTGTAAGTTTGATTGAAAATTTTGATTATTTATATTTGTAGTATTTAGATTTTTAGTCATAAAATCTACGACTAAAAATCCAATATTGTGTCTTGTATTTTGATATTTTTCACCAATATTTCCAAGACCAACAATTAAGTGCATAATTTCTTATTATTTAGCTTTAATTACACCAACGATTGGAACTCGTGGGTCTAAATAGCAATCAACACCCTCTGGAAGTGTTAAATCTCTTAATAATACGTTATCACCAGTATCAAGATTTGTTACATCAATTGTTATGTTGTTTGGTAAGTTTTCAACCATACATTTAACTGGAACTCTTCTTGTGTGAAGCATTAAAAGACCTTTATTTTTAAGACCTTTAGCTGTTCCTGTAGTAACAACTGGAATAGAGTATGAACTTCTTACACCTTTTTGTGCAACCATTAAATCAACATGTAATAAATCAGAAGTAATAGGACATTTTTGGTACTCTTTTACAACTACACTTAAAACTTTTCCATCTACTTTAATATCAAAAGCAAGAGTAGTTTTATTTTTTAAATATTTGATATACTCATTTCTTTTAAATGCAGCAGAGATGTTCTCCATACCTTTTCCATAGATATTTGCAATTAAATATCCCTCTTTTCTTAAAGCCTTTACAGCTGGTTTTGTTATACTATCTCTTACGATACCCTCTAACATTTTGGATCCTTTGTTTTAATTTAATATAAGGACGGGATTATATAAAAAAGTTTATAAATTTTAGGTTAATAGTTTATATATTTTTTAACTTTTGATAATTAATACAATTTTAGGTAAAATCTAATCTAAAATTTCAAAAAATATAAGGTAAGAAATATGATATTACTAGATGGAAAAGCACTATCTGCTAAGATAAAAGAAGAGGTAAAAGTTGAAGTTACTCAAATTGTAAAAGAGAAAAACATAACTCCAGGACTTGCAGTTATTCTTGTAGGAAATGATGCAGCAAGCGCAACTTATGTTGCAAGTAAAGCAAAGGCTTGTAAAGATGCTGGAATTTACTCAGTTGTACATGAAATGCCAGAGAGCATAACTCAAGAAGAGTTACTTGATACTATAAATATGATGAACAATAATCCAAAACTTGATGGTATTTTAGTACAACTTCCACTTCCAAAACATATAGATACAACAACTGTTTTAGAAGCTATAAATCCATTAAAAGATGTAGATGGTTTCCATCCATACAATGTTGGAAGAATGGTTTCTAATCTTGATTCTTTCTTACCAGCAACTCCATTTGGTGTTATGAGAATGTTTGAAGAGCATAATATTGAATTAAGTGGAAAAGATGTTGTAGTTATTGGAAGTAGCGATATTGTTGGAAAACCTATGGCATCACTTTTAATAAATAAAAAAGCAACAGTTACAGTTTGTAATAGTAGAACAAAAGATTTAAAATCTCACACTTCAAAAGCTGATATTGTAATTATTGCTGTTGGAGTTCCATATCTGCTAAAAGAGGATATGGTTAAAGATGGTGCTGTTGTTATTGATGTAGGAATTAATAGGCTTGATACTGGTAAACTTGTTGGTGATGCTGATTTTGAAGGACTTAAAAATAAATGTTCTTTTTTAACTCCAGTTCCAGGTGGAGTAGGACCTATGACAATTGCAATGTTGCTTAAAAATACAATAAAAGCTTCTAAACTAAGAGATAAAAGAGAATCAAAATAGATGTTAAGAAAAATTTATAACTGGTCATCTTCATGGACTGGAACAATTATAATTGTATTATCAATTATTTTTTTTATTGCTCAAGCTTTTGTAATTCCAAGTGGAAGTATGAAAAATACACTTTTAATAGGTGATATGCTTTTTGTTAAAAAATTCTCCTATGGTATTCCAACTCCTACAATTCCTTGGCTAGAGATTAAAATTTTGCCAGATTTTAATAAAAATGGACATTTAATAGAGGGTGATAGACCAAAAAGAGGAGATATTGTAGTATTTAGATATCCTCATAATCCAGATATTCACTATGTAAAAAGAGCTGTTGCAACAGGTGGAGATACTATTTTTCTAAAAGATAAAGAGTTATATCTTCATCCAAAAGAGGGAAACTCTTATGTGATTCAAAACTTTAAAGATTATGAAATAGTTGATATAGACAATACTTTGTTTGTAAAAAATCCATATTCTAAAGAGTTTAAAGGAATTCATAATGACCCTGAAGTTACAAAATATACAAGCTCTCATAAAGAACTCTTTGAAAAATCAAAAATAGTAATTCCAGAAGATGAAACATTTATGATGGGAGACAATAGAGATCACTCAAATGACTCAAGATTTTGGGGAAGTGTTCCGTATAAATATATAGTTGGAAAACCTTGGTTTGTATATTTTTCTATTGATGATGATTATAAAGTTAGATGGGATAGAGTTTTTAAAACTGTTGATACTTTACAAAAAGAGGCAACAGGAGAGATTAAAGAGAGAAGTAAAGAGGGAATTTATTAATATGAATTATTATATTGCAAGTGATCATGCTGGAGTTGTATTAAAAGAGTTTGTTGTAAATCTTTTAAAAAAAGAAGAGATAAATGTAGTTGATTTGGGTCCAAAAACAAATGATAGAGTTGATTATCCTGATTTTGCTAAATTAGTTTGCGAAAATGTACAAAAAGACAGAGGCTCTTTTGGGATTTTAATTTGTGGAAGTGGTATTGGAATGAGCATGGCTGCAAATAAATTTGATGGAATTAGAGCAGCTTTATGTCACAATATTTATAGTGCAAAAATGGCTAGAAATCACAATGATGCAAATGTTTTATGCCTTGGTGAGAGAGTTTGTGGAGAGGGACTTATTGAAGAGATAATTAAAGCTTGGCTTTCAAACTCTTTTGAAGAGGGACGACACACACAAAGAGTTGAAAAGATAAATAATCTACTCTCTTGTAGAGTTTAATTTAAAATATAAAAGGGGCAAAAATGGCTGATTGGCAAGTATATTTAATGATGACTGCTATAGTTGCAGCAATGCTTCTAGGAAAAAAACTTATGTTTTTTGATAAAAAAGATGAGGATAAAAAGTGATAAACCCAAAAATTATAGAGTATATTTATTCAAGTGCATCTATTCAAAGATGGAATGACTATCCAAGAATGGTTGAACTTGTAGAGCTTGATAAACAAGCTCACAAGTTTGTTATAGCATATTTTATAGCAAAATTAGAAAAAGATATAAACTTCACACACTTAATAGAAGCTGGTATTTTTGAGTTTTTAAGACGAGTTGTTGTAACTGATATTAGACCTGATGTTTTTAGAAAAGCTTTACAAAAAAAGTCAAATGAGATTAACTCTTGGGTTGTAGAAAAACTAAAAATTTCACTTCAAGATATTGATGGTGGAAATTTTTTACAAAAGTTTGAAGCATTTTTAAATGACTCATCTATGTACAAAAAAGAGAGATTTATTCTAAAAGCAGCTTCATATTTATCTACAAAATGGGAGTTCTCAATTGTATATCAAACAAGTCAATTTTTAAGTGATATAGAGGAAGTTAAAAAGGCTGTTGATGCTGAAATTGAAGATTACTATGAACTTGTTGGAGTTCAAAAAATTGCTTTAAATAAAAAGTTAGCAAAAATTGTTGATTTAAGTGGAAGATTGAGATTTCAAAAACGGTGGGCACAAACTCCAAGAATTCCTGAAACTTCAGTTTTAGGACATATGCTTACAGTTGCATTTTTCTCATATTTTTACTCAATTAAACAAAAAGCTTGTGATACTAGACTTCAAAATAACTTTTTCACTGCACTATTTCACGACCTTCCAGAAGCACTTACAAGAGATATTATAAGTCCTGTAAAATATAGTGTTGATGAGCTTTCAGATATTATTGCTGAGTATGAAGTTGCAAAAATAGAGGATGATATTTTACCAAATATTCCAGAATCTATTCAAAAGGAGTTCTCTTATATTTTAGGAATTAGTGATGGAATAAAAGAGGAGTTTGCAAATAAAGTTAAAATAGATGGAAAAATTTGCGAAGTTGAAGATATAAATAAATACAACCTTGATAAATATGAAGCAATAGATGGAAAAGCACTAAAACAGTGTGATAAACTATCTGCTTTTGTTGAAGCTAGCTTATCAATCTCTCATGGTATAAAATCAAAAGAGCTGATAAATGGTAAGAAAGAGATATTAAAAGGTTTAAAAGAGATAAATGGAGTTGATTTTAGACAAATTGCTCTTGAAATTGATAATGAATTTGGAAGTAATGGTCAAGTTCAAACTACTCTTGATTTTGATTAAATTGAAAATTTTTAAAGGAAAACTATGCAAATTATTGTAGGTATTGCACTTTTTATTGTTATTGTTACAGTTATAATTTATAAAGTAAATGATAAGTTTGAAAAAAGAGAGTTTTTAATATTTTTAGCTATTACATTTTTTGCAGTTTTAGTTGCTCTATTTTATGAAAACTACTCAAAGAATCAACTTCCTAATATGTTTAAAAAGAAGTATGAAAAAGAGAAAAGTATTGAGATTAGAAGTTTAGATAGTGAACTTTTAAACAATAAAGTAGTATCAAGTAAAGATAAATTTATATATACATTTACATATACTATATCAAAAGATGACTCTGAATACCTATGTACTATGAATAGTGTAGAGATACATAAAATAAAAAATGAGTTTATATTTATTAATTTTGATGATATAAAAGAAGAGTGTATCAAAAAATGAAAAAAGCTACAAAAGCTGATATAGAGATTATTAAAAAAGCTTTTATAGAAAACTATAGCGATGCTGTTACAGAGCTTAATTATAAAAATGATTATGAATTACTAATAGCAATAATTTTATCAGCTCAATGTACAGATAAAAGAGTAAATTTAATAACTCCAGCTTTGTTTGAAAAGTATCCAACTGTTTTTGACTTAAGTTGTGCAAATCTTGATGATGTAAAAAGACTTATAAACTCTTGCTCTTTTTTTAATAACAAAGCACAAAATATTATAAAAATGGCTCAAAGTGTTGTACAAAACTATGAAGGAAATATTCCTCATGATACAAAAGAGCTTATAAAACTAGCAGGTGTAGGAAATAAAACTGCAAATGTTTTTATGATTGAGTATAAGCAAGAAAATCTTATGGCTGTTGATACTCATGTTTTTAGAGTTTCTCATCGATTGGGACTTAGTGATGCAAAAAATGTAGAAAAAACCGAAGAGGATTTAGTAAAAAAACTAAAAGGTGATGATTTACATATTTTTCATCAAGCTATGGTTCTGTTTGGAAGATATATTTGTAAAGCTGTTAAACCCGATTGCGATAAGTGTTATTTTCCTCAAGTTTGTAAAAGTAAAAGTGGATTTAAGCCTAGTTAA
>Ga0265294_10002367_pt1 | contig 24788 bp, 18 predicted proteins | sample MunlanPumphouse3_FD_192504 | JGI IMG/M metagenome (GOLD analysis project Ga0265294, IMG submission 192504) | Groundwater microbial communities from a municipal landfill in Southern Ontario, Canada - Pumphouse #3 | ecosystem: Environmental > Aquatic > Deep subsurface > Groundwater | place... | reverse complement strand
TGGTTAAATGGGAATTGAGTAAATCGGAGTGTTTGATTTATCGTATTGAATCTTTGAAAGAACCAAATTCGTTTTATCCTCGTTATTGGCATGGAAGTACATTTTTATTTCGACCTTTGTTTTTAATAGGAGATTTTGAAAAAGTAAGGTGGATATTATATGCAATTACCTCTTCACTTTTACTTTTCTTAGCCGTTGTTTTGAGCAGAAAAACCAATATCGTAAAAACATTGGCTATGATGGGAGGGTTGTTGTTTGTCAATATGTTTGTTACACAGTTTTCCATTCAATTTGCACCGGTATGGATACTTTCAATGCTGGCTTCTAATTTGGTGTGTTATCATTATCAAAATAAGCGATATATATTAATGTTGTTTTTTGTGATTGGCTCTTTGACTGCCTATTTGGATTTGCTGACTACTCCCATATTAACCTTAGGCATGCCTTTAATGGTTTTATTTATGATTTACGAACATCAAAAAAAGAATATTTCATTGGTAGAGGGTTTAAAACAAATCACACTACTTTCACTCTTATGGGGTGTTGCGTATGGATTTACATGGATGAGTAAATGGATTATCGCTACATTAACATCAAGTAGAAACGTGATTGAAGATGCGATACAGACCTTTTTATTTCGCCTTGATCCGAAAGCATATATTGAAAAAACTTTTACACGATGGGATTCAGTTGTGGGAAATGCGGATGTGTTGCAATGGGTGTATATCAATATGGTTATTTGTGTGCTTTTATTGTTTGTTGTGTTTTTCTTTCGTAAAGAGGGATGGAGGAACTTTGTGTTCTTTATGATTATTGCTGTTTTTCCCTATGTTTGGTATTTTGTTGTTGCCAATCATTCGTTTTTGCATTATTGGTTTACGTATCGAGCCCAGGCTTTTTCGATCAGTTGTATTTTCTTGGCCTTGTTGAGTATGGTGTCATTGGAAAAGATGAGAAGCAAATTGAAAGCATTGTCAGGCTTTTTATGTTTTTCGAAATACGGGAAAAATTAAGGTGAATGATTGTAACCCTATGTTTTACATATTGTTTAAATGGATGCTAAGGATATGCGCCTTCATTTCTTTTTGTGTGAATAAAGTATCTATTTGCAGGGAATAATTATGTTTTTTACTCACATCTGAAATCACATCAATTAATTTATAAGTGTCTCTCTTGGGAGCATCATATATGTGTATGGCTTTGCCGGTGGCAAGAACGCTGTCTAAAGAAGCCGGTAGTATTCTCCATATTTTTACAGATTTATTCTCTCCTTCAAAGGTAATGATAGTTGGATTCTTTTGAAGTAGTTCAGGTAAATAACGATGTGTATGCCGGCAATAACAAAATCCGTATACTAATGCATTTTCAACATAAGGTGTTCTTTTCCATGAAGGATTTACAAACCATACGGCATCCTCAGCCACGTTTTTTGAAACATAACATTGTAACTCTTCACGCTGCTTACTTTCTTTCTTTAGAATGGGGATTTCTTTTACGGTATAATTAATGGAAAAGAAAATGCAAATGAGTAAGAGCAGTAAAATAGGGGTAAGTCTGTGTTTGTTGTCGGAATATAAATCTTCAAAATAACGGTAAATTATAAACAAAAACAAAGGATAAATAGAAAGGAGTGGCATTAGGTAATCGGCTTTATAGTGTTTGATTACCATCAGCAATTGAAATAAAAAGATGATTATGCTTCCGCTAAAAAACAATGCGTAGTTGATTTCGCGTGTTTTTTTCTTTTTAATTATAACTATAACAACGAGTGTAAACAAGGTAATTAAAAAGAACAAAACTTCGGGTGTGGCTTTGATAACCTGAACGATATTCTCACTGATGATATCGGGATTAAACATTCTTTCTTGTCCTTTACCGTAAATACCATCGTGGGTAGCCATACGTATAATGAAATTCCAATAATCTTTAAATCGGTTGATTATTGGTAATATAAAACAAAAAAAGGATAAAGCACTTGTGCCGATATAAATAAATTTGTGTTTATAATTGTCCATTAATAATAATGGTATAACCAACAAAGGTAAATAGTTGAATTTTGTTGCCAGACCCATTCCCATAACAATGCCGCTTGCTATGGCAAAAGTGAAAGGTTTTCTTTTGTTATAACCATAGGAGAGATATATGATAATAAATAAAATAGAGGTGATAACCAACCATCTTTCAGGATATACCCTGCAAAAAATCAATAACAATATGGAATTTAATAATACACCGGATTGTAAGATAACAAGGGGTGTTTTATTGATGCCTCGCTTTTGGCCTATGTAACCAATAACGTAAACTAATACTGATTGTAGAATGATGAGGAATAAACTGATGGAATATAAATAATAATCAGGACGGTTGATAACGTCTTGTGTGATACTCCCTTTTCCGGTAAATAAATGTGTGATGCGTATAACCAATCCGCAGAGTATTTGAAAAGGAGTTCCGGGATGGTCGTAATGCCCAATCTGGTTAAATTTGAGTATGGCAGCATTTAATCCGTTAATTAAATAAGGGTATTCGGGGTCGATATTGCGTGAATAAAAAGTATCGAAATAAAACAATATGAAAATACCCCACATCAAAGTAAAAATGGGAAGTATCCATAATACAGGGTATAATGTTTTTAGTTTCATGAATTATTTGAATTTAATTTTACGTGCGGCAAACAAACTCATTTTTATCAATAACCAACCGTGAGCAAAACGATTAATCTGGGTGGAACCGTATGATCTGTCGCGGTAGCGGACGATAACTTCAATGATTTTTAAATTCAATTTGGCTGCACCGAAAAGTAGATCGAAGTCGCCGAAGGGATCGAAATTGCCAAAGTATTTGCGGTTGCTTTTGATTTTTTCATAATCTTTTTTAAACAATACTTTTGTTCCGCAGAGGGTATCTTTAAGTCTTTGTCCGAGCAAATAGGAGAAAAACCATCCGAAAAACTTATTGGCAATCAGATTCAATAATCGCATGGCTTCTTTTTCCATCGGATAAACCAATCGGCATCCGTTAATAAATTCTCCTTTATGCAAACAAAGTGCTTCGTAAAATTTAGGCATATCCTCGGGAGGAGTGGTAAGGTCGGCATCGAGTATCATCAAAATATCTCCCTGAGCTATTTCAAAGGCTTCGCGTACGGCATTACCTTTGCCTTTTTCCGATTGCCGTATCACTTTAATGTCTTTGTCGGGGTGCATGTGTTGGACTTTGATCATTTCTTCGTAAGTGCCGTCCGAGGAATGGCCTTCAACAAAAATAAACTCTTGATGGGTGCCGAATAATGGGGTGCGAACGATTGCGTTTTCGATATTTCCTTTTTCATTACGTGCCGGAATCACAATGGAAACCGAATAATCTTTTCGTATGTGTTGAAGCGGACGAACAACGATAAATTGAATTAAATTTAATTTACATATACTGGGAAGATTAGAAATGAATGTATTGATAATAGCATTTAATACTGGTATGTATTTTGGTAAAAGTAATTTCTTTTCTACTTTAATAATTTCAAAATCTTCAAGATATAATAGGTTCTCAATGTCTTTGACCGATAACCAGTTTTGGAGTGGTTGTTTGGCTTTGAGTCTGAATAATTCTCCTAACTTTAATATGGGCTCCCATAAATAGTTATAACTCGATATGATGATTTTTGTGTCGGGACTTACATATTGTTTTAGTTTTTTGAACAAGTGCTGAATATCCCATAGCGAGGTTAAAAGATCGGAAATAATAACATAATCAATTTTTTCTTTTGTATCAAAATCCAATACATCGGCATGGATGAATTGAAGTTCAGGGTATTTTTTTGATGCAATATCTATTGCTTGTTTCGAAAAATCAACACCTATTCCTTTCGAAGGTTTAACGGCATGGAGTAAATCGCCGGTAGAACAGCCTAATTCCAAAATCACCGATCCTTCGGGTATCATAAACGTAAATTGTTTTTCAATGGTTTTATGGTAAAAACGGTTGCGTCGTTTCCAACGGTCTCTTTTCTTTGCTGCATTTTCAAAATATGCCTGTATACGTTCTTGAGCCGCTTCTTTCATTGTATATATGTGTTGTTTATTTTATTTTCTTTAAATACAGAGTTTCCATTTCTCCTGTAAATGATGCCTGATTAAATTTTTCAGGGTCGAAATGAAATAGAGGGTAGGGAGCGGTATCGCTTTGCAATAAAAACGGTTTATGACTAATACGATGGTATTCAAGTTCTTTGTTAGGTAGTTGATGAATGTCTGCTTTTTGTCCGGAAATAGGATAATACATTATTTCTTTATCAAATTTTATTTTACTCATGCCGGGTGCCGATATTTCAAAATGAACGCATTCATCATTGCTATAAAGAGTAAATTCGCCTTTTTCGTTGGTAAAAGTATTGATGCCAACCGACCAATATTCGTTCCAAGCACGCACAACAGCTCCTTCCACGGCTTGTTTTGTTTTTCTATCTACAATTGTTCCTTTAATACAAATATTATTAAATCCAAGCATATTGTAATAATTCACGGCATGGACGGGCTTTTTCGGTTTGTAGTTTGCCAATTCTTTTACCAAGTATGCAGCCGGTTTTAATGTACCTTGAATGGCGTAGGCACTATCGGTCGTATAGGTTATTCCTTGATGATTTAACAAACCGGTGTATTGCGCCTCGAAATGACTGCCTGGAATTTCTTGAAACTCCCACCATCCGAAGCCGCTTCCACCGCAATCGATTGCATAATGAAATGCATCGAGCATGAATTGTGCTTGTTCTTCGTAGCTGATGGAATCGCCATCGGCAGGGAGTGCGGTTTCTCCTATCATCCAAACCTTGTCGATGTAATGACTATACCAATATATTTCGTTGGGAACACGTAAGGGATGATAGGTGTGGAATTGCACAAAATCAACAGGAAGCAATTGTGGGTCCCATTCAAACACTTCAATGGGTTCCGAAAATCCTATGGTGAAAAGTTGATTGGGGGCATGTTCTCTCATCATGTCTCGCCATTGTGATACAATTTTAATAGCTTCTTTTTTACTTCGGTTCTTTTTATTGTCAAAGTATAAGGGTTCGTTCATAAAATCGTAAGCAAAGATTACGGAATTGTCTTTAAATGCTTTCAGTAATTCAATGGTGAATGTATTCAGGTCGAGGTTTTCAATAGGAGGCTTTATCAATAACATCACTCGTAAATTCTTTTCACCGGCAATGTTGATTACTTGTTTTAATCCTTGTATGATTTCATTTGCATGTTCTTTGATGTAATATTTCTTGTCATCGGCTTGGTAGAAGTAATATCCTTTTTCATCTTGTGAAATCCGGTCGAAACAAAGGCGCAGGCAGTTAAATCCTAATTTGTGTATCAATTGAAAATGTCCCGCCAGTTGGTGCTGAATTTCCTTTTCAGTGTTCGATTCATAAATGTCGGGGTTTTCATAAGATTTAATGGGTGACATAACACATTTGTTGTCGATATTTCGGCATGCTATTACATAATTAAGCATGATGGGGAAGAAAGTGTCGTTTTTATGTTTAAATGTTTTATTATCTATATATATATAATCTGTATTACTCAAATCGGGACGAGGAGGATCTTGTTCGTTCGAAGAACATGAAATACTAATAAGGCTAATGATTATAAACAGGATGATGCAATGATATATTCTCATGTTTTTAGATTTAGTAATTATTTTATTCCTTCAACTTTTATTTGTATGTTTTTCACGATGGCCGAATTGCTTTCCCTCCAACGAGGATAATATATATATACAAAACAATTTATTTGAGTGGCATTACTCACTTGGAAGGTTTTAGAAATATTGAGTTTTTCCCAACGGTTGACTTCGAAAACTTCGGATGTAATGAATTTGACAATCTTATCGGTATAGAAGGTTGGATATTTCATGTTGTCGCCGGTACAACCGAAATATAAATCCATATATTCGTCTTGTTCCAATTGATCCAGGAATTTAATATCGGCATTCAAAGTAATTTTAATTTTATTCCATTTTTCTGTTTTGTTAGGGATAACAAAAGGTTCCAATAAATAATATTGAGGCCATTCGTGGTTGCGGTTTTCAGGGGTTTGGCAAACGATAGAATCACTCCTGACGATAGTTTTTAGTATATGAGTTTTATCTTTCATATAAATAGGGCTTTGACTTAATTTGTTGTTGTTGTATACATAATGATTAATGTATTTATAGAAGTCAAATTTAGAGGCTAATTGAGCTTTAATGGTTGAAGATGCTTCGGGTAGCATGTCAAGATTTTCATTCAGGCGATACACTTCACCTGTATTGTGATATATATATTCATTGTATAAGAAATCGTCAATACGACGAGAGTATTTTAAAAACAACATCTTCGATTTAGTTTCGAAAGTATTGGAAGTGTTTAATCCGTCACTGATGTAATGTACGGTTTTGGGTAGTGGTAAATGATAGGTGTGTTTCAACAATGCAAGCAGGGAAGGTGTAATATCGTTATGGGTGATTAATGCGGGGAATTCTTCCGGCGATTTCAATAGGGGAGACCAAATGATTAAAGGAACATGATAGGCCGATAAGAAGTTTTTATTACGGTTGCCGCAGGAATGGTCGCCGGTGATAACAAAGATGGTGTTATTAAAATCAGGACGTTTGGCATAAGCTTTAAAAAACTCTTTTAAACATTGGTCCACATACACGAATCCTGCATTACGAGCTATGGATCTTTCGTGGATTTTCTTTGTAGATCCTTTTGCTCCATTGGCAATTGTTTTCGCTTTTTCATATGTTTTTTTAAAGTATGGATTGTTTAGGTCGAGTTCATCGTGTGTTGTTAGGCTTACGATGAGATTGCATTGAGGTTTACGGTTTTGATTTGTCGTCAAAACATCGATGGTTTTACGAAACAGGAATTCATCATGATAACCCCAAAAGCTGCCTTTAGTTTTGTCGGATTGTTTTTCATAGTCTTGATAAAAAGGCGACATATAATCAATATGTTGTTCTATGAGATATTCGGCGATACAATCGAAGTAAAACAGTCCGTTATAAAAAGCCTGGGTTTGGTAACCGGTATTTTTTAATACGGATAAAAGGCTGTTGTGATCAGGCATATTACCGAATTGGAATCCTTTTAAACCGTGAGGTAAAGAGCCTGTTATGGCCGGAACCGCCCCATAGCTTCGGGAAGATGTTGTTAAACAGTTTTTCCAATACAAGCCGTGTCGGCTTAAAGAATCTAAAAAAGGCATATAACAAACATCGTCATATTCGCTTCTAAACCAATCTCTACCCAAAGATTCAACAACAATGATAACGACATTAGGTGCTGTTTTGCTTTCATTGAAATAGGCTCCCAATACATTAGGAATATTATCTCGTCTTTCCAAAGGATAAAGAGTATCTATGATATTACGCTTGGGATTATCAGCCAGAAATGCATGAATATGTTTTCGATTTACGGGAATTACGGCATTAGCATCTGTGAAGTTTATCTTTTCGGAACGGATGTAATCAAAGCAAGAATGTAAACAATAGCATGTTTTGTTTATACTAAAATAGGCGACAGATGGTTTGGCGTTTGCTATTTTCAGTGTATTTACTTTAAATATAAAAAAGGAACTTACTAAGATGATTATCCACAATAAAATAGTTATCGACTTTTTTGCTTTAACCTTTTTTTGTAAGTAAAGACATAAAATTGTAAATGTGCTAAGCGCAAGCACAAATAGGAATGCAATCAGATAGATGTTTACGGTATTTTTAATCGTTAGCAAGCTTTCGTAAAGCGGTCGAATAATGATTTCGCTGTCTAACAAAGTGCCTGATTGTGATGCATATACAGATAAAGATATTTCGCATAAACACAACATTCCATATATAATTGATAATGTAATGTTGGCAGTTTTTTTTGATATTATGTGAAGAAGAGCATATAAAGGAAACAAGGTAGTAACAAATACACTATAAACTATCCAATAATAAATCAACGCTTTGCCGAGCACACGCCATGAATTAAAGTCTTCGTAAATAAAGAGATTCACAAATTCAATAGCTTTTAATATGGCGATGCTGAAAGCAAAAAGAATTACAATAATGAAGTAAGCATGGAGATATTCAATGATTTTCTTTTTAATGTTTGACATATGAATTTTAATAGTTTATGTGAAAATTTTACGCTTGAATATGTATTGTGATTTTAACGGCAAAAATACATTAAAAATTGAATGTCTTTTTGTGTTTTTTGTTATCAAACTTTTTTTGCTTTTTAATGAACCTGTTAGAACTATGAAACAAATTCATTTCAAGTAATTTACAGTATTATATATGGTGGAGGGATGAACTACTACCTGTAGAGACGTAACATGTTACGTCTCTACGTATTTTCCTCGTCCTTGAATTCGTCCACGAATTTTTTGATGTTTTCGTGATGGATAAGCGAAATGCTTTTTTCGGCTTTAGATATTTTTTTGATAATGAAACGTTCGAAGAAGTTCATGTCTTCGAAAATAAATTCACCGCCTAAATATTGTTTTGTTTTAGCTTGCAATAATAGCGATTCAGGAAAAGAAGCTTTCATTTGTTCCTCTTGTTTTTCTTTGCCGGGGTCCATTCCACAGGTAAATAGTCCTACCTTTTTAGATTTCAATTTGTCGAGGTTTTTAATAGCAAATGATTTAATGTTTTTAATGGGATTTCCGGCATAAATGGCGGTTCCCAAAATCACAGCATCATAAGCATCTAAATTTGGATTGGTTTCGGTTTTTAGGTTGATAAGGTTGATGTTCTCATCTCCTAATTTTTCAGCAAGGATGGTTGCGACTTTGGCGGTAGTGCCGTGTTTTGAACTAAAGAGTATAGCTGTTTTCATTTTTTAAGGGTTTAGTTAATACTATATGAAATAAAACATCCACTATGCGTACACATAGTGGATGTATGTTTTAGATTATTTTTTCATGGCAAAATCTCTGCCGGCGTGTAAACAAGCTATGTTAACATCAACGATATCTTGTCCTTTGCGTATAAAAGTGTCTTTAACGGTATATTCAATATCGTTAAAGTTAAGTTGTAGGAAGGGTGTAGCTGCGCCGAGTATGACCATGTTCGATGAACGAGCCGAACCTAAATCTTTGGCTATTTTATCAGCATTGATGGCTATTTTATGAGATAGTTGATCAATGCGATTCATTAAGATGCTTTCTTCGGGATAATTCGTGATGTTAATAAAAGGATTGGTATTTGTAATCACCCATCCTTCGGATTTCAACATGGGTAAATATCTTAGAGCTTCCATGGGTTCAACGGAAATGATAATATCTGCTTTGCCGGTAGGGATTAAATCGGAAGCGATTTCTTTGTCAGACAATCTTAAGTGTGATTGGACATCGCCGCCGCGTTGACTCATGCCGTGTACTTCGGCTTGTTTAAGATATAAACCTTGTTTTACCGCTGTGTTTCCAATGATGGTGGCGATGGATAAAATACCTTGTCCGCCTACACCTGCCAATATGATGTCAATATTCATTCTATGATTATTTAAAGGATTAACAATTATTTTCTTTGTTTTCTTAATCTGCGTTTTAATGTTTGCACACATTCTCTTTGGGGTATAATCACCGAAACGCCTTTATAGTTTAACTCTTGTTTTATGATATTGGTATTATGTTTGTGATTATTTGGAAGAGGATTAAGAATATGTATATGTTCTTTTTCAACGCCCAATCCCAAGCAAATGCTTTCGAGTCGTCCAACACCGTGCGATTTTTGACCGCCTGTCATACCGGTAGTTGAATTGTCGAGTATCATAATGGTAATGGGAGTGTTTTCCATTACGCAGTCGAATAATGAAGTGATACCGGAGTGGCAAAAAGTGGAGTCGCCGATAACGGCAACGGTAGGATTCAATCCTGCATCGGAAGCTCCTTTAGCCATGGTAATGGAGGCTCCCATATCTACACAACTGAAAATAGCATTATAGGGAGGTAGTGCTCCTAAAGTATAGCATCCTATATCGGCAAACACACGGCCTTTTCCGTAAGGTTCCGTGGCTTCGTTTAAAGCTTTATAAGAATCAATATGAGGACAACCCAAACATAAGGCAGGAGGACGAGGTGCTACTATATTAGGGATGGCTTCGCCTTGGGTGTCGGGAAGACCCAAGGCACGTGCTACTGCATTGGCATTAAGCTCTCCTACACGAGGTAAACTTCCGTCTAATCGTCCTTTAACAGTCAAACAACGGTTTAACAATCCGCGAAGTTGTTCTTCAATGACAGGATATCCTTCTTCCATCACCATAATCGACTTACATTCATCGGCCAAACGGGCAATGAGTTTAGTAGGAAGGGGATATTGAGTGATTTTTAATACGGGGTAGGGGCAAACTCGGTCAGGGTAGTTTTCCATAAGATAGTTATAGGCTATACCCGAAGTGATAATACCTAAACTTTTATCTTTACCATCAATATATTCATTGAAGGTCGAGGTTTCGAATTCTTTTTCAAAATGCTTTTGTTTTTCTAATAATTCATTGTATTGTTTACGAGCAATAGCAGGTAAGAGTATGAATTGTTTAGTATTATCGGGTAATTTGATTTCGTTTTGATTTCTTTTCATGTTGCAAACAACGCCCGAACGCGAATGAGCCAAACGGGTAGTGATGCGTAGCAACACGGGTGTTTTATGTTTTTCTGAAAAATCAAAAGCTGCGATTGTAATATCGTAAGCTTCTTGTTGATTGGAAGGTTCGAAGATAGGAATCATGGCAAATTTGCCATAACATCTTGAATCTTGTTCGTTTTGTGAAGAGTGCATGCTGGGGTCATCGGCTGAAACAACAACAAGTCCGCCATTGGCACCGGTGATAGCTGCATTCATGAAACCATCGGCAGCTACGTTCAATCCCACGTGTTTCATACAAACAATGGCACGTTTGCCGGCATAAGACATGCCAATAGCAGCTTCAATGGCGGTTTTTTCGTTAGCTGACCATTGTCGATGGATGTCGTTTTCTTTAGCTTGTTTCGATGCTTGAATATATTCCATGATCTCGGTTGAAGGAGTACCAGGATAGGCATAAATACCGGAAATACCAGCATCAATGGCCGCTTGTGCAATCGCTTCATCTCCTAACAATAATAACTTTTGCATAGGTTCTATATTTTTTAATTTTATTATTATGATTTTAATTTTTTTATAACGCTACAAAGATAACATTTTAATGTATGCAAATGTTAGTAGCCAGTAGAAATATTTGTTTAGTAAACCACTTCTTTGGTGAGTTTACCCTCTTCGTTGTAGAATTTCCATTTTCCGGATTTTTGGCCATGATGGTATTTCCCAATATAATGAATTTGACCGTTGGGATACCAAACTGTATATTTACCATGTTCTTTTCCATCTACATAGGTTCCTTGGCTATTTTTGTTTCCATTTTCGAACCAGGATGTCCATTTGCCATTACGTTCTTTTTTCTTATTATACGTTCCTTCTATGAATTTTTGTTCTTTGTCGAAAAACATGGTTTCTTTGTATAGCAGCTTTGAACCATCTTTTTGAATTATATATTCTTCGATTTTTTTAGGTTTACCATCCTCCCATGTTTCTATAATTTTACTTTCAGTTTTATTCTGCGTACATCCAAGGATTATACTTAAACTACAGATAGCTATGAACAGTTTATGCATAGATATAATTTAGTTAGATGATTTTTTATACGTATCATTTAATTCTTTGATGACTTCGTCGGTAATGTCATATACTTTATTAGCGTAGATAATGGCAGATCCGGTAGAAGTTGCCAGCACATAATCGGCATTGTATTTGGCTTTATTTACTCGTTGAGTTGCATTGATGATTGAGTCGGTGATTTCTTTTTGTACAGACATCTCTTTCATGGCTAATATTTGAGTATATTGTTCTTGCAATCCTTGCAAAGAACCGGCTTCTTGTTGTAGTTGTTTTTCGGCGTTTTGGATTTGGGTTTGAGTCAAAATGTTTTTTTGAAGATTCGCTTGATAGTTTTTATATTTTTCTTCTAAAGTCGCTTGTTTGCTTTGTAAATCTTGATGATATTTTTCTGCTTCGGTTTGCAAATCTTTGGTTAAAAGTTCGGCTAAAGTAAAATACTTAATGATCGAATCGTTGTTAACTGTAAGCATCAAAGGATTTTCGCCAGTAATAGAATTTCGTAAAGGATTACTGCTTTTATTGTTTTGAAAATGTAATATATATAAGACAATCAACCCAATAAATAATACAACAAAAGCAAAGATTTGAATCCAACCGTGTTTTTTTGAATTGGTTTTTGTTGGATCGTTTTCAGAAATTTGACTAAAGTTATTGTCTGACGTGTTGTTTATGTCAGCTGATTCGTTGATGTTTATGTTTTCGTCCATTATTATAAAATTTGTATCATTAATTTAATTACCCATATCTGACAAGAACTTAATTCTCATCAGACGAATTTCTTCCATAGTATATTCATCTTCACCTAAATCTTTTATGGCCGTTTCCAGTGAATCTAATTCTGTATTCATAAGGTATTCCATAATTTCTTCCTGATGATAAATATCGACGGTTTCATCGATATAATAATTGATATCGAGTTTAGTACCTGAAAAAATAATGCTTTCAATTTCGGTCAGCAATTCATCTTTTGTTAAGTTTTTAGCTTTGGAAATATCTTCAAAACTGATTTTACGATCAATGTTTTGAATAATATAAACTTTCAGTCCCGATTTATTAATAACTGATTTCACAACGAGGTCTTGAGGCCTTTCGATTTCATTGTCTTCCACATACCTTCGAATAAGGTCAATAAAAGGTTTGCCGTATTTTTGAGCTTTACCGGTACCAACTCCGGTGATTTGAGTCATTTCTTCCATATTAGTGGGATATTGCACACACATGTCTTCAAGTGAGATTTCCTGGAAGATGACATAAGGGGGTAAGTTTTCTTTTTTAGCAATGCTTTTGAGTAAATCTTTAAGCATATTAAATAAAACTTTATCAATCACCCCGTCCTTTTGAGTAGGGACAACATCGCCAATATCTTGATCTTCGTCTTCTTCATCCTCCTCTATTTTTGTAATTTTAATAGAGAAAGGATGTTTTAAAAATTTTTCTCCGGCGGGAGTGATCTTTAGTATACCATAATTTTCAATGTCTTTCACTAAGATTTTTTCAAACAACATTTGACGAATGAGCGAAGCCCAAAATTTATCATCTTTATCTTGCCCTTCGCCGAAGCATTTGAGTTGATTATGTTTAAACTTTTTCACATCGGAAGAAGCATTTCCGACAATGACATTGATAATGTGTTTTTCTTTAAACTGTTGCTTCAATTCTTTAACAGTTGACAATAAAACTTGAACGTATTCTTTTCCTTCCATTTTTTGTTTTGGGTGTAAACAGTTGTCACAACAACCGCAATTATCATTGTTATATGTTTCTCCGAAATAAAACAATAAATGTTTTCTTCGGCATAAATTAGATTCAGCATAAGAAACCGTTTCCGACAATAATTGTCTGGAGATTTCTTGTTCTGAGAAGGGTTTATTTTTCATTAGTTTTTCTAATTTTATCAAATCATCATAGGCATAGAAAGCAATACAATTGGCCTCTCCATCGTCGCGTCCCGAACGTCCAGTTTCTTGATAGTAACCTTCCAAGCTTTTGGGCATATCGTAATGAATAATATACCTAACATTTGGTTTGTCAATTCCCATGCCAAAAGCTATGGTTGCCACAATTACATCGATATCTTCCATTAAGAATTTATCTTGGTTTTCTATCCTGATAGCACCATCTAAGCCGGCATGATAGGGTAAGGCTTTGATTTTGTTTACTTGCAACAATTCGGCAAAATCTTCTACTTGTTTACGGCTTAAACAATAAACAATGCCTGATTGACCGGAGTGGTTTTTTATGAATTTGATGATTTCTTTATCGACATCTTTTGTTTTGTTTCGTACTTCATAATAGATGTTAGGCCTGTTAAAAGAAGATAAGAATACTTCGGCGTTGAGCATCCCTAAGTTTTTTTGTATGTCATGTCTAACTTTGGGAGTGGCTGTGGCAGTTAATGCCATGATAGGTATTTTTTTTTCAATAGAATCGACGACACTTTTTATTTTTCTATATTCCGGTCGGAAATCATGTCCCCATTCCGAAATGCAATGTGCTTCATCAATGGCAATAAATGATATTTTGATTTTCTTTAAGATAGCAATATTCTCCTCTTTAACCAATGACTCAGGTGCTACATACAATAATTTTGTGTTCCCGGCAAATAAATCATTTTTAACATCGGTTTGTTCTTGCTTTGTTAATGAAGAATTATAAACATGTGCAATTCCTTTTTCTAGACTGAAATTACGTAGTGAGTCTACTTGGTTTTTCATTAAGGCAATCAAAGGAGATACTACAATAGCTGTTCCTTCCATTATCATAGCAGGAAGTTGATAACACATGGATTTTCCTCCTCCTGTAGGCATAATTACAAAAGAATCTTTTCCTTCTAATATGCTTTGGATAACAGCTTCTTGATTGCTTTTGAAATGATTGAATCCAAATATTCTCTTGAGTTGTTCATGTAACTCTTTTGACGACATGCTTGCCATATCTTAGTTTGTTGGTTTCATTAATATAGGGTTAAATATTGTTCATTGTTTTTAATAAAAATATCAGAATTTCTTTACTGCAAAATTATAAAAAAACGTTTAAGGAAATAGTTTTTTTTATTTTTTTTCATTTTTTTAGGTTTACACCCTATTTTTAATGGGCCATTTTGAAAATTAAATACAGCTAATGTATTATGTTATTGATTTCTTGTACTTCAAAAAATCTTGATTAAAATGAAAAATCTTTTTTTTTCGATAAATATTTTGGTATTTTTGCACAAAAACAAATATGGACAAGAAAACAAAAATCATTGCAACTATATCCGATAAAATCAACACATTTGAATGTTTATCGAAATTATTTGAAAAAGGGGTAAATGTTGTACGCTTAAATACGGCACATCAAAGTATAGATGAATCAGTTAAAATAATTGAAAGTGTTAGAAGCATTAACGATAATATTGCCGTTTTAATTGACACTAAAGGACCTGAAGTACGAACCTCTGCCCATGGAAAGGCCTTTAATGTGAAAGAAGGGGAGATTATTCAAATCAAAGGGACTCCTGAAGGAGAAAGTAAAGAAGGCTTGCTATTTGTAAATTACACGCATTTTGTGACCGATGTTCCTGTAGGACAACGCATTTTGATTGATGATGGAGATATTGCTTTACTGATAGTTGACAAACGAGCCGATGCTTTGCTTTGCCAAGTAGAAAATTCGGGAGTAATCAAACTACGAAAAGGGGTGAATGTTCCTAATATTAAATTAAATCTCCCGACTTTGTCAACCAAAGACAAAGCTTATATTGATTTTGCCATTACGCATAAAGTGGACTATATTGCACATAGCTTTGTGCAATCTGCTGAGGATGTACATCAAATCAGAAATATTTTAGATAAACATAAAAGTACGATTCGAATTATAGCAAAAATCGAGAATCAAATCGGAGTGGATCATATAGATGAAATCATAGAGGCATCAGACGGGATTATGGTAGCCAGGGGTGATTTGGGAATAGAAATAGCAGCCGAAAAGATTCCTGTTATACAGAGAGAATTAGCCAAAAAGTGCATTCGAAAGAATAAGATAGTGATTATTGCTACTCAAATGTTACATTCGATGATATTGAATCCACGTCCTACTCGAGCCGAAGTAAATGATGTGGCTACGGCGGTATATGAAAAAGCTGATGCTTTGATGCTTTCGGGAGAAACCGCTGGCGGAAATTATCCTATAGAAACGGTGGATATGATGTCGAAAGTCATTAAAGAAGTAGAAAGCGCTGTTCAAAAATATCCTATTAAAACGAAACCTTTGAGCGAAGATATATTGTCTGTCTTATCGCATTCGGCTGTTTTAGCATGTAATTCGCTACCCATTAAAGCTATTATTGTTGATACACAAAGCGGTCGCACAGCTCGATATTTATCTGCCTACAGAGGACATATTCCTGTGTATGCTTTTTGTTATAATGAATATGCCGTTCGTCAATTGGCATTGAATTACGGCGTGAAATCTTTTATGATGCAAATGAATTCCTCACGCGATGGTTTTTTAAAATCAACCATGTTGTTTTTAGTTGATCAACAACTTGTACAATATGAAGATAGGGTAGTGGTAGTAGGAGGATCTTTTGGAACGGCCAATGGAGCTAGTTTTATTGAGATATCAAGTGTCAGAAATTTAATTGACTATGCAGAATAGTTAAGTCATTAATATACATAATATATATTCAATATGGGAGGTTTTTTTGGTGTTGTAAAACATTCGGATTGTGTCAATGATTTATTTTACGGAGTAGATTACAATTTTCATATGGGAAATAAGCGCGGGGGAATGGTAAGCCTAACCAAGGATCATCATTTCGTGCGTGAAATTCATAATATTGAGAATGCTTATTTTCGGAATAAATTTGAAGATGCTTTATCCAGTTTTTCGGGTAATTCAGGTATCGGCGTTATTAGTGATACCGATGCACAGCCTATTATGATGCATTGTCATTTGGGAAAGTTTGCCATAGTAACGGTTGCTCGTATCAATAATCTGGAAGAATTAGAAAAAGAATTTTTAGAAAAAGGGAACCACTTCAGTGAACACAGTTCGGGATCTATTAATCAAACGGAATTCATGGCTATGTTGATTAATGAAGGGAAAACCTTTGTGGAGGGAATAGAAAATGTCTATAAAAAGATAAGAGGTGCCTGTTCTATTTTGATATTAACAGAAAATGGAATCATAGCTGCCCGTGATAAATTGGGACGTACGCCTATTTTATTGGCAAAAGGGGCAAATGGATATGCTGTTTCTTCTGAATCATGTAGTTTTCCGAATTTAAAATATGAAATGGTTTATAATGTAGGACCAGGAGAAATTGTGCATATAACTGCAGATGGCTTTAGTCAATTGCGTAAACCCAATGACAAAATGCAGATTTGTTCCTTCTTGTGGGTTTATTACGGATATCCTGTTTGTTCCTATGAGGGATCGAATGTGGATGAAATGCGTTATATTTGTGGGTGTGAAATGGGAAAAAGCGATAGGAATATTGAAGCTGACTTTGTTGGAGGTATCCCCGATTCAGGAGTAGGCATGGCTGTAGGCTATTCCGTAGGTCGTCAGATACCGTATCGTAGAGCTATTGTGAAATATACGCCTACATGGTCGCGGAGTTTTACTCCTTCCAATCAGGAGACAAGAAATTTAATAGCAAAAATGAAATTGATAGCCAATAGAAATATGCTTAAAGACAAAAAAGTCGTTTTTTGTGATGATTCTATTGTAAGAGGGACTCAACTACACGATAATGTAAAGGATTTATACACCTACGGTGCCAAGGAAGTACATATGCGTATTAGCTGTCCTCCACTGATTTATGCATGCAGCTACTTAAATTTCACGGCATCGAAATCTGAAATGGAATTGATAACGCGTCGTGTCATAAAACAGTTTGAAGGTGATGCAAATAAAAATTTAAAAGCGTACGCTACAACTCATTCTCCTCAATACAATCGAATGGTGGAAGCTATTCGTAAGGAATTTGATATAACTACTCTAAAATTTAATCCAATAGAAACTTTGGTAAAAGCCATAGGATTGCCAAAGGAAAAGATTTGTACTCATTGCTTCGATGGCAGTAGTTATGATTAAATTTGCATTATAGTCTGATAATTATTTTATTATTAAATATATAGATTTCTTTATATTATATTCTGCTACGAGTATAGTATTAGCTGTTTATAAGTTAATCATAAATTTTTAAGAAACATAAGGAATTACTATATAATAATTCATTTTTTGTTACGTTTCCTAAAACAAAAAGTTTAATGTTTAAGTGTCTATGTGGTTGAAAAGGATATTTATTGCTGCCTTTTTATTATATTCGCTCGGAGTTCAAGCGCAAACCGACAGTTTGTTTGCTGTTGCCAACGAAGCGTATAAACAAAAAAACTATCAAAATGCCATTCACTCATATTCCGATTTGGTAAGTTTAGGCTACCAAAGCCCTACATTATACTATAATATAGGAAATGCATATTTTAAGAGTGAGCAATTGGCAAAGTCGATTTTATGGTACGAAAGAGCCTTACGATTAGCTCCTTCCAACGAAGACATTCTGCACAATTTAGCCTTTGCAAATAATCAGATTATTGATGAGATGGATATAGTTCCTGAATTTTTCTTAAAAAAATGGATACGTTCTCTCTATAATCTTATGTCGTCCAACGGATGGGCGATTGCATCTATCCTATTTTCCTTATTAATGTTTACCTTATTAGCCTTTTTACTCTTGTCGTCTCATGCACGCACAAGAATACTGTTGTTTTTTTCTACGCTTTTGATGGTGCTTTTATTAATAGCCAGTATAAGTTTTGCTGTAATACAAAACAAACAGATTCACCGTACTGACCAAGCTATCATCATGCCTTTAAGTGTAACCGTGAAAAGTATGCCCGATGAAGCAGGTACGGATTTATTTACGGTACACGAAGGGCTAAAAGTAAACATATTAGAAAAAGTAGGCGATTGGATAGAAGTGGAATTTCCCAATGGTAACAAAGGGTGGATACAACAACTTGCCGTAGAACATATATAATTTAATATTTAGTTAAAATGATAAAACTACGAAATGTACATAAAACCTATTTTGGGGCAGCTCCTTTACATGTTCTAAAAGGTATTGATTTAAACGTAGAAGAAGGTGAAATGATAGCCATTATGGGATCTTCAGGTTCAGGTAAGTCTACTTTGTTGAATATATTGGGTATTTTAGATTCCTACGACCAAGGAGAGTATTGGTTGAATCAGGTGAAGATAAAAAATCCTGGCGAAACCTTAGCCGCTGAATATAGAAATAAAATGATCGGGTTTGTTTTTCAATCTTTTAATTTGATTCCCTATAAAACAGCTCTTGAAAATGTAGCATTGCCGTTGTATTACCAAAATATGTCACGCAAAAAAAGATACCGTTTAGGTATGGAATATTTAGAAAAAATGGAATTGAAAGAATGGGCTGATTTTTTTCCTAATCAGTTGAGTGGAGGTCAAAAACAGCGAGTGGCTATTGCCCGTGCATTGATTACTAATCCTAAGGTTATTTTAGCCGATGAACCTACCGGTGCTTTGGATAGCAAAACATCTATTGAAATGATACATTTATTTAAAGAGGTTAATCAAAAGGGAATGACTATAGTACTTGTAACACATGAACAAATGGTAGCTGATGCTGCGGGTAGAATTATCCATATCAAAGATGGTATTATAAATAATTAAATAATTCATGGGGAATAAGAATTATAAAAAAACGGTATAAACCCTTTCCTATGCAAATAGAACTTTTTTCAGAAATATTAACCTCGCTTAAACGTAATAAACTACGTACCTTTTTAACCGGATTTTCAATAGCCTGGGGAATATTTATGTTGATAGTATTATTAGCCGCAGGCAATGGACTTAAAAACGGGGTTACTTCAAATTTTGCTTTCTTAACTCTCAATAAGTTGAAATTATTTGCTTCGCGTACTTCCATCCCTTACGATGGCTATCCCACAGGACGTAAAATCACTATGAACAATTCCGATTCGATATTTATGGCTAATAGTTTTGTTGAAATTGATCAAGTGATACCTATTTATACGTTGGGATATAAAACATTGTACAATCAGAAGAAGTATGCAAGCGGTGAAGTAACGGCTGTATTACCTGCTTATTTTAATATGGAATCTATTGATTTTTTGTATGGTAGAACTATAAATCCTTTAGATATTCAAGAAAAACGAAAAGTAATTGTTATTTGTAAAAAAGATGCGGAATTACTTTTTGCCTCTCAGGATGTAATCGGCAGAAATGTAGTTATAGATAATATCGTTTTTCAAGTTATAGGCGTATACTCTTCCAATGATCGTTTCAGCTGGAGAACCGAATCTTTTGTGCCATTATCTACAGCACAAACTATTTATAATAATACTAATCAATTTGAACAAATGATTTGTACTTTAAATGGTCTGACTACTGCTACTGAAAACGATAGTTTTAATCTGAAACTACAACATCGTTTAAGTGCAAAACATAAGTATCATCCCGATGACAATAGGGCCATATTTATTTGGAATTCTTTAAAAGATTATTTGCAAACCATGAAAATTTTTTCGGCTATTTCGATCTTTGTCTGGATTATTGGTTTGGGTACTTTAATTGCGGGCATAGTAGGTGTCAGTAATATTATGTTGATTACCGTAAGAGAACGCACGAAAGAGTTTGGTGTTCGTAAAGCTTTAGGAGCTAAGCCATCTTCTATCATACGTATGATTATCGCCGAATCATTGGTAGTCACGGCATCTTTTGGATATATTGGTATGTTGTTCGGAGTAATAATAACAGAAGCTATTCATAAATTCATGATGTCGGGGGCACAGGCTAACGAAGGAGGCATGCCGGTCATATTCCAGAATCCTACGGTTGATATAGGCATAGCACTGGCCGCAACCTTTATTTTAATTATAGCCGGTGTTATAGCTGGTTATTTTCCCGCACGCAAAGCAGTTGCAATCAAACCTATTGAAGCATTGAAATATGAATAATCTTTTTGTAATCGATAATAGTATACACATATGTTCGATATAGACATCTATAAAGAAATTTGGCAAACAATCAGCCGGAATAAAATGCGAAGCTTTTTAACCGGTTTTGGTGTGGCTTGGGGTGTCTTTATGTTTGTGGTTATGTTGGGTATAGGCAATGGATTTAACAATGGAATGCAACAAAATGTAGATGGTATATCTCAAAATTCCATGTTCGTGTTTTCAAATGCTACTACTGTGGAATATAAAGGATTTAATCCGGGGAGATTTTGGTCGATGAATAATGAAGACATCGATATTTTGCAAGAAAATATACCCGAAATTGAGTACATATCCGGTATGATGTTTAGCAATCAAGGTGGAAATACTGTTAGAGAGGAACGTTCCGAAAATTATAATTTCAGGGGAATCGATCACAATCACACAAAAATTGAAAAGCTCAATGTATTGCAAGGGAGGACTTTCAATTATTTAGATATAAAAGAAAAAAGAAAAAATTGTATCATAGGAAAACAAGTCTACGAACAATTATTCAAACCCGGCGAAACAGCCATAGGGGAACAACTCTCGGTAAATGGGCTCTATTATATCGTCATAGGTGTTGTAAACGGTTCGGAGAATATGAATATTGGAGGCGATGCCAACACATCGGTCTTTATACCTTTAAGTACGATGCAACAAGTTAATAATGCAGGGAATGATATACATATGATAGGGATTGCAGCCTATGATGACGTAAATATTAAAAATATAGAACAAAGGGTAAAGGATTTATTAAAAGCTAAACACAACATTGCACCTACGGACGATGCGGCAGTGAATGCCTTTAACATTCAAGAAATGTTTTTAATGTTTAAATATTTATTTTTAGGTATACAAATCTTAACATGGATAGTAGGTATGGGAACCTTGCTGGCCGGGGTTGTTGGCATCAGTAATATCATGTTAGTGTCTATACGTGAGCGTACGAATGAGATTGGCATCCGACGAGCTTTAGGAGCCAGACCTAAGACAATATTAAGTCAAATTATGAGTGAGAGTCTTTTGCTGACATTTGTAGCTGGTTATTCGGGTTTTTTTCTGGGGGTATTGCTTTTGACCGCTGTCGAGAAAGTAACGCAAATGAACGACGATGGAATGTCGATGTTCGCCAATCCACAGATTTCGTTCGGAATGGGAATCACCGCTTTGCTGATATTGATCGTTTCCGGATTAATAGCCGGGATTATTCCGGCTAAGAGTGCTCTAAGAATAAAGGCCATTGATGCTTTAAGAGATGAATAATAATTGATTATAGAATAATATATATGTAATAGAAATGAAAAAATTTTTGAAAATAACCGGATTTATTATATTGGGTTTGTTAGTTATCGGGACTTTTGTGTTTCTTTGGAATAAATCAAAACAGAAACCCATCGAATACGAAATCGTACAAGCCGAAATACGTACGATTAAAAAGAAAATCATGATCAATGGAACCATCAGCCCACGAAATGAAGTGGCATTAAAGCCACAAATATCAGGCATCATTACCGAAATAAATAAAGAAGCCGGTCAGTTGGTGAAGGTGGGTGATGTGATTGCTAAAGTGAAAGTAGTACCTGATTTGGCTACACTAAACAATGCCGAATCTCGATTGAATGTGGCTAAAATTAGTTATGAGCAGATAAAAAGTGAGTATGAGAGAGCGTCAAAACTCTATAAATCGGGTGTGTTGTCTAAAGAAGAATACGAAGTATCCCACGCATCTTATATGAAAGCGACAGAAGAAGTAAATAATGCAAAAGAAGCCATTGATATTATAAAAGAAGGTATTTCATCAAGTACGGCAAGCTATAGTAATACGCTCATCAAATCGACCATTACAGGAATGATACTGGATATACCCGTAAAAGTAGGAAGCTCCGTTATTCAAACTAACAACTTTAATGAAGGAACCACCATCGCAAGCATAGCCAATATGAACGATTTGATATTTGTAGGGAAAGTTGATGAAACAGAAGTTGGTAGAATAGCAATAGGAAATCAAGTAAATCTGATTATAGGTGCTATGCAAGACAGCAAAACCACGGCGGTTTTAGAATATATTTCACCCAAAGGGTCTTTAGAAAACGGCGCAACGACCTTTGAAATCAAAGCGGCGGTAATCAATACCAGCGATGCGTTTATACGTTCGGGATATAGTGCCAATGGCGAAGTGATTATTGAGCAAAAAGACAGTGTGCTTTCAATACCCGAAAGTTGTTTGGAATTTGAAGCCGATTCTGCTTTTGTGTATGTGTTAAACAACAAAAGCGATGAGAGTAATCCATATATAAAAACTCATGTAACACTAGGACTTTCCGATGGAATATATGTTCAAGTCTTGAGTGGAATTACTCAAAAAGATAAACTACGCGGAAAAATAAAAATAGGACCAAAGAATCAACCTAAAAATAGATAGATATGAAAACTAAACAGGGTATTATTCTCTTCATAGTGATTCTTTTTCCTTTTGTAATATTTGCGCAAACAAAATGGACTTTAGATAGTTGTATTTCTCATGCTTTGAATAATAACTATTCCATCAAACAATCGCTCATTGATTTGGAAACAAAAAAACTACAATTACAAACCACTAAAATGAGTCGTTTGCCATCCTTGTCGGCATCTTTGAATCAGAATTTTGATTTTGGTCGATCCGAAACTGCCGGCGGAATCATTGTTGATAATACACAATCTACTTCTGCTTTTAGTATTGGCATGAATGTACCGCTTTTTGAAGGCATGAAAACATACCATCAAATAGCTTCCGACAAACTCTATGTTAAAGCTACAACCGAAGATTTGAATAGCACAAAAGAACAGATAGAACTCACGGTTACAGCTTATTATTTACAATTGCTTTTATATAAAGAAATGTTGGGAATTGCCGAAGAGCAAGTAGAATTGTCGGAAAATCAAGTCGAACGTGTTGAAAGTTTACTTCAAGCAGGGAAATCATCGGAAGCGGAATTATATACATCCAAAGCTAATCTTGCTAATGATGAAGTAGGGGTCGCCGAAGCTCGAAACAATGTGCGATTGGCAACACTTGATTTAGCACAATTGATGAATGTTACAGATGCCGAAAGTTTTGAGATTGATGATGAAAACATCGAAATTGATATGGAAAAAATTCTTGCGCGTTATATCGATAAAAATGCTGTTATTGATAATAGTTTACATAAACGACCGGCCATCAAAGCAGCAGAACTTCGAATTGAAAAAAGTCAAAAAGACATCAAAATAGCCCGGTCTACTTACTATCCGAGTTTACAACTTTCGGCTAATTATGGTACTGGCTATTATTACGCCTTTCAACAAAGTTTACAAACAAGTAATGCACCTTTCGGTCAGCAACTTTCGAATAATTCCCGCGAAATAATAGCATTAAACGTAAGCATACCCATCTTTGATCGTATGTCGACGGCGAATCGTGTAAAACAAGCCAAACTGACGATGCGTTCACAAGAAATTCAACTCGAAGAAGCAAAACATTCGCTAATAAAAGAAATAGAACAAGCTTATACCAATGCAATGCTGGCAAAAGAAAAATATATTGCATCCGATAAAGCCGAAAAAGCTTCTGAAATAGCTTTTCAATACGAAGAGAAAAAATACCAAGCCGGTGCTTCTTCAATATATGTGTATAATGAAGCTAAAATCAATTATCAAAAAGCACAATCTCAGGTCGTACAAGCTAAATTTGATTATTTCTTCCGCTTGAAAATATTAGATTTTTACAATGATTAACGAATAACGCTAATTAGTAACTAACCCCATAGCTAAAAAAAGTCAAGGCACATATTGATTTGTTTTTCATTCATGTTATTTATTCTGACATATTTGAAAAATTTCCCAACATCAACTATCAAAGAATCCAAAAGCATTTGTCGGGCAATTGGACAAATAAGAAGTTTCCTATTATAGTGGAATCCCATTTTATTGCTATATGACCTTAAGATACTGTCCCAAAAAGTGTGTAAATTCAAAAAAATATACATTTGTAAATAAATAAAAATTATTAGATATGAATTTCACACAAAAGCAAATTTATGAGATACTAGAACAAGTAGTATGTAA
>Ga0265294_10002366_pt1 | contig 24796 bp, 24 predicted proteins | sample MunlanPumphouse3_FD_192504 | JGI IMG/M metagenome (GOLD analysis project Ga0265294, IMG submission 192504) | Groundwater microbial communities from a municipal landfill in Southern Ontario, Canada - Pumphouse #3 | ecosystem: Environmental > Aquatic > Deep subsurface > Groundwater | place... | reverse complement strand
TTACTTCCACCTGTGGGACTCCCCGTGGCGCAGACGGAATACCATCAAGCGTAAAATGACCTAAAGTTTTATTATCGGCGGCCATTGGTCGATCTCCTTGAACAATATGAATCTCGACAGCAGTCTGACCGTCGGCAGCTGTAGAAAAAATTTGCGATTTGGAAGTCGGGATGGTTGTATTTCTTTCAATTAAAGGAGTCGCGACGCCGCCTAAAGTTTCGATTCCCAGAGTTAATGGAGTAACATCAAGCAACAAAACATCCTTAACATCACCCTGCAAAACACCGGCCTGAACCGCCGCGCCCATCGCCACTACCTCATCCGGGTTAACCGTCAAATTCGGTTCCTTGCCAAAAAACTCCTTAACTTTTTGTAAAACCAACGGCATGCGAGTCATACCGCCAACCATAACAACCTCTTCAATATCATTAACTGAATAACCGGCGTCAGACAGGGCCTTCTTGCACGGTTCAACTGTCTTCTCCACCAAATCCATAACCAAGGATTCTAATTTCGCCCGGCTTAATTTCATAACCAAATGTTTCGGACCGTTAGCATCGGTAGTAATAAAAGGTTGGTTAATTTCTGTTTCTTGAGCCGTTGACAATTCAATTTTTGCTTTTTCGGCTGACTCTTTTATTCTCTGTAAAGCCAAAGTGTCTTTAGACAAATCAATTCCTTGATCTTTTTTAAATTCCTCCAAAATCCAATTAATAATTCGTTGATCAAAATCTTCTCCGCCCAGATGAGTATCGCCGTTAGTTGCCTTAACCTCAACGGTATCTGCGGAAATATCTAAAACGGAGACGTCGAAAGTCCCTCCTCCCAAATCATAAACGACAATCTGCTGACCCGCTTTTTTATCAAAACCATAGGCCAAAGCGGCGGCTGTCGGCTCATTAATAATACGCTTTACGTCTAAGCCGGCAATAGTTCCGGCATCCTTTGTTGCCTGTCTTTGCGAATCATTAAAATAAGCCGGAACGGTGATAATAGCTTCAGTTATTTTTTCACCAATTTTAGCTTCAGCATCCGCTTTTAGTTTGGACAATATCATCGCTGAAATTTCCTGCGGGCTATAATCCTTATCGCCCATTTTCACTTTTACTCCTTCGCCGGCTTGTAATATTTTATACGGCGCGGTTTTTAAATCTTTTTGAATTTCGTCTTCGGAGAAATGACGTCCGATTAAACGCTTAACCGCATAAACGGTATTTTCCGGGTTAATAACCGCTTGGCGCTTGGCGGCCTGACCGACAATACGCTCGCCGGTTTTGGAAATCGCGACAACCGACGGAGTCGTTCGATTGCCCTCAATGTTTTCAATAATTTTTGGCACACCGCCCTCCATGATGGACATGGCGGAATTAGTGGTGCCAAGATCGATTCCTAAAATTTTTGACATATTTTTTATTTTTATTATTTTTTATTAATTATTTAAAATTTCATCTTTCAAGTCCTTAATGTCTTGGGCTGATTCCACAACAATACCGGTTTCAAATTTATACAACAAAGGAATAACTCCGCATTCGGCGCACCTACCCCATTTACATCCTCCTTTTTCCTTAAATAATTTAGCGCAAGCTTTAGTTTCCTTCTTGTAGACATCAGAAAAATATTTCATATTTTTAAAAATAATTTCATTATCGGATGCCCGTTTTACGGGCACCCTAAATAAAATTATTTCTTCTTATTCTGAATCTTAATGGTTTTCGGTTTGACCTCGGCTGCCTTCGGCACGGTAATCTTCAGAACCCCTTCCTCATTCACTGCTGTCGCTTGATCGCCGTCAACTTTGGTCGGAAGCGGAATTGAACGATAAAAAGAACCACGACGGATTTCTTTGCGATAATAATTCTTCTCGTCCACCTCGCTTTTTTTCTCGCTCTCACCCTTAATCGACAAAACATTATTCTCAATCGAAATATCAACTTTTTCCGGATCGATACCGCCCAATTGAGTCTCAATAACGATATTATCCTTATCCTCGTACATATCAACTGCGGGCGTAAAGCCGAATTGATTGTCCCGGACAGTCGGCAACATGGATTCTAAAGTTTTTTCCATGTCGTCGAATTCCGGAAAAAATGGTGTCCATTTTATTAATGACATAGATTTAAGCATCTTCTTATAAAACTGCCGTAATTCGCAGTAGAGATAAGAAGAAAAAATTAATATTTTAATTAATTAATTTAAATTATTTTATTCAACAATCACTTTTGCCGGACGAATGACTTTGCCATTTAATTTATATCCCGGCATAACTTCCTGCTTAACTTTGTCGCCGGTTCCATCCATCGCCTCCATTAAATCATGGTCGAATTTTTCACCCTCAGCCCTGATTTCTTCAATGCCGCGCGCCGCCAAAACTTCTTTAAATTGTTTTAAAACATGCTTCACTCCCTCAACCCAAGCGTTCTTACTCTCTTCTTCTTTTAATCCTTTGATTGATAATTTCAAATGATCATAAACCGGCAAAATATCGTGTAAAAAATCTTCGACCGCGTATTTTATAAATTCTTCTTTATCTTTCGCGGTCTGTTTCAGCAAATTTTGGTAATCAGCCAGAGCGCGAAGGTATTTTTGATTATCACTTTCCACGTCTTCTTCTCGCAAAAATTCAAATCTCAGTTTCTTTTTCCCTTTCAACTCGACTTCTCCTAAAAACATTTTTTTAGGTCGAACCCAAATTTTATTTTCATCATTAACATCACGATATATTATTAATTGTTCTTTATTTTCCGAATGAGTAGCTTCATTCAAAAAAATATATTCTCCCCCTTTATAATGGCGATAAATTCCTTTTTTAATTTCATTCATAAATATCTACTCAGAAATTAAAATTATGTTTTTACCGCTAGTTCTTTTCTGTGGCAAAATTTAGCTTCGCTAAATTTTACTGTACAAAAAGAACAATCGCTCCTTAAAACATAATTTTAATTTCTTATCATAAACTATTCAAATTTATTCTTAATAAACTCCACCAAAGCTAAATTACGCTTATAATCCATACGCATCGGTCCTAGAATACCAAATACGCCATCTTGATTATTATGTTTGTATTTAACCATAACCGTACTCAAGAAATTACCGAACGGATTTTTGGAACCAATTAAAAATTGATTCCCGGGAGCCAAATCTTCAAAAATATCATCAATAATTTCTTCCAAACGATCAATCACCGCCGAAGCATCGCAAACCGCATCCACCTGCTTAAATTCCGGCTGAGAAAAAAGATTGGTCAAACCGGTATAGTATAGATCATTTTTATGGAAAGCCCAGAATACGGCACCGTTAGCCATCTCAGCAATTGCTTTTGCTGTTTGTTTATATGACGCTTCGTCTGACTTAAATAATTTTTCCAATACCTTAAATTCAGAATCTTTCAAATTCTTTTTCTTTACATCCTGATAATCTTCCAAAAATAACTCATAAGCGGTCTCGGTCGGAACGCGACCGGCGGAAGTATGGGGCTGATAAATATAGCCCTCTTCTTCCAGCTCCATCATCTCATTACGAACAGTCGCCGGAGAAATGTCCAGCTGATATTTTTCCACCAACACACCGGAAGAAACAGGTGTAGCGGTTTTTACATATTCACAAATAATGGTTTCCAAGAGAAATTTTTTGCGATCAGAAATCATAATATTTATCAACGATGATAGTCCTTATTATTAATAGAGGACCAACTCTTATTCCATTATAAACAAAATTAGCACTCAAGTCAAGAGAGTGCTAATAAATAAAATATCCCCTATTTCCGGACTTTTTAGAGTCCGATTGCTCGTCGATTATCAAGATGTTCTTGGTACTGTTCCGGGCTCAATATTTTTTCGGTTAGAAATCCGCGCTGAGCGCGATAAATTAAAGAATAATTGCGCGGCGGATAATCATTAATAAAACAATCGGAGATTAAATGGACCAAGCCAGCAAAAACAAATGCTAATAAAAAAATAAATACTTTCTTGTTGCGACGAAAAATAAATGCGACCAACAAAAATAGCGGCGCCAATTCCCAGGCATGAAAAAATATTCTGGTTTGATCGCTATTTAAAAATTGACGACCATGAAAAAACATCCAAAAACTGAATTGCGGACCAAAAACTAAAAAATATTCTAAAACATGATCAAGGTCGATTAAAAATCCTCCGGCAATGCCAGCGATAACTCCCAATAATGGTTTCTTGAAATAATATCCGACTGCCAAACCGCTCAAAACCGCTGCAATAAAATGAATTGATAAATGAATATATAAAGGCATAAATTTATAGATTATCTATCGCTAAAATACCAATTAAGGATATCTCTGGCAATCGGAACGGCCATCGTGCTTCCCTCGACGCCTTCTTCTATCAAAATTGTAATAACTAATTCTGGATTGTCGTAAGGTGCAAATCCGGTAAACCAAGCATGCGGGCTTTTTCTACTTGACCATTGCGCCGTTCCGGTTTTTCCCGCAACAGCAACGGGAACCGACTGTAGGGTCTGAGCGCTGCCCTGCGTAACAGTCTGTCGCATCCCTTCTCGGACAATTTCTATATTATCATTATCAACAAAATCGGAACGGATTATTTGAACGGGCATTTCTTGAATAATTTGGTTATCTTTCCCTAAAAATCCAGATACAATTTGGGGGGAATATAGCGTTCCCCCATTAGCTATCGCCGCTGTAAAATTAGCCACCTGCAACGGCGTCGTTAAAACATCACCCTGGCCAATGGCAAAATGATAAGTATCGCCGATATACCAAGATTCATTTTTTGTTTCCTTTTTCCATTCAGCTGTTGGCACAAATCCTGCCCGTTCGCCGGGGAGATCAATGCCGCTTTTCTCTCCTAAACCAAAAAGTTTAGCATACTTAATAAGTCCTTCTACTCCCAAACCCTTAAAATTTTGGTACCCGCCGCCAATATAATAGAAAAAAGTATTTACCGATTCCGCCAGAGCTTTACGCACATTAGTTATCCCGTGCCCTCCGGCCTTCCAATCGGGAAAAAACCATTCTCCATACCTCAAACCACCGCTGCTGGGGAAACTAGTCTTGTCATCAATAATTTCCTCTTGCAAAGCGCCAACGGCAAAAATGGGCTTAATCGTCGAGCCAGAAGGAAATTCACCGCTAACCGAACGATTGAATAGGGGTTTATCGGGATTATTTAAAAATAAATTGTATTCTTCCTGGCTAATTCCGCGAGCAAAAAGATTATTGTCATAAGAAGGTAAACTCACTAAAGCCATAATTCCGCCATTATTTGGATTAATTATAATTACAGAGGCCCTTTCAAGACCGGAACGACGCAAATATGACGAAACAATTTCTTCCGTTTTTTGCTGCAATTTTAAATTAAGAAATAATTGCAAATTTTTTCCGTCAACTGCGAACGCCTCATTTATAATTTTTTTCTGGCGGCCAAGTGCATCTACTTCAAAATTTTTCCTTCCGGCTATTCCCTTCAATTCTTTTTCATAAGAATATTCCAATCCCATTTTGCCGACATAATCAATAAGAGAATAATCCGGGCCCAAACTTTTTATTTCCTCATCATTTATTTTGCCGGTATAACCGAGGATATGGGCGAGAGAATTCTCTTTATTATTTTCAGCAGAAGAAACTGCGGGGAAAAGATACTCGCGACGAATTTTAGTTGACAAGAAAACCCCCGGCCATCCCTGTAATTTCAAACTAATGAGCATTGCTTTTTCATAATCAATGTCAGCCGCGACAAAAAGAGGTTGATATGATTCCAAAGAACCTCGCTTAACCATCGATAATGTTTCTTTAAGCTTATAAAAAGTGGCGTTATCGCTAATGACATCTAATCCATCATGATTAATAAAACTTTCTTCTGTATTAAAAATATCATTTTTTGAAACCGGCTCATCTTCTAAAATATGGCTTATTTGTCGTAATAAATTATCTCTAACCAGTTCATCTTTAGGCAAATCAATCGGGCGAAAATACAAAACAAAATTAGCCGTATTTTTAACCAATGGCTCAAAATCGCTAGTATAAATAATTCCTCGTTTTGGTTCGATAATTTCGGCGCGACGCCTATTGTTTTCCGACAACATGCTATAATAATCATTTTTTATTAATTGAAGCCAGGCCGAGCGTAAAGCTAAAATAGATAAAAGCAGAATACCCGCAAAAATAAAATATTTAAACCGTGAAAAATCAAAAGAACGGCTAACTATTTCTTTATTGCTAGAATCAGCCAAAAAAGACTGCTCAGTCCAATCTGTATAATAGAAAGAATCTTTTAACTGGCCAAAACGAAATTTTCCCTCTTTAATTGAAAAAGGGTCTTCTTTTCGCTCGCGCAAAGCATCAATCATTCTATTTTTGCCAATATTACTTAAAAATTTTGAGCTCATATTAATACAAAAAAATCCGACTTTATTATATATTATCGCGCTTTTTCAAGAAAGGCAACCTAATTTTATTTTTTATTTAAAAAAAATTTAACTTTTTTTCATCTTATTTATTATAAAATAAAAAAGAATTAAAAAAATAAAGAAATTATTAAAAATAAAATCACCGATTTTATTATCAATTATTTGTCCCCCGCTCCTGAATGCGGTAAAATAATAATATAAATATAAAATAATATGAAAATATTGCTAATTGAAGATGACCAAGATATTTCACAATCGTTGTCTCTATCGTTAAAGTCTTCCGGCTATATTATCGAATCGGTTGCTGATGGAGAGCGAGGATGCTTCCTCGCCCAAACCAACGAATATAGTTTGATACTCATGGATTATAATCTACCAAAAATGAATGGACGGGAAATAACGGAAAAATTAAGAAAAGAAAAAATAAACACTCCAATAATAATCCTTAGTGTCCGAGGAGAAATAAGCGATAAAGTTGATCTGCTAACTATCGGCGCCGATGATTACTTGGCCAAGCCCTTTTCATTTCCAGAACTACTCGCTCGCATTAAAGCCATTTTAAGAAGGCCGGAAGATTGGCAAGGAAATATTTTAAAATTTAAAGATATTGAGTTAGACCCCGATAAATTTTTGGTAACGAAAAGCAAACAAAGAATAGCTATGTCTACCAAAGAATTTTCTCTTTTGGAATATTTATTAATAAATAAAGGGCGAATATCTTCTCGACAAGAAATAATGGAAAGTGTTTGGGACGCCAATGCCGACCCCTTCTCCAACACCATCGAAGTCCATATAAAAAATCTGCGCCGTAAACTGGAAACTGATGGCCAAAAAATAATTTTTACTATCTCTAACCGAGGGTATAAGATAGATGAACAACGTTAAATATAAAAAAATTATTTAAAAAAATTTTAAATTTATTTCACCATTAATCAAATATAATAATATCGGCGATAAATCATCGTAATGCGGTGATAAAGGTCGATGTTGCTTAAATTAAAATCTAATTTCCGTCTATGCCTAAAAATAATATAAAGAAAAAAGATATTGCCTTGCAAAAAGAGGAAGCGGTCTTATTGGCGTCGATAGCGGCCGACGCTCTCAATCCCGGGACTCCTTGGCGCGGCTAAGGTTCCCAAAACACTTCTTATTATTAAGAAGTGTTTTTATATTCAGAACATTATTAAATATTTTATGTATTTAAAAAATAAACTTGATAATTTAATAAAACCGCAAAGCGACAACGAAGACCAAAAACGACGAGAACTGCTTTTAAATGCCTTGCTATTCTTTTCAATCTGCGGATTTGTCGTTCTGAATATTATCAGGGTTATTGACTTCCTCACTCCGCCGCGCGATCCGGGGATACCGATAATATATACATTATTAATTCTATTATTTTTTATTTTCCTTTGGTATTTATCGCGAAAAGGAAAAATAAAAACCGCGTCGCTGCTGCTTGTTATCACCTATTCTTTGCCGATGTTTTATTCTTTTCTCGTCTGGGGAGCCGACCTCCCAGCAGCAATATTATTAGCTGTATTAATCATAGCTCTATCAGGTATTTTACTGGGGACAAATCTTGTTCTAATAACAACGGCGATCATTAATTTTTTTCTAATTATTCTTACTTATCTCCATTCTTCACAAAATATGCCGATTGACGACAGTTGGCGCGGGAAAAACCATGAATTAGGAGACGCTATCGCCTACGCTGTTCTATTTTTAATTATTGCAATAATCGTCTGGCTTACTTGTCGAGAAATAAAACGAGCATTAGAAAGAGCGCGAAAAAGTGAAGCGGAGCTGAAGGAAGAACGAGACAACTTAGAAATAAAAATAATAGAAAGAACGGAAGCTCTCCATCAAGCGGAGATTGAAAAAATAAGCCAGCTATACCGTCTAGCCGAATTTGGTAGACTATCATCAGGAATATTCCATGATCTTATTAATCCCTTAACCGCAATATCCTTGAATTTAGAACAAATCAGCCATAATCCCTCCGGAGGACTGTCGGATGCAAAATCATCCTTGAACCAAGCATTATCCGCAACACACAGGATGGAAGGACTTGTCGCCGGAATCAAAAAACAAATTACACCAAACAATGAGGTGTCTATTTTTTCTATCAATGAAGAAATCGTTCAAATAATTCAACTGCTATCGTACAAAGCTCGGCGCGCCGGAATTAGAATTATTTTTGATTACAAAAACGAAATAAAGATCCAAGGTAAAGCAATCAAGCTAGGGCAAGTAATCACCAATCTACTGGCTAATGCGATTGAAGCTAGCGAAAGAAAACTAAACAAAATCGAAGAGGAGCCGAAACAAAAAGAAGTAATTATAAACTTAAAACGAGAAAAAAATGAAATAATAATAATCGTCAGCGATCAAGGAGAGGGCATCGCTCCCGAAAATATTGAAAAAATATTTAAACCCTTTTTTAGCACTAAAAACTACAATTCTTCCAAAAACCACGGTGGTCTTGGGCTGGGACTATCTTCAAGCAAAAACATAATTGAAAAAGATTTTCGAGGAAAAATAACAATCCAAAGTATTCTAGACCAAGGGACAAAATTCATTATTTCTCTACCAATAAAATGACCGATAACGAAGTATCATTATGGCCAAAATGGTTTTCAGAATCATTGCCGGCCCAAGAGAACAAAAAGATAAACATAGCTTTAAACAAAACCCTGGGTCAAGCCAATAAATTCCTTTGGGATGCTTTAAATATTTATGATGATTTCCTTGACGAAGAAGGCAAACCGGAAAACCTGCCCAAAGCCAACCGATATTACCGCCACTTTTTAAGAATATATTATTCTCTATCTCTTGACCGCGATTTCTATATTCTATTTGAAAAAATATTATCTGATTTAGATAAGGCCAATGGTGAAGAAGCTTTGCAAAAAAAGTTAAAAATAAAAAATGGGATTATTTTAATGCCCAAAAGCATCCCCTGTTATCCCGATTTATTATCTATTTCCAGAAAATCGCTGACATTATGCCTCGGCCCAATTGCAATTTTATCCCAGCTTGGGCATCGAATAAATAGAAAAAGAATTGGACTAACTATAAGATTTTTTCAATTACTGCTGGCCGCCAAACAATTATCAGATGACTCCCGGGATTGGCTTGAAGATTTAAAAAGGGGCCAAATAACTCCCGTTGTTGTTTTGTTAATCAACGAAGCTAAAAAGAGAAATATTATCTTAGATTTAAAACATCAACCGGAAATAGCAAATATACTATTTGCCGCGGAGGTTTCCCAAACGATATCAACCGATATTACCATGCTCTGCAATAAAGCCAGGTTGGAAGCCAAGAAAATAGAACTGAAGGCAAGCTCTAAATTAATAAGCAAAATAATACTCCCCTTGGAAAAAGCGGTCGGACGAGCCGCTGAATTTCGAAAGATGATTGAGTAGCTTATCCCCCGGATATTTGTCCGACGCTCGCGACGCTGGTGCCCAGCAGGGCACCGTCTAAGTTCACTTCTGATCTGTTCGAATCCAGGCGCCTTCGGCGCCATAACAAAAAAGAAGGAATTTTATTCCTTCTTTTTTGTTATGCTGCGGGACCTGGATTCGAACCAGGATAAACGGCTTCAAAGGCCGCGGTCCTACCGTTAGACGATCCCGCAATAATATTCTAACTAAAATATCCCCGCAAAAGGATATTATTAAAATAACGATATAATGTCAACCAACAATAAAATTATTTTTTATACTCGCGCATATTTTCTGACTGCAAACAAGCTGGCAATAATATTAATAAACAAAATAATCAAAAATTGAAAACCAAAAATTATTAAAAAATTATCGACAAAATAAGCCAGAATATTAACATTATAGCCGGTAAAAAATACTTCCAAATACGGTTGTAATAAAGATAAGAATGGATAAAATACCGAAATTACTATCAAGACACTAAGGAGAGAATAAATAAATGCTGAAAAAATATACGGCATGTAAATGAAAAAATTGGAAGCGCCTACCAGACGCATAATTTCTATTTCCTGTCGATGAGTATAAATGGCAACTCTGATGGCATTATAAACTACCAATAAGCTGGTTAAAATAAAAATAGAAATAATAAATAATCCGACTTCGTTAACACGCCTCGATATATTGTTTATTTTTCCTAAAATAACCGTATTATCTGAAAAATCACGCGATTCAATAATTGGATTATCAATCATTTTTAGTTCATTTATCAATAAACCCGATTCCTCAAAATTACTAGGAGCAATCGTTAGACTCGGCGACAAAGGATTTCTGCCCAACTCTTTCAAGGCGGCTAAAATTTCTTGGTTATTTTCATATTTTTCCCTGAAAGATTCCAAAGCGCTCTGTTTTGAAACATAAACCACATTCTGGACTTTATTGGAGCCGGCAATTTTTGCCTTAAGCGCCATTATTTCACTTTCAACAGTATCGGGCTTGATATAAAGACTGATATTAATTTTACTTTTAACCGTAGCTACGGCACTATCGCTTATTAATCTAACGGTAACCAAAGTATTTATAGAAAACAAAGCCAAAAGAAGAATTGTTATTGTCGCGATAGTCAGCCAACCGTTACGGACAATATCTTGAAAACTAAATTTTATGATTCTATAGAGTGATAGCATATTAGAGAATATATTTACCGTGCTCTTTATCATTAATAACCAAACCGCGATCCATAGTAATGACCCGTTTATTTAAACGATTAACTATTTCCTTATTATGGGTGACTAAAATAACCGTCGTCCCGAATTTATTAATTCTTAACAGCAAATCAATTATTTCTTGAGCATTAATTGCGTCCAAATTACCGGTTGGTTCATCGGCTAATAATATCTTAGGTTGATGAACCAAGGCGCGCGCAATCGCTACTCTTTGTTTTTCGCCGCCGGAGACCTCTCCGGGATAACGATCTTTTTTGTCTTCCAAGCCAACTATTTTTAAAACACTTGGCACTATTCTATCTATTCGGGCCGGAGAACCGCCGGAAACCTCTAAAGCAAAGGCCACGTTTTCTTCTAATGTTTTCTTGGGCAAAAGCTTAAAATCTTGAAAAATAACGCCTATTTGTCGACGCAAAAACGGCACTTCCCGTTTACTTATTTTGGTAATATCCCAATCACCAATAAAAACCGTACCGGCATCCGCTCGTTCTTCCCCGATTAAAAGACGCACCAAAGTTGTTTTTCCGGCTCCTGATTGGCCGACAATGGAAACAAATTCGCCTGGATCAATCGTAATGCTGACATTATCAAGAATTTTTATTTTATTTTTATAGGCCTTGGAAACCCCTTGGATTTTAATCATATCTTTTACTTATTCTGCATTAAACGCAAACCATAACGTATCAAATTTTCATTATCGAGAAAATTAGCATCCTTGCTCTGCGAATTAAGATTGATGGATATTATATTGCCAGTCGAAGTTTTTGTCCTGGTCATCAAACAATAACCGGCCTCATCCAAATATCCCGTTTTTGATCCGACAATTGGATACTTGTTAGAACGTAACAACTGGTTTGTATTAGTAAGAGTGTGGCTTTTTTGGGTATTGATAGTTTTAAAAGTATATCTGGCAGTAGTGCTAATTTTTTCCATTAATGGATTGCTAAAAACTTCTTTTGTTATTATAGCATAATCAAAAGGAGAACTCACGTTATTCGGCGACAATCCGCTTGGTTCGACAAATTTAGTATTAAGAGCGCCCCAACTTTTAACCGTTTCATTCATTTTTGACACAAACTGAGCGCGAGACAAACCGCTCACTCGCACCAATGTTTCAATTGCATTATTAGCCGAACCAACTAAAGTGCTATAAAGCAAATCTTCAACAGTCATTGTTTCCCCCTCGCTCACTCTTAACCGGGAAGATTCCCAGGGCTTGCAATATTCATAATTATATTTTTCATCTTGATATTTATAAGCAACGACTTTATTCAAATCTGGTTTAGTATCCAAAAAAACTCTGGTTGCCACCATTTTTGTTAAACTAGCTATTGGCAAAACACTGGATTCATTTTTTCCCCAAAGGACTCTTCCGTCTTTTTCGGAAATAATAATCGCCGCGGAAGCGGTCAAATTTGGGCTATCCGCTAACTGTGGCGTTTCTTTTTTTAAAGCCGGAATTACTGTCTTCAAGGCCTCTACTTTAACCGGAATTAAACCGGCGGAAGGAGAAGCAATTTTACCAAAAGCGACATAATCTAAATCAATCACTCGATCCGGGTGCTTGTCCCTCTCTGGACCCCAATCATTAATAGTTACATCGACAAATTTACCATTATCTAAATTGTGAACGCGCACCACCGTTCCCTTCAAAAAATCAGGAGAGGCGGCGAATAAACCATTTTTAAATTTATACCAACTAGCAGTTCCAACAGTCAAAACATCTTTGCTATACAAAACTATCACTCGGCCGGAAGTCGATTTTGTTTGAGCCGTAACATACTTTTCAGCGGGAAAATCGTGAGTTAAAAGCGGCCGCCAGATTTTTGCCATTGAATCATAAGAAAAAATCTGTTTCAAATAATTATTATCTTCATTGTATGATATTTTCAATTCCAAGGGACGGCTGGGGTCATAAAAACCTTTCGTTCTAAAAGAATACTCATAAGCCGAAGATAACGGTTGCCACTCCCAAGGCAACCCGACAGCATCGGGCAAAGTGCTTATTATTAGTTCCGCCGGCGCGGTAAAAGAATAGGGATGAAAATCAATACTTAAATTTTCCGCCGCACGCAAACCGGAAGGAAATAAAAACAATAAAAATAGAATTGAATAAAAAAATTTGTTTAATTTTAACATCATAGTATTTGTTTGACTAAAGCCATTTATTAATCTTATAATATATTTACAATTGCGGGTGTCGTATAATGGTTATTACATCAGCTTCCCAAGCTGAGGAAGGCGGTCCGATTCCGCTCACCCGCTCATTAATATTACCGCTTAAAAATGCCGAGATAGCTCAGTTGGTAGAGCAACGCACTCGTAACGCGTAGGTCAGGGGTCCGAATCCCCTTCTCGGCTCCATAATTTATTTTTTCAAAATTCTAATCAAAAAAATAACGCCACCATTTAAGGAAATTGCCAACAATTTCTTGGGGCTCCTCATCAACAGCCGCAACAACGGCTGTTTTGTTTTCAATAACAACAACTTTTTCACCCGGTTTTTTTAAATTTAAATTAAGCCGTGCCTGTTCTTCCAAGGCCTGATCCGACTGCAAATATGAAATCATCCCGTCCAATTCTTGATTTTGGTTTTCAAAATTTTTTATTTGCTCCTTAATATCATTAATTTCTTTTTCTACCAACCGCCGCTGACTATATGTTCGGGCCAAAGGGAAAATTATCATAAGCAAAAACCCCAAACCAATAATAGCCAAAAATCTTTGACTTGAAACTAATCGATATAAAAAATTGTGCGGTTGCGGTAAAGAATCTGCAGATATCCGCCGCATATTTTTTCGCTCTTTTATCATTGTTATATTATAGCACAAAAAAAATAACGCCCGAAACAGGCGTTATAAAAAAATAAGAACCTTTTATCTCACTTTGGGAGTAACCCAAAAACCCATATATTTACCGAGCATTAATCGAATCTGGGATTCAAGACAAGGAATGGCACCAAAAATAACGATAGAAAAAGGAACAAATATCCATTCCAAGGTCATAAAAACTTTTTTCCAAAATTTATATTTTTTTGGTCTTTTCGGTAAAAGCAAAGATGAAATAACTGCCGACAAAACAAGGCCAATCATCGCAATATTCATTAAGGTCTGCGTTATCGCGGGTAAGTTGCCCGACAAAACCGTAGAATTAAAACGATCGCCTCCCAACAACATCGGCAACCAGCCGATAACGGCGATAATTAGAGCATTCGTCGCCCAGGCATGAAAACCATAAATCTGAATAAAAATATGCCCGGCAATCGCCCCTCGATCAAAGCCCTTATTATTCCAGCGTTTTGCTGCATTAAACAATAAATAAGGAATATTTTCTCCACCCCAGGCCCAGCGACGCTGCTGTTTATATAAATTCCCGGCAGTTTTTAATATTCCCTGGTCTGTAGTAACATCCATCGAAACCTCAAAATGTAAGGGCTCAACTCGATAATGGCCGTTATAATGCATTAAACAATGCCAAAAAATTCTAGCATCTTCCGAAACATTTGTTGTTGACCAAAATCCTATTTCCGATAAAGCGCGCCAGGTCATGGAGTGGGAAGAATATGTCACTAAACTTTCTTGGCGAATTTGCATAATCATCTGCCAAAAAGTATTGGAAGAAGCAACGATACGCGAAAAGAAAGGGGCATCCCAAATGTTATTATGATAAACAGGAACCGGTTGATAGCTAGCATGATAAGGATCGGAAACTGTTAGAAACTTATAGGTCAAAGCAAAAAAATATCCCGGAATAACCACTGTATCAATATCAAAAACACTCACCAACAATCTATCTTGATTAATTTTCTCGGGCAATATAATTTCTTTTTCTACTATTTTAGCCGCCCAGGCCTGATTAGCTCCCTTGACTTTCATCTCGCCCAATAATCCATCCGGATGAAGAGTAACTAAAAAACGTCCGAATTTAGAACCAAATTCCGCCTTAATGTCTTCGGCTCTTTTTTTTGCCTCTTCAATCCCGCCACGCTCTTCAATTGTCAACGCTACAATCATATTTTCAACCGGGAAACCATCATTAACTAGGCCCATTAAACATTCACGAATTATTTCTGTGCTTTCTTTGTAGGTCGGAAGAATGATTAACTGTCGAACATCCTGCCATTTTAAACCGCTTGCGGATAAAGAATCTGATGCTGCCTCTTTCTGTCTTATTTCGGCAACTTGTAAATCCTCGCATTTCTTGAGCCAATCGGTCCTTAAGCCCTTTTTCAAACGGCGATAAGAAGTAATCAAAAAAATAGCCATATAAATCACCAAAAGCAACCAATAAACATCAAAGGCAATAATAAAATAAGCCACCCAAACCGGCTTGAAGTAAGACAAAATAGCTAATACTATTATGGTAATCAAAGAAAAAGCTCCTGGTAAAATTTCTAAAATCCTATATATTTTCCGATCCCGCCCTCCCAATTCTGTCGCACGACTTACTTTCAAGCAATCAATCGGTCCTTGCGGCGACTGGCAATCTTCATCTAAATTTTTATCTGTTTTTTCATTCATACCTATAAACATTAATTTAATACGCCCCTTCTTTTTAGCTCAAAAAAGCATTGAGCGCAAGCATTGACATCAAAAACGGCATCGTGGGCATCGGAAAAACCAGTTTTAAAAAGAAATGAATATAATTCGGTCAAATTGGGCCATTTATAACCGCCACGACCATTAGGAATCTTAACAAAATTAACACTGGACCGCATGGTGCAAATTTTTTCCGCTCCGGAAAGATAATTATCCATTTTCTCTCTCAATAATTCGGAACCGACTATTTTTTCATCAAAATCAATATTATGCGCGACTAAACACGCGGCACTCTTAACATCGCTAGAAAATTCTTCTAACGCCTTCCTCAAATTAACGCCCTCTTTCATCGCTCTTTCTTGGCTAATGCGATGGATTTTAGCCGATTCTGGAGGAATAATAAAACCTTCCGGCTTAATAATATAACTGCGACTCCCCCAATGATTACCTTCAGCATCATACATGCTCCAGGCAATTTGGACTATTCTGGGCCAATTCAAAAAATCATCAAGCGGCGCTTGATAATTTTTGGGCAAACCGGTAGTTTCGGTATCAAAAAAAAGATACATAAACAAATTAAAAATTATTATTGGAAATAATTACATCTTCTCCTTCAAGCAAATCTTTTTCTTCATAAGAATTTTTGAGAGCAGAATAATTATCGGGTACGACAATTTTTTTCTTTATTTCCCTTCCTCGCCAATCGATTGGCTTGGCATCTTTCAGGGCACTGAGAGAAATCGCCGGAACATCAACCTCTTTCGACGATTTTTCTAATATTAATTTTTCTTTTTCTTTTGCCACGCGTCTATTTTCCAACTCTAATCGCTTTTCTTCCTTCTTTTTACTTAAACATTCTCGACAATATACCGGACGAACACCATCAGGGATAAAAGCAATAACTGTTTTTTGCCCGCATTCAGAACAAATGGCTTCGTGGCCATCTTTAACGACAGCTTGAGGAGCTGCTTTAAAAATAGAATCAGGACGCGCTGCTATTAAGGGTTTTTTCTTAATTTCATTTTTTAAAGCAAAAGAAGAATCAGAAGAAACTTTAGATGAAGATGGCGCGGAAATAAGTTGTTCAGGAACGGCTTTATAAGGAGCTTTTGCTTTTCCCGTCGAAGATTCTATGCTCTCTCCATAATTTTCATGCCAACGCATAATTTTTTCTTCGACTTCCTCTCTCTGCGAGGCATACATTTTTCTTGAATAATCAATAACTTTTTGGCTATTGCCAGTTTTTTCCTCTTCGCGCAGAGGAGGAAGACCTTTGGCCGAAAAAGGCGAAGAAGAAATTCCGTCAATCATTAATTTCAAATACATTTCGTATTTGGGCAAATTAACAATATCCTCTTCGGTAAATGTTGGCGTAAATTCTTTAACCAATTCTTCGGCATCAGCGGCACCGACACGAAAAACAACCATTGTGCCAACATTGCCGAAAACTGCCGGTTTAACCTTCTCGCTCAATTGTTCAATATATTGATGGGCCAAAATAAGACTCAAACGATATTTGCGCGCTTCCGATAAAATATTAGCGAAACTATCGGTAGAAAAATTTTGAAATTCATCAATATATAGAAAAAAATCACGACGTTCTTTTTCCGGAACATCAACTCTGCTCATTGCCGCCAATTGAATTTTGGTAATCATCATTGCTCCCAAAAGAGCAGAATTATCTTCACCGATACGACCCTTAGAAAGATTCATTACTAATATTTTGCCATTATCCATAATATCACGGATATCAATAGCGGACTTTACCTGGCCGATAATATTCCTCATCAAGGAACTGGATAAAAATTGACCAACCTTATTTTGAATAGGAGAAACCGCTTCGGAAGCAAATTTATCGGCATAACCGGAAAATTCTTTCTCCCAGAAAGCTTTAACAACCGGATCCTTGATGTTGGCGACGACCCGTTTACGATAATTTTTATCAGACAACATGCGGACAACACCCAAAATAGTAGACCCGGGGAAATCCAAAATAGCCAAAATTGCATTACGCAAAATATATTCCAAACGAGGCCCCCAAGAATCGGCCCACAATTTTTGGAATACTCCAATCAAACCCGAAGCGACCAAATGGCGCAAATGCGGTTCAACCTGTTCTACAACATTAAAAGCAATCGGGAAATTAATATCAGACGGATTAAAATAAACCACGTCTTTTATCCTATTTTCAGGAATAAATTCAATTATTTTTTCCGCCAAATCACCATGTGGATCAACGACCGCCACGCCATGCCCGGTGCGAATATCGTCAATAATCATATTCTCCAAAATCGTCGATTTTCCCATACCAGTTTTCCCAATCAAATACATATGCCGACGACGATCGTCGGTTTTAATTCCGAATTTTCTAAATTCATTGCGATAAGTTGTTTGGGCAAATAGCGCGATATCTTTCATAATCCAAACTATTTTATTTATCTTTTTTCTCCATTAAAAGTTAGCTTGCTCTTCAACTCCATTTAATTGATTAGCAAAGGAATCAGTGTAATTTTTGGCATAATTAACTACCGATTGTAAAGAAATTGCGCCAATGATAATTGCTATAACCAGAATAATCCATTTTAAATTATTAAAAATTCTCTGCCAAAAATAATATTTTTTAATATATTTGACCGATTTCAAAATATCTCGATTAATCTCCAGAATTTCTTCCAGCTGATTTTCAAATTTATTTTTCTCATCCCCAACAATTTTCTTTTTTTCGGACATAATAATATTTTAACCGCGAACCTCGCAAATATCGGCATAATCTTTACCGATGACCGCAAAAGATTCCATCTCTTTATCGCTATAGGAGGGGAGGGCTTGATAATTTTTATCAACCAACTCGGTGTCGGACTTAAATTTCTGAAGATACCATTTCTTTGCTCCTTTTATTATTTTGCCCATATCAACAAAATCATCCTCAATCAAAAGTCCGGGAACAACCGTTGTCCTAAACTCATAGGGCAAACCACTGTTCATTATAATTTTAACACTTTTTTTAATATTATTACAGTTTACTGCCGCACCGACGACTGATTCATATTTCTCCAAAGGCGCCTTCAAATCCATGGCAATATAATCAATTAATTTTTCATTTATCAGCTTTTCCAACATATCGGGATTTGTCCCATTAGAATCAAGCTTCACCAAATAACCCAAAGATTTTATTTTTTTAATAAAATCCGGCAAATCATGATGAAGTGTTGGCTCTCCGCCAGTAATGACTACCCCGTCCAAACGGCCGATTCTATTCTCCAAAAAAAGAAAAAGGTCTTTTTGATCAATGATCGGAAAACCTTTTTCTTTTTTATTTTTCCCGTCCAAACCCCCATCGGGCCAGACAAGCATGGGATTATAGCAATACCGGCAACGGAAATTACAACCTTGAGTAAAGATTATAGCCGCCAAATGTTCGGGGTAGTCTAGAAGAGTTAATTTTTCTAGACCACCAATAATCATATTATTAAGATAAGGTTTTAAAAGTTTTTCGATCTTTATATTCCGATGATTTCCCCGGATTATAATTCTTTACCGGTGTTAACCAACCAACAACACGACTATAAACTATGCACTCCTGTCTTTGTATTTGTGTCGGACTCATATGTTTAATCATAATTACATACTAATCCCTTGATAATTATATCCGGCAATAGCATATAATTTAATAATATTATAAATAAATTAAATTTAAATTACAATTCTTGATTTAAGCTTCAATTTTTTGAGAATCGGTTGTTTTTTCTTGATAACCAATTTCTGCATCGCATTTCGGACAATATTTATGTTCTCCGGCAAGGTATCCATGCTTCGGACAAATAGAAAAAGTGGGGGTAATAGTAAAGTATGGCAATCGATAATTATCAACTATTTTTTTTACCAAACTCTTGGCCGCCTCACCGCTAGGCAAACGTTCACCCAAATAACCGTGCAATACGGTACCGCCGGTATACTTGATTTGCAAATCATCTTGCAAGTCTAAAGCGGAAAAAATATCATCGGTATAACTCACATGAAGATGGGTAGAATTAGTATAATAAGGGTCGGCTCCATTTTTAACCGCTTCGGTGTTTGCCGAAATAATCCCCGGATATAGCTGTTGATCTTTCTTGGCAAAACGATAAGTACACCCTTCTCCCGGAGTAGCTTCTAAATTATAAAGATTGTTGGTTTCATTCTGAAAATCCATTAATTTATTTCTCATGAAATCTAACATTTCAGCGGCGAAAGCGTGCCCTTCCGGGGTGGAAATATCTTTGCCCATCAAATTCAAGGCCGCCTCATTCATGCCATTAAGGCCGATTGTCGAAAAATGATTTTTCCAATAAGAACCAAAACGTTCTCTTATCCCATCAAGATAGTACATCGAATAAGGATAAAGCCGGTCTTCCGTGAATTTCTCAATAATTTTACGCTTTATTTCTAAGCTTTCTTTGGCTAATTCCATTAAATCAACAACCCGGCTCTTAAAATCATCAATATCTTTTGCTAAATAACCGATGCGCGCCAAATTAATAGTCACGACACCCAAAGAACCGGTTAAGGGATTAGCGCCGAATAATCCGCCGCCGCGCTTTCTTAATTCTCGATTGTCCAATCTTAATCGGCAACACATTGAGCGAGCGTCATCGCGGTTCATATCAGAATTAACAAAATTGGAAAAATAAGGAATACCATACTTGGCAGTCATTTCCCAAACAGTTTTTAATGATTCCCGATTCCAATCAAATTCTTTATCAATACAATATGTCGGAATCGGAAAACCAAAGACGCGCCCGGTGGAATCGCCTTCCAGCATTACTTCAGCAAAAGCAGAATTAAACATATCCATTTCTTTCTGAAAATCTTTATATTTTTCCGGACGAACTTCGCCGCCAATAATGACATTCTCCTCGCCAATCATCGGAGACGGAGTGACATCTAAAGTAATATTGGTAAATGGAGTTTGAAAACCGACACGTGTCGGGACATTAATGTTAAACATGAATTCTTGCAAACCCTGTTTAACATCTTTAAAACTTAAATTATCATAACGAATAAAAGGAGCCAGATAAGTATCAAAATTAGAAAAGGCCTGAGCGCCAGCCGCTTCTCCTTGCATTGTATAGAAAAAATTTATTATCTGACCGAGGGCGCTTCTAAAATGCTTCGGCGGATTACTTTGAACCTTTTCATCAACGCCGCGAAAACCGCGAATTAATAAATCCTTCAAATCCCAACCGCAACAATACGGAGCCAACAAACCCAAATCATGAATATGCATATCACCATTAATATGGGCCTGACGAATATTTTCCGGATACATTTTATTCAACCAATACCGGGCGGAAATGGAAGAGGCAATATAGTTATTTAAGCCCTGAACCGAAAAGCTCATATTACTATTTTCTTTTAAGCGCCAATCCGCTCTTCCTAAGTAATCCTCCATGAGTTTGTCGTCGGAAGTAACCTTATTAATGTCCCGTAATTGTCGGTGTTGCTCGCGATAAAGAATATATGCCTTGGCGATGCCGATCAGCTTATTTTCAATCAAAACCTCTTCGACAATATCCTGTATTTCCTCCACTGCCAAAATACTGTTCTTATGAAATTTTTTATTCAGTTTCATTACCACTTGATCGGACAATTTCTTCGCAAGATGACGATCGTCTATATCCGCTGACAAAGCAGCTTTATAAATAGCCGCGGCAATCTTATCTTGGTCAAATTCGAAAATTTCACCCGACCGCTTGATTATTTTGCTGATAGTTTCTGACATAATTTTAATAATAATTGAAAGTAAATCAGGAATGATTATTTTTTTCTTTTATTAATTTATTTAATTCTTTTCTAAATTCATGGGCATCCTTGAAAGATTCATAAACCGAGGCATAACGGATATAGGCAATAGGGTCAATTTTTTTTAAATTTCTCATTACTGCTTGTCCAATCTGATTAGATGTTATCTCTGTTTTATTAATTCTTTGCAAATCTCTTTCAATCGAATGAATCAGTTTTTTGAATCTGTCTTCCGTTATCGGTCTTTTTTCACAAGCTCTCTTTAACCCTCCTATTAATTTATCGCGACTGTAAGACTCTCTTCGGCCATCGCGCTTAACAATAGTTAAATCTAATAATTCTATTTCTTCATAAGTCGAAAAACGAAAACCGCACTTTAAACACTCCCGGCGGCGGCGGATAGAGAGACCGTCCGGCGCAACACGAGAATCAACTACTTTAGTGTCTAAAAAATAGCAGATTGGGCACTTCATAAATATTGACAATTCTTAAAAATCCTATATTTTGTGGCCTTTTAAATTTTTTGACCACTAAATGTTGTGTCTATAAACATTTTAACAAAATTTTATCTCTTGGTCAATTTAGCTAATTTTTATAAAAATATGTCTAAAATTTAAAGTTATCCACAGATTTTATTAAAAATTATTTAATTAAAAAATAACAAAACCCCCGAACTCTTATCCGGGGGTTGAAATAACTAATTTTATTATAACAATAGGGCTACCCCATCTTTTTACGAATAAAGGCCGGAATACTGAGATCATCCTCTTCGTCAATCGGTTTCTCGGCTTTTTTTTCTAAAGCGGGTTTAAGAGGAATACTTTTAAAAACCGAAAACTTGCTCTTATCTTTGTCGGCTTCTTTCTTTATATTTTGTTCTTCTTCATTATTTTCCTTAATAAAGGCGTTGGGAGTATAAGTTTTAACAACATCGCTCTTTAAGATTTCTCCTTGACCATCAAAACCGGTGGCAACAACTGTTATCTTAATAGAATCTTTCATTTTTTCGTCAATCACCGCACCAAAAATAATCTTAGCATCTTCATCCGCCGCAGAAGTAATAACTTTAGCCGCTTCGCTCACTTCGGTCATGCTTAAATCCGGACCGCCCGTAATTGTAAATACAATGCCATGGGCGCCATCAATGGACATATCTAGGAGATTGGAGTTAATTGCCCCCTTGGCGGCCTCTACGGCCCGATTTTCGCCTGTCGCTTGTCCAATCCCCATCAAGGCCGAACCGGCATTAGCCATCACTGCTTTAACATCGGCAAAATCGGCATTAATAATTCCCGGAACGGTAATAATTTCGGCAATTCCTTGAACCCCCTGACGCAAAACGTCATCCGCGCTCTTAAAGGCATCCAAAAGAGAGGTTTTTTTATCGATCACCTGCAACAATTTATCATTAGAAATAGTAATAATGGTGTCAACTTTATCCGCTAGTTCTGTGTAAGCGCGGTCCGCTATACTGCGACGCTGTCCGCCCTCAAACATAAAAGGCCTGGTAACAACCGCAACAGTTAAAGCCCCCAGTTCTTTGGCGATTTGAGCAATAACAGGCGAAGCGCCGGAACCAGTCCCGCCGCCAAGACCGCAAGTAACAAAAACCATATCGCAACCCTTAAGCGCTTCTTTGATTTCATTTTGAGATTCTTCGGCCGCCCCCTTCCCTAAATCAGGATTCATTCCAGCGCCCAAGCCCCTGGTGACTGTTTTGCCAATATGAATCTTTTCATTGGCTTTATTAAAATGAAGGGCCTGAACATCGGTATTAATAGCGACAAAACCGACACCCTTAATACCGCTGGCGACCATTCTATTAATGGCGCTCCCGCCGCCGCCGCCGACACCGACGACTTTTATTTTTGCAAAAGTTTCAATTTCTGGTTTTACTTCGGCCATAGAATTATTCTATAAAATTATTTGGGCATGATCTTATTCCAAAGACCGTTAACTTTTTCTAAGATTCCTCCCAATTTCTTGAATTTATTATCACTAACACTCTCCGAATTAAAATTAACTCCCCAAAGCACTAATCCGAGAGCAGTTAAAAATTCGGGATTTTTAACTTTATCAATCACAACATTGATGTTTTTTGCCAAACCAAGAGCGGCCGGCAAACGAAGTTTTTTCTTAGTGGCCTCAACCAATCCCGCCAACTCAGAGCCGCCGCCCACAAAAATTACTCCTGCCGGAAGCATGCCAGAACGATCTATCTTTTTAAATTCTCCGTCTATTTTTTCAAAAATTTCTTCAACGCGAGCATTGATTATTTCCGCGACATATTTTCTTGAAACCAAGCTAATATCATCATTGATTTCCTCCTGTTTAACCAATTCTGAAATATCAACCTCGTCTTTCTTGTCTATTTCATCCGGAACAGCTGTTCCATATTCACGCTTTACTCTTTCCGCCAAATTAATTGGACAACGCAAACCGATGGCAATATCGGCAGTGATATGTTCGGCGCCAATCGGCAAAACAGCGGTATGAATTAAATTACGTTCTTCATAAACCGCCAATGAAGTAGTCGAAGAACCTAAATTTATCAAAGCAACGCCCAATTCTTTTTGTTTACTGCTTAACACTGCTTCAGCAGCAGCTAAAGGAGCGATAATCAAATCCTCTATTTCTAGCCCGGTACGATAAATAGCTTTAGTTAAATTTTTAATCTGAGTACTTAAACCCTGAATAATTAAAGTTTCTACTTCTAATCTAATACCATTCATGCCAATCGGATCTTTAACATCGCTCTGATTATCAACTCCGAACTTAATCGGAATAACGTGCAATATTTCATAATTAACCGGAACCGCCAAAGCTCTTGCCGCCTCAATCGCCCGATTAACATCGTTTTCGTTTATCTCTCCGTCGCTACGACCGACAGCCACTACTCCTTTAGAACGTTCACATTTGATGTGGGGATCGTTAATGCTTACCCAGACACGAGAAATCGGCACGCCAACCAAGCGTTCCGCTTTTTCCAAGACAGCCGAAATTGAAGAGGTCGCCTCTTCAATACTATTAACAATACCGCGATTAACTCCGGCAGTTGGGCCGGAAACTGCTCCGATAATCTGCAACTCTTCCCCGGTAGGGCCGGCGATTTTTTGACCGACAACCAGCCGAATTGAAGTAGAGCCGATATCAAGACCGGCAATTACATTATCTTTCATAAAAATATAATAAAAACAGCTATAAACAAGTCTATTCTTATTATACAAAATTTATCAAAATTTAACAAATATTTATCGGCCCATTGATAATAATTCAAAAAAATTGTATTATTGAAGTATCAATAATTAACAAAAATATGAAGAAAAAATTAATCATTTTCGGCATTGTCTTGATTGCGGCCATTTCTCTGCCCGTGCTGGTTGCCAAGGGACAAATGAGTTTATGG
>Ga0265294_10002364_pt1 | contig 24796 bp, 20 predicted proteins | sample MunlanPumphouse3_FD_192504 | JGI IMG/M metagenome (GOLD analysis project Ga0265294, IMG submission 192504) | Groundwater microbial communities from a municipal landfill in Southern Ontario, Canada - Pumphouse #3 | ecosystem: Environmental > Aquatic > Deep subsurface > Groundwater | place... | reverse complement strand
GCTGATTATCTGATAGATGGAGCATCAGCCATAGCATTAAAATCAGGCATCAGTCAAAGGGTTATCGGCGTAACAATAGTAGCTTTCGGTACAAGTTTACCGGAGCTTATTACGTCAATAATAGCAGCTTTTAAAAAAGAAGCTGATATTGCGATAGGCAACGTAGTAGGGTCAAACATATTTAACATATTTGGAATTATCGGTATATCATCAACAGTATCTCCAATAAGTATGGACTGGAGCATATTCAGGTCTGATTATATTTGGATGTGTGTAATTGCGACTATATTATTTATTTTCACTACGGCGGCAAAGAAGCTTGTTTTAGGACGTGCCTATGGTTTAATGTTTATAATTTTATATTTGGTTTATATTGCGATGCTTGTATTCACTCATTAAATCTATTCATTATTTGTTATACTGATATTAAGAGGCTAATAAATCTACGATTTAGAATTATGAAAAAAAAAATTTCAAATAAATGTTTGTAATATAAAAAAAAGTAGTACTTTTGCAGACTTAAAATTTAGCACGACAAAACCGGAGAGGTGGGTGAGTGGCTGAAACCAACAGTTTGCTAAACTGTCGTACTCGTAAGGGTACCGGGGGTTCGAATCCCCCCTTCTCCGCCGCACTTGCGGGGTATAGCGTAGTCCGGCTATCGCGCCTGCTTTGGGAGCAGGAGGTCGCAGGTTCAAATCCTGCTACCCCGACTGAAGAGACTGACAAATTTGTCAGTCTCTTTTTTGTGTCTTATTTCAACATAGCCATTTTAAATCTCGAAGTTTATCATTTTATTCCAAAAATACAACTATCTTTGCACTTTATATTAAAATGACAGACGAATTGAAAAACTCACGGACAAATTGTTATTTTTTATCAGACTTCCATCTTGGAATTCCAGACGAGGCTTCCTCGCTTGCCCGTGAACGTTTAATCATCAAATTTTTTGATGAAATAAAAGATGATGCTGCAAAAATATTCCTTGTTGGCGACATCTTTGACTTTTGGTTTGAGTATTCCAAAGTCGTTCCAAAAGGATTTGTCAGGATATTAGCAAAAATTGCAGAGCTTACAGATGCCGGCATAGAAGTACATCTTTTTAAAGGAAATCACGATTTATGGGAAAAAAGCTACCTTAAATCCGAAATCGGCGTTATTTATCACAGAAAACCTGAAATTATCGAATGTAACGGTAAAAAAATACACATTGCACATGGTGACGGACTCGGTCCTGACGACTTTTTTTACAAATTGCTTCTACGAATCTTTGAAGGACGATTTAATCGCCTGTTATTCAAATGGATACACCCTGACATCGGAGTCAGATTCGGCTTATTGTTATCTAACAAGCATCGTTATACAAAACGTTATCTTACCGGAAAAGATAAAAACATAATAGCCGAAAACGAGTTACTTTATAAATATGCTTCCGATATAGCACGTAAAAATCCTGACATTGACTATTTAATTTATGGGCATCGTCATATTCCATTAACTAAAGAATTAAACAACGGCAAACTTTTTGTTCTGCTTGGCGACTGGATAATGAATTATACTTACGGCATTATAGACGAAACCGGCAATTTTTATCTTAAAAAATACGAATCCTAATCACCATTATTGCTAACATATAACAAATTTCATCATATAAATTTTTTATTAACACTTTAAATATTTTTGTAATGATTCAGACCATTTTAGACAATGATTTTTACAAATTTACAATGCAAAAGGCTACAATTAACTTGTTTCCTCATGCAATTGTCAAATATCAATTCATAAACAGAGGAAAAACAAAATTTCCGGATGGTTTTGACAAGATATTGCTTGAAAACATTAAAGAGATGCAGGCATTAAAGCTCACAAAAGAGGAGAAGCAATTTTTAAGATCTCGTTGTTATTTTCTTGATCCTGCATATATAGATTTTCTTGCCGGTTATCGTTTTGATGCCGATGAAGTTAGTGTTAACCAACAAGATGGTGATTTATCGGTATTTATAGAAGGTTATTGGTACAGGACTATTTTATGGGAAGTTCCTTTAATGGCATTAATTTCCGAGTTATATTTTCACATCACCGGAGAGCCTATTCTGCCGGAGAATGTCATTCAGGAGAATGCAGACCAGAAGATGAAGTTTTATCAATCTCTCAACGTCAGAGTTTCCGACTTTGGTACTCGCCGCCGTTATTCATATCACAATCATGATAAAATAATTCAGACATTAAAAAATTATGCTCCGAATACATTTTTAGGAACTTCCAACGTACATTTTGCACAAAAGTACGATGTTAGCCCCATGGGTACACAGGCTCACGAATGGTTCATGTTTCACGCCGCAAAATACGGCTTTAAAATGGCTACCCAATTTGCATTAGAACATTGGATAGACATTTACCGCGGCGACCTTGGCATTGCACTATCCGACACTTTTACTTCCGATTTATTTTTCAAGCATTTCGACACTAAATTTGCCAAACTGTTTGACGGTGTCCGTCACGACTCCGGCGACCCGATACTATTTGCCAACAAAACTATTTCGCATTATAAAAAATTAGGCATAGACCCAACAACAAAAGCAATCGTCTTCTCCGACTCATTAGTCCCTGAAAAAGTAAAAGAAATAAGAGACTTTTGCAACGGAAAAATCAGAATATCATTCGGCATCGGCACAAACTTTACCAATGACGTAGGTGTAACACCGTTGAATATTGTAATCAAGATGGTTGCCGCCAAACCGGAAGGCTGTAACTGGGTAAACACCATAAAATTGTCGGATTCGGAAACTAAATACACCGGAGACCCCGCAACAATAGAATTGTGCAAAAGAGTAATAAACACTTAGCATGAAATATGTTATTTCAATAATAGCTATAACCATAGCCATATCTTTTAACTGTATGGCACAAGACCAACATAATCAGTGGTTTACACCCAATGATTCTTTGACCTTGAATTTTCATTCTCATATCAGCTCTATTGGAAAAAACGTTCAATCCAAAGATATTGATGCTGTAACCGACGAATTTGACTCTCTATTATTATCAAATAAAATTAACGACTTTTACATATCACAAATATGTAATATTTTGAATTATTATGTGACGAAAAAAGCAAAAATCGCCAACTATTATGATGTAATCAGCTCATTTAGAGCAATGTTGTCGGCAGATTTTTCGGAAGAAGACTGCAAAAGCTGGGTGTCATCGATTATAGAAATTGAGCCGGCTTCGATTTTTATTGCCGGGTGGAGAGATTTTTTCAAAAACAAAACTATTTCGGCAACCACATCTTTTCATTGGGAAATAGCACAGGCAAGCCGCATATCATTAGATTATACCGACAACATTCTTTATATTAATATTGAAGATGCAAAACTGCAATGTCCTGTCAATGACAGCATTATAATATACAACACTTCCGGCAGAATAAACTTTTACGACAAAAAATGGTATGGCAGCAAAGGCAAAATAAATTGGCAAAAAGCAGGTCTTGATACCTCCATTGTTTATGTTACTTTGCCACCACATTTTACAGCATCTTTAGACAATGTATATATCACTATTGATTCTGTACTTTTATATCATAAAGATTATTTTGCGGGCAATGCCTATTCAGGTTCGATAACCGACAGATGCGTGCAAGGTGCTAATAAAGACAACTCACGATTTCCAAAATTTCAACCATACAGCAATCAGACAGAGATAGTAAACCTTTATCCTGATGTAAACTTTTTTGGAGGATTTGCTCTTGAAGGTAATAGAATTATCGGCACTGCAAGCTCCGGCGAAGATGCGCAAATAACGTTTTTTTATAATGACACAGCCTTTATCTATCTATCATCTAAACGTTTCAATATCAGTCCCGATAATTTTTCGTCAAATTCCACTGAAGTAGAAATCATTACTCGCCGTGACACTATATCGCACAATAACTCTGCCATAAATTACAGAACAGATAAAAATCAATTAACCATAACCCGTGACCCTAACGATGCAGGGTCGCAACCTTTTGTCAGCATCTATCACAAACTGAACATTTTCAGTGACGAAATAAATTGGAACATCGGGAGTGATTATTTAAAATTTTCTGCCACAAGTACTTTTGCCAAAGAAGGAGATGCCTTTTTCGAATCATGGAACTTTTTCTCTAAAAAACGTTTCAGACAATTTGAAACCGCTGACGGCAAAAATTCCATAATTACAGTTTTAAGATACGCAAAAAAATATAGCACTGAATTTTCTTTAGATGATTTTGTATGGTTCTGCAAGATGGGGTATGCGCAGGTAAAAACAGAAATACTTAATCTTGCCGACTTAGGAGTTATCACTTACGACCCTGATACCGAAAGAATTACAGTAACGCAGAAATTATATGACTACGTCAATGCCTATAACGAAAAAATTGATTATGACATACTGACAATGTCTTCGCATATTGTTAATGACGACAACGCCGTGCTATCTCTCAAAGACGATATTTTAACGCTAAAAGGCGTTGAATCAGTTACTTTCAGTAGGAAAGACAATGTAATTCTATTTCCTGACAGTCAGACTCTTCATGTAAAAAATGACATGAACATGGAATTTTCAGGCTATCTGCAAGCCGGATTAATAGATTTTTTCGTAAAATTCGGACGTTTTAATTATTCAAGGTTCGACATGAATTTATCGCAGATAGACTCTCTGTTGTTCTATGTTGCTACAGATAAAATCGACAGCAGAGGGCGAGTAATTGTTGATAAAATACAATCTCCCATACGAGATTTATCCGGCGTACTCGAAATAAACAAGTCATTCAATAAATCCGGAAATTCTGACGACTATCCTGAATATCCTATATTCACATGCACAGACTCCGCTTTTATATATTATGATTCTCCCAACATTTGTGACGGAGTTTATAATCATGAGCGTTTTTACTTTTTGCTTGACCCGTTTTCTATTGACAGTTTACAAACTTTTGTTCCTGATCACGTTTCATTCGCCGGGACTTGCGTGTCGGGAGGCATTTTTGAAGATTTCAGACAGCCTATAACTATTTTACCCAACAAATCGTTAGGTTTCACGCATCAGCTTCCGGACAGTGGTTATGCAATTTATGGTGGCAAAGGCAGGTTCTACAATACGATTTCGCTCAGCAACGAATGTTTTCGCGGCAGCGGACAACTTGATTATTTGACTGCCGAATTAAAATCCGAAGATTTCGTTTTCTTCCCTGATTCTGCAAACGCCGTTGTTGAGCGAGTAGTAATTGAAGAGCAGGTAAGTCCGATAGAATATCCGTATATTGAAGGTTCAAGCTCTTTTATGCACTGGGATGTCGAACCTAATGTGATGACATTCAACACGCTGACATCAGACCCTTATTATCTGTACCACGATTTTGTGGCTTTAAAAGGCAAGCTGTATTATTCGCCGGAGATAATAAGAGGCAGTGGCAACATAATCAACGGTTTAGGCAATATTTCATCTGATGATTATCATTTCAAACTATGGAGTTTTAGTGCCGACAACACAGATTTTTCATATTATCTGCCTGACAATAAACACACTTCTGTTGATGCTTTAGCATACAACCTCAATATGGACGTAAAAACTAAAGTCGGAAATTTCAATGCCAACGATGAAAAAACATCTATCATCAACTTCAACGAGAATGCTTATACTGTAAACTATGCCAACTATTTATGGGACATCAACAAGAATAAACTGATACTTGGCAGTCCGCAAAACTTTCCACCACACACACATGACTCATCACTTTTCCGTATTCTTGATTTACCTCCGGAGGGAGCTACGGCAATTGCACAAAGCAAGAAAGCTAAAGGATTGCAATTCAACACTATCGCAGGTGAATTTAACTGTGAAACAAATTTATTATCTTTCAATGGCGTAGAGTATATTATCGTTTCGGATGCTTCCATCATGCCTGTAGACAAATCGGTCATAATAACTTCCGGTGGTGGTATGATGCCAATAAATAACGCTTTTGCGATATACAACATCAAAGAAAAACATCATTTATTTTATTCTACAAATGCCAACATTCAGTCAAGAGAGGTTTTTACCGGTTCCGGCTATTACGACTATAAAGACAACAAAGGCAACGTCACTATAGTATTTGTAGAGAGTATGAGTAGTAATGCAGACAAAGTCACGGCTAAAGCCATTATTCCGGAGTTAAATCCGTTGCCGCTCAATGCTGTTGTCGATTTTCAAGGCACACTCAGCATGTCTAATTTAAGCAAAGAATTAGAGTTAAAAGGCTTTTACCACGTCAAACAGCCGTGTTTTGACAACGAGACGTGGGTGCAATTTGCATACAGCACTAATCCTCAAGACCTTACATTACCTATCAACAAACAATTTTTATCAAAGGACGGCAAAGAGATACAAGCCGGGGTGATGTTTTCAAATCCGGGAGCCATCATATATCCTGCTTTCATATCGACAAAAAACAAAATTCCTGATTTTCCGATAATCAACGTAGGAGGGCTTCTTCGTTTTAATGGCAACAAATACACGGTAACAGACGACAGCAAGACTTACGCTGTCAACGACACACGCCATGTAACGCTTGACGTAGAAAGATGTCTGCTTGAAGGCTCCGACATACTGCATTTTCTCGAAACGAAAAGCAGATTTAACTTCAATACAGCCGGAAGTTTACGATACTTCATACCGGCAGACAGCATAGAAATAGAGATGTCGCTTTTCACAGATTTCCATTTTAACAAGCAAGCTCTGAAAATCATGGCAGAAGACCTTGCAGTTTCTAACTGGGTTTACACACCACCGGCAGCAAACAAATATTACTCTGCCTTAAACTTCTTATTGCCGAGCAGTGAATTTCAACGTTATTATACCGACATCAACAGTTACGGAGGTTCCACAACAACACCTAAGATATTAAACTCAACTATTGTAATCTCCAATGTAAAATTAACTTGGGACAATAAAGCCAAGGTATTTTACTCTATTGGACCGATAACAGTAGCTTCGATAGACGGCATCACTGTAAACAAAACAGTCAAAGGTGTTATAGAAATATCCAAACAAGGTGGTACAGAAGCAGTTACCATTATGTTGATTTCAAAGAACGAATTAGGAGTATCTAATAAATACTTCTTCTTTTATCACAACAACAACATGTTTACATATTCCACTAATGAGGACTTCACCAACTTGATACGTAACGACAAGACGAATGTCAGACGTATAAAACGCTCTAAGGGAATGCCGCCATATCAGTATATCATAGCCACCTCAGAGCGTCTATGGCAATTTTGTGCGCAATATGGTTTATAAAATAAATACATTATTTTTATTGGTTGCCAATATTTTTTTTGAAAAACTTGATGTATATTTGCAATCTAATTTATTTGAGTAAGAAAGATGAAAAAAGCAATAGCAATTTTATGTGGTGGAGGTCCGGCACCCGGTATAAACACGGTCATCAGTTCTACAGCAAAAGTTTTTTTAAAACACGGTTACAGGGTTATCGGTTTACACGAAGGTTTTAAGAGTTTGTTCACCTATCGTTTAAGAGAGATGGACATCACCTTTGAAAAAGCTGACGAGATACGTCAACTTGGAGGCTCCATACTTGCCATGAGTCGTTATAAACCTTCTGACATGAGCCGTCTAAACATAGACTTTTTCATCAACAACAACATAAAGTTGTTAGTCACTATTGGTGGTGATGACACAGCAACTACGGCTGTGAGGGTTTCTGAATATTTACATGAGAACAGCTATTCCATACAGAACATTCACGTACCTAAAACTATCGACAATGACTTATTTCTTCCTGAAGGCACTCCTACTTTCGGTTTTCAGTCGGCTACAGCTGAAGGGGTAAAACTTGCCACCACCATTTACGAAGATGCACGTACGAGCGGGACGTGGTTTGTTATAGCCTCCATGGGTCGCGAAGCCGGTCACCTTGCCTTTGGCATCGGTGCCGCCGCCCACTACCCTATGATAATCATTCCGGAGATGTTCAACAAGACAAAAATTACTTTCGACAAAATCACTAATCTTATCATATCTTCCATGCTTAAACGTAAAATTTTAGGCATTGATTATGGAGCTGCGATAATCAGCGAAGGCGTTTTTCATTCTATGACAGACAGCGAAATCGAAGCCACCGGCATCAACTTCACTTATGACGAACATGGACACCCTGAGTTGGGTCCTGTAAGTAAAGCTCACATTTTCAACGTATTATTACAACATAAGTTGCAAAAAGAAACACGGTTACAAACCAAAAGCCGTCCTGTTGAATTAGGCTACGAACTCCGCTGTGTTAATCCAATAGCTTACGACCTGATGTACTGCTCTTTGCTTGGTACCGGCGTAAAACAACTATTCGACAAAAACTATACAGCCTGCATGGTATGTGCTGATTCAAAGGGTGATATAAGTCCTATCTTCATGAAAGACATTATTGACCCAAAAACCAACAAGATGAAAACACGCTTCTTCAATATCGAATCTCAGCAAGCTCACCTCGTTTTCGATGAAAACTTGCATTACATAAGCGAAGAAGATTATGAAGATGTCTTACAATACGTTGATAATCCTGAAGAATACGATTTCAAAAAAATATTATGCTGGTAAGTGCCGAGTAAATAATGAAAACTTTTGATGAAATATCTACAATCCTAAATGATAAAATTACCGATTTGTGCGATGAAACTTCTGAAATAGCCAAGTCGGTAAAATCCAAGACACTTTATGACACCATAAAATATGCGTTACAGCAAGGTGGTAAGCGAATGCGACCTTTATTGCTGCTTCTCTCGTCTGATGTTAACGGCGGCAACTTGGAAGATGCCATTTATCCGGCATTAGGATTGGAGATATTTCATAACTTCACCCTTGTCCATGATGATATTATGGATAAAGCCAACATCAGACGCAACCATCCGACAGTATACAAAAAATGGAATCAGAACATTGCAATACTCACCGGCGACACTATGTTTGCAACAGCTGTAAACTTTGTCACAAAGACACGTGATGATTTGATAAAGCCTATTTTAACCGAATTCTGCAAGACCGCCATAGAAGTATGCGATGGTCAGCAATTTGACATGGACTTTGAAAGTACAGACGAAGTGTGCATCCATGATTATATAGAAATGATAAGGCTGAAAACAGCTGTAGTGATTGCATCTGCTTTAAAAATAGGCTCATTCATCGGCAATGCTGATGAAATTACTCAAAATGCTCTGTACAAATACGGTGAAGCTATGGGTATCGCATTCCAACTTATGGACGACTTTCTCGACATCTATGGCGATTCTAAAGTGTTTGGGAAAAATACCGGCGGAGACATTACGTGCTGCAAAAAAACATTTCCATATCTAACTGCTATAAAGAACGCCTGTAATAAAGATGAAAAAGACAACTTGATACAGCTTTATAACAATACCACTATTGACAATTCGGAAAAAATTACAATTGTGACTTCTTTATTCAATAAATACAATGTTAAACAAACAACATTAAATGCTGTTAAGCAATATCAGAAAGAAGCCAACAAATGGTTAGACATTGCCCATTTATCTGCGGAAGCCAAAGAAGCTCTCAGTGATTACAGCAACAAATTATTTTATCGCACTTATTAACAACATCTTATGCAACAGTCATGAAACAATTAGCCAAATCGAGCAGTTCTAAAATAGTACCATCAAATCTTATTCTTCCATTTATTTTAGTGACCATATTATTTTTTGCATGGGGTTTTGCCAACGACATAACCAATCCGATGGTAAAAGCATTTTCCAAGATATTCAGGATGAGTGTTGCTGATGGAGCTTTGGTGCAATTAGCATTTTACGGAGGTTATTTTGCCATGGCATTTCCGGCAGCTCTTTTTATAAGAAAGTATTCTTACAAAGCCGGCATACTTGTCGGCTTGGCACTTTATGCCGTTGGTGCTTTACTGTTCATTCCTGCTGCAAAGATAGGCATATACTATCCCTTTTTGCTTGCATATTTTATACTCACTTGCGGGTTGTCGTTTCTTGAAACGAGTGCCAATCCTTACATTCTGTCTATGGGCGATGAAGCCACAGCCACGCGGCGATTAAATCTTGCGCAGGCATTCAACCCTATCGGCTCTTTACTCGGCATGTTTGTTGCCATGAAGTTTATCCAAGCACGACTCTCCCCGATGAGTACTGCTGAACGCGCACAACTCTCCCCTACCGACTTCGAAGCAGTAAAAACCGCTGACCTCAACGTGCTGATTGTACCTTATATAATAGTAGGACTTGTCGTAATAGGTTTATTTCTAATCATCAAATTTACGAAGATGCCGACCAATGCCGACCAAGACCACTCAATGCACTTAGGCAGAACTTTGAAAAGAATTTTTTCGATACCAAGATACCGCGAAGGTGTGATATCGCAATTTTTTTATGTCGGTGTCCAAATAATGTGTTGGACTTTCATCATACAATATGGCACCCGAATTTTTGTCAACCGCGGCATGCCGGAAATAGACGCCGAAGTACTGTCACAGCAGTATAATATTGTAGCTATGGCTATCTTTTGTGCAAGCAGATTTATCTGTACCTTCCTTTTAAAATATTTTTTGCCGGGCAAGTTGCTGATGGTATTAGCTGCCGCCGGTGCTGCTCTTATATGCGGAGTTATCGGCTTTCAAGATATTACAGGGCTTTATTGTCTTGTTGGCGTATCCGCCTGCATGTCACTTATGTTTCCTACTATTTACGGAATTGCATTACAAGGACTTGGAGAAGATGCCAAATTCGGTGCTGCCGGATTAATAATGGCTATCTTAGGCGGTTCGGTGATGCCACCACTGCAAGCAATTGTAATAGACAAGGGAACAATACTCGGCATGCCCGCTGTAAACTGCTCTTTTATTCTACCGCTAATTTGCTTTATAGTAATATTGATTTACGGATACAGAACTATGGCGTATGCCAAGAAAACACTACAAGCCTAATAAATAGGCTCTATTTGTCTTTTTTCTCTTCTATAAAATAATCCTCTTGTAAATCGGCATCATTATTGTTGGCGATCCTTGAGAAATAGCGCTCTCTTGACTTGCTGTCATGTTCAAACATCGTGCGTGTACCTTGTGCATTAGCAGTATAACTGATAAAATTATTGATAGAAATTTCAGCAGCCACTTTTTCAACATCTTGATTAGCACCAATATAAGTAAAAGTCCATCCTTCGCCCTTCAGCTCTTCAACCAATTTACCAATAGAATTGGCATTATATTCTTTTGATGCATTTTCGTAGCCGTCTGTAATGACAGTAACAAGAACTTTATAATCTTTTTTATTTTTCAAATCTGCACGAAGTTTAGTAATACAAAATCCCATAGCATCATAAAGAGGAGTGTTACAACAAGGACGATAAGTCGTAGCCGTTAATATTTGTACCATATCTATAGGTGTTTTATCATAAATAAGATTTTTCTCGCAGCCGCAGAAAGCCATAAAAGAAAACAGATGCTCCTGACTGTCTTCATAGTCTTGTTGAGCTTTTTTAATTGTCTGCACTGTTTCGTTATATCCAGCAATAGTTGCTTCTTTAATTGAAACCATCGATCCGCTTTTGTCTAAAATTAAAAGATTGTAAATTTGAATTTTCATTTGTTGTACCTTTAAAAATTAATAATATGTCTATATAGAGGCATAAAAACAGCAAAATCTATCAATTACAAATTTTTTTTTAACAATAAAAATTCAAAAGACAAAGAGGCAGACTTACACAAGCCTGCCTCTTATTTTTCAGCATAAATTTATTTCTATGCGAACACTATTCTGGTGCCGCCATTATCAATACCGAGGCGTTCAATACTGGTTATGATAGCATCTTTACCTGTACTTTCCACGAACTGTACAGCAGCTGTAATTTTAGGTCCCATGCTACCCGGTGCGAACTGTCCTTCTTGAAAATATTGTTGTGCCTCATTAATAGTCATTTTATCTATTGCGAATTCTTGTGGAGTATTATAGTTAATACAAACTTTAGGCACGTCCGTTAATATAAAAAATTTATCGGCATTAATTTGACGAGCGAGCAAAGAAGAAGCAAGGTCTTTGTCAATAACGGCATCTATGCCGGTAAGTTTGTCATGTCTTTCAAAATAGACAGGAATGCCGCCGCCGCCGACAGCTATAATAATATTATGAGCGCGAGCAAGTTTAGAAATAGCATTAGTATTATTGATGATAAGCGGGCGTGGAGAGGCAACAACCTTTCTCCAACCTCTGCCGCGAGCATCTTCTTTATATACAGCACCGGTCTCAAGTGATAAATTATCGGCTTGTTCTTTAGTATAATAAGGTCCAACCGGTTTTGTAGGATTTAAAAACGCAGGGTCTTGTTTATTAACAATCACCTGAGTTACAATGGTAATAATATCCATATACATTTCATTCTCACGCAACACATTACGAAGCTGCTGCTCAATTATATATCCTATAAAGCCCTGTGAATAAGCAACTGCAACATCTAAAGGCATATCAGGAATACCATGTACCTGATTTCCTGCAGCATTCGCCAATAAAATGTTCCCTACCTGAGGTCCATTACCATGAGTGATAACAAAATTATAATCTCTTTTTTGAAGTTTCATTAAATTTTCAGCTGCAACTCTCGCATTATCTATCTGATCATCAATTGTACCCTTTTGTCCACTTTTTAAAAGTGCATTGCCACCAAGTGCTACTACCGCTAATTTTTCCATCGTTTACTACCTTTCAAAATATTTAATTAGGTTTCTAAAAATTAAGTTGCAAAGGTAGCCTTTTTTTATCATATACTATGTTTTATTATTTTTATTTTTAGCATAATCACATTGTTGACAACTTTGTTAATAACTTTACCGCAAATAAATTGACAAACGACACGTATCACTGATATATAAGAAAAAGGAAAAACACATGGAGGAATTTTTTAAAAACATAGGATCATTATCTGAAGATGACATTAACATAGTTGGACAAATTATCGCCGACAACATTTCAGATACAAATCAGCACGAAGAAATTGAAGAGATGATAGGCATCCTCGTAAGTAAAGAATCAAGCGACAAGCACGACTTATTCAGCTTATTAATCTTTGATGTATATAAATTATTATATAATAAATGTATCAATAAACAACTCTTAGAATATATTCATATCATAGAGCCACATATTATCAATTTATGTAAAGATGATAACCACCCTTACAATTATTATATGTTAGCCACAATATATTTTTATTTGGGTGACATATATTTGCAAAACAAGAAATACAACAAAGCCGAATATCACATAACAAAAGCCACCGGCATTTTATATGATTTAAGCGAAACGTTACCGAGCAACAGCGACATAATCAACAGTATTTCACTATGTTACGGTATTATTGCCGACATTCACATAGCCAAGGGCGAAAACAGGCAAGCACAAGATATTATAGAACATCGCATTAAAATATCTTCAGAGCTGAATAATCCTACACCGAAAAATAATTGGACAAAAGTGAACTTAATACAAGCGTACATGCAATTAGCCGAATTATTTAATAATGAGCAAAAAACTTTAAAGGCGTTAGCAATTTACAAGGAAGTGCAAAAAACGACTTACGAATTATGCGTAAACAACCCCGATAACGAGAATTACCTTGACTCTCTTGCACTTGTCTTCCTAAAAATGGGGATAATAGACATCAGCATCGGCTCTTTTACCGAAGGGCATATTTTTGCTTTAAATGCTCATAACATTTGGCACAACCTAAGCATCAAACATCCAGACAAAAAATATGAAAAGAACATAATGGTTGCCAACGAAGCAATGTATGTTTGCAGCTACAAGCACAACAAAAACGATGATGAATTTTTATGCTGAAACTTTTAAGAGTTCGGAGAGTTCAGAGTTCGGAATAAATTATGTTTGTCTGTAATTAAACAATTAGACATTAAATTATTCATTTCTGATAAGCCGGTTCGCCAAGCATTTCTAATGCAACACGCAACTTTGTGTCGTCATCAAGCTGACAATCTATCCATCTGATATTATAGCCGTGCCGTTCCATCCGCCTAAACCATGTCATCTGTCGCTTAGAAAATTGATGTATAGCTATATTTAATTTCTCAAACATATTTTCATAAGACAACTCTCCCAATATATACATGGTAATATACTTATATTCAAGTCCATAACGCTTTAATCTTTCAGAATCCACGCCGGACGCAAGCAATTTTTCCACTTCACCAATCATATTTTCATTTTCGAGGCGGTCTCTCAATCTGCACGTTATCTTCTCTCTCACAAAATCTCTATCTCCTGACAAGCCAAAAATTATTTCAGGCACTATCTGTTCTTCTTCAACTTCTTTATGTTCGCAAAAATGTTTTTCAATTTCTATAGCCCTTAACATACGTTCACGTGTATCAGTATCCGTATGATTATGCAACTTTTTCATTGTAGCAAGGACTGCCGCAAGTTGCTCATCATCATAACTTTCAAGTTCGCTGCGCAAATCTTTGTTTATCGGAACCTCATCAAGACGATAATTAGACAGCACAGCTTCTATATACAAGCCTGTACCACCACACAAAATAGCCTGTTTGTTTTTTGAAATAATCTCATTAAAAGCACGATAAAAATCTCTTTTAAATTCAAAAACGTTATACTCATATCCGGGTTCTGCCAAATCCACCAAATGACAAGGAATGTTGACATCTCCGACTAAATAATCCTTATAATCCTTACCTGTTCCAACAGTCATATCCTTATAAACCTGTCGAGAATCAGCACTGATAATTTCAGCATTAATAGCAGCAGCAAGTCGGGCTGCAAATTTTGTTTTACCGGTAGCGGTAGGTCCAAGGACTACAATCATAGCAATAAAATTTATTATTTAATTGACAAATCATGTTTTTTTCTAAGTAAAGATTCTTCTTCAAACAACTTATCTCTTAAAGAAGATAAATTTTCATTCGCATAAGGTATTTCATCTGTTTCTTTTTGACGAAACCTGAGAAATTGTAAGATACGCAAAGCATCTATCTTAACAGTACAAGCACGCACAAACTGTTCAACAGTTTTAAAATTTTTTCGCAACGGCGACCATAAGTCTTTAGTTTTGAATATATATTCAAAAAAATCGTCCATTTCTGTTGCAACGTCTTCTACAAACAAAGCCGGAAACAAGTTATATGTATTTTTCACTTCTTGAAAATATTTTTCATCGTAAAACGGATACGATTTCCAGTCGCCGACTTTACCTTTTGCCATAGCCGGTCCCGTTCCAAATGCTACCCTATCGGAATATCTTGCCTGCGGATATACATGTAAGTCGTTCCATAACAGCAACTTACCAGTTTTACACAAATTTTGCATAAAATAAAAATCTTCACCGGACGTTCGGGCTGTCATACCACCGACTTTCAGATAAGATTTAGCAGGAAAAGCCATTGCAGAGCCGAGAGCCGTAAAAGAATACGGATTATTAATTTTCAACAAGTTGATACAATAATGTCTCATATAAACCTCATATCTCAAAATACATTGATTTTGCACTTCATTGTCAGTAAGAAGATGATAATACGGAACAGCCATGCCCACAGCTGATTTGTGAGCAGTAAAATTCTCAGCGACAGAAGCAAAATAATCAGGCAGAAAATGTGTATCTGCATCTAAACTAACTATCAAATCTTCCGGATTTGCTTCAGATAAAATTCTGTCCATCATCACCTTACGCGCCATTCCGACTCCTGCGACTTTATCATCAAAAGCATTACCATACGAAGATTTATCTATGACGACAACATCTAAATCATCAACAAATGAAAGTTCTTGCAATGTCTTAGCATTATCTTCAACATCTATTTGATGTAAATCTTTAACAAGCCACGAAGCCGGATTGTTTACACAAAAAAACGTCTTGAAATTCTTATACGACTGACTTCTCAAGTCGGCAAGCAAGCCGGCGACATTTTCATATTCGCGAAGTATAGGAATAGCGACAAAAATCATTGAAGTATCTCCTTATAAACGTTTATAACAGCCTCAACAGTAAAATTTTTAGAATGTTGCTTCACCACTTCGGCGGCATTTGCAACCATCTCATCACGTAACGTATTATTTTCAAGTAAATTAACTACATCTTCAGCCAATTTATCAGCATCACCAACATTTGCGAGCAAACCGGTTTTTTCATCAATAACAATTTCGGGTATTCCACCGGCATTAGTTGCCGTAACCGGAGTTCTGGCAGCAAAAGCCTCTAAAATATTCATACCTAATCCTTCTTCAATAGAAGTAACAAGAAGAACATCTAAATCCGGCAGCAACTCATGAACATCGTCACGAAAGCCTGTTAACAAAACTTTGCCAACAAGATTTTTCTCTGCAATATATTTTTCAATCGCTGTTTTATCCTTACCATCGCCAATAATTACAAATATAACATCATCATATTTTTGAGTAATGACAGAAGCGACATCTACGAAAGTAAAATAACCTTTTTCCGGAGTAATAGCAGCTACATTGCCAACCAATCTAACGCTATCATCAACTTTAAGTAAGCAGTGTAATTTATTGTTTTTATGCGTATTAAAAAATTTTTCCACGTCTATTCCGGCATAAATAGTACAAGCCTTATCGGGATACGACAATATTTGCAGCACCATGTATTTCACTTTATTGGAATCGCAAATTACTTTTTTTACCAACTTAGAATTATACTTATATTTTGAAAAAAAGTTATTTTTGATTTTAAACACCACTCTACGTTGAGCGACCACAGGTAATTTATTAATTGACAACATATTAGCGACAGCAACCATACCTAAAGAATGCGAATCTTGGGCATGTATGAGAGAAACACCGGCAACTTTACAAATTTTGCCGAGCGACAAAGCTGTTTTCAGTCTACTGGACAGACAATTTTTAAAAGTGATACAACTTATGTTGTTTATATTACAATATTTACTGAGTTCGGAATTAGTCGGACACAGTACTAAAGTCTGAAATTCGGGATTAGAACACACATTATCAAGCAAATACACCAATTGCAATTCACCGCCACGCCATGCTGTTTGGGAAGAAATGTACAGAACTGTAATCATTTTCGACTTATTATTCTCAATTTTTGATACTTTCTAAGCACAGAATGCGCTGCCATTTTTGAGATTACAAAGCCATAATGTCCGTCTAAGAACCCCAAATACAACAGATATGACGATAAAAATTTGGCAAACGACTTTACATACATCTTAATCGAAGAAAACTTCACATTATTATTATACATTTCTTCAGCTGCGATGTTGGTAAACTTTTCAATTTGTTTAAGATGATTTTCCAAAGAACTGCAAGTAAAATGCAATAGGTCGCCATCTAATTTTTCAATTTTCATTTTAGTATTGAATACCAATTTTTCGTGCAATGCGCCGCTCCAGCAACCGGAATTTCTGTTCCAGATACGGATTTTTGTATCTGGATACCAGCCGCAATGCCGTATCCATTTCCCGCAATAATTATTAAGTCGATTCATTGAAAAAGCCACATCGGGTTCGAGACTATCTTTCACCTCAAGGATAGAATTTTTCAGTTTATCCGAAAGTGTTTCATCGGCATCGACAGACAGAATAAAATCATTTGTAGCCAATGAGTTGGCATAATTTTTAGCATCAGAATAGCCCGTCCATTCACGCTGATGAAATTTAACCGCAGGAAAGTCGGAGCATATTTCAGCCGTATTGTCTGTAGAAAATGAATCAAGCACGACAATTTCATCGGCAGCACCAACCAAAGAGGCAAGACATCTACGAATATTCATCTCTTCGTTAAAAGTAATTATAACTGCCGACAGTTTCATTATGCAGCAAACAGATTAAGACAACAGCTCTTTAACCAAAGAAGCCACAAGTTTGCCTTCCGCTTTTCCGGCGAGCTCTTTAGTAGCCATTCCCATCACTTTGCCCATATCTTTCACTGAGGACGCTCCAACTTTCTCGATAACATTTTTCACTATAGTTCTCACTTCCTCTTCCGAAAGTTGTGCAGGGAGAAAATCTTCTATAACAACAACTTGGCTCATTTCCTCGTCATAAAGGTCTGTCCTGTTTTGTTGTTTATATATATCGGCAGCTTCTCTTCTTTGTTTTACAAGTTTTTGAAGTAAAGAGATTTCTACTTCGGAAGTAATTTCGCCTACATTTTTATCTGTTTTCAGTAATAATATTGCAGACTTTATTGCCCTGAGAGCATTAAGTCTGCCGGCATCTTTAGCCAACATAGCCTTTTTTATTTCGCCATTAATTTTTTCTTCTAAACTCATAATGAATATATTTTTTGCAAAGGTAAAAGAAAATTTTTAAAAACCCATGAAGTAATAAAAATTGAGGGAAATAGAAATTTTGCATTAGCAAATAAAACGAGTCTCATACTTCTACTCTTCTCCTACAAGCAACAAATCTTTTACAGCCTCATAATAGTCATCTGTATAAGAATTATCATCATTTCTGATATAGAAATCGGCAGCAATCAAGACTTTCTCAGAAAATTCAAATTTCATGACAATACGTTTTGCCTCACAATCAGAACATTTAGAAAAAATATTGATTATATGATTGCAATAAAGTTTTTCAATACGACAAAGAGCTATCAACTTTTCCGCTTCTGTTTTAGGCAAGATGCAGACAAAACAGCCGGTATTTTTCAGCAACTTTCGAGTACCAACAGCAAGTGCAGCAAAAGGCAAAGTATCATTATGCCTCGCTTTATTTTTAGCTTTTGACGAACATTTTAATGAATTTTCAAAATAAGGCGGATTAGAGATAATTACATCAAATTTGTTATCCTGTGATTTAATAAAATCCTGCAATGACGTACACATGGCACATAATCTGTTTTTCCACGGCGAGTTACGAAAGTTAGTGTCAGCTTCAGCAACAGAATCGGCATCAATATCTATAGCCAAAACATTGGCAGCATGGAACTTTTGAGTTGCTATAAGAGCTAAAACGCCACAGCCGGTACCTACGTCCAATATAGAATTTATTTCACGATTTTCACTCAAAATTTTCAAAAATGCGCCCAACAACACAGCATCGGTACCTACACGCATAGTAGACTTGTCGTGGCAAACGCTGAACTGTTTAAAGGCGAATATTGCACTCATAGTCAATCTTTTACTTGTTTAATCACAGCTTTATTCATATTCAGCCACATCAAGCCACCTCTAAAAACAAGAAACAGCAGAAAAGCTATCCACAAGCCATCGTTACCCAAAAATCTATATAGCGGGAAATATGCCAAGAAGAAGGCGGCAGTTGCCGCCACAATAACATTACGCATTGATTTAGAAGCTATTGCACCAACATAGATACCATCGAACAGAAATGCCGAGAAGCCGGCAACAGGCACAACAAGGCTCCATACGAAAAACTCCATTGCAGCATCAATAACATTATTATCATTAGTGAGCAGTGATAAAATATCTCTGCCGAAGAAAAAGTAAGCGACAGTAAATATTAGTGTAAGCAAGCCGCCCCAACGCAGCAAACACTTTATAGACAGTTTCAGTGAATATTTGTCCTTAGCTCCTATAAATCTCCCGACTAAAGATTCTCCGGCATAAGCAAATCCGTCCATGACATAAGAGAACAGTGTAAACAGCTGCATCAGCAAAGTGTTGGCAGCGAGTACCATATTGCCCATCGAAGCAGACACCGCCGGTATGAAAGTGAACACTGCTATCATACAAATAGAGCGTATAAAAATATCACCGTTGACGGAAAAAAAGCGTTTCATTTCGCTAAACACCAGACAAGATTTCAAGTTAATTTCAGCATAAAGAGTTCCATATTTTTTGAACCACAAGGCGACAGCCATCACGAGTCCGGAATATTGAGCCACAACAGTACCTATGGCTACACCGGCAATTCCCATTTTAAGTCCGACTGCAAAAGCAAGGCTGCATAAAACATTCACCACATTAAGCACAATAGCCACAAACATAGGATATTTAGCATTTTGCATGCCGATAAACCAACCTTTGATAGCATACAATCCAAGAGTAGCCGGTGCAGCCCATATTCTGATATAAAAATATTTCAAAGCGAGGTTCATTACGTCATCACCGCTTTTAACAATAGTCTTAGATAGCAGTGCAATAGGCTGCTGAAGAGCAATAAGCAACACGGCAGAGACCAAAGCTATAAACAGCGCACGCACCAATACCCGCAAAGACTCGGCAATATTGCCCGCACCATAAGCCTGAGCCGTAAAGCCGCTTGTGCCTATTCTCAAAAAGCCGAAATTCCAATAAATAAGATTAAAAATCATAGTACCTAAGGCTATTGCCCCGATAAGACATTCATCACCAATATGTCCTACTATTGCCAAATCAACCATACCCAACAAAGGGACAGTTATGTTGGTAATAATGTTTGGCAAAGCCAAGTTTAAAATTTTTTTATTCAAAGCCGATATTTTGGAGTGCAAAATTAATAAAAATACTACATTTGCAAAAAAAACATGAACAACCTTATCGTAAACATCGGACGTCAATATGGTAGCGGCGGACACAAAATAGGCGAACTTATTGCTCAAGAACTTAAGATAGATTTTTATGACAGCAAGTTGGTTAATTTGACAGCACAAGCCAGCGGCATCTGCAAAGACTGTCTTGAAGCTATTGATGAAAAACGGCGATGGTTTACATCAATATTCTTAAACATTTCACCTAACACAAGCACATACAGCAACATCAACAATCCTTTGTCGGAAGAGTCGTTGTTTAAAGTTCAATCTGAAGTTATAAAAAAACTTGCAGCTCAAAAGCCATGCTTGTTTGTAGGGAGGTGTGCCGACTACGTTTTAAGAGATAATCAACTATGTATCAATATTTTTTGTTATGCTTCATTAGATTTTAAAGCCAAGAATCTCATACAATATCAGAATATGAACAGCAAAGAGGAAGCCATCAAAACAATGAGCAAGCAAGATAAACTCAGAGCATCATATTATAATCACTTCACCAATAAAATCTGGGGAGATAAAAGTTCATATCATTTAATGATAGACACGTCTGTATTAGGGATAGAAGGCACTGCATTATATCTGACTGATTTCATAAAAAAAGTAGCGAATACCGAACATTACAAGCAGATTTAATATAATAAACCATATATTAAATCGTTAAAATAATATGGCAGCAAAACGAATAATAATACCAATCCTTTTGATAATGATACATACGACCATTAATTCACAACCGACTGTAGGAGTTGTTCTCAGCGGAGGCGGAGCGTTAGGCTTTGCACACATAGGGTGTCTCCAGGCGCTTGAGGAAGCCGGCATATATCCTGATTATGTTGCCGGAGCGAGTATGGGAGCTTTAGTCGGAGCATTTTATGCTAACGGCATGGCACCAACTGAAATCTATACAATGGCTCAAAAAGAAAAAATATACAAAAAGACAAAACTTTTCTATCCTTCTGTCGACAGGGTAAACCTTGGCTTATCTTCCCATAAGAATGTTGAAAAATTGATGGATAAATACATCGGTCACAATTCATTTGACAGCTTACAAAAACATTTATATGTAAGTGTTACCAATCTTAACACCCAAGAATGTGAATTTATCGGCAGTGGCAACATGTTAAAAGAATATGTTCTTGCATCATCATCAATTCCTGCTGTTTTTGAATCTGTTATTATTGACGGACAATTTTATGTAGACGGCGGAACGACTAACAACATGCCGGCGCAAGCGATTCGCGACAAATGTGATATTTTAATAGGAATTGACGTAGTACCGCCATCTAAGCTCGACACCATTAATGATTTCATCGGATTATCCATACGTACCATGAACACTATGACTATTTCAAACTCTAAAGAGGGGCGTGTAATGTGCGACTATGTTATAGATTGTATGGCAATTGAAAAATATAACAACTTCAATTTTGAAAAATATAAAGAGATTTATGAGATTGGCTACGAGACCATGAAAAAGTATATTGAAGAGCATCCGGGGATGATGGAGGCTGTATATAATGATTAGTGTTTAGTAAACATTATCATTTACGTAACTCTGCCTCCCCCCTACTCTCCCATCACCTTCATCTCGCACAATCCACAATCAAACTCAAGCCGGTATTTGTTCCCTATACTGAACAAATAATATGGCTCCTTATAATCATCTCGCTGATTGCCGGTCTGCTTAGGACACAAGCCGAGCGTGTTCTTTATACAAAACCTGCACTGCATCAAGACAGCTTCTGTTGGCTGCTGCTGCTCAAAAGCAAAAACTATGTTCTTAGCACCGTGGTCTCTATAAAACTCCGCCGCCTTGAAATTCATGATGTTGTCTCTATACGAAATAACTTTGTCGGCATAAAATTCAGACCGACAGCCTTTATCCAGCTCAAAATATATTTTATTTTGTGTAAGAATGACTTTACGCGACTCATCTAACTTGCAGATAATTTCTCTGCGCCATTTTGCCAACACCGATGACGGAATAAAACTCGGTAATGAAGTCTCTGATATTTCAACTGCATCAACTTTATATATTGTATCTCCGGTCTTTGCCAGCTGCAACTTAATATTTTCAAACATCAGCTCCGGCTTGTCCGCCGACTGTTTCTCACAAACAAACTCTTGCGAAATACTTATCCCTGTTTCATCAATCGCATCTATTCTATAACCACCTGCCGTCTCCGAAAACAACATCCTCACGCCTACCCTTCTTTCTGCCGACTTTTTTTCCAACTGTTTGTTAAACTTAATATCAAAATTTCTGTAGATTTTATCTCCTGCTTCAGGAAGCAAATCACCGAATACATATATTTTCTTATCTTCTATATTGTTGATTCTCAATCCAACCAACTCTCCATCTTGATAAAAGCATAAGCCATCACCATTAGACAATGCTGTTTGAGAGTCTATGTAAAAACACTTTCTGCCAACTTTCAATACATTGCCGACATATTCGCCTGTCGATTTAGGTGTGTCGATATAAGAAACATTATCTTTATTTCCATGCAACAAAAAATCAGTTTTAGAGCGATGAAATGTCTTTTGCGGATTTGGAGTAAAATAAAATGTGCCTGCACCGGCAGATGTCCGTGATAATGAATTGTCTATCTCTAATAAAGCATCTAACTTCTGCCTATAAAAAGCCGTTATATTTTTCACATAATCAAGATTTTTCAGTCTACCTTCTATTTTAAACGAGCAGATGCCGGCGTTAATCATTTCCGACAAATAATCGGAACGGTCTAAATCTTTTAGCGAGAGAAGATATTTATTTTCGGCGATAACTTTATCTGTTGCATCTTTTAAAGTATATGGCAAACGACAATATTGCGCACAATTTCCACGATTAGCACTACGTTTGCAGGAATATTCACTGATATAACACTGTCCGCTATAACTTGCGCACAAAGCACCATGGACAAAAGCCTCCAATTCAACATCCGTATTATTGCTGATGTCGGTTATTTCCTGCAACGACAATTCTCTTGCCAGCACCACTCTGTTAAAGCCTATATCTTGTAAAAACCGGACTTTCCCGGCTGTTCTGATATTCATCTGAGTACTTGCATGTAAAGCTATCGGTGGTATATCAAGTTTTAAAATTCCAAAGTCTTGTATAATGATAGCATCTGCACCGATATTATATAAATTTTTGATAATACGCTGTGCTTCAATTAATTCATCATCATAAAGCAAAGTATTCAGGGCGACATACACTTTAGCAAAGTAGCGATGAGCATAATCGGAGAGCGTTGCAATGTCTTCAATAGAGTTGCCAACAGCGGCACGAGCTCCAAAGCATGGTGCACCTATATACACAGCATCAGCACCATGGTTTATGGCTTCTACTCCGCAAACAAGATTTTTAGCAGGCGACAAAAGTTCTATCTTCTTTACATTCATAAGATAAAATAAATGATTTAATTATATTAACTCAAAGCACTCATCAACAAGATATTATATTGCATCAGCTATATTACTGAAGATACCTTTTTCCGTTATATAGCCTGTTATCAAAGAATGGTCTGTGATGTCGAAAGCGGGATTGAAAGTTTTAGTATTAACAGGTGCCATCGGTTTATAGAACCAGAAGTCTGTAATTTCGCGACCATCACGTTCTTCTACAACTATCGAATTTCCGTCTTTACAGCCGGCATCAATAGTAGAAGACGGAATGCAGCAATAGAATGGAATTTGATAATAATTAGCGAGGACAGCCAATGTATTTGTACCTATTTTATTAGCTAAGTCGCCGTTTGCAGCCACTCTGTCACCCCCAACGAGAATAAGGTTTACCAATCCTTTCTGCATAACCACGGAAGCCATATTATCACAGATAAGTGTGACATCTATGTCGGATTTTTGGAGTTCAAACGCTGTCAGTCGGGAGCCTTGCAGCAATGGACGCGTTTCATCTGCATAGACTCTGAAAGTTTTTCCTTCCTGATGAGCAAAATATATAGGAGCCAGCGCCGTACCATATTTCCCGACAGCCAAATGTCCTGCATTACAATGTGTCAGCACACCGGTATTGTTGTTTATCAACGACTTACCGTAATTTCCTATAGCTGTACAATTTTCAATATCCTCTTCTTTTATTTTTATCGCCTCTTCTTTTATAAGCGATATGATTTTATTTACCGGCAGATGCTTATTCGCAACTGCAACTTTTTCAATGCGATTAAGAGCCCACGACAAGTTAACAGCTGTCGGACGCGAAGATGCCAAATATTTTTTATTGGCAATCAATTTATCGT
>Ga0265294_10002363_pt1 | contig 24805 bp, 24 predicted proteins | sample MunlanPumphouse3_FD_192504 | JGI IMG/M metagenome (GOLD analysis project Ga0265294, IMG submission 192504) | Groundwater microbial communities from a municipal landfill in Southern Ontario, Canada - Pumphouse #3 | ecosystem: Environmental > Aquatic > Deep subsurface > Groundwater | place... | reverse complement strand
GCTACATGCCAAGCACTAGAAGAGTTACATATGCAGTATAAGTTTATAAAAGTCATTGAATTTACTCAAAACTTTGGGCAACAATCCGCTGTTCTTTGCGGTATCGCAAACTCTTTAGGGGAATATGTAATCACTATGGATGATGATATGCAACACGACCCTTTTGATATCCCAACACTTATACAAGAAGACTCTCACGATATAGTAATCGCAAAATTTAAGAGTAAAAAACACAATGCTTTTAAGAGAATTACAAGTTCTATAAAAGGATATTTTGATCATATTATCTTAGGTAAGCCAAAGCATATCAAACTTACATCTTTTAGACTTTTTAACAGAGCAATAGCAGACAATATGCTTAAAATCGGTACTTCATACCCTTTTATCCCTGCACTTTTGTTTTCAGTTTCTAAAGATATTGTCAATGTAGAAGTACCTCATTATGCAAGAGAAGAGGGCAAAAGCAATTACACTTTAGGAAAAATGATACAGCTTTTTACAAACTTGCTTATCAATAATTCCTCTTTACTACTTAAATGGATAGGATACTTAGGACTCTTTTTGGCTTTTGTAAGTCTTGTTTATGCAGGCGTGATTGTGTATCGAAGAGTGTTTTTTGATATTGCTTTGCAAGGGTGGAGTTCTATCATGGTTGCCATACTCTTTTTTGGTGGGATGATAATGTTTACGCTAGGTGTCATAGGGGAGTATTTGGTGCGGATTATCCATACTTCTGAAAACAGACCGCATTATTTTGTGAGAAAAATCAAGGATAATGATGCTAACTGAACTTACTGATACAAGATACGATAAATTTTTTTATAAATCTTATAAATATCTTTTAGGAAGTGCTTCATCGGCATTATATGTTTATTTAAAATATAAAAAATTAACTGAACAAGAAATCTTAGTACCATCTAATATTTGTCATTCAATCCCATTAACAATTGTTTATTCAAAAAACAATCCTATATTTTATGATATAGAGATAAATACTGGTAATCCTAACACGCAGAGTATATTAAATATATTAAAGAATCAAAAAATAGCGGCAATTATATTACCAAATATGTATGGTAATTTATATACAGATAGAAAAGAAATCATAAAAGTATTAAAAGATAAAAATATTTTAGTTATTGATGATTGTGCTGCTTCTCTTGGTGCAGATATGGATGATTTAAAAGAAAATGGTGATGCTGCTATATTTAGTTTTGGTAAAAATAAGCATTTAGATTTGGGGGCAGGAGGACTACTCGCTACTAATGAAGTAATTGATATAAAGCAACAAACCAAAAATATTAAAAATACTTATGAAGATTCACTATACAAAATTGAACTTTTTGATAAAATTTACAAACCAATTTTTTATAGTAAATTTTACTATCAACTATTACCTTTAATAGATAAAACTGTAGATTTTTTTCAAGACAGTTATGTATTTCAATTTATTTGGAGTGTTAATTTAATTGAAAAATTAAACAATCAATTGAATCTTTTAGAACATACGAAAAATATATCTTTAGAAAAAGTTGAGTATCTTAATAATAGAATTAATTTTGACAATATGCTTTATACTAAATATGAATTTCATTATGGAAGTAATCCATGGCGATATAATATATTAATAAATGATTTAAGCACCAAAGAAAAAATTATATCAGAGTCAATAATGGCGAATTTACAAATTAGTAAGTGGTATGCTCCAATAGAAAAATTGTTTGGACAGCCAACATTTCAGAATTCAGTCGAGTTTAGCGATAGAATACTTAATTTTAATCATATGCATTCAAGCTATGATGATATAAATAAATTTATTGATATATTAAATAAATTAGGAGGTAGAATTGAAAAATAAAATATTTATAACAGGGATGGGAAGGTCGGGAACAACTCTAATTGAGAAACTTTTAACAAACCATCCAAAAATTGATATGTTATCTCAGCCATTTCCTTTAGTCTTTATTTCATTAAAAAGTATGTTTTTAGAGTCAATAGGTATAAATGAATATTATGTTTTAAATAACAATACAAATGATACAAAATACACTCAAGAGGAGTTTGATAAATTTTTATCAAATGTTAATATTAAGCAAGAGTTTTTAATAAATTTATTTGCTAAAATGCAACAATATTCAGGACAATATACTAAACCTAATAGTTTAATAAGAACTGAAACAGACAAGGGTTTTTATAATTTTAACGAAATATTTGAAGCATCTTTGAATTATTTTTCTTTAAAAAATAAAGAGTTCACTGGAACAAAAGAAACAATGTGCGAAGAGTTTCTTCCCTATTTGTGCAATAATCAGTTTAAGTCAATTATTATTGTTCGTGATCCAAGAGATGTAGTAGCTTCCGCAAACTATCCAAAAGGGGAAAAACATTTTGGCAGTAAAAAACCCATACTATTTATATTGAGAACTTGGATAAAAAGTATTAACTATATTAGATTACTTCAAAAAAATAAGAATTTATTTTATTTCAAATATGAAGACCTAGTAACTGCTCCTTATGAAGTATTGGCTAAGGTTACCGACTTTCTGGGTACAACACCTTTTGAAAAAAATCATTTTGAAAAAGGTATTTACGACAGAGACGGGGAGCTTTGGAAAGCTAACACCTCGTTTGATACAAAGACATCGTTTATCTCATCTAAGTCAGTTGGTGGGTATAGAAATGTTTTATCCGATGATGAGATAAACTACATAGAGAGTATTTGCAAAAGTGAAATGGAGTTGATGGGATATAACTTTGATACACAACCAAACAAAGAAATTATCCAAACTTTTAAAGATTATGGAGTGGAAGCTTCAGAGCATTTAGATAAAGAGTTCAGTTCTTTAAAAGAAAATATTGAGCAAGAGATAAAGCGATATGATGCAACTGCAAATTAAGAGAGTAGATTTTGTACTTATCGCAATACTATTGCAATCTTTTTCATTTTTGACTATCAAATATGCTTCGATATATGAAGCATATAGTTTGATTTTACTAGGTATTGCTTTTGGTTTTATAGTTTCAAGAGCATATATTTGGCAGATTGTTTTGAAACATAACGAACTCTCAAGAGTTTATCCATTCAATTCATTGGTTCAAGTGCTTATTTTTGTATATGCTGTGGTTCTTTTTGGGGAAGTTGTTAGTTTTTGGCATGTGGTTGGATTGGGATTGATGGTATGTGGTGTTATATTATTAGGAAAAAGTAGATGACAGTTGTTTTAATAATCATAAATATTTTATTTACTACTGTAGGGCAACTATTACTAAAATACGCAGCTATTAAGAACAGTAAGCTATTTTTAGCAACTGGATATATTTTATTTGTGTTAGTTGTTGTAGCATCATATTTTTTAATGAAGTTGATAGACTTGAAATATTTTACGATAATTATGAGTTTAAATTATTTGACAGTTTTTCTTTTATCGGCTTGGATATTTAAAGAAGAATTAAATAAAGTCAAAATAACAGGTGCTTTTCTTGTTGTAATTGGTATAGTTATTTTTAGTTTTGGAGGTCAAGTTTGATGAGTATCCTTAACTGCTTCAACGATAAATTAGATAAAATCTTCAAAAAAATAGTATCAAACGAGACAAATGAAAATACTCTTTTTTCTTTATTTAAAATTGCATTGATTGGTATAGCTATAGTTTTTGTTTTTAATCTTCTTTTCAACCGCGAGGGACTCGGTGCTTGGGGAGATTTTTTTGGTGGAGTGCTTAATCCTATTTTGACCTTTCTCACATTTATGGGATTGCTTATCACGATAGTTTTACAGCAAAAAGAGCTAAAAGAAGCAAGGGGTGAGTTTGCAAGACAAAGTGAAGCACTCGAAAAACAACAATATGAGATGACAGTCCAAAGCTTTGATAATAAGTTTTTTCAAATGTTAGAACTTTTTAATTTTGTAAAAATAAATGTAAAAAGTAAATTTGATTTTAAAAAACAAAGAGAGAAATTGGAGAGCTTTATTGTAGAAACAATAGAACAAAATCAACAAAATATTGATAAGAATTACTACAGCTTTTTTGAATCAAACTTTGTAAGATTTAATAATGAATACGACACCACTTTTAAATACTATTTTCTTAACCTGTTTCAGCTTTTAAAATATATCGATGACAATGCAGATAGTTTAGAAGATGCAAAAGAGTATTCAAATATCATAAGAGCTCAATTATCAAAAGATGAGTTGGTACTGTTGCTTTTAAATTGTATTGGGGTGCAAAAGTTTACAACAGATGATTATCAAAAGTTAGTAGAAAAGTTTGAGTTTTTTGAACATTTACGATGGAATGATTTAACAATCAATAAAAAGGTGAATCCAGTAATAGATGCTTTGGTTGTAAAGTATGACAGAAAAGTTTTTGGAAAAAATGATGGGATGTTGCAACAACTTGCATATGCCCAAAAAAGAATTGAAAATAAGGATAAAAACAAATGATACCATTTAATAAGCCACCATTAACAGGTAATGAAGAAAAATATGTTTTAGAGTCGATGAAAAGTAGTAAAATCTCTGGGGATGGAGAGTTTACAAAAAAATGTCATAAATGGTTTGAAGAAAAGCTTGGATGTAAGAAAGCACTTTTAACTACTTCTTGTACTCATGCACTTGAAATGGCTGCAATTTTACTAGATATAAAAGAAGGTGATGAAGTCATCATGCCATCTTATACTTTTGTAAGCACGGCAAATGCTTTTGTACTTCGAGGTGCTAAAATTGTATTTGTAGATATTCGCCCAGACACTCTAAATATAGATGAGACGAAAATAGAACAAGCTATTACGGACAAAACAAAAGCAATAGTGCCAGTACACTATGCAGGTGTGGGGTGTGAGATGGACACTATCATGGACATAGCAAACCGTCATAATCTTTTTGTCGTAGAAGATGCCGCTCAAGGGATGATGAGTAGTTATAAAGGCAAAGCTTTAGGAACTATTGGACATCTTGGAGCATTTAGTTTTCATGAAACAAAAAATTACACAAGTGCAGGTGAGGGTGGACTTCTCATCATCAATGATGAGAAGTTTATTCAAAGAGCAGAGATTATAAGAGAAAAAGGGACTAATAGAAGTCTCTTTTTTAGAGGTATGGTAGATAAATACTCTTGGGTAGATGTAGGAAGTAGTTATCTTATGAATGATGTGAGTGCAGCGTACCTTTGGGGTAATCTTGAATGTGCTGATGAGATAAATAATGACAGACTAGCTATTTGGCAAAAATATTATGATGGATTAAAGGAGCTGGAAAAAAAAGGGTTTATAGAACTGCCGAAAATTCCTGACAAATGTATTCAAAATGCACATATGTTTTATATCAAAGTAAAAGATCTAGAAGAGCGGACTGCCTTGCTTGAACATTTGAAGGACAATGAAATCAATGCTGTATTTCACTATGTACCTTTACACTCGGCACCTGCGGGAGTAAAGTTCGGACGATTTGAAGGAGAGGATATATATACGACAAGTGAAAGCGAAAAATTGATTCGATTACCTATGTACTATAAGCTCGACGATCATGAGATAATTAAAATAACAAAGGCAATTTATGATTTTTTCGTTTAACAATAAAACAACAGTCTTTCTTTTGTCCTTTTTAACTCTCTACCCTTGGTACATAAGCATCTTTGGTATTGATCTTACGGATCCAGGATATTGGCTAGTGCACTACAAAACCTTTTTTGCTTACCCTGAGTTAGCGCAGCGAGGCTTCACTACGTGGCTAAGCCTCTTTTTTGGTGCTGCAACACACTCACTGCTTGGTCATTTAGGTCTTCTAGGTTTTAAAATTGCCAATATCATGGTTCTCTATGCCATCATTTTTATCAGCTTTTTATTGTTCAAAAGATACGCCTCAACAAATTTCATTTTATTTTCTTTAGCTGTTGCCCTGCTGTTGGCAACCCTAGATAAAGCATTACAAATCAACTACAATACACTAACCGCACTTTTTTATATAGCAAGTGCCTATTTGCTTCATCGTGCTCTTGTTAACAAAGAGTTTCACTTTGCTTTTTTAGCCGGTTTTGTTTTAGGTTTGAATCTTTTTATTCGTCTTCCGAATTTAGTAGGCATCGGCTTGTTAAGCATTATCTTTTTTTATTTTATTGCTACCGATACTTTCATGCGCAGTGCACTTAAAATGTTTTTCATAGCTGTTGCAGGGTATCTTACTTCTCTCATACTTATCATGACGATCCTCAACCTATTAGGACATTATGACTTATATATAGAAAGCGTTACTAACTTACTATTGCTCTCAACGGACGAAACATTCCATCATAGCAGTTCAACTCTTATCGGAGCTCTCATCGAAAATCACTGGAAAGCGTTCAGGTATGGAATACTCCTATTTGGTTTTATATTATTTTCGACTTGGTTAAGCAAATTTATAGTTACTAACAATAGGTTACTAAATATACTGCTTGGAGCCTGTTTCCTTCTTTTCTTTACTGCTTTGCTGCTTTTTTTGTGCAATGTCCACTCAGGCTATGATTACTTTATGCTACATCACGGTATTATCGGTTTAACATATATCGCGCTTGCTCTTACAGTTTTCAAAACCTTTAAAACGAACCGAGCACTATCCACATTGGCAATGCTTTCATTGATGCTCATGGTACTGATACCTTTAGGCTCTAATACAAGCTTTAAACACACACCCAATAGCTTTTTCCTTGCTTTACCTATTCTCTTTATCTTTCTCTTTTCTTTGAATAAGATCGAGATAAAACAATTTGTTTTAGAGCGTAAAGAGTTGCAACTTCTTTTTTCATTTAGCAGCTTGACGTTAATACTTTTTGCCCTCATTGTGTCTCACGTATTTTATGCTTCATCAGGAGACGCTAGTGCAAAATGGAAGATGCATCACTTGGTGGCACATGAGCAACTTGCCTATAATTTCACTACCAAAGAACGGGCATCTGTATTAAATGAGCTTTTGCAAACTCTACCAAAATATGAAAAAGACTATACGTACATACTCACGTATAACAGGATTCCTTTAATTTCTTATGTAAGTAATAAACTCCCTTATATAGATAATCCAAATCCCCTTTTCGACATGCCAAAGACATTTGAAAACAAACTCCATGCTGCTTCTCGGCACAGAAGCTTACCCCTAATTGTCAAAGGCACTTTAGCGATGTCAAAAGAATGGCCGAACAGTGGTTCTGTTAAAGTTTCAAACGACCATTACTTGGTTTTAAAAAAATTTTTAGATGCAAATCATTATGAAGTTGTATGGGCTAATCATGCTTTTGAAATTTTGCTTCCAATAGGGAACTAATATAACTGATGATACCATACAGCATTTCATACTATATTTGTTAAAACGAACTAGAGGCTTACTTGATAAACGTAACTAAAACTTATTTACCCGACCAAAAAAAATATAAACAATATATAGACGAAATTTATGCAAACGGCTGGGTGACGAACAGCGGTCCAATGGTTAAAACACTAGAAAAAAGACTTGCAGACTACTTAGGTGTCAAAAACCTTATTTTAGTCTCAAACGGAACGGTGGCTTTGGAAATTGCGTACAGAACACTCGGGCTTACAGGTTGTGCGATCACAACCCCTTTTAGCTTTGTTGCCACAACCAGCTCGCTGGTGACAAACAACATTTTACCTATCTTTGCAGATATAGACCTAAACACACTCAATCTTGATCCAAAAAACATTGAAGATTGCATCACCTCTGAGACAAGTGCTATTTTGCCCGTACATGTATTTGGAAATGCATGCGATGTAGAAGCCATAGGTACTATAGCAAAAAAACACGATTTAAAGATCATTTACGATGCAGCACATGCCTTTGACATCAAGTATAAGGGGCAAAGCGTTCTCAATTACGGTGATATTTCGACGCTAAGCTTCCATGCTACCAAACTCTTTCATACCATAGAAGGGGGAGCTATCATCATCAATGACGACTCGCTTGTGGAAAAGGCTCGCTATCTCATCAACTTCGGGATCAAAAATGCCGAAGAGATTCCCCATCTTGGCACCAATGCAAAAATGAACGAATTTGAAGCCGCTATGGGCTTATGCGTACTTGATGAAATAGAAACCATACATGCCAAAAGAAAAGAGGTACACGGACGCTATTACAGCGCACTCAACGGATTGCTTCAGATGCAAGAACGAAATTCACATGCCACAAACAACCATAGCTATTTTCCTGTGGTGTTCGAGAGCGAAAAGCAGCTTTTGCGACTACAAAAAGCATTAAACGAGCAACAGATTTTTCCAAGACGATACTTTTACCCTTCACTCGATACGCTCAGCTACATTGAGCCAAAACAACACATGCCGATTTCTAGAGATATATCAAAAAGAATATTGTGTTTACCGATGTACCCTGACTTGTCGCAAGAAGACCAAAACAGGATTTTAGATATAATGAAGAAAAGCTTGTAGTTAGGTTGGATCATGATAGATATAGAAAAAATCAAGCCTGAAATCATAGAAAGATTAAAGCCCTTAAATCCTGACAAAATTATTCTGTTCGGAAGCTATGCGTATGGGACGCCCAATGAAGAGAGCGATATAGATTTGTTTTTACTTAAAGATGATTTGAGCTTAGATGATACGAGATATTATCAAAGAGAAGCAAGTAAAAGATTGCTTGATTTACAAATGAAATATAAAACAAATGGGATAGATATATTGTCTGGTCCAACAAAATATATTGAACAAAGAGAAGATTATTTTTATAAAGTGGATATATTGCAAAATGGAAAGGTATGGTATGAACGTTCAAGCATCTCGTGAGTGGCTTATAAAATCTTGGCATAATCTATCTACCGCACAGCTGCTGTATGGGGTGAATCATTATACTGACATTATAGCAGTGAATTTGCATTATAGTTGTGAAAAAACTCTAAAATCAATATTGGCTTATCAAAATAGAAAATCCCAAAAACACATGATTTGGTAGAAATTTACAAACATGTTTTAGGTTTTATAACGATTGAAGAGTTGGAGCTTTTAAAACAAATTTCAGAGTATCATATAGAGGAAGCGTATCCTGCATTTAATAGAACTTTACCTCCAAGAGAAGAGATAAAAGAAGTACTTGAGTTTACACAAAAGCTTTTTAATAAGGTGTGTGCTGTTTTGGATATCGATACAGAGAGCTTGAAATGACTTTAGCTATTATGCAATCCTACCTGATACGCTTAGCTATATCGAGCCAGAACAGCACATGCCGATCTCTAGGGACATCTCGACAAGAATACTTTGCTTACCCATGTATCCGGATTTGTTAGCAGAGGAACAAAGTAGCATTTTAGATATAATAAAGGACAAACTTATAAACAAATCATATTATGATAGATTTAGAAAAGCTCGAACTATTCAAACCTAATAAAACCATCTTTTTTGGTACTTATGTTTACGAAACATCAAATAAGGGGGGGGGAATAATTTATCAATCTTTTTTTATTTAAGAAAATTGACAAAATATACAGTCACATTAGTGGTAAAGTTTAAAGTTTAATAACAAAGGGAGAAAAAATGCCATTTTTCATTTTAGGAAATCCAAGATCTGGGACGTCAATGTTTCGTCTCATGCTTAATGCCCACTCTAAGATTACCGTGCCTCCAGAATCTGGGTTTGCACTTTGGTTTGCTGAAAAATATAAAAACATTATTTTTGATGACGATAAACTGTATGAGGAGTTTGTTTCCGACTTATTTACAGCGAAAAAGTTTGAAACATGGGGATTGGATAGTGTCACTTTACATGAACTCATCAAGCAATCCAGCCCCAAATCTTACCAAGAACTTGTTGCACTAGTTTATAAAGCATATGCTCTCAAACAAAATAAAAATTCTATCCTCTTTGGCGATAAAAACAATTATTATATTAACCATGTTGATGAATTAATTAATCTTTTTCATGACACAAAACTCGTATTTATAATTCGTGATGGTAGAGATGTGGCGGTTTCTTATAAGCAAATTAATGAAAACAACATTAATTCTGCATATAGACCAGTACTTCCTACTACAATAAAGGAGATGGCAGAAGAATGGATCAAAAATGCTCACACTTTAAAAAAATATTTAAACTCTTCCGTTCCTTCTATGTACATTCGATACGAAGACCTTTTGGTTAATCCTAAAAAAACGATTACACAGGTTTTAGATTTTTTGGGGTTGGAATATGAATCTTTAACATTGGAATTTTACAAAAGCAATGATGAGCCAACTGATTTTTTGCAATGGAAAGGAAAAACAACTAAAGCAATAGATGCGGCAAACCACAGTAAATACAAGCTTTATTTAACTGAACAAGAAATACGTGAATACGAATCCATCGCGAAAAATACTTTAAAAAGCTTTGCTTACACTCTCTAATTTAAAAAAGGATAACAATAACTTTGGCACAACAATTAAATTTTCAAAAGATTGAATCATGACATTTAAAAACCATCTTTCAAATCCCGTCGTCAGTGTTTGTTGTACGACTTACAATCATGCGTCATATATTAAAAAAGCTATCGACAGTTTTTTAATGCAAAAAACTAATTTTCCTTTTGAGATCATTATACGTGATGACGCTTCAACCGATGACACAGCTCAAATTATAAGTCAATATCAAAAAAAATATCCTAATATTATAAAACCAATCTTTGAGCAACACAATATGTACAAAAAAGGGGTCAAAGCCTTTCCTATTGTATTTCAGCAAGCTCAAGGACAATACCTAGCACTTTGTGAAGGGGATGATTATTGGAACGATCCATATAAATTACAAAAGCAAATTGATTTTTTAGAACAACATCCAGAGTATAGCATGTCCTTTCATAACTCTAATCGCTTAGATGAGACTACCAATACATACATCGATGACTATCCTAACATAGAACAAGATAGAGATTTTTCGTTGCTTGATTTTATAACAAGTAATTACGCAAGTACGACGACTATTGTCAGACGCAATCAACCCTTCAACTACCCCCCGAATTTTCATAAAATAAAGTTCGCCGATTGGCCGCTCAATCTTATCTTTGCTTCTAAGGGGAAGATTCGCTACCATGCACAAGCTATGGCAACCTACAGGATTCATCGAGGTGGTGTTTGGAGTGGAAATACGGAAATCAAAAAGAACAGATATACGATCTACATGCTAGAAGAAATGAATAAATATTTTAGTTATAAATACCACAAAGAGTTTTCTAAGGTGATACTCAAACAAATCTATCAGCAAATTAAAAATTATCTTTTACTCGGTCAAAAGAAAAAAGCACGTTGGATGGTTCAGTATGCATTTAAAAATTATAAACTTGGTAGTCTCAAAAAACTAAAATTTTTTTTAAAATTGTGTCCTTTAAAAAAGAACAAATAATTTTTGACTTCATTTTGACCTGTAATTAAAAATTCAATAAAGAATAAGTATAATTCGATTTCTAATTACGTTTTTATCTAAGTTTATAAAAGGCTATATAAAATGAAAAATGCACTCATCATTTTAGGAATGCACAGAAGCGGAACGTCTGCATTAATGGGTGCTCTAAAATTATCCGGTGTAGATTTAGGCAAAGACTTAATGGGAGAAACCGCCGATAATGCAAAAGGATACTTTGAAAACAAAAAAATCGTAGATTTCAATGAAGATTTGTTAGACCTTTTACAGCATAGGTGGAATGACGTTTTTTTAATAGATACCAATAAATTAAAAGAATTAAGCGAAAATGAGTCTTTAGAGCAAAAAGCAATTTCGATCATAAAACACGAGTTTGAAACCTCTTCCTTGATCGGTATCAAAGATCCAAGAATGTGCATACTATTTCCATTTTGGTCGGATATACTACAAACGATGGGCTATACGGTAAATGTAATCCTACCTCATAGAGACCCCGTCGAAATTGCAAAATCTTTAGAAAAAAGGAACGATTTCACTATCGAATTTTCATTGCTTTTATGGGCAAAACATGCTTTGTATGCTGAAAAATATTCAAGAAACTTTCAAAGAATTTTTATTTCCTATCATGACCTTTTAGAATCTCCTGAAAAACAAATCAAAAATATCTATAGTGCCTTTTTGCTTCCTCTTTCAGAAAATGGTTTAGTAGCACTAAATAGTTTCATCGACAAAAATCTTAATAGATCTTCTCAAAAAAAGTCGGAAAGCTGCGATATGCCTTCTTTTATCCAAGATCTTATTAGTGCATACGTTGCCTGCACAAAACAAGACACCACATGCGAAGTTGACATTTTTGACAAACTTTATAATGACTATATTTTCTATACATCGTTTTTCCTTAATCGAACCACCGAAACTTTAATGCACGAAAAAGTCCAACGATTTCAAAAACAAAAAACAGTTTCAAAAAAAATAGAAAATTTTTTCAAACAATTTAGGAAATAATTTCATGAACAAATTGATCTCAATCTGTCTGGCAACATACAACGGGGAAAAGTATTTAAAAGAGCAGCTTGCTTCTTTATGTCACCAGACATACAAGAATATTGAAATAATCATTCAAGACGACTGTTCATCCGACGGTACGCGTGATATTATAAAAAACTACAATGCAGCACTCAATATCAAATTATTTAGTAACGAAAAAAACCTAGGCTACATAAAAAATTTTGAATCCGTATTACAAAAAGCAACCGGTGACTATATTGCAATTTGTGATCAAGATGATATATGGGAGCATGATAAACTAGAAGTTCTAGTAAAGCATCTCGGTGAAGCAACACTTATCTACAGTGACTCTTTACTTATAGACGCACAAGGAAAAAGTTTGCATAAAAGATTTTCACAATCTTTAAAAAATAATTTTATTTCTACAACTTCACCACTTCCATTTCTGTATGACAATTGTGTATCCGGTCATGCATTGCTCTTTAAAAAAGAGCTTTTAAACTACATTTTTCCATTTCCGAACAACGTTTTTTTCGACGCTTGGATAGCTGCCAACGCTTCATCTTTGCATGGAATCAAATATTACAATGTACCCCTCGTTCAATATAGACAACATGCGACAAATACACTGAGTAAACATCATAAAGAAAAAACCGTTGATATATCTCAAAAAATAAAAAATAAAGCGCAAAAAAAACTAGACAATGTACAGGCTAAAATTTTAGCCATTGAAAACTTTTTAAAACTTCCTCTTCTAAAAAAAGAAGAAAAAGAGATATTGCAAACTCTTCAACTGGAATATAGTCGTTTTGAAACACTCTGGTTCAATTTTTCTTTATTTTCAGCATTATGGAAGCATAAAAATCTACTTTTCCCCATTACCAAAAAAAATCTTTTTAGACTAATCCTTAAAGAATCTATCGGCTACAAAACCTATAAGGCGCTACCAATCTTATGAATGAACCAGAAATCTCTTTTATAACTATTAATTACAATTCAAGCCATTACACGATAAAGTTATTGGAAAGTATTCAAAAAAACACTTCTCTTTCTTATGAAGTGATTGTTATCGACAATGCTTCTAGCTTGCAAGATTATGATCAGCTGCTCAATTTTACTTCCAAATGCGCGCATGTAAAACTTGTAAGGAATAGAATCAATAGCGGATTTGCCGGCGGTAATATGTTAGGTGTAAACTATGCACGTGGGAAATACTATTTTTTCATAAATAACGATACGGAACTGTTGAACGATTGTTCGTTTATTTTTAAAGAATATTTTGAACAGTATCCTAATGTGGCACTTGCGACTGCAAAAGTGAAAGACGAGCATGGTAACTTTTCTTCATCCTACAAACTCTTCCCTTCCGTTTTAAAAGAGTTGTTAGGCAATACACTTGCAAGGAAATTAAACAAACACCATTTTCCCAGCAATAAAGTAAAACTGGAAGAACCTTCTCTAGTAGAAGTAGTAAGTGGTTCATGTATGTTCTTTAAAGCAAAAGACTTTCAAAGTATCGGTGGCTTTGATACACTTTTTTTCCTTTACTGCGAAGAGGAAGATATCAGCAAAAGACTCTGGAATGCCGGCAAACATGTTGTTTTCTTACCCGAAGCTGAAATATTTCACGCAAGTGGTGGAAGTACGCAACGAAGTTTTGATATTTTAAAGGAATTTGATATATCTTATAACCATCTCATCAATAAACATTTTTCTTTTTTTCCCGCAGTTATATTAAAAACTTTAAGACTAACAAAATTACTTAGAAGAAGTTTCAAATCTTTGCATCATTTTCAATTATTTTTATTTGGCCTATCTGGATATAACAATAAACATAGTTTACGTTTCAAGCAAAAGGTTGTAGATGCTCTTTAACTCATACGAATTTATATTTTTCTTTTTACCGATTACTTTTTTCATCTACTTTTATCTTTTAAGCCAACGTCTTATCGTAGGGGCAAAAGGTTTTCTTGTTTTTGCGTCTTTGTTTTTTTATTCTTGGTGGAATATCGTCTACCTTCCTTTGATTCTTTCTTCAATGCTTTTTAATTATGTCATCGGCAACTCGCTCAATGAAAACTTCAAAAAAATAAAAGTCGCTAAAAAATCTCTTTTACTATTTGGTATACTTGCAAACATCGCTTTATTGGGTTATTTTAAATACAGTGACTTCTTCATAGCCAATCTCAACCTCGCTTTTAGTTCTGATATCGATCTTCTACATCTTGCTCTCCCTTTGGCAATCAGCTTTTTTACTTTTCAACAGATTGCTTATTTAGTTGATAGTTACAGGGGAGAAACAAAAGAGTACGACTTTTTAAATTATGCTCTGTTCGTAACTTTTTTCCCTCAGCTTATTGCAGGTCCTATCGTGCATCATTCTGAGATGATGCCACAGTTTGCCAGCAAGTGGAATCTCGCTAAAAACTACAAAAATATCGCGTTAGGTCTATTTATTTTTTCCATCGGTCTCTTTAAAAAAGTAGTCATTGCCGATACTTTTGCCACTTGGGCTACGAACGGTTTCGATAAAGCTCAAACGCTTAATCTTATTGAAGCTTGGGCAACTTCTCTTTCTTATACATTTCAGCTTTACTTCGATTTTAGCGGTTATACGGATATGGCTATTGGAGCTGCCCTCTTATTCAATATAAAACTTCCTATCAACTTTAATTCTCCCTACAAAGCAACGAATATCCAAGATTTTTGGAGAAGATGGCATATCACTTTAAGCAGATTTTTGCGTGATTACATTTACATCCCTTTAGGCGGAAATAGAAAAGGCAACTTTAAAACATATTCTAATCTCATGATAACTTTTATCCTCGGCGGTTTATGGCATGGTGCCGCTTGGACATTCGTTTTTTGGGGATTTTTGCATGGTGCCGCTTTAGCCGTCCATCGACTATGGAGCAATCTAGGTTTTACCATGCCAAAGATTCTTGCTTGGTTTCTTACTTTTAACTTTATCAATATCTCTTGGATCTTTTTCAGAGCAAAAGAATGGAACGATGCCATCAAAGTCCTCTCTTCGATGTTCTCCTTAGATAACGTCGTACTACCTGAAAAATATGCCTCTAAACTCACCTCTTTGCAACAATACGGTATTGAATTCGGTCAAGTCTTTGAGCATATTCACGGGAAAGACAAAACACTACTTTTTATATTCGCTGCTTTCTTAATTGTTCTATTGTTAAAAAACTCTATGGAGTACAAAAACTTTTTTAAGACCAATTATATTGTACTGCTTTTAATGATAAGCATGGCATGTTTATCTTTATCGATGATGTCTACCGTATCAGAATTTTTATATTTTAATTTTTAAGGACAGACATGAAACGAATAATACATCCGTCGCGGTTTGCAAAACTTTTTCTTGGTCTGCTTATTTTTTTTATTGCGTATCATCTCATCGTATGGCATTTATATACATCGCACATTTTTGGGCTAACCGATGGTTATCGCGTGGGTGACTTAGTTCGTAACAGCTATCAAATTGATTTTAGTCATACAAGAAAATCGGAGTTTACTCTTACAAAACGGCATTTCAATCAATCTAATTGGCATGGCGAGCAAATAGATATCATTACAGTAGGGGATTCATTTTCAAATGGTGGTGCAGGAGATCTCAACCGTTACTACCAGGATCACATAGCTTCATTGTACGATATGAATATTCTAAATATCCAAGGGTTAAAACAATACGACTTAATATTTGAAGCCATTTTGGTTTTATACAATAACGGCACTTTAGAAAAACTCAAACCCAAAGCCGTCTTAATCGAATCTGTCAATAGATATGCGATAGCACGTTTTGCTAAAAATTTTGATTTTGCTCAAACGCAAGATATAAGCATTGTCCAACTTCTTGAGAAACAAAAAAACAAAAACAAAACGCAAGACGTACTTTTTATCAATACTGCAAATTATAAGTTCCCGTTTTATGCACTTAAATATAAATTTAAAGAACGCGCACACAAAAATGTTTATAAACTAAACTTGGGCGAAGATATGTTTAGCACAAAAATCAAAAACAAACTTCTTGTTTATCATGAAGATATAGCGATTCTACCTGAGATTAAACAGCAACATATAGAAAAACTTAATCATAATTTCAATACGCTCGCCAAAAAATTAAATGCACTTGGGATACAGTTAATCTATATGCCTATTGTCGATAAATATGACTTGTATTATGATGTGATCATTGATAATAAACACAAAAAAAATCTTTTTTTCGATCTACTCCGACCTATGGAAAAAGACTATTATATGCTTGATACGAAGCAAATATTATCCGAACTGCTAAACAATAAAGAAAAAGACATCTTTTATGCAGATGACACTCATTGGTCTTATAAGGCTAGCGAAGCAATCGCGAAAGACCCTATATTTAACATTCTCAAAGGAAAATAACAATGCTCTTTAACTCATACGAATTTATATTTTTCTTTTTACCGATTACTTTTTTCATCTACTTTTATCTTTTAAGCCAACGTCTTATCGTAGGGGCAAAAGGTTTTCTTGTTTTTGCGTCTTTGTTTTTTTATTCTTGGTGGAATATCGTCTACCTTCCTTTGATTCTTTCTTCAATGCTTTTTAATTATGTCATCGGCAACTCGCTCAATGAAAACTTCAAAAAAATAAAAGTCGCTAAAAAATCTCTTTTACTATTTGGTATACTTGCAAACATCGCTTTATTGGGTTATTTTAAATACAGTGACTTCTTCATAGCCAATCTCAACCTCGCTTTTAGTTCTGATATCGATCTTCTACATCTTGCTCTCCCTTTGGCAATCAGCTTTTTTACTTTTCAACAGATTGCTTATTTAGTTGATAGTTACAGGGGAGAAACAAAAGAGTACGACTTTTTAAATTATGCTCTGTTCGTAACTTTTTTCCCTCAGCTTATTGCAGGTCCTATCGTGCATCATTCTGAGATGATGCCACAGTTTGCCAGCAAGTGGAATCTCGCTAAAAACTACAAAAATATCGCGTTAGGTCTATTTATTTTTTCCATCGGTCTCTTTAAAAAAGTAGTCATTGCCGATACTTTTGCCACTTGGGCTACGAACGGTTTCGATAAAGCTCAAACGCTTAATCTTATTGAAGCTTGGGCAACTTCTCTTTCTTATACATTTCAGCTTTACTTCGATTTTAGCGGTTATACGGATATGGCTATTGGAGCTGCCCTCTTATTCAATATAAAACTTCCTATCAACTTTAATTCTCCCTACAAAGCAACGAATATCCAAGATTTTTGGAGAAGATGGCATATCACTTTAAGCAGATTTTTGCGTGATTACATTTACATCCCTTTAGGCGGAAATAGAAAAGGCAACTTTAAAACATATTCTAATCTCATGATAACTTTTATCCTCGGCGGTTTATGGCATGGTGCCGCTTGGACATTCGTTTTTTGGGGATTTTTGCATGGTGCCGCTTTAGCCGTCCATCGACTATGGAGCAATCTAGGTTTTACCATGCCAAAGATTCTTGCTTGGTTTCTTACTTTTAACTTTATCAATATCTCTTGGATCTTTTTCAGAGCAAAAGAATGGAACGATGCCATCAAAGTCCTCTCTTCGATGTTCTCCTTAGATAACGTCGTACTACCTGAAAAATATGCCTCTAAACTCACCTCTTTGCAACAATACGGTATTGAATTCGGTCAAGTCTTTGAGCATATACATGGAAAAAATCAAACATTTACTTATATTGTACTTGCATTATTAACCGTACTATTATTTAAAAACACCATCGAGCTTAAAGAAAAGTTTAAACCTTCTTTACTTTATTTTGTCATATTGTCTGTGTTGATTGCATATAGCACTTCTATAATGAACAAATATTCTGAATTTCTATATTTTAACTTTTAGGAGGCCAACTTGAAAACTTATAAAAAATTTGTTTTTTTCTTGTTTATTTTTTTGCTATGTGCACTTTTATTTCATAGTGTTGTATATACTTTATACACCGAAAAAGTCAACCCTACGGGAGAAAAACTAGTAGGTGACTTGGCAAGGTCTTCATACTATTTGGGAATTATCTATCCTAGAAAAAATGAAAACACTTTACCCAAGCAGCATATAAAATTCAATCTTTACAAACGTCAAAAAGTTGACTTTTTAACTATAGGAGATTCTTTTTCAAACGGAGGAGGATATGGACGCAATAGATATTATCAAGATTATTTTGCTAGCACATTCGAAATGGACATATTAAATATTCTTCAAATACCTAAAACAAAAAACTATATAGAGAGCATTGCACTTTTAGCCAATACCGGCTATTTAAAAGAGATGGGAGTCAAATATGTTTTAATTGAAACTATACAGAGACTAGCTTTAGAAAGACTAGCCGTCAGTACTATCAACTTTGACATTAATACAACTGATGATTTATACGAAAAAATAATCCTTACTAAAGATATTTACAATCCGCCTGAAGAGCTAAAAAACAAAATTGGAATGGTCAATAATCTAAACATTAATGCCGTTTTATATAATGCTCAATTTTCTTTCAAAGGATATGGGAAACAAGGCAGCTACTATATTGAAAAACTCAACCGAGAATTATTTTCATCTCCAAAGTCTTCAGAAATTATTTTTTATCATGACGACATTAGAAAAATTTCAGCTGAAAATGAAAAAAACATCAAATTAATCAATGACAACTTAAACACTTTAGCATCAATTCTGAAAACCCAAGGCATAACACTCTACTTCATGCCTGTCGTGGATAAGTATAACTTATATAGAGAAAATATTGTCAGCAATAAATATAAAGCGAGTATATTTTTCGAATACTTCAGAACCCTACCGAAACAATATAAATTTGTAGATACGAAAGCAATCCTTTTGAAAGAACTGGACAAAGGTAGTAAGGATATTTTTTATTCAGACGACACTCATTGGAGTTATAAAGCCAGCGAGGCGATCGCAAATAGTTTCATAGAATTAAAAAAATAAGATAGTGGGTATTAAGAGATTAATCTCTCTTAAGACCTTGGTCGCATATAAATTTTTTTTGCAGTTCTTTCTCTCTCATTGCCGCAATCTGCATTGACGGGTTTCCTCTATTAACGCCTTTATGCCACAAATGCGCTACGTTTGCAACGTTTTTGCAAGATTTTAGCTCCAAACCGTATGCTCTAAAACGCCAATCAAGATCCATGTCGTCACTCACGGCAGTTTCACCGTAACTTTCATCGAAACCGTTAATTGCCTCCATGTCCTCTTTGAAGCAGGAAAAATTACACCCTAAAATAGCCGTTGCCCTTGCCTTTTTTGAAAAAAGTTTATATAAAAAACTTTCAGGATTCAAATAGATCCCTTGTCTAAAACGTGCTTCTTTATCAAAAAACAAGTAGCCGTATCTCCAAAGATTTTTTTCTATCTCCACAATGCGCAAGCTCCCCTCTCGCACTTTTTGAGAAAGTTTTGGAGGCAGGTTCAAACGTCTGCCACTCAGGACACACCCTTTTTGAGCCAGTTTCACGTGCCCTTCTATGAAGGTCGTATAGGGAACACAATCCCCATCGATGAAGATCAGATACTCCCCGCTGCTTGCCAAAATGCCGTTATTCTGACTGCGGGCTTTGCGCACCCCATTGTCTTCTTGGGTCGTGTGTTTAATTTCTAGCCCCTCAATAGTGGCAATATACTCCCGCATCTCTTTGCTAGAACCGTCTTCAACTATTACGAGTTCAAAATTTTTATACGTTTGCTCTTTAAGAGCATCGACGATAGCGCGTAAAGCCACTACGTCTTTATAAACCGCAACTATCAAACTCACTTTCATTCGTGGTTCCATCCGTTTTTTCGTAACTTCTCTATATAATCTTGAAGTCTTCTTTGAGGTGCCCACCCAAGCGCCTTCGTTTTTTCACTAAGCACGTCCGCACCCATCCTGTTACCGCGTCTCTCGGGCAGCATTTGAATCTCACCGCCGTACATTTGTGCCACTTCCAAGATAGAAAATGCTTCATCACTCCCTATACCGAATTCGTCTCCGTAGCCGTTTTCCCCCACAAGCACAAGAGCGTCGATAATATCGTCGATATGGGTAAAGTTTCTTTTTTGTGTGCCTGGGCTGACTATCGTAAGCGGCTCGTTGTTTTTCATCTTCTCTTTAAACAGCGCGATAAGCGTCGCGTATTTGCCGCTTTCTATTTCGCGCGGTCCGTAGACGTTGTAAAAATAGGTGATCGCATAAGGGACGTTAAACCACATGCCATAGTTCATCACAAGCTCCGTATTGGTCGCTTTTGTCCATGCATACGGAGACGCACTACGCCCTAGCCCGCCGTCGCCGAATTTTGTAGAACTTCCCGCATAGAGGATCTTGCATCCCGCTTTACGCACGAACTCCAGTACGGCAAATATCCCGTCTTTGTTGTAACGCCACACTTTTTCTATATCGTCAAAACTCTGCTCTACGCGGCTGTATTCGCCGAGGTGATAAACCATGTCGGGGTTAAACGTCACAAGCGTTGCAATATCTGCCGTATCCCCTTTAATGTAGGTGACGTTCGCAACGTGGTTGGCTTCGCTTCCCGTAAAATAGTTGTCCAAACTGTACACTTCGTACTCGGGATTTTTTGCAAGCCTTTCGCAAAGATGGCTGCCGACAAACCCTGCGCCTCCCGTAACCAAAATCTTTTTTTTACCCATCGGCTATCCTTTATATATCGCTGTGAAACACGTCTCTGGTGTACACTTTTTCTTTGACGTCGGCGATCTCGTTTTCTAATCTATTTGCTACAATCACATCACTACAAGCTTTAAACTCGTCGAGATTTTTGAGCACCCTGATCCCTTCGAACACTTCTTCCTGTACTACGGGCTCGTATATGACAAGCTCCACGTTTTCTGCCTGCAGTTTCTCAATCACGCCTTGAATTGCCGAACTTCTGAAATTGTCCGATCCTGCTTTCATGATCAGTCTGTAGATACCCACCGTTTTAGGGTTACATGCCAAGATTCTCTCGGCTATAAAAGCTTTGCGCGTTTCGTTTGCATCAACGATAGCACCGATTAAGTTGCTCGGCACCTCTTTGAAGTTTGCTTTGAGTTGTTTGGTGTCTTTTGGAAAACAGTACCCGCCGTAACCGAAACTCGGGTTGTTATAGTGGGTTCCGATGCGCGGATCAAGCCCTACCCCGCTGATCACCTCTTTCGTGTTGAGGGCGTACTTTTCACAATAGGAATCAAGCTCGTTGAAGTAAGCAACTCTCATGGCAAGATAGGTGTTTGAAAAAAGTTTGATCGCCTCGGCTTCGGTGCTGTCGGTAAAAAGGACGGAAATCCCTTTTTTAATCGCTCCGCGCTCGAGCAAGCCCGCAAAAATCATGGCACGATCCGATTTTTCCCCTACGATAATGCGACTCGGGTAGAGATTGTCGTGAAGCGCTTGCCCCTCGCGCAAAAATTCGGGGGAGAAAATGATATTCTGAGTGTTGAATTTTTCACGTACGCCTTTTGTATAACCCACGGGGATCGTCGATTTTATCACCATCGTGGCATCGGGGTTGATGGCAAGCACGTCCGCTATGACGTACTCGATCGATTTGGTATTAAAGTAGTTCGTGTTTTCGTCATAATCGGTGGGCGTAGAGATGATGATAAAATCGGCACCCTTATACGCCTCCTCTTTGTCCAAAGTAGCACGGAAGTTCAGCGTCTCTTTTTTGAGATATTCACTGATATCTTTATCTTCGATGGGGGAGATTCTTTTATTTAAAAGCTCCACTTTTTCGGGGATAATATCAAGTGCCACCACCTCGTTGTGTTGTGCGAGCAATACGGCGTTTGAAAGACCGACGTACCCTGTTCCTGCGATTGCTATTTTATAACCCACTCTCTTCCCTCTTTCATATTGCATTTTAAAGATTTTCAAATATTTCGTAAAGTTTTTCAAACTGCTTGGCGGCATCAAACTTTTCATGTGCTTTTTTTTGCCCTGCTTCTGCAAGCTTTTCTTTGAACGACGCATCTTGCAAAAGCATCTCTATCTTTTGTGCCATAGATTCGCTGCTGTTTTTCTCGAATAACAGTCCCGTTTCATTATCGTCGATGATCTCCAACGGTCCCGCATTGTTCGTTCCTAACACACAGATACCGCATGCCATAGCTTCGATGAGCACCAAACCGAACGTCTCTCTCTCGGTTGCAAGCACGAGACAATCGCAAAGCTGCATAAGCTTTTGCGCCTCTTTCGTAAAGCCCGTAAAAATAACATCTTTTTGCAAGCCCATACCGGCTATCTCGGCTTGAAGCTCTTGCAGATAGGTTTCACTCATGGCATGTCCAACTATTAGCACTTGAAGTTCATACTCTTTTGCTAAAAGTTTTGCGGCGGCTTCCACTACAAGATACTGCTTTTTTCCCTCTTCGATACGCCCTACAATACCGACAGTGAATTTTTTTGGGATGCCGTATGCGGCATGAAGCGCATCTTTTTGCTTTTCATCCAAGAGTTCGGGAGACTCTGCCCCCATATAAAGTACTTCGATTTTCGGTCGCACTTGTTCAGGGATAAATTTTTCGAGTTGTTCTTTAACTTGATAGGTCACGGAAAGCATCAGATCGACGTTTTTATAAAGCCATTTGTGATAGAAATCGCTCTTAAAACGGGTCATCGTCATATTTCTTGTTTGCACCAAAGCAGGCTTGCGTTTTGAGAGTTGCTTTGCCGCAACCGCTAAAGGTAAATCTTTCGTCCAATGCATATGCACCACATCTATGGCATGTGCGTCTATGATCTTTGCTAATTTTTTTGCACTAAAAAACAGGGAAAAAAATGAAGGTCGTCTCATCCGTACGACGTTTGAAGTTTCGCCGTAGTAAGAACCCAATTTTCCCGTTTCGTTAATGACGCTCACAACTTGCGTCTTATTTTCTAAATACAATGCGGCACGAACCATATACAGCTCTAAACCGCCGCTATCGGGAGATAAGCACAGCTCTAATATTTTTTTCACAAACACACCGTTTCGCAGCCGATAGCAAAGTATTTAACTTTTTTTATAGAGCCGCTTTGTTATAATGGCGCAATTTTAACCAACTAGAGATTATTTTCTAATAAAAAGCGATGCACTTTATGACCAATAAATACCGTCTCCACCCTGATTTTTCACATTACGAAGATTTTTTGCAAAATTTACCTTCTCTCTTTGCTTCGGTAAGTTCAAACATCCACAAGGCAAGAAACGAACTTAAAATTCTTACATTAGACAACAATGACTTTGTAGTAAAATCTTTCAAAGTCCCTCATTTGTTAAATAAAATCGTTTATACTTTTCTTCGTTCCTCAAAAGCCAGAAAATCTTACGAATACTCTTTAAAAATCATCAACTTTGTTCCAAAACCAGTAGGATTTATAGAGTTTTACAAATACGGTCTTTTAAACGAAAGCTATTTCATCAGCGAAAAGTTCGACTACGATTTTACGATTCGAGAACCTCTTTTAGATGCTTCGTTTGAACAACGAGAAGAGATCATGAGAGCTTTTGCGCGCTTCACTTTAGAGCTGCATCAAAACGATATTTTCCATAACGATTATTCTCCGGGAAATATCCTTATCAAAAAAGAGAGCGATAGCTATATTTTTAAAATCGTAGATATCAATAGAATGAAATTCGCACCGCTTTCACAAATAGAACGCGCCAAAAACTTTTCAAAACTTTGGGCGCACGACGCGCTTTTAAAAATTATCGCCGACGAATATGCAAAGCATTACCGAGTCGATGCCCATTTTACGAATCAGGTGCTCTACTACTCCAATAAAAACAAAAAAATCAAGAATTTTAAAAAAAGACTCAAAGGGCAAGAGGTAAAAGATTGATGCTCTCTCACATATCATGTGTCATTATCGCTAAAAATGCCGAAGCCACGCTCAAAGAAGTTTTAGAAGCTCTAAAACAATTCGAAGATGTCGTCGTTTATAGCAATAATTCAACCGATCAAACCGATGCAATTGCGCAAAGTTTTTCTAACGTCACACTTGTACAAGGTGCTTTTCTCGGATTTGGACCGACTAAAAACAAAGCTGCGACCTATGCAAAAAACGACTGGATTCTCTCGCTTGATGCCGATGAAGTTCTCAGCGGTGCATTTGTAGCGAGTCTCTCAAAACTCGTGCCGCAACCGACACATGTCTATTCTATTTTACGAGAAAATTATTACAAAAATCAGCACATCAAGCACTGCTGGGGCAATGATATTTTAACTCGCATCTACAATAAATCTTTTACCTCGTTTACCGATTCGCAAGTACATGAAAAGATAAAAGACGACAACCTTCAAAACACTCTGCTAGAAGGAACTATCAAACATTATCCCTATAGCACGATCAGCGACTTTATCATGAAGCTTGATCGCTACTCCACGATTTTTGCACAAGAACATGCGG
>Ga0265294_10002362_pt1 | contig 24808 bp, 15 predicted proteins | sample MunlanPumphouse3_FD_192504 | JGI IMG/M metagenome (GOLD analysis project Ga0265294, IMG submission 192504) | Groundwater microbial communities from a municipal landfill in Southern Ontario, Canada - Pumphouse #3 | ecosystem: Environmental > Aquatic > Deep subsurface > Groundwater | place... | reverse complement strand
GAGGATAGTTTGTTCAAAAGTCCTTATATTACAGGAACTACCTCCACGATAAATTGGCTTATCGGGAACTCTTATACGGCGCCAATCGGAACAAAACAACTCATTGACGCGATGGGGGCAAGCCCGTTGCGTTTTTCTCCTTATATCTGGGTCTATCCTGCTGGTTCTTCTACCTATCAAAGCTATAAAATTTCAGGGAACGACAATGTTCAGGTGCTGGATTTAGAAGAAATCCCGGCTATGAGTATTTTTATGATCAGGGTTTTAAGCGGTACGAATCCCGGAAAATTTGCTGTAACCAGAGATATGCAGCGTCATGCTCCTGTTACGCACAGTATCCCTATGAAAGCTAAAGCCCGGGGAAAGGTAAATGCTACCTATAATAACCAGGTGACATTTAAAGTTATGCCTGCTGATAACATATGGAATTTTGACCTGGCTGCTATCGGTTTGCGTGCAGATGCCAGTTTAGGTGCAGATGGCTATGATATGACAAAGGTTTCTACTACTGCAGATGTCTTTCAATTGTATTCTTTATCTTCTGCAAATACCAAATTGTCGGCCAATGCTGTGCCAACCGAAACCTCAAGTGTCAAGCTTTGTTTTCGCCCCGTTAGTGATACCACGGAGTTTCAACTCGAAGCCAGTCATTACGAAACATTGAGTACAGAAGGAATTTGGCTGGAAGATACCAAAACAGATACCATTTTTGATGTCGGAAATCTCAACAGTTATAGCTTTATCAGTGAACCTGGAGATAATGAAGAGCGCTTTATTGTTCATTTTGTTGATCCGGGTTCGACGGGTTTAAATGAAGACCTTTATAAACGAGCACTCAGCGTGTATATGTTGAATGACGTTTTGATTGTAAAAAATTTGTTAGCCGAGGATGTCGGGTCCTTAATTTCGCTGTTCGATGGATCGGGACGTCTAATCAAGACACATGTTGTTGAACGTTCTCCTCAACTTGAGATCCCATTTAATTATTTACCGGGTGTTTATATTATTCAGTTAAAGGGAACACGGCTTCTTACGGATAAATTTTTAAGGCAATAGGTTGAATAATATTACAATAAATGAAGACTAATATCATACATGTATTGATTGTCGCGATTATTCTGGTTGTCGGATTCTCTGTTTTTACCATCATTCAGGATATCAGTTCATCCGGAGATATCCGCTATGATAAAGACAGAATGTTAGTCGTAGGGAAACAATATCTGCCCAAGACACCTGATAATTATGCAAATCAGACTAAATTCCCTGTTTATAAAGGAGCAAACCGAAATAAATTAGCGACAATTAAAAATAAGGTAAAGAATCCCGGTACTTTAGAAGAACGATCTTCTTTTGAAATAACCACAAACTATTCAAACTATAATGCAACGGGCGGACTAATGGTGAAAAACAAAGCCATTGTAGCATCCGGCAGAAAAACAGAAAACGTGCATGTTGATTATAACAGACACAACTTTATATCTTCCAATATTGCAACGCCTTTTTCAAAAAATGTCAGTATAAATTCTGAAAGGAGTATCGCAGATGCATCGCTTGAGGGCAGTAATCTTGCTGGTGGCGGCATGCTCCAGGGAAGTGATGCGATGCTGAAAGCTTTTGGAGGAGATGACGAAGGAGATGATTTTGAAATAGGAGGTGGAACCGAAAATGAAGATTTTTATAATGATGTCCCCGTAGGGGATGGCCTTTATATTATGCTGATGCTGGCTTTAATCTATGCATTTATAAAAGTGAGAAAATATAATATGTTTCAAAATAATCTTAATTGATAATAAAAACACATACAATATGAAAAAGTTTTTTCTTTTTTTTATACTGCTTACAGTAGCATTTAATGCCACAATTCAGGCTCAGGTTACTATCGGATCTAACGCCGAACCAAATACCAATGCTGTCCTTGATTTACAAAGTGCAACAAAAGGATTGTTGTTGCCGCGTGTAGTGCTTAAAGCCACAAATGATCCGTCGCCAACCAGTACTCATACTGCCGGTCTGACAGTTTACAATACCTCGGTTTCACCTAAAAGCATTCCTTTTGAATACTATGTATCACCAGGTTTGTATTATAATGATGGAACGAAGTGGATCAGAATGGCACTGGGTTTTTCAAACTGGTTTTATATGCCATCGGTATCTTTCGATACCTCTGTAACTGCTTACGGTCTTAAGAAGGATTTATATAAACTTTATTGTTCGCAGTTTCAAAATCCGATGGTGAAAAGTGATGGTGCACCCGCTTCAGTTCCTTATATTCTGAAGGCTACTGATCTTTACTATTATATTACTGAATACGATACTAACGTGTTTGGCAAAATCAGTATTGATGCCAATGGAGTGATGACGTATGATGTTATTGGTAGTGCATCGGATTGTTCATTCATAAATATCGTGTTTGTACTGAAATAGATTAAGCAAAGCCTTCTTCGGTTTGGCTTATATTGTCTTAATTAGCCATCTGTAAAAGATAAACGATGAAAATATTATCTCCAGAACATAAACAAAAAAGCACAGGGTTGAGAAATTACATGCAACTGCTGGTTTTGCTAATGTTTATCTTGTCCGGTAGCATTACAGCTCAGACAACTGTTACAAAACATTTATACTTGTCGGATCCTTCTCAGTCACTCGACAGAATTGATCCTGTTGCGACGTTGGATAATACAACATCCTCAACTGGCAGATTGCAGGCTGTTGCAGATGGTATTGTTCCTGTATCAACTACAACAGCACAGTCGAACAGCACAAGTTCGTTGTCTTTCTCTCACACGGTGTATTCGGGCGATAACAGGTTGTTGATGGTGGGGATTTCAACAGGGGCTTCCTATAGTAATGGAACAAATGCTTCGACAGTGAGTTCTGTAACTTACGGGGGTATGACTATGACCCTGGTTGGTAGCGTAAATGCGGGAGGACATGTGCGTACTTTTATGTATGCCCTGGTAAACCCTGCTGTTGGAACTGCTAACGTTGTTGTTTCAACAAGTGCTTCCCGTCCTGTTGTAGCTGGTGCCACGTCTTTTACGGGAGTTGATCAAACTAATCCTTACGGATACTTTTATTCCAATTCAACAACATCAAGTGTTTCGTCGGCAAGTATTACCGGAATTTATTCTGCTTCAAATGAATTGGTGTATGATGTGTTGGCTGTCGATGTTGATAGATCTACCCCGGGAATTGTATATTCCGGATCCGGACAAACAGAACAATGGAAAATTCGTGGTTCCACATCAAGAAGAGTAACCGGTGCGGGAAGTGTTAAAACAGGCTCTTCAAGTACGAATATGTCGTGGTCATGGTCGGGAGGACAGCAATATGCTATGGGGGCGGTTTCGTTAAGACCGGCTCCATTTACGACAACAGCTGTTTTTACTCAAACTCCGGCTTTATGCAATCCGCTAACCATTAAAGCAGAACAAACTGTCAACGTTGGTGTTTACCTGACTGTTCTCAGCGGTTCGATGCCTGCCAATCCTGATATTACAGTTAATTTGAAATATGGTTCCACAGTATTTGCAACATCATCGGATCCAAGTTACAACAGCGCTACAGGCTTACTTACATTCTCCGGAACATTTTATTGGGATGTTTCCATCCCTGCCGGACAACCTATTGTTGCAGAGATTATTACATACCAATCCGGCGTAAGTTTTCAGATTGATTACGACAGTCAGACAAGACCTTCAAAACTCAGTTTGCCTGTTTCTACATACGTCAACATTGACTCCTATCAGGTGTATAATGCAGCTTATCCTGCGGGTTCTGTAATATCAAGTGCAGAACCGGGTAAAACCGTTTATTTGCGGGCAGTGGTATCAGATCCTTTTGGTGCCAATGATATCACCGGAATGACAATTGCGATGCCATCACCTCTTGGAACGGTAAATGCAACCTCAGTTGCTACTTCAGGTTGCACCAGGACGTATGAATATGCATGGAATACAACAGGCTTCAATGTAAATACCTATTCATTGCCTGCAACAGCTAAGGAAGGCTACGAAAATACAGTTACACATATTTTCCCTCTGACCTTTGACCTGTGTAACGAGGTTGGTACGCCGGTATTTGTCCTGGGTGTTTCTTCTTCGCGTTGTAAGGGGGCAGGAAGCGTAACTTATTCAGCTACTTCAGCAAATTCTACCGGAATGAGTTATAGCTTAGATGCAACCAGCTTAGCCGCGGGAAACACTATCAATATTTCTACCGGGCAGGTAACTTATGTTGCTGGCTGGCATGGAACTTCTGTCGTGACAGCTACGGCGACAGGTTGTATGGGACCAAAATCATCCACGCACACGATAACTACCAATGAATTGGTGACAACTCCTGTATTCGTTTTGGGGGAAAGCTCAAATCGTTGTAAAGGTGCGGATGTTGTAAGTTATACGGCAACTGCTGAAAATGCGACAGGCATAACTTATACCCTTGATGCTACGAGCTTATCCGCAGGAAATAGCATCAACAGTTCAACAGGCGTGGTAACTTATGTAGCGGGGTGGAGTGGAAATTCTGTTATCACTGCTTCAGCTTCTGGTTGCGGCGGCCCGTTAACGGCAGCTCATACAGTAAAGACTAATTCGGTAATTGCTGTGGCAGATTATATAACCGGTACCGAGTCAAGTGCCATTATCATGAACGTATTGTCGAATGATATCTGTGATGTTAATCCTTCAACTTTAACCATTGTTACATCGCCTCAAAATGGTACTTTGCAAATGGGCTCTGGTGGTCAGATAACCTATTTGCCTTTTGTCGGTTTTTCAGGTAATGATGAGTTTGTTTACAGTGTTTGTAATAGCAGTATTCCGCAGGAATGTGATAGTGCCATCGTTTACATCACCGTTGAGCCTGCGCTGGACGATGCTTGTTCTGAAGCAACACGTAGTAAAACATATTATTTACCTTTTCCCGAAAATGAGAAACAATTGAGAAAATCGCTCATTAGTTCTGCCTCAACAATTCACTTACAGGAAATGTAAGGAATATTATCACCATAAAAATACCCTATCCGGGTGTTGTGATTACTTACGACCATTGGGAAGATGGATACGAAGCGGATATTACCCGCCCAACTCAAACAACGACCCTGGTTTGGGGTGATGGAAATTTACGGAATGGTGTTGCGCCCGGATATCCGAATGACATCATTCCTCCAGGAGGCTATATCACCATTGATAATCAGTTTGTGTATAATCCGAGGAACCCTTCTGATGTGGTGTTTGATGGGAAAGACAAACTCTTTACTACAGGAGATGTTGTTATTTCGAAGATAACAGGAGATGCCGGATTTGTAAGTAGTATTCCGCTGTTTAATGTTCAGAATATAAAAACGCCCGTCTTGGATGTAACCCGTTTCGGAACCTATTTTATTATTCCATTCGGGGAAAATATAACCTTAGGTAGTACAGCTGCATTTAAATATACAGGCGTATTTATCAGAGCATCAAAAAATGGAACGGAAGTGAATCTGGATTATAACGCTGATGGAGTTTTTGATGTCTCTCAGGTGTTGAATGAAGGAGAAGTCTGGTTGTATGATGGTACAGCTTCTACTCCCGGTTATTCAGGAGATGTTAATCAGGCAAATGATATTAAAGCAGGAGCTGTGATTACCTCAAATTATCCTGTTGGCGTTGATATGCTGTTTGGTGGGATTGATTATTATGGGACCCGAAATATTCCGATTTTACCTGGCCAGTTCTACAGTAATTCCTATTATACGCCCATTTATACAACTACGCCAACCAATTCAGATCCGATAATTAATTCGCCGACTTATATTTTCTTTACCAATAGTCATAACAGCCCTGTAACAGTAAACTGGACAAATAAAACAACATCAGGATCAGTAGTGGTTCCCGCGAATGGTTATCAATATTATCCGATTCCCTATAGCAATACTCCTACCGGGTATAAGTTTGAAAGTGAGGGAGGAGAAACATTTACTGCTGTTGCTGTGTTAGATGCGGATGCAGATGGAGCTTCTTACGATTGGGCATTTAACCTGATCCCTACCAATAAACTGACGGAGTTTTCGAGCATTGCCTGGGCTCCCGGTTCTAACGACTTGTCGGGGAACTATAATCCTGTTTGGGTGACTCCTACTGCGAATACGACCTTATACATTAAATATGATGGAAATCTCACGGATAATTCTCCGACAATTAGCCCTTGTGGACTGCCTTATGACATTGCGGTTCCGCTGAGTTACCTGGATTCTTACCGCATTTATGATGATTCGGATAATGACCAGTCAGGAGTCGCGATTTATACTTGTGACGGCGTAACTTTTGCTGCTGTATGGGGTCAGGATTCATATGCCAAAAATTCGACAACTCCTACGGGTTCTCCTGCTCAGGACGTGGGTTATTATATGGAACCGCGATGCTTGCGGCAATTAGTTTTTGCTAATGACGATTATGTGGTGACGGATCCTGAGATGTCTATTATTATTGGGGTTGCTTCTAATGATTTTGGATTCCTTACTACCGTAAATAAAAATTCAATTAACACAGTTGGCTTGCTGCAACCGCAAAATGGCTCTGTAAGCGTTAACCCGGAGGGGACGATCACTTATGTGCCTAATCCCGGATTTGAGGGAGTGGATACTTTTGAATATAGTGTCTGTTCTACGGATTATCCGAATTTATGTGACATAGGCTTGGTAACAGTACGTGTGACTGATTGTGCAAGTAGTTCTTCTGAAAATTTGATCACAGGTGTCGTCTTTGTCGAACAATTACCGGATGACGGAAATTATGATGGAGAAGGTCTTGCTGCAGGTGTACAGGTGGATTTGTATGCTGATATTAATTGTAACGGAATAGTCGATTCCGACGAAGGTGTAATATATTCTACTGTAACAGATCTTTCCGGAAATTATACTTTCAGCGTGAGAAATGGCTATAGTGCTAAGGATAAGTTCACCACCGTCTCTCTTTCCGGTAATAACGGCGGAATAGACTGGAGTTCAAACTGGATTGAACAAAGCGATGATGGGAATGTAAATGCCGGTTATGTTCGTATCATGCAGGATGCTGTTTCTGATGGAGATAGTTATGCCATACGTTTGTCCGGGAATGCCGAAAACACAAGAGGTATATCACGCTCAATGGCTTTTAGCGGCGCCACCTCAGCAGCATTAAGGTTCAGATATAGAAGACAAGGATTGAATAACCAGGGTGAGGCATTGCAGGTGCTGGTGAATGGTTCCCAGGTGTTATCTTTTAATGATGGAGATAATGTGGGTACGGATGTAAATTACCACCATGTTGTTTATCCGTTGGCATCATTTAATGGAAACGGAACGAACACGATTCTCTTCCGCGTGAATAATCTGGTGAATACAGATGATTTCTACTGGATTGACGATGTGGAACTGGTTTACTTTAAAGGAACTGCCTGCTACATTGTTAAAGTTAATCCCTCTAATACCAATGGCGCGTACACTCCTTCAAGTCTTGATTCGAGGAAAGCTCAGTTTACCGGACTGGGTGTCTGTGAACGGTTGAATAATCTTGGTGTCCTGGCTAACCTGGTGTTGTCGGATGATAATGTGAATGCGACAACCGATGTCCCCCTGATAATTAATGTGTTGGAAAATGATGTTATAGGAAAACCTGATCCTTCAACGGTTACAGTGTCAGGCCTTGTTAATCAGCCGGCTCACGGAACAGTAAGTGTCAATAATGATGGTACAATTACTTATACTCCCGATCCGGGCTTTACCGGTGTCGATGATTTTGAGTATCGCGTATGTAGTCTCGAAGATCCGCAAATTTGTGATGTAGGATTAGTTACGGTAACCGTTTCATGTATATCTGTTCCAAAACAGAATACAATTACCGGCATGGTGTTTATTGATGGCGATGTGGATGGTGTTTATGATGCTGGTGAGAAAGGATTTTCGACCGTTGAAGTTCATCTTTATCAGGATGTTAATATGGATGGAGTGTTAGACTCAGGAGATCAGTTGGTGCAAATTCAGAATACTTCGTCAACCGGTTCTTATCGGTTTACTATCGATCCTGAAACTACCACTTCCACTTATCTTGATCAGTTTAACGTAAATACAACGGCAAATCAGAGTCATGGAACGGCAAACTGGACAACTTCATGGACGAAGATTGGTGAAACGGGAACTTTCGGTCAAAATGACATCCGGATAACTGCTGCTGATGGTCTCAGGATTCAGACTGTTGCCAATACGGTGAAAGGGGCATACAGAACTGCTAATTTAAGTGGCGCTATCTACGCGACATTGTCGTTCAAATATACAGAATCCGGAATGGACCTGGATGTAAATGATTTCGTAGATGTTGAAATTGCTACATCAGCTTCTCCATCGGAATGGACATTGTTAAAAAGAATTACCGGCGCAAATGGGAACCAGACAGAGACACTTTCATTTGATGTTACTAATTTTATTTCAGCTACCACTACTGTCAGATTTGTAACAAATGCTTCTTCAAATATGACCTCAGGTGATATCGTTTACTTCGATGACGTTCAGGTTGCTTTTGAACAGGCAGCTCCTGAAAGTTATATTATTCAGTTAGCTCAACCAATTCCTTCCGGATATACTTTGATTGCCCCCTTGCCGTCTCCAACAGGAATACAGGTGGTGTCATTCAACGGTGCAGGTGAGGGTTCTTGTCAGCGAAACTTTGCTTTGTCCGGAAACCCGATAGCGAAAAACGATATCAATGTAACGTTTAAAAATTCCACCGTGCAGGGAAATGTCCTTACAAACGACAGAGATCCCGAAGGTCAGTTGTTAACTGTTACTCAACTAACCGGTGTCACAACATCAGAAGGAGGAGTTGTCACGTTCAATAATGATGGCACATACACCTATACACCGGCTAATGGCTTTACCGGGAAAGATACTTTTACTTATCAGGTTTGTGATGCATCAGGTTTGTGCAGTAATGCATTGGTTACTATTGACGTAATTCCGCTATCAACATCGGTTAACGATTCTCCTGTAGCGCTCAGTGACGCCTATCAGGGAAATGTTAATGCAGTTGTTTCGGGTGATCTTATTGCCAACGACCTGGATGCTGATGGGAATGTTGATTCTGCAAGTGTTGTGTTGACCAGCGCTTTGCCAAATCCATTAACTCAGGGTGCATTGTCGCTGAATTCAGATGGCACATTTACTTTTGTTCCTATTACCGGATTTACTGGTCAGGTTAGTTTTACTTACAGCGTTTGCGATACGGGAAATCCTGTGTACTGTGATGAAGCTACCGTTACAATTGATGTCCTTCCTGATACTGAAGGGAGTACTTCTACATTCCCGACGGATGACGCCTTTATCGGAATTGAAGATATTGCCCTGACAGGAAATGTCCTGAATAATGATGACCCTGCAGGTAATCAACTGTCGGTTAATACAACCCCTGTGGTACCCCCCAAACACGGTTCTTTAACCCTCCATGCTGATGGAACATTTACCTATACTCCTGATTTGAACTTCTATGGTCAGGATTACTTTGTATATGAGGTGTGTAACGACGCCACTCCTCCTTCCTGCAACAAGGCAACAGTTTATCTGATTGTCTCGAAGTCCTCCAGATCTTGTGTTATTTCAAACAAAATGACAACCATCCGATTGTTAGAGTAAACCATCGGATTGTGAATAATCAATAAAATTTTTATAAATGTAAGGCCTTGTTTTCAAGGCCTTTATTTTTTTTCTACAACAAATTGTAATCTCCACATTACAATTTGTTGAACCAAACAGCTTTTTGTTTGTTAGATATTACAAACATCAAAGTTATTTAAAATGAATTCAAATAAATTAATTCCGATAGAGATTGAAGAGCTGGAGAATGAGGAGTGGTTTTACTCGCTCGACTATGTGTTGCAGCAATGGGGACCCGATCGTGTCGTAGAATTGCTACGTCAATTGCAGGTACGTGCGCACAAGGCTGGTGTTGAGTTGCCTTTTACGGCTAATACGCCTTACATCAACACCATCACGAGGAGCAAGCAGCCTCCTTATCCCGGTAATCGTGAAATTGAACGTCTCATTAAGAGTGTGATTCGCTGGAATGCCATGGCTATGGTGGTAAAAGCAAACAAAAATGAAAGTGGCATTGGTGGTCACATTTCTACTTATGCTTCGGTGGCTACTTTGCTCGAAGTAGCTTTTAATCATTTCTTTAAAGGAAAAGGGGATGGTCATGAGGGCGATTTAATTTATTTCCAGGGTCACGCGGCTCCGGGTATCTACGCCCGTGCTTTTCTCGAAGGTCGTCTCACTGCTGAACAATTGCAGAATTATCGCCGCGAATTAAATCCCAAAGGTGGTTTATCTTCATATCCGCATCCCTGGTTGATGCCGAACTTCTGGGAGTTCTCCACGGTTTCGATGGGTCTCGGTCCGATTATGGCAATTTATCAGGCCCGTTTCAATCGCTACTTGGAAGACAGGGGAATCAAAACAACATCGAAACAAAAAGTCTGGGCTTTCTTAGGTGATGGTGAAACTGACGAGCCGGAAACTTTAGGTGCGATTACCCTGGCATCAAGAGAGAAATTGGATAATCTGATTTTCGTGGTGAACTGTAACCTGCAACGTCTTGATGGACCTGTGCGCGGTAACGGAAAAATCGTGCAGGAACTGGAAGCTGTTTTCAGAGGCGCCGGATGGAACGTAATCAAAGTGCTCTGGGGTGGAGAATGGGATGATTTGCTCGAAAAAGATACCAAAGGCAAACTCGTGAAACGCATGGGCGAGATAGTCGATGGTCAGTCCCAGAAATTTTCAATCGCTTCAGGTGATTATGTACGTAAAGAATTCTTTGGCGTTGATCCGGAGCTGGAAGAAATGGTAAGTCACCTGACCGACGAACAAATCCGCAAAATGAAAAGAGGTGGTCATGATCCTGAAAAAGTATTCGCGGCCTACAATGCAGCGGTTAACCACAAAGGTCAGCCTACTGTTATTCTTGCCAATACAATCAAAGGTTACGGACTCGGTGAAAGCGGTGAAGGGAAGAATATTACCCATCAGCAGAAAAAGCTGAATGAAGATGAATTGAAAGATTTCCGTACCCGTTTTGGAATTCCTATTTCGGATGATGAGGTTTCCAAAGCGCCGTTCTATAAATTACCGGAAGATTCTCCGGAAATGCAATACCTGCGCAAACGTCGCGAGGATTTGGGAGGTTATGTGCCGGAAAGACGTGTGGATCTTCGCCCGATCAAGACGCCGCCTGAAGATGTTTTCACGGAATTCTATGCCGGTTCGGAAGGTCGTGAACTTTCTACAACCATGGCTTTTGTTCGTATCTTATCAAAATTATTGAAAGATAAGGAAATTGGTAAACTGATTGTGCCGATTGTCCCCGACGAAGCCCGTACCTTCGGTATGGAAGCGATGTTCCGTCAACTCGGGATTTACTCGCACGTGGGTCAGTTATACGAACCGGTCGATAAAGAATTACTCCTTTATTATAAGGAAGCGAAAGACGGTCAGATTCTCGAAGAAGGAATTACCGAAGCCGGAGCTATGTCGTCTTTCATCAGTGCTGGTACAGCTTATGCAACGCACGGACTGAACATGATGCCTTTCTTCGTGTATTATTCGATGTTTGGATTGCAACGTGTGGGTGACCTGGTATGGGCAGCTGCCGATATGTGTGCCAAAGGTTTCATGGTGGGAGGAACTGCCGGTCGTACAACCCTGGCGGGCGAAGGACTGCAACACCAGGATGGTAACAGTCATTTGCTGGCATATCCGGTACCGAATATGGTTACATACGACCCTGCCTTTGCGTATGAGTTGGCCGTTATCATCCGCGATGGAATCCGTCGTATGTACGAAGAACAGGAGAATGTTTTCTACTACATCACCATCATGAATGAAAACTATCCGATGCCACCTATGCCGGGTGATGTGAAGCAAGGTATTCTGAAGGGAATGTACCTGTATCAGCAGGCAAAAGAAAGCAAATCCGGTCTGACTGCCAACCTGCTGGGAAGTGGCTCCATCATGAATGAAGTGCTGAAAGCCGCTGAAATGCTGGAAGATAAATACGGAGTTTCATCGAATGTGTATAGCGTAACCAGCTACAAGGAACTGCGCCGGGAAGCGATGGATGTGGAAAGACACAACCTCTTGCATCCTGATAAGGAAAAAGTGCCTTATGTATCAACATTGATTGATAATGATGGTGTGATTGTGGCTGCTTCGGATTATGTGAAAACATTGCCGGATTCAATTTCCAAATGGTTGCCAAAACGCTTGCATGCCCTGGGAACTGATGGTTTCGGTCGCAGCGAAGGACGAAACGCATTGCGCGATTTCTTCGAGGTAGATGCAAAACACGTGGCGTTTACAACCCTGTATGCTTTGTACAAAGACGGCAAATATAAATTAGCGGATTTGAAAAAGGCGATGAAAGAGTTGGGCATCAATCCGGATAAATTGAATCCGATGCATGCGTAATAATCGTAGAGACGCACGGCCGTGCGTCTCTACAAATAAACAATCGTGCGTCTCTACGAATAAACAATTGTGCGTCTCTACAAATAAACAACCGTGCGTCTCTACAAATAAACAATTGTGCGTCTCTACAATCAAATTAATAATAAAAATATCATAATGAAACAATTTGTTATACCTGAATTGGGTGAAAACATCCAGTCAGCAACAATAGTTAAAGTGTTGATCAAACCGGGCGATGTTGTGCAGCAGGATCAATCGGTACTTGAACTGGAAACCGACAAGGCGACCATCGAAGTGCCTTCCGATGTAAGCGGAAAGGTAGTGGAGGTGAAAGTGAATGAAGGTGACCAGGTGGAAATAGGTCAGCTTATTTTCACGGTGGATGCCGATGGTGCAGCCGACGCAGCTCCTGAAGAAAAACAGGAAACACAGCCTGCTCCGGTAGTTGAAACTCCTGCACCAGCAGAAACTCTTGCAGCTGCTCCTTCGGAAGCGCCTGTGCCTGCTCCGGTTATAGAAGAGCAGATCGCTGCACCTGCTCCGGCAGCTCCGGTTGTAAATACTCCCGCAGCAGGTCCGAAAGTGATACCGGTTGAAGATCAGCCACCTATTCTCCAGAATGCCGCTCCAGCTGCCCCTTCGGTTCGCCGCTTGGCACGTGAAATCGGGGTGGATGTGAACCAGGTAAAAGGAACCGGTCCGGGAGGCAGAATCCTGTTGGATGATGTGAAGTTGCACAGTAAACTCCTCCATCAGCAGCGAAACGAAGTACAGCACATCAGTGCAGAACAGCATCAGCAACCATTGCCTGATTTCTCCAGATATGGTGAAGTGGAAACTGTCGCGATGTCGAATATCCGTCAGAAAACGGCAGAGCATTTAAGTTATGCCTGGCATACGGTTCCGCATGTGACGCAGTTTGATAAAGCCGACATCACGCAGTTGGAAGAATTTCGCAAAAGTTACGCGAAAACGGCTGAGAAGTTTGGCGTGAAATTGACGGTAACAGCCATCTTAGTGAAGATCATCAGCTCTGCCATGAAGGCTTTTCCGCAGTTTAACACGAGTGTGGACATGCAGAATAAAACCATCGTTTATAAGAAATATTTCAATATCGGCATCGCCGTGGATACTGAATTTGGTTTAATTGTGCCGGTGATTAAAAATGCGGATCGCATGAATATCATCGAGATATCGAAAGAAATCAACGCGTTAGCTGAAAAGGCTAGAAATAAAAAGGTGGGTGTTGCCGATTTACAAGGTGGATGTTTTACCATCACGAACTTGGGTGGTATCGGCGGAACTTCGTTTACGCCCATTGTAAATTCTCCGGAAGTTGCTATCTTAGGGGTCTCAAAAGGAAGCATCGAACCGGTGTACATCAATGGTAAATTCGAACCCAGACTGATGTTGCCGTTGTCGTTGTCATACGATCACTGCATCATCGATGGAGCAGATGGAATTCGTTTCCTGAGGTGGGTGATAGAGGCATTGGAAAACCCAATGAAATTGATAATTGAAGGGTAGGCGGTTGGTGTACGTACGTACGTGTAGAGACGCACGGCCGTGCGTCTCTACAAATAAACAATCGTGCGTTTCTACAATGTTAACAATCATACGTATTGATATAAACAACCATGCGTATAGATATTATATAATTGTATGTGACAATATTAACAATCGCGCATCTGTGCATCAATTAATTGTAAATAGTAAATCTTCAAATTGTAAATACACAATATGAGTAAAAATATAGTAGTAATCGGGGGAGGCCCCGGTGGTTATGCAGCAGCATTTTATGCATCCGATCTGGGCATGAACGTGACCTTGGTGGATATGGAAAAAAATCCTGGCGGTGTATGTTTGTACCGTGGATGTATTCCGTCGAAAGCCTTGTTGCATGTCGCGAAATTAATCAACGAAAGTAAGGAGGCTAAAAGCTGGGGTGTTGATTTTGGGGAACCTAAAATTGATCTGGACAAACTTCGTTCATACAAGAACAAGGTAGTTCGGAAACTGACAGGCGGACTTGGCTTGCTTTCGAAACAAAGAAATATCAATTATGTGCAGGGTCGCGCTTCTTTTGTTTCTTCGAATGCCATTGAAGTGAAAAAAGAAGACGGCAGTACGGAGCAAATTACCTTTGACAAGGCCATTATTGCTACCGGTTCGGTTATTGCAACAATTCCTTCACTACAGATTGAAAGTAAACGCTTGCTGAATTCGACGTCGGCGCTTAACTTACCGGCTATCCCTAAATCCTTGTTGGTTGTGGGTGGCGGTTACATCGGACTGGAACTGGGTTCTGTGTATGCAGCACTGGGTTCGCAGGTTTCGGTAGTTGAGTTTATGGATAGGTTATTGCCGGGTGCGGATCAGGATTTGGTTTCTCACTTGCAGAAAAGACTTTCCAAAGCTTTTGATAAAATTATGTTGCAGTCGAAAGTAGTTGAAATCAAAGAAGATGGAGAGGAGCTGGTTGTGAAAATCGAAAACAAAGACAAGCAAATCGAAGAACATCGTTTTGATTACGTGCTGATGTCGATTGGTCGCAAGCCACAAACTGCAGGTCTCGGACTTGAGAATACGAAAGTAAAAGTCAACGAAAGGGGTTGGATTGTGGCTGATAAGTCACTGAAAACTGATGATGACAGCATTTATGCCATTGGCGATATAGTAGGAGAACCGATGTTGGCGCACAAAGCTTCGCATGAAGCGCGTATTGCAGTCGATGCCATTTCCGGCAAAAAGGTGGCTTTTGAACCCCTTGCTATTCCCGCTGTGGTGTTTACCGATCCGGAAATTGCCTGGGCAGGGATTACCGAAAATCAGGCAACTGAAAGGGGAATCAAATTCGAAACGGCGAAATTCCCGTGGGCTGCCAGCGGTCGTGCGACAACCCTCGACCGGAGTGATGGTGTAACCAAAATCATTGTTGACCCCGATACTGAACGGGTGTTGGGCATAGGTATCAGTGGCCCTGGTGCAGGCGAACTGATTGCCGAAGCAACATTAGCTATCGAAATGGGTGCGACGATTAAGGATTTGGCACTGACGATCCATCCGCATCCGACTTTATCGGAAACGGTAATGGAAGCAGCCGAGTTGTTCTACGGACATTCATCGCATCTGTACAAACCGAATAAAAATTAATTTTCAACAGGCATAACTTCCGTCTCTTCCGGGGCGGAAGTGATTGTTTGTGTCGTGTCCACACTTGTTGTATCCACAGGTACATAGGTGTGGCATTTGTATTTGCGGGTGATGGTCTCTTTGGGTTTCTCCGGAAATTTACCCCGATAATGTTTAAACTGTTCATCTTTCAGCACTTTTTCCATAAACAAACCGAAGATGGGCAAGGCGGTGCGACTTCCTTCTCCCAATTGGCCGGTTCTGAAATGTACGCTTCTTTGTTCGCCTCCAACCCAGGCGCCTCCAATCAGGTTTTTGGTTACTCCTACGAACCACGCGTCAGAATGATTGGAAGACGTACCTGTTTTTCCCCCGAAATTGGTGTCGTAATTGAATAAGTCCCATTCCCACAAAGCCTGTGTGGTTCCTCCGGGTTCGGTCATGCCTCCTTTCAGCATTTCGGTCATAAGCCAGGCTGTTTCGTAAGGAATTACTCTTCTTGACTGATTGTCTGCTTTGTAAATTACATGCCCGTCAGCATCTTCAATGCGGGTGACAAGCACAGGCTCATTATGAATTCCTTCATTGACGATTGTTCCAAAGGAATTGACCAATTCCAACAGGGAAACATCCGAAGCCCCGAGGCTGGTTGAGGGTTTATTTTCCAGTTTTGTTTTGATTCCCAGTAAATGGGCAGTCTGAATAACTGATTCTATCCCGACCTCTTTGGCGAGTTGAACGGCAATTGTGTTGATGGATCTGGCGAAAGCATATTTGAGTGTTACATTACCTCGGAATGTGTAATCCACATTATTGGGTTGCCATGTTTTCGGCTCACCGTTTTCCATGTAGTCCCATCTTACCGGTTGGTCGGTTCTGTAGTCACAGGGTGACAAACCATGCATCATGGCAGCAGTATAAACAAAAAGTTTAAAGGTTGAACCCGGTTGTCGTTTCGACTGTGCCACTTTATCGTATTGCCAGAAATTGAAATTGATATCACCAACCCAGGCTTTTACTTCGCCGGTATTGGGCTCCATGGCAACAAAACCACTGTGCATGAAGTGATTCATGTATCGGATTGAATCCATGACGCTTAATGTGGTGTCTTTTACTCCGGTTTTATAGTCAAAAACCTTTGTTTTACGGGGGATATTCAGGTAATGAAAAATAGAATCTTCATTTTCTCCGAATTTTTTCTGCAAAGCGCTGTATGATTTTGTTTTTCTGGCAATATTCTCAACGAAATCCTGAATTTCAATTTTATTTTCATCGCGCCAGGGATTTTGTCCGCGCCAGTGTTCAAAAAATCGTTTTTGAACGGCTTTCATCTGCTTTTCAACAGCTTCTTCCGCATAGTGTTGCAACCTCGAATCAAGTGCAACGTGAATTCTCAAACCGTCAGCATAAATATCATAGCCACTCTGTTTCTCCCAGTCCTCAAGATATTTAGCCAGATAAGCCCTGAAATGCAACGCGATACCGTCGTACGTTTCTTCCCTGCCATAGTTTAGCTGAATGGGAATGTTTTTCAGGGAGTCGCACATTTCCTGTGAGAAAACCCCAAGTTCAACCAAATTTTGTAATACCACATTTCTTCTTTCTTTAGATTGTTGAGGATTCTGGATGGGACTGTAATACGTGGTAGCCTTCAGCAACCCAATCAGGGTGGCGCTTTGTTCGTAATTTAATTCCGAAGGTTTTGTCCTGAAATAAGTCTTTGCAGCCGTATAAATTCCGAATGAATTACTGCCAAAATCAACTGTGTTCAGGTACATGGTCAGAATTTCCTCCTTCGAATAAAACAGCTCGATTTTCACTGAGGTAATCCATTCTTTCATTTTCATGATGACCAACCTGAGTCCCGGAATCTGTCCCAGTAAGCCCCTGGAATACTGATTCCTGGTTTTGTACATGTTCTTAACCAATTGCTGGGTAATGGTGCTTGCCCCTCTCGGGTCACCTTTCAGCACATCTTTCATGGCGCCAAACACGCCATGAAAATCGATCCCGAAATGCTTATAGAATCGTTGATCCTCGGTGTACACAAGGGTTTCAATCAGCTTGGGAGAGATTTCCTCAAATTCGACCGGGATTCTGTTTTCAGTATAATACTTGCCGATGACCTGATTATCGGCGCTGATAATCAGGGATGCTTCGTTCTGATTGGGATTACCAATGCTCCTCAATCCCGGAGATTTACCAAATAACCATAAAAAGTTGATATCGACGAGGAATAAAAATATCAGGAACAATATCGTTCCGGTAACAACTATGTTGACCAGCTTTGAATACCACGGTAAGGTTTTAAAACGTGCCAACCGTTTTTTTCTCCATTCAATGAATTGAAACCACCATTTTTTGATGAGTTCCCAAATTACAGGCGTTTTTTTCTGCAAAAAAGCAGCAAGATTCCTGAGCAGCAATACCAGTTTATCCCACATATAGTTGGAAAGAATTTGGCTGCAAAGTTAATGGAAAAGATTGGAATTATGACATAAACTAAAGGTTTCAATAAAAAGTTGTTTAGATATGTTCGGCCATGCTGGTTGTGATAATTTTATCTTTACTGATATACCGGTCAAAAACAAACAAAACAGCAATTGCAATAATCAGTGCAATAAATCCGGCCAACCCGGGCATTCCAACAGTAAGATCATTGCCGCCTTCTATCAGCATGATGGATATACCAAAGGTGCCATTTAGTGTGCCGTGTATGATGGCTGCGGCAATAACCGATTTAGATTTTATAGTGATATATAGAAAGATGGGTGTTAACAAAATACACCAGAGCGTCATCATAAATACCCCTACCACCGGATGCTGGGGATAATTATGTCCCATTAAAATCAGTGGTGCATGCCAGATACCCCAGATGAAACCGATGAGAATAGATGCTTTGATAAAGCTCATTTCTTTGAATTGCTTTAACATGAATCCCCTCCACCCAAGTTCTTCTCCAAAACCTGCGATGGCATTGATGGTGATGCCGGCTATCAAGCCTTGCATTAAGGTAATCCAGACAAGGTGTAGTGGGAGCGATTCTACGGAAGCTCTCATCTGTTCTGCCTGTTCCGGGCTCATCATAGATTCGAAACGACTGAACATGCCCGACATATCGGGACTGTAAATCACATCCGGAAATAATAAGCTGATGCCGAAGGTTAGAAAAGCCAGGATAGGCATTAACAGCCAGGCGACAAAAAACCATTTGTTGATTTTAAAAGAAATGAGTAGATCTGATGCGATTTTCTCCCGGTGAATCAGTTTTTTCACAATCAGGACTGAAATGGTGGGTATAAACATATAAACCATTCCGAAGATCATAAATCCTGTGCGGTCATGATTACCTCCACCACTGAGTTTGTATATTCCTGCCAATACAAAGCTGATGGTAAAAGTCAGGATTAGAAACAGGGTTGTTTGGTTGATTTTTTTCATGTTTGTTACTCCGGATTAGTTACTTTGTTCTTCTTCGAAATCCTGCCGCTTTTTTTCAATGCCTGATCGAGGATGTACAGAATTTGCCCGTTGGTGCTGCGGAACTCGTCCGCAGCCCACTTTTCAATGGCATCCATGGTTTGGGCATCGATGCGCAGGACAAAACTTTTATTTTTGTTCTCTTTTGCCAAGCCAATCGGGTTTTATTGGTGTAAAGTTCCGGCATTCAATACCGGTTGAGCATTTTCTTCGCCACAGAGTACCACCAGTAGGTTGCTTACCATAGCGGCTTTTTTATCTTCATCCAGGTCAATAATGCCTTCTTCCGATAATTTGTTTAACGCCATTTTAACCATTCCCACAGCTCCATCCACAATTTTTTCACGGGCGGCGATGATGGCGTCAGCCTGTTGACGGCGTAACATCACAGCTGCAATTTCAGGAGCATAGGCTAAATAATTGATTCGAGCCTCGAGTACCTCGATACCCGCGATTGTCAGTCTTTCGTTAATCTGATTTTCAAGAATTTCATTGATTTCAGTTCCGCCCGAACGCAGTGTAAGTTCAGATTCATCTGTTCCTGCTCCGTGATCGTAGGCATACATCCCGGCTACATTACGCAATGCGGCATCCGATTGAATCTTCACAAAATTCTCGTAAGCTTTCATTTTTTGGTTGACATTGTCGGATGCCGGAGTACCGGGGATCGTTGTAGTCATTGAAGCATTGTCGATGTCGAACGATGCTTTGTAGGTATCGGTTACACGCCATACTACCACCATCCCGATCATGATGGGATTTCCCGACTTGTCATTGACTTTGATGGGATCGGCATCTAAGTTGCGGGCACGTAAAGTGAGTTTTTTCTTGGTGTAAAAGGGATTTACCCAGAAGAAACCGTTTTCTTTTACTGTTCCTTCATATTTTCCGAAGAAAATCATCACACGGGCTTCGTTAGGTTCAATCTGCATAAATCCACCCCAAAATAGACAGTTGAGGACGAACAAGACCGATAATACAATCATGATGATGGTAGTTGTTGCAGTGGGGAGTCCGGCATCTACAGCCCAACTGAATACACCGGCAATACCGGCTAAAAACAAAAAATTGAAAATCAGCATAGGGATACCCGCTAATTTTACACCACTAAATACTTCTTCTTTTGTTTTCATGATAATGTTATTTAATATGATATTAAAATGATATCACAAAGATTCAGAAAAATATTTGTAACTTCCAAACGTTTAATACAATATTTTTGATGGATATTGAATATTTAACATATGAAGTCCTAAATGAGGTCAGGTCAGGAAAGTGTAGTTGTTGTTTTTCCCTATTAAAATTGCTGTTGTGTAAATCAGGCTTTAAAACAGTTTATGAAAATCCGGATCGGTTGTGATTCAGAGGATATTCTTCAGCTCCATCAGCCTGCTGATTTTATAGGTCGCGGGCTGATTTTCTTTGTAATGACCGTTCAGCGGAAAATAAACCTGGTCGATACCTGCCTGTTGAGCGCCGCGGATATCTGCTTCGTAGGAGTCGCCAATCATGATGGTTTCATGAGCAGCGGCGCGGTTGAGTTGTAATGCATGTTCGAATATTTTGGGGTCGGGTTTTAAGGCGCCGGCTTCTTCCGACAGGATAATGTGTGAAAAATAATGTCCGATCCCGCTGCTGTTGATTTTTTTATACTGTACTTCCGTGAAGCCATTCGAGATGAGTGATAAGGTATATTTTTGTTTCAGGTAATCGAGTATTTCAATGGCATCAGCCATCAGGGCTGTTTTTGTGGGGAGAATTTCCAAATATTGGTGACCGATTTCTTCGGCCATTTGAAGATCATCTACTCCCATACGTGCGAGCGGATACCTGAAACGCTCTGCCATTAAAAAATCTCTTGTAATTTCACCTTTTCCATACGCCTCCCAGAGTTCGATATTTTTCTTCGCATAAATTGTAAAAAATTCATCGAAACTTTTGAAGTGTTTTTTTAAATTGCCTTCATCAAACATTTGTTGCAGCGAGAGCCGTGCATTGGTATGAAAATCCCAGATGGTATCGTCCAGGTCGATGAAAACAAATTTATACATGCAATTAATTAATCTACTTCGATAACAAGGTACTTGCTTACACTCCAGAATTCTCTTGTGTCAGTAATAAGCAGGGTGAATGTGTCATTCTCTTTTTCAAGGGTGTAAGAGGTTTTGGGATGTGTACTCAGTATTTTTGCCCTGGAAGAATACAGCGGAATAGATTTCGTTTTGCGGGCATCAATTCGTACAAAATAACTTTTGTTGAAGTCACTTTCGAGTACACGATCCGGACGGAACCATCCCTCGGAAGTAATAATATTTTGTTCTTTTAGTTCTTTTCTCGTGCCAAAAACATACCAGGCAGTATGGATAGTCTCATCTTGTTCTTTGATTCTTGAGATATGTTTTTCTTTTTCAGTCTCTAAATTTTCAATATTTCCTGTCAGGTCTTCGATGTTCACGTTTAACTGCGTGATCAGGGAATCTTTCATTGCCAGTTGTTCTTCTAAGGCTTTTATTTTAAGCGCTTCTTCTTCCAGTGCTTTGGTGAGGCGGATGACTGTACGTTCGAGTTCTGCAAATTTATAATTGCTCTTATTCAGCTTACTTTTCAGCTGATTGATTTCTTCCCGGTTTGCCTTGAGCATCTCATTGATAAACGTCAAATCGTCATTGATTTTATTGCGGCTGTCAACATCACTTTCTTCTCCTAATGGCTGTAAAGAAATCAGTTTCTCGGCATTTTTAATTTTTTCTATGTTCTGTTCAATCAGATTGATGGTGGCAAAATAACTTTCCATCTCTGTTTTCATGGTTTCTTTCTCACGTGCAAGTGAGTCACGTTCGGCCTGAAGTGACTGATAATCGCCCGATCGGTTGTTGCAGGCAAGCATTACGAGGGTGAACACAGAGAGAAAGAAAAGTTTAGTTTTCATATTTTTTGTCCGCAGACATGTTTATAATTAATAATTACACCTTAAAAAAACACCTTGAAAATATGGTTTTATTTCCGATGCAAAATTAGCGTTAATATTCTAATCCTGCAACAATTAACACAATTTCTCCTTTGGGTGGATGCAGGGTATAATATTCGGCAAGTCCGGCAAGCGTTCCGCGTTTTGTTTCTTCATGAAATTTGGATATTTCACGTGAGACGGAAGCTTTTCTTTCCGGACCGAAAACTTCCCCTAATTGGGTCAGTGTTTTCACCAACCTGAAGGGTGATTCATAGAAAACCATTGTCCGGGTTTCAGCGGCAAGCAATTGCATCCTGGTTTGCCGACCTTTTTTCTGTGGTAAAAATCCCTCGAAGCAAAAGCGGTCGTTCGGCAGTCCCGAGGCCACCAAAGCGGGGACAAAAGCCGTTGCTCCCGGCAAACATTCCACTTCAATGTCGTTTTCCACGCAAGCCCTTACAACTAAAAAGCCCGGGTCTGATATGGCCGGAGTTCCGGCATCGGAAATCAGCGCGATGATTTGCCCGGCTTTCAATCGTTGCACAATGCCCTCCACTGTTTTATGTTCGTTGAACTTATGATGCGAAACCATGGGCGTTTTAATCTCGAAATGCTTCAGCAGGAAACCGCTGGTACGCGTATCTTCCGCCAGGATGAGATCGGCTTCTTTCAGTACACGAACTGCCCGCAGGGTCATATCTTCCAGGTTCCCAATGGGAGTTGGCACAACGAATAATTTCATACTCAGAATTTACGTTTGATGATTTGGTAGAAGTCCTCTGCAGCAGCACTACCTTCTTTCCAGCCGTATTTTGACTGCAAGAAACTGATAACTTCCTCGTAGGTGGCCAGTTTGTTGATATAGCTTAGAGTCTTATTCATTTCTTCCCCGTTGTTTTTAAACAATTCACGCTGGAATCTGAAGCGGTCGCCCAGACTGATGGCCTGCCGGATGTCATCTACTTTCTTACTCCCGATGGCTGCGTTGATGCCTCCGTTTTCACCCCTTGCCAGCATTTCATTCCGGGAGATTCCGTTGCCTGAAATTTTCTCCGCGAGGGTTACTTTCTTTTCTGCCGTTTCTGTTGTGGTGATGATTTTCTCTGAATCAGAGGCTATTGTTTCTTCTTTTTCAATTGTTTCTGTAAATTCAGCTGTAATGACATCTTCTGTAATTTCAATATCATCTTTATTGTCATCAATAACCTCCTCCTTTTCAACCGATTCGGTTACTTCCTCCTCCTTAGTTTCTTCTTGCTCATTTTCAAAAATTATATCATCATCATCTTCTTCTTCTGAAAAGGTCTCTTCATCAAAAGCATTCTTTTCTTCGTCGTTCATATCATTGCGTTGAACCGGATGCATCTCTTCCTCTTCTGTAGTTTCTTTATTACTTATAGACTCTTCCGTTTCGACTGTTTCTGATTTTCCTGTGTCAGTAGTCATCTCCGGTACAACAGGCATTTTTTCAATTACCTGCTGAATCTCTTCCGGTTTCAGATTGCCTAACTGGTTGATATATGACCAGATGTCATCGGTTTTGTTTTTTGCCAGGTTGATAATAGCTGCCGGATAGGTGTTCATTTCCATGAATCCTTCTGTCAGCATAATGAGTTCATCAATGTTTTTCCGGATTAACGTCACAAGAAGTTCTCTGTTCATATCTTTTTTAAAAAAAGAGGTAATACAACGGTTGTTTTTTTATATTTTTGCGAATGTAAAGCTGTTATGAGTGCAAAAACGCTGTAAAGTTAATGATTTCAACAGAATAAATAATCAAAAAAATCGCTAAAAATCAACAATTACCATGATCTATTCAGAGCAGAACCGGTTGTCGGTGCAAAAGAGGGGGAGTATTGAAGTAATCTGTGGGTCCATGTTCTCCGGGAAAACAGAAGAGCTCATCCGCAGGTTGAAAAGAGCGCAGTTTGCCAAACAATCCGTGGAGATATTCAAACCTAAAATAGATACCCGCTACTCTGAAGACGAGGTGGTTTCACACGATAAAAACTCCATCCGTTCCACGCCGGTTGAGTCCTCGGGCAGTATCCTGCTGATGTCGAACGATGTGGATGTAATAGGGATCGACGAAGCCCAGTTTTTTGATGAAGGTCTGGTTGAAGTTTGTAATGCTTTGGCCGACCAGGGCATTCGGGTCATTGTTGCTGGTCTCGACATGGATTACCGCGGTGTTCCATTTGGTCCCATGCCTGCTTTATGCGCCATTGCCGAAGATGTGTATAAAGTCCATGCGATTTGTGTGCGTTGCGGTTCCCTGGCTTATGTCTCGCATCGTTTGGTGGATAGCGACAAAAGGGTGTTATTGGGTGAAACACTCGAATACGAACCCATTTGCCGGGATTGTTTCAGGGAAGCGGGGGTGAAATAGACTTCAACAAACCCCTTCAGCAATGTTTTCATATTTGCCCGAAAGGGCAGGATTTTCATAACCGCAAAGCCAACGGCTTGCGGTAGTTATGCACTACTGAACGCTGCCTGAAAGGCAGGATTTTTTGCTTACACATCAAACTTCTTCAATATCACTCTTTTCAGTCCTGCCTTTCAGGCAGTGATCATCTTGTCGATTTTATTCCGCAGGTCATTGACCTGCGGTTATGAAAATATTGCCTTTCAGGCATTAATTCGTATCCCTCAACTCCTGATTCGCATTATGGACCTGCAAACTTATTTGAGACAAAAAGTTAAGCAACATTTTTAATTAAATCATTTTTAACTCTATACAGTTCCCAGAACTCATCAATAGTTAGGAA
>Ga0265294_10002361_pt1 | contig 24815 bp, 22 predicted proteins | sample MunlanPumphouse3_FD_192504 | JGI IMG/M metagenome (GOLD analysis project Ga0265294, IMG submission 192504) | Groundwater microbial communities from a municipal landfill in Southern Ontario, Canada - Pumphouse #3 | ecosystem: Environmental > Aquatic > Deep subsurface > Groundwater | place... | reverse complement strand
GTAATTCCTTTATTCTTTTTGGAATATCTTCTTTTGGGACTGCTTTATGAAACTTTAGAACTTCTTCTAGAGTATCATAAACACTCATTCTTGGATTTAACGAAGAATAAGGGTCCTGAAATATCATTTGCATTTCTGGTCTAACAGCTCTTAATTCCTCGCCTTTCAAAGAACTAATTTCTTTACCATTTAAAATTATTTTTCCATCAGTTACCGAGGTCAAGCGTAATAAACATTTTGCCAAAGTTGATTTTCCACATCCGGATTCACCAACAAGCCCCATGTTTTCACCTTTTTTAATAGTAAAAGAGACATCATCCACAGCTTTTAAAGTTTTTGCAGGTTCCCTTTTAATTCTTTCTATAATTCCATGTTTTTGAGGAAAATATTTGCTTAAATGCTCAACTCTTAGCAGTTCATCATTTTCCATTTTTTCCCTCCTCTTCAACTGAAATAAGTCCTTCGAATTTTGAAATTACATCTAATCTATTACATCTAGTAAAATGATTTTTTTCTATTTCAATCATTTCTGGGCATTCTTTTCTGCATTTATCAATTGCATATTTACATCTTGGAGCAAAGGGACAACCAATAATTTCTTTAGCCAAATTTGGTGGAGTTCCTTTTATAGTTTCAAGTTTGTTTTTTGATCCATTTGGCAAAGAACTCATCAAGGCTCTTGTGTAAGGATGTCTTGGTTTTGAAAATAAAGTAACCGTATCAGTTATTTCCATTATTTTTCCAGCATACATTACAGCTACACGATTACACATTTCTGCTATTACCCCAAGATCATGAGTAACTAAAATCATGCTCATTCCTAGTTTTTCTTTTAAATCTTCAATTAAAGCTAAAATTTGCTCTTGAATTGTTACATCCAAAGCAGTGGTTGGTTCATCAGCTAACAATAAATTGGGATTTTCACCTAGGGCAATTGCAATCATAGCTCTCTGTCTCATTCCACCTGAAAATTGATGTGGATATTCTTTCAATCTTTTTTCTGGATTGGGTATTCCAACCAATCTTAATAATTCAATTGCTTGTTTATCCTTTTCTTCTTTTGTCATCTTTGTATGTACAAAGGCTTCAAATATTTGCTTTTTAATTGTTAGAACTGGATTTAATGCAGTCATTGGTTCTTGGAAAATTTGTGCAATTTCCTTTCCCCTTACCTTTTCCATTTCTTTTTCATTTAAAGGAGCTAAATCTTTGCCTTTATATAATATTTGTCCACCAACAATTTTTCCAGGACTTTTTAATAGTTTTAGTATTGAGAAAAGTGTTTGACTTTTTCCACAACCTGATTCTCCAACTAAACCAAAAGAGTCTCCTTCATAAATAGTAAAACTTACCCCATCAACGGCTTTTACTACTTCATGTTTCAAGGGAAAATAAACTTTCAAATTTTTTACTTCAAGTATTTCTTTTCTTTCTTCCATTTTCTTACCTTCCTTTTCTTCTTAACAAATCTGTTAAGGAATCACCTAGTAAGGAAAAACCAACTCCATTAAAAGCTAAAAATAGTCCAGGAAAGAGAGTAATCCACCAAGCATAACTAATGTAACTTCTTCCTTCGTTCAAAATTGCACCCCATTCTGGAGCAGGTAATTGAACACCTAAACCTAAGAAACTCATCGAAGCACCGGTTAACATGCACAACACAATATCAGAAGCTGCAAATACAACTGCAGATGATATTACATTTGGAAGTAAATGCCTTAGTAATATTCTTTTGTCAGTGAAGCCTTCTACTTTGGCTGCTTGTATGTATTCGGTATTCTTCGCTTTCATAACTTCACCTCTAACTAGTCTGGTATAACTCATCCAACCAACTATCCACAGGGCTATAAATACGTTTTTTATACCCGCTCCCAATATAGACATAATAACTATGACTAATATGGTAAACGGAAAGGCCATAAGCACATCAATAATCCTCATTATAATTGTGTCAAAAAAGCCGCCATAATAACCAGCGATTAGTCCCAATATTCCTCCTACTATCAAAGGAATAAGTACACCAAAAACTCCCATTTCTAAGTCAATTCTAGCCCCGTAAAGTATTCGGGTATAAATATCTCTCCCATACTCATCAGTTCCAAAAAAATGGCTTGAGTTAGGCTTTTGAAGTGCTTCAGAAACATTTATTTCAAGTGGGTCTTGATTAGTTAAGGCTCCTGGAAAAAACGCAATAAAAACAAACATTATTACGATTACCAAACCTACTACAAAGGTTGGTTTTTGCATCCAATCCGGAAGAGGTTTTCTTTGCTTATCTCTTTTTTCAATTTTTGTTCTAATGTTTATCATATTAATAACTAACCCTTGGATCTAAGAACGAATACAATATATCTGTGATTAGATTAACTAACATAACTAAACCAGCAAATAAAAGTACTAGCGATTGAACTACCTGATAATCACGATTAAAGATAGAATCTATCATTAATTTACCAATACCTGGTAGGGCAAATACAGTTTCAATAATAACAGAGCCACCTAGCATATAAGCTATGTTTATAGATACCAAAGTTACGTATGAAATAAGTGCATTTCTAAAAATATGATGTTTTCTTACAGCACTTTGTTTGATTCCTTTACTTTTTGCAAAGTATACATAATCCATTTGGGAAATATCGGCTACTGAATTTCTCATATCACGCATTAACAAAGCTGTTAAAGCAAGGGATTCTGTAATAGCAGGTAATAAAAGACTTCTTAACTGTGTTAAAAAATTTGTTTCATCCCAACCTCCAGCTGGAAGCCAACCTAATTTTACACCAAATAAAATCATTAGTAATAATCCTACCCAAAAAGATGGCATTGAAATGAATACCAAAGTTAAAGTTCGAATTGTATGATCCCAAACATGATCTTTATGTTTTCCAGCCAAATAGCCCAAAGGCAAACTAAATATTATTGCTAATAATGCTGAAAATAAGGTTAGTTTTATTGTAAGTGGCATTCTTTGCTTTAATAAATAAGCGACTGAAACTTGCAAACTAAGTGAATTCCCAAGGTCTAACTTGAAAATACCTTTTAGAAAAATCCAATATTGGGTTATTAAAGGTTGGTCCAATCCTAATTTGATTTGAAGTGCTTTTATAGCAGACTTGGTTGCTTTATCACCTAATATTAATCTAGCGGGATCTCCACCAATAAAGCGGAGTAAAAAGAAAATCAAAATGGAAACAACAAACAGTACTGGAATTATTTGTAAGATTCTTTTAATTATATAATTTAATCTGTTCATCTATAATCTCCAAATTCAATGGAGGGTTGAAAAATTCAACCCTTCATTAATAAAATATTAAATAATTTAATTATTTAACTTTCTGCCAATTCTTACTTTCGTAAACACCAAATGGACTTACATATAAACCTTTAATCTTACTAGAAGATGCATAAGCAAATCCTGTACTAAACATAGGAATTACATTTGCGTTGTCATATACTTGCTGTTGAATTTCTTGGTACATTTGTACTCTCTTCTCTTCATCTAATTCTTTGAAGGCAGCATTATTTAAATCTTCTAAAGCTTGGTCTCTTAAACCAGTATACCAAGCATCACACTGATCATAATCAACTGTCCAACCACAAACTTCTGATGCATCACGAATATCATCAATCCACATTAATATAGTTGCTTGATGAGATAATGAAGTATATTTATCATCAATAGCGGCACTTTCAAGTAGTTCAATATCACAATCGAATCCAGCTTTGTTTACTTGACTCTGAATTAAAGTAGCCATTTGTTCGTAAACTTTTGAGCCACTAAATACTGATAATGTAAATTTAATAGGTTTGTCATAACCAGCTGCTTTTAAGGCTTCTTTAGCTTTTTCAGGTTGGTAAGGTGTTACTTCAAGACTGTTATTAGACCATTTACCTTGTGTTGGGCTAACTAAAGCAGAAACTGGATTTCCATAAACCCCTGTAATTGCCTGAGCTAATTCTTTTTTATCAATTGCATAATACATTGCTTTACGTACTGCAGGGTCATCAAAAGGTGCCTTTGTTGTATTAAGAATTAAGTAACGAATCTTTGTAGAATCGAACATATCCAATACTAAATCCTTATCTGCTTTAATCATTGGTACAATACTAAATGGAATATCACCAATTATATCAAGTTGTCCTGATTGTAATTGCATGAAACGGGTATTGTCATCAGCAACCATTAAATATTTTATATTCTTGGTTAAAGGATAACCTTCTTCTCTGAAATTAGGGTTAGCTGTTAATACTAATGATTTACCACGATCCCATGATTCCAACATATATGGACCAGTTCCAATTGGATCTGTTAGATAATTTGAATCACCTACTGCTTCCCAATGTTTTTTACAACCAACTACCATATTAAAGTTAGCTAAGTCATAAATAAATGGAGCAGCAGCCTGTTTCAAAGTAATTACTACTTGACTGTCTGTTGCTTCTACAGTATCAATGTTTTCAGCAATAAAACGATAACTTGAAGCTTCATAGTCACGAGCTCTTAATAGTGACCATTCCCAATCTTCTCCTGTTACAGGTGTTCCGTCTGAGAAAGTTACTCCTGGAACCAAATTGAAGGTATATACCATACCGTCATCACTAATTGTCCAGTCACTTGCCAAACAAGGTAGGATAATTCCATCTTTATCAGTTTTTACAAGTCCTTCATAAATTTGTTGACAAACATTTATTTCAGATCCGCCAACCCCAGGTGCATTTGGATCCAAGTATTTTGGTTCTGATAAATCACCAACAATAATTTCGTCTGCATAACTCATTGCAGAGGTTGCTTCGCTTGAATCTGTTTTTGCTACAGCAGGTTTTTCGGTTGACCCATTAGCAAAAATTGAGATTGAAGCCACGATTAACAATAAAGCAACAATTAAAAACTTTTTCTTCATATTCATGCTCCTTAATATAGTATTTTTGAAAATTATTATTGTTTTTACTATAATATTCTCAAATTTAATTATTGTTTTTATAGTAATTGATATAAAAACTAAAATCAATAGTTTTTTTGAATATTTATACAAGAATAATACATTCTCAAAACTAAAATTTCATTTTTTGTTAAATTCAGATTCCATATTCACTTTATCTTTTCTTTTAAAGGAAAGTTTGTAATTTAATTTGTAAAACAATTCTCATTTTACAAATTGACTGCATAAAAATATAACAAATTGCATATGAAGAATAAATATCAAAATTTGTACAATATTAATATTATTATTATTTATAGAAATTGAATTTTTTTTATGATATCATAGGAATATATGGATATTATTAATAAAATAAAAACCGATTATAAAAGTCAAAGTACATTGAGGCGTAAGATATCTGATTATATCCTAGACGACCCTTTACAAGTTTCATTTTTATCCCTTAAATGTTTTTCAACTCTTACAAAAGTCACTGAAGCCACAATAATTTCTTATTGCAAAAGTATTGGTTGTGATAGTTTTTCTGAATTAAAAAAGTATCTTCAAAGTTTTGTTATGGAACATTTTTCACAAAAAGATAGGTTATCTTTGATTGCCTCACAAAGCCCAACTTTTGATTCCCTTTATATGAAAATCGTTGATGCTGAAAAGAAATCTCAAAGAACCCTTTATGAAAACAATCCTCCAATGAAAATTGAACAGGTACTAAAATTCATTAATAACGCTTCTAATATTTTTATTGCTGCCTGTGATGCTACTAAACCGGTTGCCGATTATTTTGCTAAACGCCTTAATTCTTTGGGACATCCTAGTAGTGCTTTAAATTTAGAGGATACTTCTGCCGTTCTTACCCAAATATCTTCTGTGAAATATATTGATAAAAGTCTTCTTATTTCCATCACCATTGTACCCTATAGTAAATCAACTTTAGCTATAACAAAATCTTGTAAGATGTTCAATATGCCTATTGTAAGTATTACAGACAGTAGTTTTTCTCCCATAGTAAAAGACAGCAATATTAATCTCATAGTTCCCACAGAACTATTTGGTCTAACCAATTCACTTACTTCTTTGTATTCAATAATAAATTTGATTGTAATTTTGTTACAATATGATTCTAAAGATTTTGAAAAAGAACATTTGAAAAACAAGGGGTTTAATAAAGACTTTCTTGATATTTATAATTCAATGTTAACAGATCTAGAAAAAGTATAAAGAAAAAATCTCAGTTAGAAAATTTTTTGAGGTGAGAAGAACTTACTGCTTTTTTAAATTATATTTATCTTTTACTTTTTTCATATGGCTCACCTAAAGCTTTAGGTGAAATATTGCTTTTTGAGAAAAATAACAATAACACTAAGGTCATAATATATGGAAGAGTTAAGACTAAGTCACTATAAGTACTTGGAAGGCCAAGATGTTGAATTAATACGTAACCTATACTTCTAGAAAAACCAAAGATTAAGCAAGCATATAGAGTTTGTTTTATTCTCCAGTTTCCAAAAATATAAGCAGCAATTGCTAAATATCCATAACCTGCATAAATACTTGAAGAAAAATTCGTAGAAATGGAATAAGCAAAACACATACCACCAAAACCTGCAAGAGCACCGTTAATTACGATTGCTTTAAATCTAATACTATTTACATCCCTACCGGTAGTTGCCACAGCTTGAGGATTATCGCCACAGGCCCTTAAATTCATGCCAAAAGGAGTTTTATACAAAACATAAGTCATGATTATAGCAACAAAAAGAATTATATATACAAAAACATAGGTATCATCAAAAAAAGCGCCAAGAATGGGAATATTTACAAGCCATTTAACCGTAAATCTTGGAAAAACTGCTAATAAGAATTTATTAGAGGCTTGACCAAAAATTGATAAATTTAATTGGCTTGCTAAAAAAGCTGATAAAGCTGTAGACAACATATTTACTACTACACCACTTACAACTTGGTTCGCCTTAAACTTTATTGATAAAAGAGCGTAAATCATTGAGAAAATTGCTCCACCACACAAAGCAAATAAAAGGGACAAATAGGCATTGGCTACAGAAGACATACCTAAAAACTGAGCAAATAAAGCAAAAGCAAATCCCCCAAAAAAAGCACCCATTCCTAAGAAACCTTCACTAGCTAAGTTAACAATTCCTGAACCTTCACAATAGATTCCACCGATTGCTATAATAAATAACGGCAATGCAAAAGTTACGCTATCACCAATTATACTATTCATTTTTAGGCCTCCTAGATTTTAGAAGTTTTATTTTACAAGCATCTGCCTTTTCTTGAAAATAGAAAGCACATGCACTAAACAATAATAAAATACTTGTCATTAAAGAAGGTATTTCCCTTAATACACCAAGGCGAGAAGATAAATAAGACGTTCCGCATTGAAAAATCATAACTAAGAAGGAAGCAAACAAACATCCTATAGGAGTAATAAAACCAAGTAAGGAAACCGCTATACAATCAAAACCAATTGAAGGTTGAACTCTTGGTTGGATACTTCCATAACAACCTAAATAATAAGAAACACCTGCCAGTCCTGCTAAAGCACCACTAATCATCATAGTAACAATCATAGTCTTTCCTACATTCATCCCAGCATATTTTGAAGCTTTTCTATTTGAACCAACTGTTTTTAATTCAAAGCCAAATCGCGTTTTTTTCATTAAAAAGTCAATCAAAAAAACAACGAATATCGCAATAGGAAATAAAAGAGGAATATTCATTTTTAATCCAAACATCTCTACATTCATAAGATTTAATCTGGCATTTTGACCAATTTCAACGGATTGTCTTGATATTGGATCTGCAAACTTTGTATTAATAACAAAACTAACAATATAACTAATAATATAGTTTATCATAATTGATACTACTATTTCATTCATGTTGAATTTATATTTTAACCACCCAATTAAACCACCAAGCAATCCACCTGAAACAAGGCCAATTATAACTACTAAAGATCTAGCTACAACTGGATTCAAGTCAGTATAACCTACTAAAACTGTTGCTAAAATTCCTGAGAAAATCATGGTACCTGCAACACTAATATTAATAAGACCACATTTGAAAGCAATGGTAATAGATAAAGCCGCAAAAATCATTGGAGTTGTATAGTCTACTAAATTTAAGAACCCCGTAAGTTGACTTTTTTTACCTGGATAATTCAGTTTAGGAAGAACTCCAGCACCTTGTAATAGACTTTGATAAGCTACTAATGGATTCTTTGATAATAGCAAAAGAATAAGACTTCCAAAAAGCATACTTAACAAAATACAAAAAATAGAAGTTCTTAACATTCTAGCTTTTCCAGGACCACAAAAACTGATAAAAATCCGTTTTAAAATGTTTTTTTCTTTAATCATTATTGTGAACTCCCATCATATATTCTCCAACCTCATTCTTTGTAAATTGATCTGCACTTTTATTTTGTTGAATTTTTCCATTGTACAAAACAAGTATTGTATCAGCTAGTTCCATAACTTCATCAAGTTCCAGTGAAATAAGAAGAATAGCCTTTCCCTTTTTTCTCAAATCAAAAATTCTATCATGAATACTTTTTTCAGCTCCGATATCAAGACCCCGTGTTGGTTGTACAAAAATAACTAAATCCGCTTCCATTGAAATTTCTCTAGCTACAATTGCTTTCTGTTGATTTCCACCACTCATACTTCTTACAATCGTATCGTTTCCTCTACTAGTTCTTATATCATAGTTTTTAATTAATTTTTCACCATTTTTTTTAAACTCAGAGTAGTTCAATATCCCTTTTTTGTTACAATAAGGTTCTTTATAATAGTTTTTTAATACTAAATTATCAGAAAGAGGAAAATCCATAAGCAAACCAACATTTTGTCTATCTTCTGGAATATAAGAAATACCTTTTTCAATTCTTTCTCTTATTGATAGCTTGCTAATATCTTCACCTTTGAACTTGATTATACCCATAGTTATCGGAATTAAGTTTAAAATAGCATCAGCTACTTCTGTTTGCCCGTTTCCCGCTACCCCAGCAATTGATAATATTTCCCCTTCATGTAATTTAAAAGAAACATTATTTACAACTTTAAGATGATTTTTATTTTCCACTGTAAGGTTATCTACTTCCAGTACTACTTTTCCTTGTTTAATAACTTCTTTTTTATTAACAAAAGAAACTTCGCCTCCAACCATCAATCCTGCCATTTCTTTAATTGAAGTAGTTTTTACATCAAGAACTTCCCCAATTAATTTTCCTTTGGTTAAAATTGCACAACGATCAGCAACTTTTTTTATCTCATCTAATTTATGGGAAATTAAAATTATAGTTTTTCCTTTAGCCCTTAAACCTTTAATAATTTCTAGCAAAGAAGTAATTTCTTGCGGGGCTAAAATTGAGGTTGGTTCATCAAATATTAATAATTCAGCATTTCTATAAAGCATTTTAAGAATTTCAACTCTTTGACGAACTGAGACTGTAAGGTCTTTAATTATTGCTGTTGGATTTACTTCCAAGTTATATCTTTTAGATAATTCTTCAACTTCTTTGTTGGCTTTTTCAATATCTACTTGAGGTAAGAAACCCCATTTCATTTTAATGGGTTCTTGGCCCAAAATTATGTTTTCAGCTACAGTTTGATTACTTATCAATTTAAAATGTTGGTGAACCATACCAATATTCAATTTATTTGCTTTAAGGGGGCTTGTTATTGAAACTTCTTTACCATTTATATAAATTTCACCTTCATCAGGTTCATATAATCCAAAAAGGATACTCATTAAAGTAGATTTCCCTGCCCCATTTTCTCCAAGAAGGGCGAAGATTTCTCCCTTTTTTATTTTTAAGGAAATATTATCATTTGCAATAATTCCAGGAAAAGTTTTAGTAATATTTTTAAATTCTACAAAAGTTTCTTCCATAAAGCCTCCAAATTAAGGCCGGATTTCCCCGGCCTTAATAAAAATTATTCATTATTATTATTTATTCAACTTTGAATTCATCAGGTGTAAATCCTCCAAAGTTTGAAGCGGGAACAATAGTTTTATTTTTTACCAATTCATAAGAAGCATCTAATTTTTCAATAGTATCAAGACTTAACTGTTGACGACCTTCTGCTTTTACAAACCCAGTAGAATCTGAAGTAGCTGTTAATAGTTCATTAGCACCTTCAAAGGTACCATCGTTAATATCGTTTAAAACTCTTTCAACGTTAATAGCCATATTCTTTAATACACTGCTTAAAACAATGTTACTATCTCCATTTGCTCCATCGTCCCAAATATCAACGTCACATCCTATAACTTTACATTTTTTTTTGCTTTCTTTTACAGCGGACAGGGCACCATTTCCACTTCCACCAGCAGCTACAAAGACAATATCTACGCCTTTATCAATTAATTGGTTAGTTACAACTTTAGCTGTGGCCTCATCATTAAAAGATCCAACATAGTTACCTCCAACATTAGTCCCAGTTACATCTGTACCTGCTTGTGAAGCTAATTCAACATATTCTACATTACAATCATATTTTGCATTTGCATAAATTACACCACAATTAAAACCATATTGATAATTTACATTAGAAGGGAAAGCAATACCGTTTAATACTGCAACTTTTCCAGTTTCTGTTTCTAAAGCAGCAATCATACCTGCAAAAAAACCTGATTCTTGTTCTGCAAACATCATAGAATAAATATTTGGTAAAATTTCATTATCCGTTGGAAAGGTATCAACTAAGATAAAATCTGTATCAGGATTATCTTTAGCTATTTGAGTAATACTAGCAAATTGATAACCACAACAAACTTCAACATCATAATCAGCCACTACATCACTTACAAGTGTAATAGCTTCATTCACATCCCCCGTTAATGCAGTCACAGTTGCATCTGGATGATTTGCTGCAAATGCTAAAGCACCATCGTAAATATTTTCATCAAAGCCACCATCATCTACCCCAGAAGGTCCTGCAACAACAGCAATTTTTAAACCTGCTGTCTCTGAGTTACTTGCCTCAGAATTACCTGTAGCAAATACAAATGAAACTGTCAGTAATAATACTAAACACAGTACACAAATCCTTTTCATAAATTTTCTCCTTTGCCCCTCGGCAATTTAAATTTCTTGGCTAATCGGCCACATCTTTTCTTTAAAAGAGTCTATCTAACTCTTTACATTGACTACCAGTTAAGGCTTCTACCTCTATTTGGACTTTTTCCATTTGTTTGGAAATAATAGTCATTTTTGCTGCTCTTTCTAAAAGATCAATTCTGTCAAAAGCCTTTAACAAAGTTGAGGCAAGAGCAATAGCTCCATGATTTCTAAGCAACATAACATCACTAGTTTTTCCCTTTTCAGAAACCTTAGAAACTAGTTCTTTGCTACCCATAGGACAATACGAAACGATGGCAATTTCCGGCATAAACAAATAAATTTCAGCATTTAATCTTACGTTTATTGAGCATTGCTCACCTTTTGCATCACTGAAAGTCGAAGCATAAATTGGATGAGAATGTACTACAGCATTGATATCGGGTCTATTGATTAGTAAATGGCGATGCATTTCTGATTCAATACTTAATTTTAAATCTGGTGTGTAATTAGTACCATCCATTCCTACTATTGCAATTAAGTCAGCTTTCAATTCACTTTTATCTAGTTGAGAAGGTGTAATACAAAACAAATCTTTAGTTAACCTAAGGCTAATATTACCACCAGAAACGGTGGTTAGACCTCTTTCATAAAGTTTTTTCATTGTTTTAGCAACGCATTCTCTTTCTTTTAGATATTTTTCCATCATTAATCCTTAAAATAACTTTTCAAATCATTTGGTTGATAGCAACCTTTGTCGGTAATAACACCTTTAACTAACTCTGGTGGAGTAAAATCAAAAGCAGGATAATAACCTTTAACTCCTTTCATAGTAGTTTTAATCTTTAATGCATGAAGCACTAAATCTGGATCTCTTTCTTCAATTGTTACAGAGTCTCTATTGGGATGTGCAATATTGGGTATACCTGTTACATAATAGGGAATATTAAAATAATTGCTACAAAGAGCTATTTGAAAGGTTCCTACTTTATTTACAACAGTACCATCCATACAAATAACATCAGCTGCAGAGGTAAAAAGATCAATATTCTTTTTTTCCAGTACATAACCAGGCATATTATCAGTAATAACTGTCACATCAAATCCCATATCTTTAATACAGGAGGCTGTCAATCTAGCACCTTGAAAATAAGGTCTAGTTTCAGGGCAATAGAATTTAATGTCTTTACCTTCTTCTCTTATTGATCTAAGCATCATACCTACAACTGTTTCAGCCCAACACTGGGTCATTACGCTACCTTTTTTAGGAAATTTCTCAACTAGATATTTTCCCATTTTTCCCGTTTCAGCATAAACACTTTCACAATAAGCCACTGCTGAATTGAAAGTTGCTTCTACCGCATCTCTACCTTCTGCTTTTGCTTTTAAGGCTTTATTCTCACCATTTTCTACAATCTTCTTCATTAAGGCTGAAGTAGTAGGACGGGCTTTATAAAGTGAAATACCGGCTTGGTGTATATAATAATTAAATTCTTTTTCACCTAAATTTTTTGCTTCATAACAAGCCAAAGCCATTCCCATAACAGCTGCAAAATAAGGGCCCCAACTTTGAGTTACCATATCTTTAATTGCTTGAGCTACTTCTAAGTGAGTTCTACATTCTACAAATTTTGTTTCAATAGGATATATTCTTCTATCTAAAATACGAACTACACCATTTTCATACCAGGCAATATTTTTATATTTTAAGATAAAAGCCAGGCCATCGTCTAAACTTTTTGCCATTTTTATCTCCTTAATTTATTCAGCTGCTTCTAAGGCTATTTTTATCATGTTTTCAAAGGCTGTTTGTCTTTCTAGTGCAGTTGTTTCTTTGTGAGTAACGATTGAATCAGATACTGTTAATAAACAAGCAGCTTTTTTATTTAGTTTTATTGCGTTTGCACAAAGTCCAAAAAATTCCATTTCAACACCAATAATTTTTTTATCTTTATGAATTTGTAAATCTTTTTCAGTTATATCTTTAAAATAGGTATCATTAGACATTACCCGACCTTTGTGAATAGGAATATTAAGTTTTTTAGCCATTTTTTCTATACGTTTTTCAAGACCTCTGTCTCCTTTTAAGATGTGACCTGTATAACCAATCATTTCTTTAGCATAAACAGAAGTACTATAACTACTTGTTACTAAAACAACATCAAAAACATCTAATTCAGGAACAGAGGCTCCAACAGAACCAATACGTATGATGCTATCTACATCAAAATAGTCGTATAATTCATAAGAATATAATCCAATTGAAGGAATCCCCATTCCACTTCCCATTACAGTGACAGTTTTACCTTTATAGTCACCTGTATAACCAAGCATTCCTCTAACTTCATTAATAAGTTTTACATTATCTAAATATTTTTCAGCAATAAATTTTGCTCTTAAAGGATCTCCGGGCATTAAAACAGTTTTAGCAATTTCGCCTTTCTTTGCACCAATGCAACTTGATACCATATCTTTCTCCTTGTTTTCTTATATTTTTTCTTCTTTAAAGGCTAACACCTATAGTAGGTATAGGAGCAAGAAAAAATTGCTAAATTTCTTGAAACTTGGAGTATTTTTCATTTTAAATTAAATTTTATGTTTTTATTTGGAGTTCTAATTTAGTTAAATATTCTTTTGGATCAGATGAATTCATTTGGTCAATAATATCAAAAGTATACATATCTTCAGAAAATTCTAAATCAGGATTTTCTTTCATTATTCTTTTTTTATGGTCATTAATTGAAGGATAAGAGCCAAGATGATAACTAACAAAATAATTTCCATTAGGAATAATTGATAATTTGTTTATATCACTTTCAATTTCATTATCTTTTTCTAACAAAGCCCCAAAAACTTTTTCAACACCAAAATAAGCTACTACTACCGGATAATAATCTAGATATTCTGTACGATAGGCAATTTCTTCTGATCCAGTTTTCAAAAAGTAACGTCTTTTTCTGTATACTATTTTATTATTTTCAATTTCTTGATTATTTCTTTCATCATCAATATATTTTAATTTCTTTTTTGAAGCAGTATTTATTCTCATAATTTCTTCCCACTGCTTTTTTATTTCTTCATTCTTTTCTGTTAACTTTTCTTTAACAATTTGAGGGGTAAGAATTTTATTCATTTCTTTTATTGTCTTTAAATTAAACCCACATCGTTTCAAATATAAAATTGATGATAACTGATGTACTTGATTTAAAGAATATATTCTTAATCCTGTCATTGAATTTCTTGAATAAGGTACTAGCAATCCTACTTTATCGTAATAATAAAGAGTTTGAACATTTATATTAAAAAGGTCAGCTAACTGTCCTATGGTAAATTTTTCTTTCATCTTTTAACCCTTCTTGTCTTTGTAACATAGTCTACGAAAATGGTTAATTTTTCAAGCGTATAAAAATTCTCTATCCTTTAGTTTTCCCCTTTATCTCAGAAATGGATAAAAAGGTTGTTGAACCCAGAATTAAAACACATCCTATTATGCAAATTAGAGTTAATGATTCTTGGAAAAAACAAGTACCAATAAAAACAGCTGTTAAGGGTTCAAAAGCAGAAAGAGTTCCTCCAATTGGACCTCCAACATATTTTACCCCAAGAGCAAAAAAGATAACACCAAATCCTTGAGTTAGACCTAATCCCAATGCTCCAATTAAAACTTTGGTTGAAAAAGAATTTCCCCAAATTCCTTGAACTGAAGAAAAGAAAGAATTTTGTATGAAGATTGCAAACAATAAAAAGAATGCACCTATAAAAGAAACATAAAATACAAAGACAGTATTATCAAGTTTCTTTAATCCTTCATCATTTATTAAATAAATATAAATTGTATAAGTAATAGCTGAAAGAGTAGCTAATAAAACCCCTATTAAATTTAAGCTTTGATGCGAAAAATCTGAAACCAAGGCTACCCCAAAAAATGTACAAATAATTACAATTACCAAATTAAAAGTTAGCTTATCTCTTCCAGCCTTGATAGAAATAATAGTAACTAAAATTGGATAAATAAAATGTATTACAGTAGCTATTCCAGAAGGAATTTTAGTATAAGAAAAGAACAAAAGACCTAAAGTTGAATAAAAAACTAAAGAACTAATTACCAGTTTACCAATAAGATTTTTCTCAATTTTTAAACTTTTTAAATTTTTATTTAAGGTCAAAATTAATAAATAAATTATTAAAGACAACAAACAACCCGTAAATACGGTCGTAAGGGTATTTATCCCTTCACTTCTAAAAAAATTTACAAACATTGGGCTAGTCCCAAACATCATTGCAGATAATATAGCTAAAAAGATACCTTTTGTTTTATTGTTTTTAGTCAATTCTTTCTCCCTTCAATTTCTTAACGAGGATATAACCTATAGGGACTATAGATGCAAGGTTATATGAAATAAATATTAAATTTTAGAAAATATTATAATTTTCCTTGCTCCTATACATACTATAGGCAGTAATCTTTAGGTAATAATTAAGAATTCACTTAAAATAAAAGTGTATTTTAATAATTTTAAAAGGGGAATCACTTGAAGATTTTAAATAAAGAAGAACGAAAAGAAATAGTAGATTGTGCAATGGGAAGAGCTCAATGTGATTTAAGAATTATAAATGCCAAGATTTTTAACGTATTTACTAAAGAAATTTATCCTGGGGAAATTTATATCAAAAATGGTTATATAGCCTATATTGAACAACGCAAAGAATATTTTGGAGAAGGAAAATCAAAAAAAGACTATGATGCAACAAATCAAATCGTAGTACCTGGATTTATTGATTCACATATGCACATAGAAAGTAGTATGTTAACTCCTCAAAATTTTTCTACTTTAGCAATTCCTAGAGGGACTACTACCGTAGTAACTGATCCTCATGAAATTGGTAATGTAATGGGAATGAAAGGCATTGATTATATGATTGAAGCTGGAAAACACACCTATATGAATCAATTTATTCTAGCTCCTTCTTGTGTTCCAGCAGCTCCTGGATTAGAAAAATCCGGTGCAGAATTCAATGCTCCAGAAATTGAGGAAATTCTGGACAAAGAAAATGTTTTAGGTATCGCTGAAGTGATGGATTATTATGGTGTAACCAATAACAGCTCAAGAATGGTAGACATCTTAGATGTAACAGAAAAAAAAGGCGGCTTTATGCAAGGCCATTACTTTGGTGAAAATCCTAGAGAATTTTCAGCTTATTTATGTGCTGGACCTCAAAGTAACCACGAATTCTACACCGGAAAAGATGCTTTACAAGCTATTCGAAATGGTATGGTGGTAGATGCTAGAGATAGTTCCTTTGCTAAAAATATTCACAGTATCGTAAAAGCCTTAAAAGGTATCGATACTTTTGATAGGTTAACATTATGTACGGATGATCGAGAAGTTGAACAGTTAATGGAAGAAGGCCATTTGGACCAATGTGCAAGAAGTGCAATTTCCTCTGGACTTTCCTTTGGAGATACTATTAGATCAATAACCATTATTCCAGCCCAACAATTTCATATAAAACATTTAGGTGCAATTGCTCCAGGGTATGTTGCGAATTTAAACTTTATTGAAGGTGATAAAGAAAAAATTAAAGTTAATGAAGTTTTCTTTGAAGGTATATTGGTAGCTAAAGAAAACAAAATGATAAAAAATTATTTAAAATATGAAAACCAAATTGAAAAAGAAAATACTGTTTTTGTTGATAATTTTGATTTCTCCAATTTAAAAATTAAAGCCCCTGTTGAAAATGGAAAAATTAAAACTAGAGTTATTGAATATGAAGATTTTGAAAGTTTGCTCACCAAGGAAAAAATAGTTGAATTATCGGTTAAAGATGGATATTTAAGCTTAGAAGATCATAAAGAATTAAATTTTATAGCTGTAATAAATAGACATCCAAATTGCGATAATTTCTTTGTTGGGGTTGTTGAAAAATTCCATCTTAATGAAGGAGCTCTCGCGGGCACGGTAAGTCATGATTCACATAATCTCACTGTAGTCTTTAATAATATAGAAGATGCAAAAACTGCTATTAACGAAATAAAGAAAATCAATGGTGGAATAGTATATGTAAATAAAGGCAAAGTACAAAAAGTAGAATTTCCAATTGCTGGACTTCTTTCTAATTTAAATCCTAAAGAATTAGTTTTTAAAGTTAAAGATATGAAAAAGCTCTTAAAAGAAAAGGGAATTAAAAATGAAAATCCAATTATGAGATTAGCTACCGCTGCTTTGCCCGTTGCACCTGCTCTTAAAATCACAGATATGGGATTAGTAGATGCTATTAATCAAAGGTTTGTTTCCTTATTTTTAATATAAAGTTACTTTTATAACAAAATTTATTAATAAATTTTCCCAGTCCCCCCCCCTTACCCTTCTGGGACTGGGTTTTTTAACTTTTGATTTACCTTTTTCAGCCTCAAGTACTATTATTAATAATTATACTTGATTTGAACAAAGGCCATATCGTTCTTGTCAAACTGGCCATAAGTACCACTATTACCTACAAAAAAGTTTGCTCCGAAAATAAGGGAAATCCCATCATCAAAAGCATAGGTTAGTTTTGGTCGCAAAAGAGCATTTAGGTCACCAAACTCAACATAGGTAAAAAATTCTGTAGTCAAAGTATCACGCAAAAACTTTTTGTTAATCATGAAAGTCATTGTGTTTGAAAATTGATCACTTACCATAGAATCATCGTAATTAAGAATTGCCTTTTGAATAAATTGAGTACTTATTTTGTAACCTGAAAATGAATAATCTAAGCCTGCCATGTAATGAATATAGTCAGATTCTAAAAGATTACCACTTGTTACAAAATCTTTACCAGTATAATAAGCTCCTTCACTGCGTAAGACAAAATCACCAACAGTTGAGCCAACACTTCCTCCAGCCATTGCCAATCGCTCGTGTTTAAACGTTATTTGCGGAGTCATAGCAGTAATTGTGGGTTCATCATCCCACATATATCCACCAACAAGCTCTAAATCAAATAAAGATGTCATAATAGAATAGCGAGCAAAATACTCACTGTTTTCAAGACTTGTATCTATATCATCAGCACTATTTGAAAAATCTATATGGCGGGTATTCCAAATTGAATCTTCTGAAGGCATTGTATTTGATACAAATTGAGGAACCCAGATTAATTCTATCATACTCCCACCAATGTAATAATTTACTTTAGCAGCATTCACTCCTATACGAATTTCTTTAAAATCAGGAAGCATAAACTCTTGTAAGTTTTTTGGAGACACAACATCAGTAATAAAAACACCATCCGCTTTGCCCCAAACAACTTGTTGCTTACCTATTCGTACATCAAAATTAGTAAAAAAGAGATCTATATAGAGTTCTCGAAAATCAATATCTGATATTGTATCTTTGTTTATATTCAAATAGGGATTTGCTAAGAATGCTCCTTTATTTGACTGGTAGCCAATACTCATATCAAAGGAATTTTGTAAAACAGGAAACTCAGAATCTTCTTGCAAAAGTACTCCGGTATAATTTCGAACATATCCACTAAAATCTATTTCAGAGGAAAAGGCACTCACTAAAGACAACATCATAACGATAAAAATCCATTTTTTCAATTTCATTATATTCCCCTTACCATAATTCGTTCAGTAAATATCTTATCTTGAAGTCCGGTATTAACTTGTAAATCTGATAACTCCATAAGGGTCGTATGATCTTTTTGCACATTTGTCATCAAAGACTTTGCAATAATCCAATATCCTTTTATTTCTTCAAGCTTTTGTATGTCTAATTCTTTTAAAAGATCTCCATCTTCATCATAAAACTCTTTTTTTACACCGACCCAGCTATCGGGCAAAACCCAGGTAATTGTTTTTGAATACATGGAGTCTTCATCAACCGGGATACTTTGCACAACATAGCAATTTGAATTATCCAGGACTTCGCTTCTTAATAGCGTATGGGTATCCTCACTTGGTTTTCTATTACCTAAATCATCATAAGTAAAATCCGATCCCATAAAATAATCACTACTGCTACTACTAGAAATCCTTTTTATTTTTTTTATAGCTGGTAAATAAATCCATTGAGAATCTTCTACATTTTCATCTTCATAGCTCCAATTCATAAAAGAAGTGTTAGCTACATCCGCAGGAGAAGTAAAAAACATAATCTTTTTTTCATCTTGCTCTGTATTTTTTATAAATTGGTTTATCTCACGAACACGTTGGTCGCCTCTATTATTTTCTAAAATCATTTTAAGGTTTCCTTTCAAATCATCAGGTGTTTGTCGATTATAAACATTGTCCATAATCTGTTCTCCGGTAATTATTTCATCACTATTTTGTGCCCAAATAAACAAACAAAACACAACTAGCATAAAAAACATTGCTATATATTTCTTTTTCATAACTTTTTCTCCTTATTTCTATTATTAAAATAAATATTTGATTGATACAAAAGTACCGCCATAATCGTCAGTGTTCCGATAAAACTTGTGAACATGTTGAGAGATACCAATGCTCCAAGTGTTCGATTTAAAGGAAACAGCGAAAACAATAAAACTAAAAAACCTGCAATTACAACAATTGCATTGTATAAAATAGCTTTTCCGGAATAACTCATCGTTTTTTCTAGAGTGAGTTCTTTTGTTGTTGTTTTAACGGAATTTAACTTATAAGTTTCAATAAAGTGAACTGCATAATCGATGCCAATACCAATGGCAATACTTGAAAGCAATGCTGTTGTCGTACTCAGAGGAATATTTAAAAGTCCCATGATACCAAAACTAATAAAAGCCGTAGTAACAATCGGCACAGAGGCAATAAGCCCTATACGCAAACTACTAAACATAAATGAGAGCAAAATAACAACAATTAGAAGAGACAAAAATATACTTAAGATTTGTCCTTCAAGTATAAGATTAGAAAAAACAAGACCTCTATATCCAGAACCGGCATAGTTAACAGAGATTCCTAATTTTTCAAAGTCAGGAATGTATTTTTCTATCAAATTTATTGCTGAAGTAATTGTTTGAGATGTATCGTCTTTTAATTGGAAGGTCATATTTGCCTTTTTATAATTGTAATCAACAACTTTTAAGAGATTATCTGGATCACCTGACATTTCATAAAGCAACAAATATTGGGCTATCATTTCACGTGTTTGTGGAATGGTATTAAAGGAAGGATTATCAGCATTCATGACCATATTCATGCGTTTAAGATAATCTGTCAAAGCAAATGAATTTCCAACTTTATTTAATGAGTTTTCTAGATCATTTTGCATTGTTTCAGCAAGTATTAAAACTTCTGGGTTTTTAAACGTACCCTCTTCAGAGGCATCTAAAATAACATTTAAAGTTGAAGTCCCTCCAAAATTATTGTTTATAAAATTGTCAGACAGGACAATATCCGTATTTTTATCAAATTGTGAAATAAAACTTGAATCAATCCATACTTTTGTTATTCCCCATAAGGAAAAAACTAAAATTAGCACAGTTAAAAAATAGAAAATATATTTGTGCCTAATTAATAGCATTGAATAGCTCTTAGAAAAACTCGATATTTTCGTAGTAGTTCTTTTTGATTTTTTCCATTTAGGAAGTCCCATAAGCTTTAATCCTGCTGGAAGAAGAACAAGTGAAAAACACATTGCAACCATAACACCAAAGGCAGTAAAAATACCAAAATACTTAATAGGATACACCTGAGAAGTAAGTAAAGAAATAAAACCAACAGCTGTCGTTACAGAAGTCATAACAACAGGTTTCCAAAGGTTTTTTAAAGTTATGCTTAAAGCTTCATCGTCCTTTGCGTTCGGATTATTAGACTTATATTGCCGAAGGTAATTAATTATATGGATTCCATCAGCAACTCCAATTGCAATAAGCATCACCGGAATCATCGTAGATACTGCATAAATTGGAATATCAACAGCAGCCATAAGACCAAATGTCCATAATACACTAAAAAGCACGACCATAAGTGTCATAAAAGTAGCACGTACACTTTTCATGAGTAGATATAAGACCAAAATAATAACAAGAATAACAATGGGTATCATTTTTGCCATATCTGCAGGTGCTAATGCTGCAAGAGTCCCCTCTACAATTGGTCGCCCTGCAACATAAAGAGTTTCATCTCCTTCATAAGAATAAGTAAGATCATTAATCTTTTGATAAAATTCATCAGTAAAGACATCATCACTAATTTCAACCATTATTAAAGCTACCGTTTCATCTTCTGAGATGAGACGATTAGCAATCATGTCATTATTTTGTACAGCTGCTTTCAAATTTATTAAATCTTCTTCACTTTCAGGAACTTTTGTATAAAAAGGTTCAACTTCTAACCCATACTCAGATCCGATAATATTATCGGCTGTATAAAGTGATGTAACATCAGATTTCTCTATCCCTTCCATTTTTTGAAGATCTTTTGTAAGATTTTTGATTTTACTGAGAGTAGAAGAATTATAAATTCCATTTTTATTCTGTATAGCAATAACTATTCCATCTCTAATATTAAACCAATCTTCTGCTTGATTGCTGTAAACAAACGCTGGATTAGATTCAGGCATGTATTCATCTAAATCCGTTTCCATTCTTGTATTTTCTTCCATTATAAAGAAAAATCCAATTGAGACTACTAGAACAACCAAGATTGTAAGCATAGGCCGTTTAAGTATTGTATTTAACACCTTTTCCATAAAACCTCCATAAGACATGTATTTGAATATAAATTTTGAATTGCAATCATTTATGTTAGTTATCAAAAACTAACATAAATAATAAAATAAAAAGTATTTAATTTTACATTTTTAATAAACTATTTAACGAATTCCAGTGCATTGTATAAATCTTCTTTAAGTCATTCTTACATCCTGCTAATTTCCACTTGATAACAATTAAACGTATTGTTCCAATAATAATATTTGTAAGCACTTGTGAATTTATATCGCATGTAACATTTCCTTTTTTTTGCTCTCTTAAAATAACTTTTTCAACAAGATCACAAGTATCATTCATAATAGATTTGACATTATTTGAAAGTTTTAATTCATTTTGAAAAATCTCTTCTGAAAAAAGAATAGAAGCAAGTGATGGGTTTTTAACAAAACTCTCTATTTGGAAGCAAAACATCCTGTTTATATCTTCTAATGTTCCATTATTTTCAATATTATTTTTCTTTTCAAAACTTTGAATATCATTTCGAATACTAGTAAGAATAGCCATAAGAATATCTAATTTACTATCAAAGTGTCTGTAAATTGCAGGCTCACTTATTCCAATATCTCTAGATAAAGATTTCATGGTAAAATTTTGAATTCCACCGGTGGCAATTAAATCAATAGAAGCATTTATAATTTCTTTTTGGCGTTTGGTTAATTCCATTAATGTTTTCCTAAGTTAGTAATTTATAACTAACATATTGTTTCTCATCTTTTTTGTCAATAAAATTTGAACAAATTCAAGATATTTTCTTTGCTAATTATCATTTTTATAACTTAGGCTGAATATTCGCTATGAAAGATTTATTCAATTAACATTTATTATGTTATTCATTTAAAGCACAAAACTTTAAAAAATTAACCTTTTACTCCCCCAGAAGCTAATCCTGAAATAAAAAACTTTTGGAACGAAATAAATATTACAACAACTGGAATTAATGAAAGAACTGACAATGCAAAAACATACCCCCATTGAGTAAATTGATGTTGTCCAAAAAATCCGGTAATTGCAATTGGTAAAGTTCGTAATTTGGTATCGTTAATTACAGTATTTGCCCAAGGAAATTCTTCCCAAGATGAGAGGAAATTAAAGATAGAAACACTTGCTATTGCGGGGACTGCAAGGGGAACTGCAATCTTATAAAAAACTTGAAAAATTGAAGCTCCATCTATTTCAGCAGCATCGATAATACTATTTGGAATATTTTCCATAAAACCTTTAATCATAAAAGTTGAAAAAGGAATTACCCAAGCTATATAAAATGGTATTAACCCCGAAAGAGAATTAATAATTTTAAATTTTACAGCCATTTCAAATTGAGGTACTATTAAAGTAGTTCCTGGAATTACCATTGTTACAATAAGACAAGAAAATATTATTTTTGTAAATTTATTTTTAAAACGACCTATTACAAAAGCCAAACCAGTTGAAACTATTGAGGAAATAATTACAGCTATTACAGATACATAAATACTATTAAAAAAATTTCTCATGAATTTTGATTCATTTAAAATATATTTGTAGTTTTCTAAAGTTAATTCATTCTTGTCAGGAAAGAATTTTGGAGGAAATTCATATAAAGCTCCATTGGGTTTTAACGATGTACTTAGCATATAAATCATTGGGAAAATTGCTATTAATGAAAATATGATTAGTAAAATATATCTTGTTATTATACTTTTTTTTGAATTAATCATTATTATTCATCCTTTTTTTTCATAATTTTAAATTGAATTATTGCTAAAAAACATAAAGTTAAAGCCATAATAAAAGATAGAGCTGCACTATAACCAAATTCTCCAGTACTAAAAGCTTTGTAATACATCCAGGTTAATAAAGTTTCTGTTTTATGAGCTGGTGCTCCATTTGTAATTAATTTTATTGATGTATAAACATTAAAAGCTCCAATAGTAAGCATTACCCAAGCAAAAAGTACTGATCCTTTTATACTAGGCAAAGTAATTGCAAAAAATTTTCTTATTGGCTTACAACCATCCAATTCCGCAGCTTCATATAAAACTTTTGGGACTTGTTGAAGAGCTGCTAAAAACACTACCATATTCCATCCTACTCCTTTCCAAATACCTAAAAACATGGCAACCCAAAGTCCGCTCCACCTGAAATCCAACCATCTAACATTTTTTGAAGTAATATGAAGAATATTAAAAAGGAAATAATTTAAAAGACCTTCAGTATTAAAAATATATTTAAATATTAATGATACTATTACCCATGAAGTAATCACCGGCAAATAATTAAGAACTCTAAAACCCACAGAAATTTTTCTTATTCCATCAATAAGAATAGCTACTAATAGACCTAAAAACATTTGACCTGGGACTGTCACTAAAGCATAGACAATCGAATTCTCAAAAGAAATCCAAAAAGTTTTATCTGAAAATACAGTTTTATAATTATTCCAACCAACAAAAGGTTGCTTTACCATTGAAGCAAGGGTCCAATCATGAAAACTCGCTATTAATAATCTAAAGATTGGATAAATTGTAAATAGGGCAAAAATTAACAACCCTGGGGCCATTAAAGCTCCTAATTGAAATTTGCTACTATTATTCTTTATTTGCATTTTTAATCCTCAATATTTCCAGCAGATTTTTCTCTGCTGGAAATAAACGTTTCTACTATTTAGCTAAAAGTGCATCCACTTTTACTGCCAAATCATCCATTGCTTTTTGTGCAGTTTTTTCTCCATCAAGAATTTCATGCATAGCTACAACTAATTCATTATCAATTTTTGAGGCAGAAGCTACAGTTGGTCTAGCTTTAGCTGTCTTTATTGCTTCCAAATAAGGAGCAAAAGAAGCTTCTACTACTACTGGGTTTTCCAAAGCCTTTTTATTGACTGGTATTTGACCACATTTAGACATTTCTACTTCAGCAAAGTCACTGGTCATAAATTTCATAAACTTCCAAGCAGCATCTTTATTAGCATTATTAAACATAGCAATATCTTCACCACCAAGTACTGAAATTGATCCGCCTTCTCCAGCAGGAATTGGAGCAGTTCCATATTTTACATTAGGATAAGCACCTGATAATTCTGCTATTTTCCAAGGTCCTTCCAACAT
>Ga0265294_10002360_pt1 | contig 24817 bp, 15 predicted proteins | sample MunlanPumphouse3_FD_192504 | JGI IMG/M metagenome (GOLD analysis project Ga0265294, IMG submission 192504) | Groundwater microbial communities from a municipal landfill in Southern Ontario, Canada - Pumphouse #3 | ecosystem: Environmental > Aquatic > Deep subsurface > Groundwater | place... | reverse complement strand
CAAAGTTCAGTTCAGGGCTGATTATCCAATCATTGTTGGTGGTTCCATCTGCGATGGGTACGCCGAAGAATTTATTGCCAGAGTGAGCGGTCAGCGAAAAGCTGCCGGAGGTTTGTGTAACATCCATCACAATGAAAGCCATCGGGTTGCCCTCGTTTGTATAGTCGATCGTACTGTAAGTGTATGTGTTGGCACCATCTCCGTCAATGTAACTCCAATCTATGCTACCGGGCGAATTAATGGTAAAAGCCGTATGGGATTCAACATCTTCGATAATGGAAGCGGACATGGGCGCAGTCCATGACAAATCGGCAGTAACGGCATCGGTGGCTTCAACCGTAAAGTTGACGGGGGCATCGCAATCGCCTTGAGCCGTAGCAGTGCCAAACAAAGCCACGGTAACGGGGGTTTCCCCCACGCTGTTTAAAGTAACGCTTCCAGTGATTGTTCCCGCAACGGTAGGCTGATAACGAACGTATAAAGTACCACCGTTAGGAACCATGTTGATAGAGGTTCCCCACGTATTGTTATTGCTTGAAACTTGGAACGGGGCGGCAGTGGTAATTGTGATATTGTTCGATAATCCGGAGGTAGTCACCGTTACACTTTGCGATGTAGAGGTAGTTCCGACCGTTGTTGCGAAGGTGAGTTGTTGCGGATTAACCTGAATGGCAGAAGCATAGCTTTGTGCGCAAGCAACGGCGGCTTCGGCATTAATATAGCCGTTTCCGTCAATCTGATTCGAGCCGGAAGTGAGTGGCGTTGCTGTAGATTGCAGACATTCAAGCACTTGTGCGGGCGTTATGTCGGGATAAGCGGAGACTAACAAGCCGCATAATCCGGCCACCATCGGACATGCCATAGAAGTCCCTTGCATTCCGTCATAATTCATCCCGTCAAATGTAGAAATCCCGTAAATTCTAATAAGTTGCGAGGTGCAATAAGTAGTACTCAGCATATTGGGCAGTGTAATCTGATTATTGACAACGGAATAACCGCCCGGGGCGGCGATGTCGGCACGACCGGGACCATATTGCGAAAATGAGGACAGTTTTCCATCGTTATTAATAGAAGCCACACTGATAACACCGTCATAGCAAGCCGGATAAGAAAGGTAGTTTTCGTCTTCGCCTTCGTTACCCGCGGCTGCCACGCAAATAATATTATTATTATATAATGTATTAAACAAATTAGCAGTGGTAGTAGAATATTGTGACCCACCATAAGACATGCTGATAACGTGTGCACCGTTGTTAGCAGCCCAATTGACACCGGCATCGGTGAAACTGAGGTATTCCATCTCTTCGGAGGTTCTAATACCCATCAGCGTAACTCCGCCACCCAGCGAAGCCACACCCGTATTGTTATTGTTGATCGCACCTGCCAAACCTGCGCAATGTGTCCCATGCGACCAACTATAAGCATCACAAGTTCCATAGGTGAAAAGATCTTCTTGTGTACAATTCGCATTTTGCGCAACATCGGACGGTGGCGAAGCAGAACCGGTCGTGTAATTATTGTCAGAGGTAAATGTACATAAATTTGCTGCACTAATCTGCAAATCGGGATGCGCGCCCCAGATGGCGTTATCCACAATTGCCACTTTGACAGCCGCACTGCCCCGCTGCAAATCCCACGCCGCCGCGGCATTCACCATATCCAAATGCCATTTGTAATTATAGCCCCCAACGGTTCCATAATAAGGATCATTAGGAACCCAATTCGGGAACATCAAAGGAATTTTCTCTGCATACTCAATATTCGGGAAAGCAGAAAGTTCCTTGATAAAATCCTCTATCCGATTGATTTCACTAAAAGTCAATTCTATGGTACGCAATAATCTTGGGTCTTGAAAAGCATCTAAGGGACGTGTAATCTGCGTTACACCATATTCGTTAAACAGCGTTTGATATTCTTTAAAATATTGAATATCAACAGTTTTATCTTCGTTAACGACATAATTGATTGGAAAGCTGTCTTTGAATTTTAAATAAAGGTGTCCATCTAAATAGTTGGGAGAATAGTTCTGAGCAAATGGGGTCATCCAAACCGACATGAGCAAGAACACAATAAATATTCGTTTCATTCGCAAATTATTCTATGGGACTTCTATTTTAATTTTTTACTCCAACCTCTTAGATTTTGCGAAGTCCGTAAAACAAAAATCTAAAAAATTGAAGTCGCAAAGTTAATCAAAATTTCTTTTGATGGAACATATCCAGCGTTTTTCTAAATTTCTATCAATCAGTTGATTACAAATCAAAATTCATTCAAGCCGTTCAATTTATTCATATCTGTTTAAATTTAAACGAGATTCATTACCAGAAATCGAGCTGCTTTTGGCGAAAATCGGATTACACAGCTGAATATTCCGTCCAAAATTGACTCGCAAAATGGGAATATCTGTTTCTCTCTGAAAAGAAATTTATTCAATAATATTGATTATTAAATAGTTTTATTTGGCTGCCGCATTCACTATTAATTTTTTGGTATAAACTTCCTTATCATTAAATAAAGAGATGACGTAGAATCCGGTAGAAAGAGAGGAAATATTGAGCACGTAATCGCGATTAGAAAATGATATTTCTTTAGAAATCAATAATTTACCATTCATATCAAATACGCCCAACCGGTAAGTCTGATTATTCTGATTGGGGAACGACATCGTCACATTATCAACGGCAGGGTTCGGGAAAATGTGCAAGCTATTTTGTGCATTTTCTTCGATAAAGATCGGTGCCATATCACCGGACATGGGAAACTTGACATAGTCGATGGAGGCAATCGGCGCGCTACCCCAATATGCTCCGTTGTAGAGTTCAAACTTCAAGGTATGACTGCCGCTGCTAATCGGGAAAGCAACGCGTTCCCAGTTCACATTATCTGTAATATCGCTTACCACGTCATTATCAATATAAAAACGGAAATTGCTTGTAAACCAATCATCGGCGCCGGTAAGTTTACGATAGAAAGAAATAGTGTCGTTAACAGCCGCATTCACGGTTATTTGTAAAATAGAACTTTGTTGGTAGCTGATACCGCTTTTTGACGAAGCACAATAAGTCCCTTCAAAAGCACCGTTGTTGGCAATCTGCCACGCATTAGTCCCATTATTCCAATCGAATTTGGAAAAATCACCGGTTTCAAAATCTTCAATTGCCTTACCGACAAAGAGATATAATGTATCCGTATAAACATATTGACCGGCATAAATATGATGAATAAACGGAATAATAAACGGGTCGGGAACGCCGGCATCAATCAGGACGGGGAACGTTGTTTGGGACGCGCCCTGTGCGGTAATATCGGCGATGTTTTGGTTATCATTTTGAATCGTAACACCTTGATAAGCACTTGATAATGTGGAATAAACGTTAAAAGCATCCGCGTGACCGTAGTTTTGGGTCGTAATCGTGATATGACAAGTTTCACCCGGGGCAATGCTACCGTCATTATCGCCCACGGCTTCAATATATTGAACGATGGTATTTCTAAATTTCGGAGCTTTGAGCGTGGTATTGAACGTGGTGGTGGTGGTTTGATTTCCGTCAAAATGGACGGTAATAGTTTGGCGTGCAACGGTTTCATCTACAATTAAATGGTTGATTTGAGCAGAAAAAACTTGCGAAAGCTCTTGTTCTGCATTTTGCGCCATATTTCCCAAATATACGGAATCATTCACAAGTGTCAAATCGGCACAATCGGTAGTTATTACGGCGGAAACATCTGTTGCACCGGCAACACCCAAGTTTTTCAGAGTTACGTCCCAATTGATGTAAGCCCCATAATTTGCTTCATTATTTTCGGACAAGCGGGGATTGAGGGCGGTAACGTAGCTGCCTTCGGGAACGATTACCGGAATAGTAACGAAATAAGTTTGGTAGTTTTGAGCCGAGGCTGTCAATTCATAATCGGGTGCTGGCGTTAAAGCGTTGAAATTCAAGACTGCTGCGCCATTACCATCGGCGAAGGTGGCGGCGATTAAATCTCCATTATGAGTTAAAGCAACATAAGCGTAAGGGACAGCCTGCACGTTGAGGGTGGTCGCACCGGCAACCATAGCGGCATCAGCAACCACGGTCATCGTTTCCGCTTGAGTCAGCCATGCGCTAACGGAAGGGTCACCCATCAAGTGATAGATTTCCCAATAGTAGAATTTGTCGGAAGAAGTAGAAGCTTCTACCGACAAATTACCACCCACAATCATAGATCCGTTGGAAGTAAACCAATCACTATAATCCTCACTATGAGTATGGAACAATTTGTCGTACGCGCCTAAATGAGCGGCATCGTAAGTATTATTAGCGGTAATATTTGAACGCACACCTACGCTCCAATAGAAATCTTCGTTCCATAAAGTGCTGTTAGAACCACCGATATAGCCGACTGCTCCTTTTTGGGCAGTACGCAACATCGCTTCGCCGAAGCACTCGTTGTCGTCAAATTTATTAGACAAGCAGCAATTTCCAACAATCAAGCCATATTTATCGGCATTATTCATCGCCGGAATATGGGAAGTTTCAAAAACGGGGTCGCTCCAACCTTCGCTCCCGCAATGGGCGGTATAGTTGGCATAGCCCACACCCTCACCTATTTCCGCACGAATGGTAGCCGCTTGACTTGACGAATTGTACAAGTGGGTATGAACGGTAGAATAGCCATACGCCGTATTGATGTAATTCTGACTCAAGTAATTAATCTGTCCGTTGGCATGTGTTGGCGACCAGTTTGCATCGGAGCCGGCAACTAAAACTGCCTTATCCAAATAGGTCGGGTCGGGCATGGTATATTTTTCATATTGTAATGTTTTTTCAAGTTGCGGGGTTAGCTGATTGATATTTTGTGCAGAAAACCGACCAAAGTAGCAGTCCGGGAAATGGTCGCCATCGGTCCAAGTGCAATAGTACAAATCGGTTACGTGGTCGCTTTGTGACTGTCCCGTAAAAGCTGGAATTTGAGCCACATCGCCCACCAACAGGACATAAGTCGGTGCCGGATTATCGGGTGTAGCATCGGTATAATGTGATTTGATGAAATTGGCAATGGAAGTGGTGGTGGTTCCTACATTGGCATCATCGGTATAGGCTTCTTCCACCAAGTATCCTTTTCTCTTTTTCCAAGCCACAAATTCATCCAATTGCCCGTGGAACATGCTATGAGCCACGATTAAATACTTAATCGGTGCGTTATTGACAATTTCGCGGTGCATCGGCGGAATCGGATTGATAACTCGCGATTGCAACCCATTGAAAATGCCGTTACCATGAAGGGTTTTCATTTCGTAAGTTGCGGGAATATCAGCATTTTCGTATAAAACCGTTATCATAATATTGTCATAAACCCCGAAGCGGTTCGTAACGGGATTATATTTCACGGGAGAAACATATAACGTGGCGATATTCATATTGCGAAGAACGCCGGATTTTTCGATTTGCACCAACTCGCGACCATAGAAAGCATCGGTCTGATAGGTATTTTCGTTTTTTATCAAATCAATGGGACCGATATATGATTTGGAATAAGAGGGTTGCGCCGGAAAGACGGGGTTTTGCACACCCAACTCCGCGGCGGAATATTCATGGTAATTATAGGTAACTGTGTAAGTTACATTATCGCACAACGGAATTTCCAGCATTTTCACAATAACCGGGATTTGCGGATTCCCAACCTCGGACGAAAGATGACAGTCAGGCAAAGATATCCGACTAAAAGTCCCCTTTTCGGTCATCACGCTTTCAGAAGTGATATTACCCACAGAGAATTGTACAGTAACATGTTCCATACCGTTTTCCAACACAGTATAGGATTGGGCTTTCAGATTAAAAAAAAGAAGGCTGATAATCAGACAAATAAATAGTTTTTTCTTCATTATATATTGATATTTGGTAATTAAATTCACGTGGCAAATTTACATAAAAAATTAAGCAGGAATATTTCCCATTCAATTTTTTTTCTTTTTTTTCAAACTAAAGAAACCCATTGTTATTTTCTAAATACAAGCCAATTGGATGCAAAACGAATTGGGTTGGAATTGGTTTCGACGACAGTTCCGAAGTTGTCTCGGTAGCAAGCGTGACTCCACGCGCCCATATCCAAATAGATGGCGGACGTCACGTGCTGCGCACTCAATATTTTTACAAAATCGGAGAAATTGACCTTTTCTTTTGATTCGACGATACATAATTTGCCCTCTTTTTCGCATAACGCGCGGAATACGTATGGACGACGAAACTTTCTGCTAACGCTGTCAGCGCAAACAACCTGCTTATCTTTAATGATTAAAATCTGACAAAAGCCCATTCCATTGCATTCGGCTGCCCTTTCCAAAGCTCCCGAATTCACTGTGTCAAAATAGCCACGCCCGTCATAAAAAGTGAACACGCCCGAACAAATCGGTTCATCGGAGCCCTCATATAACTTCCCCTCACTCACGTGATGACAACGAATATTTTCATGGCAAAAGGTATCTAAACATTCAGCGGTAAATGCACCGGCGCAACAATAGAGCATATCATCACCTTGCGGTACCTGCGCTCCATAGACTAAATCCAATGTCTTATAATTAGGGTAATAAATTACACAATCCGTGTCATCTGTAACATACACATAATTAAACAGCGGAAGCGGCAACACGTGCTTAACACCAAAAACAACCGCAACACCCGTGACTACAAGCGCCACGATACATATAACTTTCTTCATTTTCTTTGACTTAACTTCTTTCTTCATTCATTCGATTAGTGCGCAAAAATACACTTTTTTCTTTAGATAAGTAACCCAATCGCACTTATTTCACCAAGTTTTCAATAGATTGAAATCCAATTGAATAATAAAAAATAATGGGCTGGAAAGAGTATTTATAAATTATTTTTAAATTTAGAAGAACTATGACAATATTTTGTATTTTTGCCGCCGCAAAAATGAATGGGCAAAAACATTTTTTCTATTCATAAGCAACTTATAACTAATACAATAACAAAGAACAGGCGTTATTTTCGTCGAGACAAATGGAAGAAAAAAAAGAGAAAAAATTAAATTTTTTCACTGCGTGGAAAAGGAGTAATGTTACTACCAAGATTTATCAGGTTTTAGTGCATCTTTTTGCCATTGCCGGTGGGTGCATATTGGGGGCATGGGCGATTTATCAACTCGGTCTGACCAATAACAGTGGAAGTGTGGACGCAAATAACCGTTATTTGGCTAATTATAAAGCAGTTGCAAACACTACTGATTCTTCATTAATATTTGCACGAGCCATGCAGAATTACATGGATTTAGCGATTTTAAGTAAATATTACCCACATAACGCACGAGCAATCTTTGAAGCCGCGCAGAATACGGACAGAATTGACGGTGTAGAGCGAATGTTATACGCTGCAAGTATGTACTTAAAAGAGGATTCGATTGGGGGTGATTATCCCAAAATGGCAGCTGAAATGCAGGCGATATTTGACAAATATGAAGCAAAAAAGACAACAAAAAACCTGATTCCGTGGTTGAATGAACCGGCGTGGGAATCATTAAAGGTGGCCATTGTAAAAGATAAGGCACAAATAGAAAAGGCAGCTGAAATGACCGGTGTAGAACCGCGTTTGATCGTTGCTTGTCTGGTTGGTGAACAGATCAGACTTTTCAATTCAAAAAGAGAAAAATACAAATCTTATCTCGGACCGATAAAAGTTCTTTCGGTGCAATCGCAATTTTCATTTGGGATTAATGGAATTAAGGATTTTACGGCAGCACACGTTGAGCGCAATTTACGAGATTCAACTTCGGTTCATTATATGGGAAAAGAATATGAGCATATTTTGGACTACGACACTGCCCTACTCAATCGTGCCGGCACCTTGGAAAATGCCCGCTTCATTCGGCTGACCGACTATCATAATCACTTGTATTCATATCTCTACACCGGCTGTATTTTGCGTCAGACTATGATTCAATGGGAACGTGCAGGGTACGATATATCAGACCGTCCCGACATTCTTTGCACGCTCTTTAATCTCGGGTTTTCCGCATCCAAGCCGAGTCCTTCCCCACAATGCGGAGGTTCTCACATTAAAGTTTTAAATCGCGTTTATACTTTTGGAGTTATTGGAAACGACTTCTATTTCTCCGGCGAGTTAGCAAAAGAGTTTCCTATGCATCAGAATATATTTCAGAAAAATTAGTATGATTACTTCATAAATCCTTGTTTAACAAGTGATTGAATCATAAGGCTTGCAAAATACTCATTATCTTCTTTCTTAAAACGTTGAGTAAATACTTGCGCTAAGTTTTCCATATTATTCTCCTTCAATAGTGCAATGGTGTTTGGATGAGCTTCTTTTTCTTTGTAGAGCTCATTGATTCTTTCGTCAGAATAATCTTGATACGTATTGGTATGGATGAGAGCTTCCACCGGCAATTTGTCGGTTAATGGCATATTTTCATCGGGATAACCTATTGCTACACAAGCCAATGGTATAACATGTTTAGGAAGATTCAGGACATCAATAAAATCGGGCGTATTGAAGATAATAGTCCCCAGATAACAGAGTCCAAGTCCCAATGATTCGGCAGCCACACAAGCGTTTTGAGCGGCAATGATCGTGTCAGTTATTGCCCAATGATAACAATGCATATTACTATAGGCATCCGTTACGACGTCACGCGCTTCGCAATATCGATAAAAACGGTTAATATCGACACAGAAAGTCAACATCAAAGGGGCATTCGTAGCAATAGGCTGATTAAAATGGAACGGTGCCATTTTCTGCATCATCTCTTTGTCTTGCGTAACAATAATGCTATAAAGTTGCATATTTCCCATTGTAGAACCGCTGCACGCCGCTTTCAGAATTTGCTGCAACATACTCTCTTCTATTGGTTGATTCTTAAATTTGCGCACACTTCTGTGTGATAACATTGTTTCAATTGTGTTCATATTTTCTCTATTTAGATTAATGCGTTGTGATTTTTATACATCATCAACAATTTTGCGACGATTTGGTTTTCGGTCATGTAAAAAATTATTTCTACATCCCCTTTTTGTAGCAGTTGCCCAAAATGTAACCATCCGATTTCTGAACAGTTTTAAATTAGACATGTTGGAATAATTAGTTGTCAATTAATTACTTATCACTTAATAATCAACGACTAATTAGTATGTTTTTAAATAATTTGCCCGATAAATATAACGATGCACTGTTTCGCTTTCGTTCTGTAAAAAGAATTAAAATCGGTTATGCTGATACCAATGGATGAATAATTACTATTTTAACCTGAGTGATGCAATACAAAAGCAGTCCAAAAAACAAAACAAGCAAAATACTTGCGTAATTTGCTTGTTTGAAGGGTTTTGATTTTTTGGGCGACCAATGGGATTCGAACCCACGACCTTCGGAACCACAATCCGGCACTCTAACCAGCTGAGCTATGATCGCCATATTTGAGGCTGCAAATTTAGTTTTTTTTTTAATATACAACTATTGCTCCATAAAAATTCTTTTATCCGGACAAAAGAGTAAAAAAATCTTATAAATAATTTACTTTCAAATTATTACAAAATAATAATAAAGCATATTTTGCGCATAAAAAAAGTGATCGCAATCAATACTGAGAATTTTTAGAAAAAAAATCGAAAAAAATCGCCCTAATAGCCGCGTTGAGAACGTGGGGAATTGGAGATCACCTGACTTCGCGGACGGATATTAGCAGGTGATGTGACCGATTTCTTTTGGGCAGGGGTCGATGTGCCGGTACTCTTTTTCGACGGAGAGGCTGTATTCGATTTCTGAGTTGAAGGCTTCGGCGCATAGCTCCCTCCGGATGAATTGGAACGTTTATAGCCCGTCAACGAATTGACACGGGTAATTCCCGAAGAGATATTATGTCCGCCCGTCGTCAACAGATCATTGTAAGTGATGATAACAGATGGGGTCTTCAGATAGCGTGCCGAAGAATTGGCTAAGTGATTGACGTAATAATTCTTCACATCATTCAAATCCAGATTAATGAGCGAAAGATTATTTTTCCCAAGCGTCCGCATAAGCATATTAATTTTACGCGCACGCAACATCGTTTGATAGGTTGCCTGGTTCATGGCTCGCATGCCGCGCGGATAGGACAAATATTTCGCCAACTGCTCAAACTCCTCGCTGCTCAATGCATTTAACATTCTCCGAATCTCAAAAAAGTCAGTCTTTAATTTTTTCTTACTGTCTGCCAATACATTCCGGTGTATTTCTTCTTTTTGAACATCGGAATACTTGAAATGATAACGTCCCTCATTCGCTTTGAGCTGTTTGTTGATCATTTTGTTTTGAAAAGAATGATAATTTTTCGTAGAGACAGAATCGGCGATGTAGGTTATTTCGCTGTCTTTAAAAGACTTAAAGATATTCAACAGGTTTCGAGTCGGGGTAAGGAGCAGATAGGGTTTATTCGCAGGAAAGGCGGAATGGATATTGCCGGAATAACTGATTCCATTATCCATAAACAGCTGATACAAAGCAGTATATTGCACTACGCGGGCTAAATCTGTATTTCCCAAAGTAGCAAAATAGTTATAAGCCTGATTCTCATATCTTCTTCCTACCGATACGCTCCTTTCGGGAGAATTAAAATATGAAACGGGAAGTGAGCCGGTACGGTTCAAGGTGTAGATTGTAAAACCCTCCATATCAATAGCATACATGGCATTTTGAGTATTCCAATTATATACTAACTCGCTTAAACCCAACATTTTGAACAAAGGGGAACTGAACGGAAAAGAAGGGGGTGATGGATAGCGATAATATTTTTCCTGAATCGTTCCATTTTCTGACCAATCCTTCAATAATACGTCCGTAATCGTCAATAAATGACCGAACTCCGTATTTTCCAGTTCCTTACTCAAATAAGTGGGACACCAATCGTTGCCGCTCTTCATTTTTCCGGCGAGAAAATCATTGACATCTAAACTTTGGGACAATTCCTTTTCGGTAATGGATGCTAAAAGGAGGATAGATTCAACGTTAAGCGGGGGCAATTCTGTCAGTGCCGCTTCTCGTTCTCTGCCGATGATGACCAAAGTCGCAGAATCGGATAAGGCACCAAGAATTAAATCGGCATCCAGCGTAAATTGCCGAATATAACTAAGTTGTTCGGATAAATCTTTATTTTTTGTGATAGCCCAAGCCACGAAGCCAGGAATTTTACTAAAAAAGACGCCGGTTTTCTTATCATGAAACAGATTTTCAACCGTATAACCATGTGTGGTGTCCGGCAGTTGCACAAACAATTCATCCTTTTCAATAAACCAATCATTAAATTCAAATAGAGTAATCTGATAATCAATGTTATCATCTACAAAATAGGAACGTGGTTTCTGAACGGGCAATAAAAGTGTATTTGCCTTGTAATCAGAAAGATAAATTGCATTTGAAAGATTTGCAACTAATCTGTTTACATTTTGAGCAGTTGCATTTGCCAACACAATCACGAGGTCAGTAATTCTGCCATCGTAGCCAATTTTATGGTTTTTTGCTTCTACTAAATGGGTAAATTGTGCACATATTTGTTGGATAGTATCTGCATTAAAATAGGGCGGCGGCTCCGAAATAAGAATTACACGACTGCTATCCGAAGAAGTTGCCAATCCGATGGTTTGATAATGAAATCGGAAGTTCTTTCTAAAATTGGAATAGATAGAATCTTTTTGATAAAAAGCCTTGCACGATTTAACATCGATGTCCTGATTGGGAATAAATTCGCCCGAAAGCTCTTTTTCAGGAATCAGTTTTTTCAATAAACTATCGGGAGCAATCAGGAAAAAAATGGTCGCAGTGACGGCAAGAGCCACCATTACGACCAAAGAAACAATGATTATTTTTCTCTTTTTCAAAATCATCAACAGGCACAGCCGCCGGATAAGTCGGTATCTATTAATTAGTTGATTGCAAAATCGAACGTGTCACCCGGTTTTTTTTCACGCGAAGGGCAATTGTGCTTCAGGACAATCATTTTGCGCTCTTTATGGAACGGATTTTTGTCAAACTCCTTCAACGTAATTTTATCATTTTCCACCCAAAGGGCAGTTGCCTCGCGTAAACCGACAACGGTTGTTTCGGGATTAATACAAAGGAACTCTTCAATTCTATCCTGACGAGATTCACCCGCATGAGCCAATTTATCTTCCACTTCTGTCGGATACGGGTCAATATAGTGTGGATTAATTTGGAAAGGAACGAAATCGAAGCACTTGAAACTTTCCGGCATAATAATGGGCATATCGTTGGTGGTCATGAGCGTTGGGCAAGCCACGTTTGAACCTGCGCTCCAGCCTAAATAGGGAGTCCCTTCCAGCACTTTTCTACGGACAGGTTCAATGAGTTTATTTCTATGTAATTCATAAACCAAATGAAAAGTATTTCCACCGCTAACCATGATTGCATCAGCATGATTGACCGCTTGGATTGGATTTTCAGCGCGATGAATGGGGACGATATTAACATTTAAACCAAAGTTGCGAAAACAGTTTTCAACTTTTTGCGTAGCAGCATCGTAACTGTCGTACAGCGTCGCTCCATTTCTAACAACGGCATACGGGAAAAACAAGATGTTTTTTTTCGTAAAATCGCCCAAAAACTCGTGAATAAGGGGCATACACCAGTCTAAATAGTTCTCTTTGTAATTTGTGGAATTGCTGATTAATAATAATTTCATGATAATATTGTTTAATAATGAATTGACACATTCGGGGTTGCAAATATACGATAAGAATTTCAATAAATGTATTTTTCTAAAAAATAGATAATCATTTCAAAGACAGAGCTTTGACAATCGGCACATCAATTTAGCGTTTGATCGCGCGCGTAATTTCACGTTTACCTTGCGGACCGGGCAGTGATTCCAACTCAAAACCCACCGCCTTCAATGCACGTTTTACATCTCCTTTGGCACAATAAGTGACCAAAATCCCGCTATTTTTAAGCGAGCGGTACACCTTTTGAAAAACCGATTCGCTCCATAAATCGGGTTGTATATCCGGACTGAACATATCAAAATAGACTAAGTCATACTGCGATTCCGGCAGCGCTACCTTTCGAATATCATCAATTCGTTTTCTAAAATAGAAATGTTCATTCATCCTAATGATTTTATCCGCCATACAAGCGTGCATGGCGTAATATTTCCGTTTGGATTCCTCATCCATATTGGAAATATAATTCAGCATCACCACCTCTTCCATAGATAATGGAAACGCTTCAATAGTTTCATAATGAATAACTTGTGAGCTTTTTTGCTGTAACGTCAGCAGCGCATTCAAACCCGTTCCGAAGCCGGCTTCCAAAATGTGAACTTCCGCTTTATCAGACCAATACTTCAAGCCTGCATTAATATATATGTGTAAAGATTCATTCCGGGCACCATGAATGGAATGATATTGTTCTTCAACATCTAACAATTTCAAAGAGGAAGACCCATCTTCGGTTGTAATAAGTTCGCGGTGCAAATAATTAATGTCCACCCTATTGAACGATTAATTTTTCACGCACTATATCGCCATTTTGGAGAATAATTCGTAAAAGATAATTTCCCTTTTTCAATTCAGAAATCTCAATAACGGCTTCGTTTTGTCGGACACTCTCTTTTTTCACCAATGCGCCCAACATATTGTAAAATTCCACCTCGCGAATCTCCTCATTATGAGCAGATATTGTTACGTTGCGAACAGCCGGATTTGGATAAATAAGAACCATCGTTTCCAATTGATGGTCACGGATGCCTGTGGTATCAATCAGGGTAACCAAAACAGAATCGGAGGCACTACATCCCTCAGAATTGGTAACAGTTACGGAATAATAGGTATCTTCCATGGGGGATACATTAATAATGTTGCCTTGATCTCCATTACTCCACAAATAGGTATAACCTACTCCGAAAGTAGCAACTAACATAGTATAAGTTCCCGGCTCAATAATCGTATCACCCAAAATAGCAACGGTAGGTAAAGCGTTCACAGTCAGTGTTAAATGCACAATACTGTCGCACCCGGAAATAGTTTGCCTTCTGAAGGTAAATGTTCCACTTTCCGTTCCCTCTGCAAAAACTGTATCGCGCCACGAATAGGGAAAATCGTTGGCACAAACACCTATACTTTCGAATTGTTCATAACTTGGATTGACTGTCAAATTCAGCGTAATGGTACTGTCACACCCAAACTCGGAAGAATGATAAAAAACGACATCCCCGCTGTTAGTCCCAATCGGGAATACGTAACCATCCCACGTATAAGGCAATTCATTGGAACAAATCTCCAATGTATCAGTATTATAATAACTTGGATTAACAATCAGATTCAACTGAACAATGCTATCGCAACCGGCAACAGATAAACGGTTGAAAACGAACAGATTGCTGAGCGTGCCAACATCGAAAGTCGTATCACGCCATTCATAAGGTAAGTCGTTGGCGCAGATGATCAGTTCCTCGTTTTGCTCATAATTCGGGCTTAAAACCACATGTAAAGTTACGACACTGTCACACCCGAATTGCGAAATACGTTCAAAACTAAATGTCCCGCTTGTTGTGCCTTGTTCGAAAACTGTGTCACGCCACGTATAAGGCAAATCATTTTCACAAATCCGTAATTGTTCGTGAAGGTCATAATCCGGATGAACAATCAATGCCAAATCGACAATACTGTCACAACCGTGGCGAGATACGAATGTTTGCGTAAAATCACCATTGGTAGTACCAATCGGGAAAATGATGTTGCCCCATTGATAAGGAAGTTCATTACGACATAATTCCAACTCTACCGAAACTTGATAACTTGGGAAAACAGTCAAGTTCAAAACAATGATGCTATCGCAACCGGCAATAGAAGTGTGATTGAAGGTATAGACGCCACTTTCCGTTCCTTCACTAAAAACGTTATCTTGCCATTGATAAGGTAAATCATTCTCACAAATCTCTTCATTATACGTCTGCAAATAACTTGGATTGACCGTCAATGCAAGCGTTACCAAACTATCACAGCCTTGAGATGATTCCCGAGAAAATGAATAAATGCCACTCAACGAGCCGACTTGGAAGGTCGTATCGCGCCACGTGTAGGGCAATTCATTTTGGCATATCACCAGACTTTCAGTTTGGTCATAAGTCGAATTGACCGTTAAGTGTAATGTTACAACACTATCGCAGCCGTTCACGGTTTGACGATAAAATGTATAATCGCCGGTTTCGGTACCGGTTTCAAATATTGTATCGCGCCATTGGTAAGGGAATCCATTATCACAAATTACTTCATTTTCAGTTAAATAATAACTCTGATTTACAATTAGGGCTAATGACACTAAACTATCGCAGCCAAATTGAGATGAACGTACGAAATGATAAACGCCGCTTGCGGTTCCGATATTGAAAGTCGTATCGCGCCATGTATAAGGCAATTCGTCTTGGCAAATCACCAACGCTTCGGTTTGATGATAAGTAGGATAAACAGTCAAGTGCAGCGTAAAAATACTGTCACACCCTAGATGGGACGGGCGAGTCAAATAATAAGTCCCACTGATTGTGCCTTCTTGAAATACAGTATCTTGCCAGCTATATGGAAATTCATTTTGGCAAAGAGAAGCGAACGTTTCAGATTCATAAACCGGCATCACCACGAACGTCAAAGTAAAGAGACTGTCGCAACCATTTATCGAATGGCGCTCAAACGAATAAATACCGGTCGTGCTTCCCACTTCAAAAACGGTGTCACGCCACGTATAAGGCAACTCGTTTGAACAGATAACCAGAGTTGTATTTTGTTGATAATCAGGGTGAACAATCAAAGAAAGTGTAACAATGCTATCACAGCCTTGTGTCGTTTGTCTGCGGAAAGTAAACGTATTGGTGGTCGTTCCTTCAGCAAAAACAGTATCATTCCAAGTATAAGGAAGGTCGTTCATGCAGATTGACAAAGATTCGGCATAATCATAGTAAGGATTGACTTTCAATTTCAGAATCACTGTACTATCGCACCCCGTAACCGATTGTCCTTCAAATAAGAAAGTTCCGCCAAGTGTACCGACTTCAAAAGTGGTATCGCGCCACGTGTAGGGTAATTCATTAGCACAAATCGTCAGGGATTCCGTATGACGATAGCTCGGATTGACCGTTAAAGACAACACCACAACGCTGTCACAACCATTTTGATTAAGATCGGAATAAGTATAGTAACCGGAAACCATTTGGCGCGGTAACACATGATTTCGCCACTCCATCGGCAAATCGTTTTCACAAACAGAAAGCGGCACTGTATCGCGGTACGTTTCAAAAACTGTCAGGTGCAAAATGGTGGTGCTGTCGCAGCCACTTTGTGTATGTCTCCTAAAAGTATAATTCCCACTTGCGGTTCCTGTGTCAAAAATGGTATCACGCCACGTATAGGGAAATACATCTTCGCAAATTTGCAGATTAACTTCTTCATTATAAATCGGATAGACCGTCAAATGCAACGTATAAATACTATCACAGCCGGAATCAGTAACACGCACCAAACGATAATCGCCGGAAGTGGTATTTTCGTCAAAGAGAGTATCTTGATAGCTAAACGGCAATTCGTTTTGACAAATGGAAACAGTTGAATTTTGATAAAAAGCAGGATTGACGCGCAAGTTAAAAATTACGTTGCTATCGCAGCCCAGAGTGGTTTGGCGGTTGAAATGAAAATCGCCGGAAGTCGTTCCCATTTCAAAAACCGTATCACGCCACGTATAAGGAAGTTCGGTATCGCAAATCTCAGCTGTAATTGTTTCTTCCACAGCATCATGAACGTTCAGATATAACGTCACCAAACTATCGCAATGGTTAGTTGCTTGGCGTGAAAATAGGTAAACGTCTGATATTGTCCCCTCATCAAAAGTGGTATCGCGCCACGAATAGGGCAACTCGCCCCGGCAAATATCCAAAGTAACCTCCTCATTAAAAGTTGGTTTGACCATTAGAACAAGAGTAACAATGCTGTCGCAACCGAATTGGGAATGGCGGTAGAACGTATGAACAGCACTAATAGTCCCAACTTGGAAAGTGGTATCGCGCCACGTATAGGGCAGTTCGCTTTGGCAAATGTGCACAATTTCGATTGGGGAAAAACTTGGATTAACGGTAAGATTCAGTGTCACAAAGCTATCGCAACCGTTCACAGTTTGGCGTGATAAAATGTAGGCACCTGATATCGTCCCCGTTTCAAAAATTGTATCACGCCACGTATAAGGCAATTCATTTTGGCAAATCACCTCATTTTCAGTTTGATAAAAACTTGGATTGACAAACAGGCACAAATTCACCACGCTATCGCAACCGTGGACGGACTGTCTGTTAAAGACAAAATTGCTGTCCACCGTACCTATATCAAAAGTGGTATCGCGCCACAAATAAGGCAATTCATTTTGACAAATAACTAATGTATCATATTGATTATAAGTAGAATGAATGGTCAAATCAAGGATTACGATGCTATCACATGAGTAAGTAGCGGCTTGGGGAAGTGTATCGACATAAACGCCGGAGTGGTTCAATGTATTGCCGAGCCATTCAAAATGGTCACAAGCGGAGAGGTGAATGGTATCAGCGGTCACGCTGCAATAGGGCGTAAAACTGACAACCGGCGAACTTTCACTTTGATTGGCTTCTTCGCAAGCGGCTCTCACGTAGACGTCATAAGGTTGATTTCCGGTAAGATTGGTTATTGTGATATAATTAGTATCTACGCTCAGAATGGTATCGCCGGCACCGAGGGCAAACCCTGACGGACCATATTCGACTTTCCAAGCGGATTCGTCATCGCCGGGGTTCCAGGAAACGTCGGCAGTGGTCATCATCACATCGCTGACAACGACATTATCAACTGGTTCGCACGGAATAAATTCCACGGCAATATCATCAATCGCGCATCTTATTGAAATGTTAATTGATACCGTCCAGCGAAAAGCCACTCGCGCACTATCAGGAATATTGAGATCGTCAAATGAGAATTGATAAGATTGTTCAGAGACTATACTTGGAAAAACCTGCAAGGCTGAAAAAGTGGTATCATATTCAATATCAGTTACATAACCTAATGTAAGGACCCCTAAATTCGCATTACTCATTTTAGTTTTGAAAGATAATTTAAGACCTTCTAAACTGCTGGTAAAGGAAGGAAGAACAACATAATTTGTACTTCCATTATTAGCGGGACCGGAAGTTATCAACATAGCATTGCCCGACACGGCTAAATATGAATTGACACGCGGATAATAAAACGGGTTACTACTGCCAGGTATTAATCCCCAACAAGAGGGAATTGTGCCGACGGCACCTTCATTGACAGAAGGATAAGAATCAAAATTTTCGTAATAGGGAATGGTTGTACCTGCGCACGGAGGCTCCCCGCTCTTTAGACTTTGCGCACGCAAATTGTCACTACCGTTTATCACAATCCACAATGAAATCGTTAAAAGAAGAAAAAACCGACAACTTTTTACGCCGGACAAATCTATTCTTGCTATAAAATTAGTAAATAACAAATCTTTGCTCATATCTTTAATATTTGAAAATAAACCACTTACAATATTTTTATAAAAAACGAAAACAGATCATCATCAATGTAATCAATTTTGAAATAATCGGCAAATTTACTCTTTTTTTTTAATCAAATCATAATAGTTCAAAAAGTTCATGTAAATTTGCCGTTTCAAATCAAAAGTTGAACTATATGATTACCACACGATTAAACATCAACGGTGCCACTGTGTTTGCGCCAAACGATATCTTGGAACAATCCGAAAAATCGATGGACAAGGCTTATCAACAGATCATCAGTCAAAACGGTGCCGGCAGTGAGTTTTTGGGCTGGCTTGGACTGCCGGAAGAGATGAGCGACAGCGAAATGCAAAGAATTACCCAAATAGCAAAATCCTTCCAGCAGCGGGCAGAAGTGGTTGTAGTCATTGGTATTGGCGGTTCTTACTTGGGCGCACGTGCCGTCATCGAAGCGATGCAGGGTCATTTTGAAGGTTTGCATAAAAACAGCGACTTCCCCACTGTTCTTTTCGCCGGCAATAACATCAGTGAAGATTATTTATTTGATTTACTGCAAGTTTTGGATAATAAAGAATACGGAATGGTAGTCATTTCCAAATCCGGTACAACGACTGAGCCTGCGATTGCCTTTCGCATTTTGAAAGAACACTGCGAAAAAAAATACGGCAAAACAGCTGCGCGCGAAAGAATTATTGTCATTACTGACTCCGCGAAAGGCGCATTAAAACAAATGGCAACGCAGGAAAACTACGAAACTTTCGTTATTCCCGATAATGTCGGCGGTCGCTATTCGGTACTGACGCCGGTGGGATTACTGCCGATTACCATTGCCGGTTATGACATTCGCAACTTACTGCGCGGTGCCGCCGAGATGAGAAATAATCTATTGAATAACAATAAGATAGAAAATAATATTGCCATGCAGTACGCCACTTTCCGAAACTATTTTTACCAAAATGGGAAAAAAGTGGAATTGATGGTGGCTTACGAACCGCGGCTTTATTACTTGATTGAATGGTACAAACAGCTCTTCGGCGAAAGCGAAGGCAAGGATCTTAAAGGAATTTTTCCCGCCGGCTCGATCTTCTCCACCGACTTACACTCACTGGGACAATACATTCAGGAAGGGGAACGTCTGCTCTTTGAAACCGTCATTTCGGTTGAAAAATCACATCACACTGTTGCCATTCCTTATGATGAACAAAATATGGACGGTTTAAACTATTTGCAATCCAAAAGCTTGACTGAGATTAATCATACCGCCGAAATTGGCACGCGGATGGCACATATTGACGGGGGCGTTCCCAACCTGCAAATCCTCATTCCCGAAATCTGCGAATCCACGTTAGGAGAATTGATCTACTTTTTTGAATTCTCATGCGCGCTTAACGGATACCTCCTATCCATCAATCCGTTCAACCAACCCGGAGTAGAAGCCTATAAACGTAACATGTTCAAATTGTTAGGAAAAGAATAAATTATGCCCTTTGGAATAAAATTGCCCCTTCACTCAGTAAAAATAAAATATAAAAACAAATAAGGTTTATATCAAAAATAATTGTAATTTTGTCGCTCAATTAAAAAAAAATAACTATTCACATAAACGTTTAAATATGAAGACAGTACACAATTTTAATGCAGGACCATGTGTCCTTCCGAAAGAAGCTATTAATGCAGCTATTGAAGCGTTGAAAGATTTTGCAGGCACCGGAATGTCTGTAATCGAAGTTTCACACCGTTCTAAGGAATGGCAAGCCGTGATGGATGAAACCGAAGCATTATGGAAAGAAATCCTCAACATCCCGGATGGTTACAAAGTTCTTTTCTTGGGTGGCGGTGCTTCCACACAATTTTTGACAGTTCCCATGAATTTTTTGGAAAAGAAAGCTGCTTATTTGGAAACCGGCGTTTGGGCAAAAAAAGCACTCAAAGAAGCTAAAGGTATTGGCAATGCAGTTTGCGTAGCTTCTTCCGCTGACACCATATTTAACTATATTCCAAAAGGTTACACAATTCCTACGGATGCCGACTATTTCCACATTACCACTAACAACACCATCTATGGAACTGAAATTAGAGAAGATATCAACTCCCCTATTCCATTAATCGCCGATATGTCTTCCGACATCATGAGCCGTCCGGTTGATGTTTCCAAATATATCATGATTTATGGTGGTGCACAAAAAAATGTAGGACCTGCCGGCGTTACTTTCGTTATCGTTAAAGAAGATGCCTTAGGTAAAGTTTCCCGCTATATCCCTACGATGTTGGATTATAAAACTCACATAGAAGGTGGTTCTATGTTCAACACGCCTCCCGTATTCTCCATTTTAGTAATGAATTATACTATGAAATGGTTGAAAGGATTAGGTGGTTTGAAAGTGATGGAACAAATGAACATCGAAAAATCTAACTTATTATACAACGAAATTGACCGCAACAGCATGTTTGTAGGCACGGTTGCCAACAAAGAAGACCGTTCTATCATGAACCATTGCTGGGTAATGGCAGAAGCATACAAAGATAAAGAAGATGCTTTCATGGCATTTGCCAAAGAAAGAGGCATGGTTGGCATTAAAGGACACCGCTCTGTTGGCGGATTCCGCGCCTCTTTATACAACGCCTGCCCCAAAGCCAGCGTTGAAGCTTTAGTTGCATGCATGCAAGAATTTGAAAAATTAAACAAATAATAATTTTGAAGAAAAGAGCATCGACAAAATAGAACCGATACTCTTTTTTCAATAAAAAAATTAAACATGAAAATACTCGTAGCAACAGAAAAACCATTTGCAAAAGTAGCCGTTGAAGGCATACGTAAAGTCGTTGAAGATGCCGGTTATGAATTGGCATTATTGGAAAAATACACCGATTTACAACAGTTCTATACTGCTGTAGCAGACGTAGATGCTTTGATTGTACGCTCGGACAAAGTGACGGCGGAAGTTGTTGATGCAGCCAAAAACCTGAAAATCGTCGTACGCGCAGGTGCCGGCTTCGACAACCTCAACTTGGCAGCTTGCACCGCCAACAACATCGTTGCCATGAACACCCCCGGACAAAACTCCAACGCCGTTGCAGAACTAGCATTAGGAATGATGGTCTATATGGCTCGTAACACCTTCAAACCGGGAACGGGAAGCGAACTCAAAGGTAAGAAATTAGGTATCCACGCCTACGGGAATGTAGGTCGCTTGGCTGCCCATATCGCCAAAGGTTTCGGAATGGAAGTTTATGCTTTTGACCCGTTTATCTCTGCCGACAAAATGGAAGCCGAAGGTATTATTCCGGTTGCAACGGCTGAAGAACTCTATTCAACCTGCCACTTCGTTTCCTTACATATTCCTGCAAACGACCAAACCAAAAAATCTATCGGTTACAACCTGCTCTCCAAAATGCCGAAAGGTGGTTGTTTAATCAACACCGCCCGCAAAGAAGTTATCAATGAAGAGGAAATGATTAAAGTAATGACCGAAAGAGAAGACCTTAAATATTGCACCGATATTGCACCCGATAACAAAGAAGAAATGGCAGAGAAATTCACCACCCGCTACTTTGCCACACCGAAAAAACAAGGCGCCGAAACCGCAGAAGCCAACATTAACGCCGCATTAGCTGCTGCTAATCAAATCGTTAAGTTCTTCAAAACCGGCGACAAAACATTTCAAGTAAATAAATAATCAATTCTATGATTATTTTCTCAAAAGACCGGAATCTTGATTGAATCCGGTCTTTTTTTACGTAAAAAATTGTATGATAATAGTCGTTTAAGACATAAAAAGATACCGAATTTTAATGTATTTTTGCAGGCTAAAAAATTGAATAACAAAGGATGGAAATTGGATTTTCAAAACAATTGGAAACAGCGATTAACGAAATCGCAAAACTTCCGGGAATTGGGAAACGAACTGCGCTGCGTTTAGCACTTCATATCTTAAAAATGGAAACTCATAACGTTGCTTTATTGACAGAATCCATTACGGCATTAAAAGAAAAAATTTGCTATTGCCAAAAGTGTCATAATATTTCGGATACGGACATTTGCGAAATTTGTGGGAACCCAAAACGCAATCAACTGATTATATGTGTTGTACAAGATGTTCGAGATGTGGTTGCAATTGAAAACACTAATCAATTTAATGGCGTATATCACGTTTTAGGCGGCGTAATTGCTCCGATGGACGGCATCGGTCCGCAGCAATTGAATTTGGCAAATTTGTTTAACCGTGTGCAGAACGGAAATATTGCCGAAGTGATTCTGGCACTTCCCGCAACGGTTGATGGCGACACAACCAATTTTTATATCTACAAAAATATTCAAGCACATGTTCCGATTGTTACCACAATTGCCCGCGGAATTGGTATTGGTGAAGAATTGGAATATACCGATGAAGTTACCTTGGGACGCTCCATCTTAACTCGTACCGATTTCGATAAAAACTATATTAAAAGAAACTAAATTAGCTACTTATGGTGGATTTTTTGTCTCAAATACCGGATATTATTAAAAGCACCCTGACCATTACTTGTCTGGTGATGTTGATGCTGTTATTGATAGAATTTATCAATGTCAGTTCGTCCGGGAAATTATTGGAACGACTTAAACACAAGCCATTTATGCAAATATTTGTGGCAACTCTCTTGGGGTTGGTGCCCGGGTGCTTGGGCGGTTTTACCATCGTTTCGCTTTACACCCACCAATTGATTACCTTTGGAGCACTGGTTGCCGGAATGATTAGCACTTTCGGAGATGAAGCATTCGTCATTTTTGCGTATAGTCCCAAAGCTACCTTGCTATTAATCATTGCATTAATAATTGTTGCCCTCATTGCCGGTGTGATCACTCACCTGCTTTTTAAGAAAAAGAGTTTTTATCTTCGAAACAGTCACACGCTGGCAATTCATGAAGAACAATGTGACCATGAACATGGCAAAATACAACTTTCTTTCAAGAATATTAAAAAGATGTCATTCTCTCGGGCTGCAATACTTTTCGGCTTAGTAATGTATCTTACCGCCGTTTTCACCGGCACTTTTTCGCACGAACACGGCGCTATGCCAGATATGGAAAATTTACACAAATCCGAACCTGTCAATTCGGAGGTTGCTTGCTGTTATCACATTCACGAAGAAGCCGAAATTAATGGATCTTCTACAGAAAGTGATACTTATATTCCTTATTATCATACCAGCAGCGAACATCATCACAACGAGAGTCACGAACATCAACACGGACAGGGGCTTACGCACGAACATGGAATTTTTTCGTGGGAAAACATCATATTTATCGTCATTGCCCTGTTTACGATTGTAATTGTAGCGTTTTCACCGGAGCATTTTTTACAGGAACACTTGTGGGAACATGTTATCAAAAAACACTTTATTTCAATCTTGTTATGGACCTTGGGCGTACTATTTTTCCTTCATTTATTGTACTATTTTGTAGATGTAAATGCACTGATTGGCACGCACAAGTGGACGACCTTAATCTTACTTTTTATCGCCATAATGGTAGGTATTATTCCCGAATCGGGTCCGCACTTGATATTTGTGGTAATGTATTTTAGTGGAGCAGTTCCATTTAGCATATTATTAGCCAATTCCATTGTTCAGGACGGACATGGTGCATTACCATTATTAGCTTACTCTCGAAAGAGCTTTTTGATGATGAAAGCCGTTAATATGTGTTTTGGTTTATTAATCGGTCTATTAGGTTATTTTATAGGTTTTTAAAAATGGCAAAATTATATCTTATTCCCTCTCCGTTAGGAGAATGTGATTTTACAACCGTATTTCCTGCATGGAACAGTGAAATCATTCAAAGTATTGATACATACATTGTTGAAGATGTCAGAACAGAGCGACGCTTTCTAAAAAAGTTGGGTATTCGCCAATCCATTGATGATTTGACATTTTATCACCTGGATAAACACAGCAAAGACTTGGATTTACGCCAGTTTTTAGCTCCTTGTTTAGCAGGAAAGAATGTCGGATTGCTATCTGATGCGGGTGTTCCCTGCATTGCAGACCCGGGGAACTTGGTTGTTGCAACTGCCCACCGGCTGGGGATTCCGGTTGTTCCTTTAGTGGGTCCCAGTTCCATATTGCTGGCACTGATGGCATCAGGATTCAACGCTCAATCATTTGCCTTTCACGGCTATCTTCCGTCCGAACAACCGGATAGAGAAAGGGAATTAAAGTTTTTGGAAAGTCTTTCAGACAAAACGCATCAAACTCAAATTTTTATTGAGACCCCCTATCGTAACAATCATATTTTTAA
>Ga0265294_10002359_pt1 | contig 24820 bp, 17 predicted proteins | sample MunlanPumphouse3_FD_192504 | JGI IMG/M metagenome (GOLD analysis project Ga0265294, IMG submission 192504) | Groundwater microbial communities from a municipal landfill in Southern Ontario, Canada - Pumphouse #3 | ecosystem: Environmental > Aquatic > Deep subsurface > Groundwater | place... | reverse complement strand
CCATTAAATCATCCTTGGAGATATGAAAATTACGACAATTTCCAAGATGCTTTTAAAAAGAATTATTGTGTAAATTAGTAGAATTTATGTTTTAGGACATTTTCGCTCGATATTGACATAATTTCGTTATTTATTTACCCAATTGTATAGTATTAACAATGTAAAAATCAGTTAATTAAAATTAAGTCCTTATTAATTTTGTTCGATATTATCATTTAAAATTGAAATCATAGGTTGAAAAACTTAAAATTTTAACAATATTTATAAGATTTTAAAGGAGTAATTTATGATTGATTTAAACAAAATTGAAATAGGATTAACGTTTGATGATCTTCTTCTTGTCCCTTTAAAAAGCGATGTTTTACCACGAGAAGTATCATTAAGAACTCATTTAGCAGGAGATATTTATTTAAATATTCCTATCGTTAGTGCAGCAATGGATACCGTTACTGAAGCACGTTTAGCAATTGCTTTGGCGCGAGAAGGTGGACTTGGATTTATTCATAAGAATTTATCAATTGAAGAAGAAGCTCATCAAGTTGAACTAGTTAAAAGAAATGAATCTGGATTAATTACTAACCCAATTACTTTAGAAGAAACAAATACAGTTACAGATGCTGAAAACTTATTCAGCCAATATAAAATTAGTGGGTTACCAATCGTTGATAAAGATAGGCACTTAGTTGGTATTATTACCAATCGTGATATTAAATATTTAGATAAAGATAAAGAATATTTAATTAAAGATGTGATGACTAAAGAAGAACTTGTAACGGCAAAAGTTGGTATTACTTTAGAAAAAGCTAAAGACATTTTGTGGGAACACCGTATTGAAAAGTTACCAATTGTTGATGACGAAAATAAACTTGTTGGTTTAATCACAAGTAAAGATATTGATAATGTTAGAGATTATCCAAACGCATGTAAGGATACAAATGGTCGCTTAAGATGCGGAGCTGCGGTTGGTGTTGGTCGAGATTCAATGAGTAGAGTAGATGCTCTTGTTGAAGCAGGTGTAGATATTTTAGAAATTGATTGTGCGCATGGCGATAGTGTTAGCGTTTTTGATTTAGTTAAGAAGATTAAGAGTAAATATAAAAACTTACCTTTAATTGCTGGAAACATTTGCACAAGAGAAGCCGCAATTGATTTAATTGATGCTGGTGCTGATTGTTTAAAGGTTGGAATTGGTCCTGGATCAATTTGTACAACCCGTATTGTAAGTGGTGTTGGGGTTCCTCAAATTACCGCAATTGTTGATGTTTGCTCATATGCAAAAACTAAAAATATTCCAGTAATTGCTGATGGTGGAATTAAATATAGTGGAGATATTGTTAAGGCTCTTGCGTGTGGTGCTGATTCGGTAATGTTAGGAAGCTTACTTGCTGGAACAAAAGAAGCTCCAGGAGATGAAATAGTTTATCAAGGTCGTAGATTTAAAACTTATGTTGGCATGGGAAGTTTAGCGGCGATGAAACGTGGTGGTGCCGAAAGATATTTCCAAAATAAGAACACTGAAACGAAGAAACTTGTTCCAGAAGGCATTGAAGCTCGTGTTGCATATAAGGGAGAACTTGCTGATACGGTTTATCAATTATGTGGTGGTATTCGTAGTGGTATGGGATATTGCGGAAGTAAAGATATTCCAACTCTTCAAAAGAAAGCTAAATTTATTCGTATAACAAACGCTGGATTAAAAGAATCTCATCCACATGATGTTGATATTACGGTTGAGGCTCCAAATTATTCAAAAGAATAGTTTTTGTCTAAAAATAGCAAATTTTACATTAAAAAAATACATTTTTTGACTTTATTTTAAAATGATATTGTATATAGTAATAATATAAAAAGATTTGAAAGTTTTATCTTAAGAAACAGAACATGGATTAAGGGTAGCGACGTGGAAAGTAAAAGACTAGAAATAAGATAAATGCTTGTTATAGATATCGATGGTAAATTAAAGGAGAAGTTGTTATGTCTAATTATGTGTTAAGTTGTTGTTCAACAAGCGATTTATCGCTTGAGCACTATAAAAAGAGAGATATACATTTTATTTGTTTTCATTTCTTTTTAGGTGACAAAGAGTATGCTGATGATTTTGGTCAATCCATTCCATTCAAAGATTTTTATCAAGCAATGAGAGATGGTGTTATGACTAAAACATCGCAAGTTAATGCTGATGAGTTTATTAAGTATTTTGAAGGGTTTTTAAAAGAAGGGAAGGATGTTTTACACGTTTCTTTATCTAGTGGATTGTCTGGTGTTTTTAACAGCGCCAATATCGCTAAAGGGATTCTTGAAGAAAAGTATCCAGACCGAAAGATTCTAGTTGTTGATTCGCTTGGTGCTTCTAGTGGTTATGGTTTATTAATGGATAAACTTGCTGATTTACGAGATGAGGGAAAGGGTCTTGAAGAAGTATACGCTTTTGCTGAAGAACATAAATTAAATGTTCATCACTGGTTCTTCTCAACCGATCTCGAATATTATGTTCGTGGTGGCAGAATTACTAAAACTGCTGGCTTAATTGGTAATATTTTGCATTTATGCCCATTACTAAATATGGATAATCATGGACTTCTTATTCCAAGAAAAAAGATTATTGGAAAGAAGAGAGTTATTGATGAGATTGTAAATTGTATGGTTAAGAATGCGGAAGATGGGCTTAATTATAGTGGAAAATGCTATATATGTAATTCTGATTGCGAAGAAGATGCTGAAAGAGTTGCTAAATTAGTAGAAGAAAAATTCCCTAAATTAAATGGTAAGGTTGAAATCTATAGTGTTGGTACAACTATTGGAAGTCATACTGGTCCAGGAACTGTTGCTTTATTCTTCTTTGGCAAAAAAAGAGTAAATTAAGCAATCCGGTCGGTAAAATAATGGATATTTTAGGTTAGTTGCATGTATGCATCTAACCTTTTTTAATAGTAATCTATTGTTAAAAACGAAATGTTTTCGTATAATAATAAAGAATTTCGGTTTTACCTCCGGAAATCAAGAGCTATCGCAATACGATGGCTTTTTTTGTACGAAAAAACCATGTGCATTCGGGCACATGGTATTTAATGTAACTAATTAAGTTTGCTTAAATAATTATATATCTATAAAAAGAACTCAGGAGGTCTTTATATAGCGTTTTCAGTAGTTGCATCAAAGAAATGTAACTTATTAAGATTAAAGCACACTTTGATAGTTTCGCCAACCTCAATGTGTTGATTTGCTTCCATTTTTATAACAATTTCTTTACCTGCAAAATCAGCGTGAACAAAATATTCGCTACCTAAAAGTTCTGCAACTTTAACTTTGATTTCGACAATTCCTTGTGGAAATTCTTTTGCATGTTCGCCATTTCCTGGATGAATATCTTCTGGTCGTAATCCAGCAATAACAACGTTTGGAATCTTCTTACCTTTAAATAATTTTTCTGGTAATTTCATCTCAATATCATTAGCAAATTTTATTGTTCCTTTATCATAACTTACATTAAAGAAGTTCATAGCAGGGGAACCTATAAATCCAGCAACAAATAAATTAACAGGATTATTATAAATTTCAACTGGAGTACCAATTTGTTGGATATGTCCAAGTTTCATGATTACAATTCTTGTTGCCATAGTCATAGCTTCAGTTTGATCATGAGTAACATAAATTGTCGTAGCGTTTAGTTGATTATGTAATTTAACAATTTCACTACGCATTTGAACACGTAATTTTGCATCAAGGTTGCTTAATGGCTCATCCATCAAGAAGACTTTTGCGTTACGAACAATTGCTCTGCCTAAAGCGACTCTTTGACGTTGGCCACCTGATAAAGCTTTTGGTTTACGGTCAAGATATTGTTCAATTTGAAGAATACGAGCTGCTTCATGAACACGACGATTAATTTCGCTTTTTGGAACATGCTTTAAAACAGTAACAGGAACTTTTGTTGTGTTTGCGGTTTTTAATTGTTCTCTAATTGTATCGAGATAAGTTTGATCTCGACCAAGTTTTTCGCTTTCGGCTAATAAATTTTCTAAACGTTTAACATTTTTGTGATCAATATCATATTTATATTGAGCACTCTTTTTGGCTTCGTTTAGTTCTTTGCTTAAAGCATCAATTTTCTTATTATAATCATTCATTTGGTCACAAATAGATTTATATTCAGTTAGTTTTGGTTCAAGTTTTTTAATTTTCTTTTCAAATTTTGCGGCTTTCTTTTTATCTTGAATAGTTGCTAAATCACGTTCAGCATTTTCTTTTTCGGTTTTAATTCTAGTTAAATTATCAAACTTATTATTAATCTTACTAAATTCTCCATAAAGTTCATTTAATTTAGCTTCAACTTTGTTAATTTTTTCTTCACTTTCTGGAGTATAAATTTTATATAAAGCTTTATTAATTTTTAAAGAAAAGGCCATATTATCAAAGACGCTCATATGAGGATAAAGAGCATAAGATTGGAAGACCATTGCTATGTTTCTATCTTTTGGTGAAACATCATTTACATATTCTCCATCAATGAATAAATTTCCAGCAGTAATGTTTTCAAGTCCAGCAATCATACGTAAAGTAGTGGATTTTCCACAACCTGAAGGACCAACAAAAACAATAAATTCATGTTTTTTAATATCTAAATTAAAATTAAAAACTGCTTGAACTCCGTTATCGTAAACCTTATCAATGTTTTGAAGAGAAACATAAGCATCTTTAGGACATTCTAAAATTGTAAGGCCCTTATGACTTAAATTCTCTTGCTTATTTGTTACTTTATTTTCTTCCATGGAATTATCCTCCTATAAATTAACAGTGACTTCATAGACTTTTTTATTTTGAACAATTGGAATGATGTTTCCAACTATTTCATGACCATCGACAGAGATACTACTTTTTTTAGAATGTTTATTTGTTATTGAGATGTAATAAGTAGCACCCCTAAATATTCTTGTTATCTTTATATGTTTAAATTCTTTAGGTAGACATGGACAAATTTCGAGTCCAGTAATTTGTGGTTTAATTCCTAGTATTCCTTGGGATAAAGCAACGAATGACCAACTTGCAGTACCGGTTAACCATGAGTTTTTAGCTTCGCCATAATGAGCACTTGCTCTTCCAGCGATTGTTTGGCTATAAACATATGGTTCTGTTTTATGAATTTCACTAATATCTTCAATATATGCTGGGGCATTTTTCTTATAAAGCTTAAATGCTTTATCGCCTTCGCCTTCAGCGCAATAAGCTAGAGTAATCCATGGATTATTGTGACAGAAAACACTACCATTTTCCTTGTTTCCAGGTGGGTAACTTGATATTTCTCCAAGTTCTAGATGGTAAACAGAATATGGTGGATTAAGAAGTTCGATTCCATAATCATTCATTAAATGCTTTTCAACGCTCTTTAAAGCAATTTTTCCATACCCTAAATCTTGACCAATTTTTGCCATTGTGCAGAAACCATTGGATTCAATAAAAATTTTCCCTTCTTCACATTCTTTACTGCCAATTTTATTAGAATAAGCATCATAAGCACGTAAGAACCATTCTCCATCCCAACCATATTTTATAGTGGCTTTTTCAACCTTATCAACATATTTTAAAGTCTCTTTTGCATCTTCTTTTTTATCATAATAATTTGCTAAGGTAGCAAATTCTTTTCCATATTTAACAAACATTCCAGCAATAAAAACTGATTCTGCCTTATGCGATTCATAATTACTTGCGGTTTGGAAAGATTCCCCTGGAGTCTTGCTAAAACAATTTAGATTTAAACAATCGTTCCAATCAGCTCTACCAATTAAAGGTAAATCATGGGGTCCAAGATTCTTTTCAGTGAATTGAATACTTGCAAGTAAGTGAGTATATAGTGGTTTTTCGCTTCCTTTAACATTATTAAACGGAGTTGGATAATCTAAAATTGAGAAATCACCAGTTTCATTAATGTATGCACTAGTGGCGGCAATTAACCAAAGTGGATCATCGTTAAAACCTCCGCCAATATCGCTATTACCACGTTTTGTTAATGGTTGATATTGGTGATAAGTAGATCCATCACTAAATTGAATTGATGCAATATCAATAATTCTTTCTTTGGCTTTTTCAGGAATTAAATGAACGAAACCAAGTAAATCTTGGCAAGAATCTCTAAATCCCATTCCTCGTCCAGTTCCGCTTTCAAAGTAGGAAGCGCTTCTAGACATACAATATGTGGTCATACATTGGTATTGATTCCAAATGTTTGCCATTCTATCAAATTTTTCATCTTTTGTTTCGACACTAAATTTGGATAATAATTCTTCCCAAGTTTTATTGAGTTGCATGAATGCGACATTGACTTTTTCATCGTTATTATACTTTTGCATTAATGCAAAAGCTTTTTCTTTGTTAATTACATTTTTCGAAACAAACTTTTTATCTTCATCGTTTTCTATATAGCCTAAAATGAAAATTAGAGATTTGCTTTCTCCAGGTGTCAAGGTAATTTTGAATCTATGACATCCTATTGGTTCGTTTCCTGAACAAATAGAATTACCACTCTTTGATTTTGCTACCATTTCTGGGGTATCCCAACCATTTTGTAATCCTAAAAATGTATTTCTATCGCTGTCAAATCCATCATGTTTTTCATTCGCATAAAAGAAACAGTAGTGGTTTCTTCGTTCACGATATTCAGTTTTATGATAAATAGTATTATCATCAACCTCAACTTCGGCAATGTTTAAATTTCTTTGAAAGTTAGTTGAGTCATCTATGGTATTATATAAACAAAATTCAACAGCAGCATAAAATTCTATATGCTTCGTTTGTTGATCATTATTCGTTAATATAATTTTATTTATTTCACAATTATCATTGTTTGGAACAAAACATAATAGATTAGCACTTATTTTATTTTTTTCGCTAATAAATCTTGTATAGTTGAGTCCATGATGACATTCATATTTATCTAATTCGGTTTTTGTTGGTAAATAGCCAGGATTCCAAACAACATCATTATCTTTAATATAATAGAAGCGTCCACTCACGTCATTTGGAACGTTATTATATCTATATCTAGTTAATCTTCTTAATTTTGCATCTTTATAAAAGGAATATCCGCCACAGGTGTTGCTGATTAAGCTAAAAAAATCATCGTGACCAAGATAATTTATCCATGGTTGTGGAGTTTTAGGCGTAGTTATAACATATTCTTTAGCTTTATCATCAAAGTGTCCGTATTTCATAGATATTTCTTCCCTTTTCTTAAATGAAATCGCTTACAATTTGAGTTTTAATTTACTTAAACGATTTCGTTATTCAGTTTCTATTCTAAACATTTGAGTGAGAAAATCAACAAGAAAAAATAGGTAATAATTGGCAAAAAATTAAAATAAATAGGCATATATCATATATAATATGATATATTTTTTCCTAAAATCAAATTTTTATTTTTTTATTGTTGACAACTCAAAAGTTTAGCAACTATAATGATTACGAAATCGATTACGAAAGCGCTTACAATTAAAGAGGTTCAAATGATAAAGGTTATAGACATCGCAAATAAATGTGGAGTTTCCACAGCAACAGTATCCAAGGCTTTACATAATAGTAAAGAATTAAAGCCTGAAACAATTGCTTTTATTTGCAAGACTGCAAAAGAGATGGGCTACATCCCAAATGCTAGTGCTAGATCTTTAAAGCTTAAGAAAACTTATAGTATTGGAATTCTTTTTGTTGATAAGACAAGTAGTGGATTACGTCACGAATACTTTTCTTCTATATTAGATGCGCTCAAGGTTGAAGCTGAGAAATCTGGTTATGATGTTACCTTTATTTCTCAAAACGTTACTAATGAACATATGACTTACCTTGAACATGCTAGATATAGAAATGTTGATGGTGTTGTTATTGCGTCTGTTGATTTTAATGATCCACAAGTAATTGAACTTGTGAAGAGTGAGGTTCCTACAGTAACAATTGATTATGTTTACAATAATTCAACTGCAATTATGTCAAATAACGTTGATGGTTTAGAGTCGCTTGTAAAATATGCGGCTAGTAAGGGACATAAAAAGATTGCGTTCATCCATGGTGAAGAAACTGATGTTACAAGTAAACGACTTGCTGGTTTCTATAAAGCAATGGAAGAATTAAAACTTAAAGTTAATCCAGATTATGTTAAAGATGGTTTATATCACGATCCAAGAGTCAGTGGTCAAGAAACTAAAAAACTACTTAGTTTAGATGATCGACCAACATGCATTATCTACCCTGATGATATTTCATTAATTGGTGGAGAAACCGCAATTCAACAAGCTGGACTTAAGATTCCTGATGATATAAGTGTAATGGGTTACGATGGAGTTAATATTTCTAGAATCCTTAGACCAATTGTTACAACATATCGACAAAATAGTGATGAACTTGGAAAACTTGCTGTTCAAAACTTAATTGAAAGAATAGAAAATCCATCAACATTCATCCCAAAGATTGTTGCTGTTGAAGGTTGTGTTCAAGAAGGGGAGACGGTTAAAGACTTGACTATAAAATAGGTTATAAATGCGTTGAGCATTATAATATAAAACTTGATTTTCGGAGGTAAAATTTTCATGAAAAAATCGGTTAAATTAATGATGGCTTTAGTCTCTTGTGCCTTATTAAGTAGTGTGGTTAGTTGTGGTGGGACTACTAGTGATGATGGCGGTAAAGATTGCCCAGTTTGTCCAGATTCAGGGGATAAAGTTGGTGGGAAAGTTTTAAATATTTGGGCTTGGAATGATGAATTCCAAGGTCGTTTAAGACAATTCTATCCAGATTATGTCAGTACCGATGCAAATGGTAATGATTTACTTAGAGATGGAACAACTATTAAATGGACAATTCACGCAAATGATAACAACGGTTATCAAGTACCACTTGATGAAGCTTTAAAGAATCAAGAAAGTGCTGCGACTGATGATAAGATTGATATGTTCTTAAGTGAAGCTGATTATATCACTAAATATAAGGATAGCGATTATACTCTTGATGTTAAAAAAGATGTTGGTATTACTGATGATTATTTAAGTGATCAATATAAATATACTCAACAAGTTGCTACTAGTTCAGATGGCGCTTTAAAAGGTGTCACTTGGCAAGCTACTCCAGGGTTATATGCTTATCGTACTGATTTAGCTGAAAAAGTATTTGGAACTTCTGATCCAGATAAAGTACAAGCAAAATTAGCAGATTGGAGCAAATTTAATGCTGCCGCTAAAACAGCTAAAGATGCCGGTGTTAAGATTCTCTCTGGTTATGATGACGCTTATCGTACCTATAGTAATAACGTTTCAAAACCATGGGTTGATGATAAAGGTGTTGTCTCAATTGATCCAATGATTAAGAAATGGGTTGATGATACTATGGTCAATGTTAAGAATGGTTATTGTGGAGATACCACATTATGGAGTTCTGGTTGGCAAAGCGATCAAGGACCAAAAGGAAATGTCTTAGGTTTCTTCTATAGTACTTGGGGAATTAACTTCACTTTACTTGGCAACTCACTTGATGCTGGAAATACAAAGCATGAATTAGGCAATGGTTTATTTGGAAAATATAGAGTTTGCGAAGGTCCTGCTTCATATTATTGGGGTGGTACTTGGATGCATGCATGCAAAGGAACCGATAATATCCCTGAAATTAAAGATATCATGGAAAAATTAACCTGTTCAAGAACAGTTGAAAGCTCAATCACTAGAGTTACTGAAGATTATACAAACACTGTTAGTGGTATGCATGCGATTGCTACCGATGATACATATGCAAGTGCATTCTTAGGTGGTCAAAACCATGTCGCATTATTCGAAGCTTCTGCTAGTAAGATTGACGCAAGCAAGATGTCAGCATACGATCAAGGTTGCAACGAGAACTTCCAAACTGCTATGCACGATTATTTCGCTGGCAAAGCAACTTATGAAGAAGCTCTAGCTAACTTCAAAAAGTTACTTACTGCAAAATATCCTGAAGTTACTTACGATTTCTAGTTTCTAATTCTAAATGTCTATTATCTCTAGGGAGGCATACCTTTCTAGAGATATTTATAAAAATAATGAAAGGATGGTGGATTAAATGAACAATCTTAAAGTTGGTGAAACCGTAATCATGCCAAATGGTGTGAGTAGAAAGATTCATAAAAACGTATCTTATAGTAAATATGGATACTTATTTTTAATCCCTTTTTTCGTTATTTTTATTATCTTCCAGCTCATTCCACTCGGTGAAACAATAGGTTTTTCATTTTTTGAATACTATTATAAACTTGGTTTATTCCAAGTAGGGCCAACCTGGAACAACTTCCAAAACTATATTCAATTATTAGCTGCAGATTCTGTATTTTGGCAATATGCTGGTAACACTATAATTCTTTGGATAATTGGTGCAATACCTCAATTTGTATTTGCTTTACTATTTGCTGTTTGGTTTACAGATCAACGATTAAAACTAAAATGCACAGGCTTCTTTAAAGCAGTTGTTTATATGCCTAACCTAATTATGGCAGCTGCGTTTGGTTATTTATTCTATATGTTATTTGATACTAATGGTCCAATAACAATGATTGTAAGGGCTCTTGGTTGGGATATTGTTTTTGGCCAAGAAGTTTGGGCTGTTAGAATTATTATTGCTTTAATTAATATTCTTATGTGGACTGGAAATACTTGTATTCTATTAATGTCAGGTATTATGGGAATTGATGATTCAATATTTGAATCAGCGAGACTTGATGGAGCTGGTGGATTTAGAACATTTAAAGATGTTACGATGCCACTTTTGATGCCAATCTTTATATATGTATTTATCACATCAATGATTGGAGGTATTCAATTATTTGATGCGGCACAGATTTTTACTCAAGGTAAAGGTGGACCACTTTTAAGTAGTAATACTTTAATGATGTATCTCTATACTTTGATTCTTAACTCACGTAACTATGGATTATCTGGAGCTTTAAGTGTTCTCTTATTTATTGCCACAGCCATATTATCATTCATTGTATTTAAGACTTTAGCTCCAACATATAACGCTTTAAAAACTGAACAAAAGAGTCGAAATAAACGTAATAGATGGAATCGCTTAAATAATAAACACTATGGGGAGGCAATGATTTATGAAGCAAGAAATGCTACAAATAACGAAGAGAAGTAAAAGTCATAAAAGTGAAAAAGTTACTTTAAATCTTTATCGTGTAATTGTTTATATTGTTTTAATTATAATGGCTGTTGCTTGTTTGTTCCCATTTTATTTAATGCTTGTAAACTGTACTCGTCCAAATGCTGATATTCAACGTGAAATATCTTTCTGGTTTGGTAATTATCTAATGACTAACCTTAAAAATTTATTTGAAAATAAAAATATTCCAATAGCGAGTGCAATGTGGAACAGCTTATGGGTTTCTACAGTTTGTGCATTATTGACTACGTATTTTAGTTGCCTTACCGCATATGCGACACACATGTATAACTTTAAAGGTAAGAAATTTATTTCAACATTCATTATTGCGATTATGATGATTCCTACACAAGTTGCTGCTCTTGGGACTTTGCTTATGTATTATCAAATTCAAGGAGCAACAGGATTAAAAATACTAGATACTTTCTGGCCTTTGACCATTCCTGCAATTTGTAGTCCAGTAACATATTTCTATATGAAACAATACATGGATAGTGTACTTCCAACAGAAGTTATTGAAGCAGCTCGTGTTGATGGAAGTAGCGAAGTCGGTATTTTCCATAGAATGGTTTTACCAATGATTAAGCCTGCCTTATCGGTTCAATTTATATTTGCGTTTGTTGGGAGTTGGAATAACTATTTCTTCCCAGGATTAATCTTAAGTAGTAAGAATAATTACACTCTACCAATATTGATTGCTCACTTGCAAGCAAGCGATCCTTCAACGTTTGATTATGGCCAAATATATTGTTTGATGACGATAGTTGTTCTTCCTTTAGTTATAGTTTATTTCATATTCTCTAGAAATATTATTAAGGGATTAACATCTGGAGCTGTTAAGGGATAAAGAAAATTGACGTAGTTATATCATTCTAATTAGAACCTCCTTTTAATTAGAATGATTTTTTAATAGAGGTGCATATATGCAAATAACTGGAATATCTACTCGTGATTTAAAAAAATCGGTTTTTGATGAAGCAGAATACCTTTTTGATGATTATAAAATTAATGATGCTTGTTACTTAAATTTGGAATCTAAAAAAATATTAGCAGTAAGTTATGGGAACATAATGTTGCCTTTTACTTCTTATATTTTAAAAGAATTTGAACTTAATAAATTTTTCAATTCATCCAAAGAATCTTGGTTATTAATTGTTGATAAAGATGAAGTAAAATGTTTAACATCTGATGGAAAAACCCCTAAAATAACGAATGAAATTGAAAAAAAGATTATTAGTTGCATTCATGCACTTGATAATTATGGTGGAAAATTAGATGAAAACGGCAATCAAGTTTTTGATCTAAAAAGCAAAGCAGTTGGCCCACATTTCACAACAAATTTATTACTTGGGAATCGAATGGATTATAAAAATCCTTTATTAACGACTCCTAAATCGGTTGTTGATGCTTTTGGTAGAGGCAGCTTTAGAGGAGAAGCATCATTTCAAATACTCGCTACAAGATGGGATATTCGGCCAGAAGAAAATGGTAATCCTTTTAATCGACAATTTTATATTGTTGAAGATGGGAAAATTATTTTCTATAGTGGAGAAATAAGTGATTTTATTTTAGATGCAAGATGTATTCAAAGTCCAAACAAAACAACAATAAAATACATAACAAAAGATTTAGAAATCAAAAGAAACATTTTTATTGTTCCGCAAGAAAAAGGACTTCCTAGTGCAACTGAATGCCAAACTATATCAATTAAAAATCTAGAAAATCACAAAAGAAATTTATCAATAATTTGCACAGGAATGTTTGGTCTTTCAAACCCAGAATGCGTAGAAGTCGATATTATTTATCAAACAGTAATTACCGAAACTAGATTATTAAAGGATAAGAATAATGTTGTGGGATTGGTTCCGGATTATTATCCTAATTATTTTAAGAACAATATGCGTTTTGTTACTTTAAAAGATGATAAAGGATTCTTTGATGAATTTACTCAAGATGCGACAGAGTTTTTAGGTGGAGGAGACATAAATAATCCAAAAGGATTTGATAATTTTAATAATAAACCAAGAATGAGTGGAGCTAGTTTTTTTGCACTTAAAAAGAATTTTGAATTAGGCAAAAAAGGTACACATAATTTCGATGAATTTGTTGGTGCTTCAAGCATTGAAAAAGATAAAAATATTTATGAAAAATTAGATAAAGAGTTTTCTAGATTAATAACAAAATTTAATAAACACAAAAAAGTTGAATTTGAATTAAATAAAATTATTTCAAGTTTTGATGAATACAAGAAGTTTATGCAAATTTTATCAGATGACAAAACATTTGATTCTTATGTAAATAATTCACTTCCTTTCCAAGTCCTTTATCAAACTTTTGTTTCAAGAAGTTTTGCACAAACGCAAAAAGGGTATCGTGAGTTAGGCTTTAGAGAGGTTCAAGATATTTATGCTTCAATGTACTATTTAGTAAGTTTAGGAAAAGCCAATCTTGTAAAAGATTTATTGTCGAAATGGATTGAGAACGTATATAAATTTGGTTACGCAAACCATAATTTCTTCTATAAAGGGAAGGAACCTGGAATGTGCAGTGATGATCAAATTTGGTTATTAGAAGCGGTAAGTAGATATATTACCATTACAAACGATAAAGAATTTTTAAATCAAGAATTCAAAATAGCAGATTCAAATAAAAAGAGAAAACTTATTGATACCATAAAAGCGATTATTGTTTATAGTTCGCAAATCAGTGTTGGCAAACATGGCTTGCCTTTACTTGATTGCGCAGATTGGAATGATTGTTTAAGAATCGATGATGATTATTTAAACGGACCTAAAAAAGAACGCAAATATCATTATCAATTAGTTAAAAATAAAGAAACTTTCGGCACTCCATTTGCTTCGGATTATAGTGAATCAATCATGAATGCATTCTTATTAATAAATGGCATAAATGATTTTATGGGTGTCATTGATGACAATGAGTATAAAACTTATTTAGAGAATATTGTCACTAAAATGACTAACAATTTAAATAAATATGCCTATATTAATGATTATTTTGTTCGTGTTTTAATTAATAAGAAAACCAAGAACAATAATAAGTATATTGGCAGTAAAGGTGATGGATTATCTATAGACCCAAATGTTGATGGTTCTTATTATTTAAATTCTTTTACTTGGAGCTTATTAAGTAACGTTGCAAGTGAAGAACAAATTAAAAAGATGTTAAATCCTTTAGACAATATATTAAAGACAAAAGCAGGTTATGTATTGTGCTCTAAACATAATTTAAGATTAGCTGGTTCAACAACTGCCGCTACAGATCATTATTATCCAGGTGATAGAGAAAATGGTGGAGTATTTAAACATGCAACAATGATGCTTGCTGTTGCTTTATTAAAGAAAGCTAAAGAGATTAATGATAAAGAACTTGAAGATAAATTATTAGATGACGCATTTTATATGTTAGATTTGGTTCTTCCATATAAGACACTTAATAATCCTTATATATTAAAAGGTAATCCAAGGTTTTGTACTCAATACAATAATTCGATTACTTTAGAAAATATTGGGCCTATTTTAAGTGGCACAGCAACTTGGTTAACCTTAGCAATCTATGAAATTATTGGTCTAAAGTTTGTAAAAGATGGAATTATCATTCATCCAGCGTTAAACAAAGGTATGCATAATTTAAAAGCAAATATTCGCCTTGAAAATAATACAATGCTTGAAATCGATATAAATAAACCAAAAAATACTTATGGCGATTTTAAATCAGCGAAAATTACCTTCGATGGTAAAACATCTGATGGTAAAATAAGTCGAGTATCGGATGGTAAAATACATAATATAAAAATAGAATATTAAGATAGTGCCCAATAGATGGGCACTTTTTAATAAATAATTTTATTTTGATATATCAGTAAAAATATATTGATATAATACTTTTTATATTGTAAAATTATCCTGTAGAAAACTTATGGGAGGTAAATATGGACAAGATTAAGACGGTTACAATTAAGCAACTTGGTCGTTATCCTGTTTATTTACGTTTCTTAAAATCACAAAGAGATTTAGGAAGCAAAACAACAAGTGCACCAATAATTGCTAAAGGTCTAGGATACAACGAAGAAAAAGTAAGAAAAGATTTACAAGTTGTTGCTACTAGTAATGGCAAACCAAAATCAGGAAGAGATATTAACGAAATTATTGAAGATATTGAAACATTCCTTGGTTATAACGATGTAAACGATGCGGTTATTGTTGGAGTTGGTCATTTAGGGCAAGCGTTTCTAAATTATAAAGGATTTAGCGAATTTGGTTTAAATATCTTAGTTGGATTTGATAACGACAAAGATAAAGTTGATACCGAAATTAATGGGAAGAGGATTTATTCCATATATAAAATGGAAAACTTAATCCCAAGATTAAATGTTCATATCGCAATTCTTACCGTACCAAACGACGTTGCTCAAGAAATTACCGATAAGTTAATTAATGCCGGAATTAAGGCGATTTGGAATTTTGTTCCAGTTCACTTAGAGGTTCCGAAAGATGTGGTTGTTGAGAATGTAAATCTTGCTAGTTCATTAGCGGTTTTATCTCACAAACTTAAAGACAAAGAGATTAATGATAAGAAATTATAAATTTAATAAAGGAGTAAATTTATGGAAGAAAAAGTATTAAATGCTGAAGCTGTTAAGGAAGTTGATGGACTTGTAACAAAAGCTCATGTTGCTTTAAATGAATTTTTAAAGCTTAATCAAGAGCAAGTTGATTATATTGTTGCAAAATGTAGTGTTGCTGGTCTTGATCACCATGGTGATTTAGCTGCGGCAGCAATTAATGAAACCCATCGTGGTATTTTTGAAGATAAAGCTACTAAAAACTTATTTGCTTGCGAATATGTTGTTAACAATATGCGTCATTTAAAGACTGTTGGTGTTATTAGTAGTGATCCAGTTACAGGAATTACTGAAATTGCTGATCCACTTGGAGTTATCGCTGGTATTACTCCAGTTACTAACCCAACTAGTACAGTTATTTTTAAGTCTTTAATTTGCTTAAAGACCAGAAACCCTATTATCTTTGCGTTCCATCCAAACTCACAACAATCAAGCAAACTTGCTGCACAAATTATGCATGATGCTGCTGTCGCTGCTGGCGCTCCAGAAGATTGTATTCAATGGATTGAACATCCATCAATGGATGCGACTACTGCTTTAATGAATCATCCAGGAGTTGCTACTATTTTAGCAACTGGCGGAAACGCAATGGTTAGAGCTGCTTATAGTTGTGGAAAACCAGCCATGGGTGTTGGTGCTGGAAACGTTCCTTGCTATATTAATAAGAGTGCTAATGTTGAACAAGCTGTTAATGATGTTGTCATTTCAAAATCATTTGATAATGGTATGATTTGCGCTTCTGAATCAGCCTGTTTTATTGATAAAGAAGTTTATGATGAAGCTGCAAGTTTATTCAAAAAATTCAAAGTTTATTTTGCATCTGATGATGAGAAATTAAAACTTGAAAAATATATGTTTGGTGTTAATTCAAAAGATGCCGACTATGAAACTAAAGCTAAACTTAATCCAGCAATCGCTGGTATGAGTCCACAAAATATTGCTAAAAATAGTGGAATTGAAGTACCAGAAGATTGCGTTATTATTGCTGTTAAATGTAAGACAGTCGGACCAAAAGAAATTATGTCTAGAGAAAAACTTTCTCCAGTTCTAGCTGTTTATAAAGTTGCTGATGATGTTGAAGGATTCAAAAAATCTAAAGAGATGCTTGAATTCAATGGTTTAGGACATACTGCAGCAATTCATTGTAAAGAACAAGCTATGGCTGATGCTTTTGGTGAAAATTGTGCTGCTTTACGTATTGTTTGGAATTCTCCTTCTACTTTCGGTGGTATTGGTAATGTTTATAACTCATTCTTACCTTCATTAACCCTTGGTTGTGGTTCTTATGGACACAACTCAATTGGTGGAAACGTAAGTGCAGTTAATTTAATCAATGTTAAGAAAGTTGGAAAAAGGAGAAATACAATGCAATGGTTTAAAGTCCCTCAAAAGATTTATTTTGAAAGAAATTCAATTCAATATTTACAAAGTTGTAAGAGTGTAGGAAAAGTCTTTATTGTTACTGATCGTTCCATGGTTGATTTAGGATTTGTTAATAAGATTACTGAACAACTTAATTTACGTAGAGAACCTGTTCAAATTCAATTATTCTGCGATGTTGAACCAGATCCAGATATTTCAACAGTTAAGAAAGGTAATGATTTAATGGCTTTCTTTAGACCAGATACAATTATCGCTCTTGGTGGCGGAAGTTGCATGGATGCAGCTAAGGCTATGTGGTTATTCTATGAACATCCAGAAGTTAATTTTGATGACTTAAAACAAAAATTTATGGATATTCGTAAGAGAGCATTTAAGTATCCAGAGCTTGGTCGTAAGAGCAAGTTAATTTGTATTCCAACTACTTCTGGAACTGGAAGTGAAGTTTCACCATTTGCTGTTATTAGTGATAAAGCTCACTTCAAGAAGTATCCTTTAACCGATTACAGTCTAACTCCAACTATTGCAATTATTGATCCAGAATTCTGTACAAATATTCCTGCAAAATCAACTGCAATGACTGGTATGGATGTTTTAACTCATGCTATTGAAGCTTATACAAGCTGTTTAGCTAGTGATTTCACCGATGGTTTAGCATTACAAGCAATTCAAATGGTATTTGAATATCTTCCAAGAGCCGTTAAAGATGGTCAACACGATTTATTAGCTCGTGAAAAGATGCACAATGCCGCGACTATTGCTGGTATGGCATTTGCTAATGCTTTCCTTGGTATGGTTCACTCACTTGCTCATAAAGTTGGTGCTGAATTCCATACAGTACATGGATATACCTGCAGTGTTTTATTACCTTATGTAATTCGATATAATGGTGTTACACCTACTAAATTAAGTGTTTGGCCAAAATATAATGAATATTGCTGTGATAAGAAATATTTAAAGATTTGCCAATTATTAGGCTTAAAGGCAACTACTCCTGCTGAAGGAACAGAAGCTTTAGCTGAAGCTGTAACTAATTTAGCAAAAGAAATTGGTTTAGGAACTAGTTTCAAAGAAATGGGAATTGATAAGACTGTGTTTGATAGCAAGATTGATGAAATTGCTGTTCTTGCTTATGAAGATCAATGTTCACCAGCCAACCCAAGAGTCCCATTAGTTAAGGATATGAAGGTCATCCTTGAAAAGAGTTACGAAGGAGTTAAGTAAATGATTAATATTGCGGTCTGTGTTGGAAGTTCCTGCCACTTAAATGGCAGTTACGACATTATTGAAGCAATGAAAAAAGCCATTAAGGATAACCATCTTGAAGATAAGGTTATCCTTAAAGGGACGTTTTGTCTTAATCGTTGTGGAACTTGTGGCGTTAATGTCAAGATTGATGACGAGATAATTACTGGAGTAAATAAAAACAATTTTAAAGAAGTCTTTAAAAAGTACGTTTTAGACAAAGTAAGCTAGTATATAGGGTTTATTTTGGAAAAGGAGAGTTATGGAATATTGCTTGATCAGTGAAAAAAACAACTGTAAAAGTTGTTATAAATGTATTCGTTATTGTCCTACTAAATCTATTTCTTTTAGTGACAATCAAGCGACAATTATTCATGATGAATGTATTTTGTGTGGAAAATGTTTTTTAGTTTGCCCACAAAATATTAAAGTTATTCGAAACGATGTTAATCGAGTAAAAGATTTTATTTCAAGTAAAAGAAAAGTTATTGTTTCTTTAGCTCCTTCTTTTGTTGCGGAATATAGTGTTAGTTTCTCAAAAATTAAAGCCGCTTTAAAAAAGCTTGGTTTTTTTGATGTTGAAGAGACTGCAATTGGCGCAACTATTGTTAAAAATGCCTATGATGAAATGCTTTTAAAAGATGACCGAGATGTTGTGATTTCTTCTTGTTGTCATTCAGTAAATTTATTGATACAAAAACATTATCCTGATTTACTTAAAGACTTAGCTGATGTCATGTCCCCAATGGTTGCTCATGGTCAAGATATTAAAAAGAGATATCCTGATGCAGTCGTTGTTTTTGTTGGCCCATGCATTGCTAAGAAAGATGAATCAGATAAAAATAACAAATACGTTGATGCGGCTTTGACTTTTATTGAACTTACTAAATGGTTAGATGATGTTGGTATTCGTTTACCAAAAGAAACTGACCCTGAAAAATTAGAAAATTCTAAGGCAAGATTATTCCCAACTTCAGGAGGCATACTTGCCTCGATGAGTTGCGCAGCAAAGAATTATGATTATATGGTAGTTGATGGGATGGAAAATGTATTAAGTGCTTTAAAAGATATCCGTGAAGGTAAAGTGCATAAATGCTTCATTGAAATGTCGAGTTGTAATGGTAGTTGCATAAATGGTCCTGCTCTAGATTCTACAAGTAGAGCCTTGGTTGCAAGTTATTTAAAGGTTCATAAATTTGCTGGTAAAAAAGATTTTGAAACAACTGAAACCACATATAAGGACATTAAACGAGAATATAATCCTATTCTTATTAGTAAAGCTATGCCAAGCGAATCAGATATAAATGATTGCTTAAAAGAGATGGGAAAGACGGATAAAAATAAAGAATTAAATTGTGGATGTTGTGGATATGATACTTGCCGAGACAAAGCAATTGCTATTATTGAAGGGAAAGCCGTTAAAGAAATGTGCTTACCATATTTAATGGAAAAAGCTGAATCATTTAGTGACAACATCGTTAATAACACCCCAAATGGATTGATGGTTTTAAATGAGTCGTTAAATATCCAATTAATGAATAGAGCAATGTGCAACATTATTGGTATAGATAATAACCAAGCAGTCATTGGTAAAAACGTTACTGCAATTTTAGAGCCAGATGATTTTAGTAATGCTCTTGATGGACTTGATACCATTAAAGGTAAAAAAGAATATCTTGCTGAATACAATAAATATGTAGAAGAAACGATTGTTTATGATCCAAAATTCCACATTATTATTTGTATTATGCGTGATATCACAAATGAAGAATTGAGTTCACAAAAGAAAGAAGAATTAGTTAAGAAATCAATGGAGATTGCTAATAAAGTAATCGATAAGAATATGCGTAGTGTTCAAGAGATTGCTTCACTTTTGGGTGAAACAGCTGCTGAGACTAAAGTTGCTTTAAGTAGTTTAAAGGATACTTTAAAAGATGATGATCAATAATTATGTTACTGAAGTCGGTTCTTTAAGCTATAACCATGTAAACGAACAACTATGTGGAGATCATTGTCAGGTTGTAAAACCAAATGATAATACAACAGTTGTTGTTCTTGCAGATGGACTTGGTAGTGGTGTAAAAGCATCCATATTATCTACTCTTACTAGTGAAATTATTTCTACTATGATGGCAAATAATTTATCGATTGAAGAGTGTGTAAAAACTATTGCTGAAACATTGCCAGTTTGCAAAGAACGAGGGATAGCTTATTCAACTTTTACAATTTTAAAGATAACGAATAATCGTTATGTTCAAATTTATAATTTTGATAATCCTGAGCCAATTCTATTAAGAAATGGTAAAGAACATAAAATGGAAACTTCAATGATTGAAATTGAAGGCAAAAAAATATATCACTCAGAAATTGAATGTGATTTATACGATACTTTTATTCTTTTAAGTGATGGAACAATTCATGCAGGCATTGGTGCTACAATGAATTTTGGTTGGGAAAGACCACAAATTGTTGATTATATGCAAGCACTATATAATCCAGATTATAGCAGCAAAACTCTTGCTACCGAGCTTGTAAGTCATTGTAATGATTTATATGGTGGTAAACCTGGTGATGATACAACAGCATTAGTTGTTAGAGTAAGAAAAAGAAGTCAGGTCAATTTACTTATTGGACCTGCTAGTAGTAAAGATGATGATGTTAAAATGTTAAGTTTATTTTTTGCAAAAGAAGGTAAACATATTGTATGTGGTGGATCCACAAGTAATATGGTAGCAAAGTATTTAAAAAAGCCTCTTGTTATGAATACTGAATACATGGATAAAGAAGTTCCACCAACTAGTCAAATCGAGGGTGTAGACCTTGTAACTGAAGGCGTTATTACAATTAATAAAGTTTTAGATTATGCCAAAAATTGTTTAGGTGATAATCAAAATTACTTCGAATGGTGCTTCAAGCAAGATGGTGCTAGTGAAATTTCAAAGATGTTATTTGAAGAAGCTACTGATATTAATTTCTATGTTGGTTGTGCGGTTAATCCTGCACATCAAAAACCAGGAATAAAAATTAATTTCACTATCAAAATGCAATTAATTGATGAGTTATCTAAAGTTTTAAAAACAATGGGTAAGAAGATTAAAGTTAGCTATTTTTAAGGAGAAAAGTTATGTTAAAGTTTGATACAAATGTCCAAGAATTAAAATATAAAGTATTAAAAGAAGTTGCCCGTTCTTCTTTTAATGGAACACTATTACAAGATTATAATGAGATTCCAAAAATTATTGTACCAGGTCCAAAACCAACAATGAGATGTTGTATATATAAGGAAAGAGCAATTGTTTTAGAAAGAATGAAACTTGCTACTGGTGGCGATAAGAAAAACAAGAACGTTGTAGAAGTATTAAATATTGCTTGTGATGAATGCCCAATGGGTGGATATGAAGTAACCCGTAATTGTCGTGGATGCATTGCTCATAGATGCGAAAAGGCATGTATGCGACATGCAATTAGCTTTGATGCAACTACTCGTCAAGCGCATATTGATAAGACAAAATGCGTTAATTGTGGTTTATGTGCTAAAGCTTGTCAATATGGAGCAATTTTAAACTATAAGCGTCCATGCGAATCAGCTTGTAAAGTAAAAGCTATTTCAATGGGTGAAGATTTTGCTGCTCATATTGATGACAGCAAGTGTATTCAATGTGGAAGTTGCGTAAGTCAATGTCCATTTGGTGCAATTATGGATAAATCCTTTATTATTGATGTAATTAATATCTTAAAAGATAGTGATTTTAGTAAGAAATATAAAGTATATGCAATTGTTGCTCCTTCGATTAGTAGTCAATTTAAGTACGCTACTTTAGGGCAAGTCATTACCGCTATTAAAGAACTTGGATTCCATAGCGTTATCGAAGCTGCCTTAGGTGCTGATATGGTTAGTTATGATGAAGCTCATGAATTAGCAGAAAAAGGAACTTTAACTTCAAGTTGTTGCCCAGTATTTGTTAATTACATTCATAAAAAGTATCCTCAACTTGAACCATTTATTTCAACAAATCTTTCGCCAATGGCAAAGATTGCTAAGTTTGTAAAAACAAATGAACCAGGATGCAAGATAGTCTTTATTGGGCCTTGCATTGGTAAAAAAGCTGAAATTGAATTAGATTCAGTTAAACCATATGTTGATAGCGTTTTAACTTTTGAAGAACTACAAGCTTTAATTGATAGTCGAGATATTGATGCTTCTAAGTTAAGCGAAAATAAACTCGATAATGCTTCTTACTTTGGTCGTATATTTGCTCGATGTGGTGGATTAAGTGATGCGGTTAAAGAAGCGCTTAAAGAAGCAAAGATAGATTTTGAAGTAAAAGGTATTGCTTGTGATGGAATTGATAATTGTAAAGCAGCTCTTGATAAATTAGCTGCTGGAACAAAAGATTTCAACTTTATTGAAGGTATGGCTTGTATTAATGGTTGTATTGGTGGTCCATGTTGTTTAACTCATGAATTTAGAGATAAATCTGAAGTTGATAAATATGGTAAAGAAGCCAAAGAAAAAACAATCTTAGACGCTATCCAAGTTGTTAAATCGTAAAAAATAGGAATAGTTCAATCTATTCCTTTTTTAAACGATATATTTCTTTATTTCGATCATATATAACATCATATGGTAAATTAAAATTAGAAAAGTAAGCTCGTAACTCTTCTATATATCGATGAAAAGTTAAATCATTGATTTCTAAAGTACTTTCAATATCCTGACGGACAATGAATTTATTAGAGAATAATTCATCCTTAATGAATAATAGGGCTTGTGTTTTCGTGTATTTCATATACTAGTTAATGGAAGAGAATTTTGTAAAATTAACATTTTTTCTCTTAATTAACTGAATATTTACAGGTTTACTAAGCAATTTTTGATATTGTACCCATTAAAATTAGAGGTTTAGGGAAATTAATTTAAAAGTAGCAAACGCCTCTTAAACGTTCTAGAATAGTTTCATTCCTATTTTTATTAGGTTATAATAAAACAAGAAATGATGATTAAGAGGTATTCTATGGTTAAAGCTGTAATTTTTGATCTAGATGGAGTTTTAGCTAAAACTGATAGTTTCCATTATTTATCATGGAAGAAGATTTGTGACACCCATGCCTATCTTTTTGATAAGGTTATGAATAATGAATTACGTGGAGTTTCACGTGAAGAATGTTTAAAAATTATCTTAGGATATAACAATATAACGTTAAGTGACGAAGATTTTAAGAAGGTATGTGATGAAGAAAATGAAAATTATAATCATATTGTTGATGATATAACGGAACAAGATTTGTTCCCTGGAGTAGTTAATTTACTTAAAAAACTTAAGGGAGATGGTTTTCCTTTAGCAATAGGAACAATTTCTAAACATGCAAAAACAACAATTGAAAAACTTAAGATTGGTAAATTCTTTAATACGATTGTAGATGGGAACATGGTTAAGAAAGCTAAACCTGATCCAGAGTGTTTCTTGCTTTGTGCTAAGAATTTAGGTATTAGTCCAAAGGATATATTAGTTATTGAAGATGCAGATAGTGGAATTATTGCTGCGAATAAGGGTGGATTTATAAGTGTTGCCTTTGGAAATGCCAAGAACAATAAAGAAGCTAAATATATTGTTGATAGCATCGAAGAAATTGATAATATCATAAAAACCGAGAACAAATAGTTATCCTTATATATATAGCGCAAAAAGCAAGAATAAAGATTAAAAATATTTTTTTTAAAAATTAAAAAATATGCTAAATAGTTACGATGTAGTCTTATAAATTACGATAGTTAAAAAAATGTTGACAAGTGGTCATGGGTCTAGTATATTGGTATTAGGCAAAACACCCGCGAGAGTGTGACGCAAAACTAAAGGGTCTTTATTTATTTAAAAAAGATAGCCAGCTGCATTAAATTGTAGGCTGGTTTTTTTATACCAGCTAAGGAGAAAATTTTATGAAAAAAGGAATCTTAGTTGCAGGCGCTAGTGTCTTATTATTATCAGGATTAGTTGCAGGAGTTTTTGCTAAATACCAAACCACATTAGATGAAGTTGGAACTGGTAGTGTTACTGCTAAAAACTTTGTTTTCTTAGGTGAAGGTACAAACGAAGGAACTGGTACTATTAAATTAGCTCCAGGAGAAAGTCAAAAGGTTGCTACATTAAATGTTATGAACTTTGAGGGTTCATCCTATGCTGAAGTTGATATCGCTGTTAAATGCACTTTAAGTGTTACTGGTGAATTAGAAGATGGAATCGTTAATATTGGTGATGTATTAGAATTTACATTCAAAGACGCTGGTACTCAAAATGTTGCTTCAATTGCTTCATTTACATTAGAAGGTGGAAGTTCCGTTACAAAGAGTTTTGATCTTTATGCTAAATGGGTTGATAATATTGG